>Ga0209471_1001542_pt1 | contig 13581 bp, 13 predicted proteins | sample GraSoiAngelo_128_FD_185885 | JGI IMG/M metagenome (GOLD analysis project Ga0209471, IMG submission 185885) | Grasslands soil microbial communities from the Angelo Coastal Reserve, California, USA - 14_0927_12_20cm (SPAdes) (version 2) | ecosystem: Environmental > Terrestrial > Soil > Grasslands ...
CCGCGATCACGGCGGTGCGGATGCCGATGCAGGTGTCCATGCGCCCGTCGAACCCGAGGTACCCGATGGCGCCCGCGTACGGACCGCGCCGGTCGGTCTCAAGCTCGGCGATGCGCTCCATGGCCCGGATCTTCGGCGCGCCGGACACGGTACCCGCCGGAAAGCATGCGCGAAACGCGTCGAGCGCGTCGACGCCCGAGGCGAGCTCTCCCTCGACGACGGAGGTGAGATGCATCACGTGTGAGAAGCGATCGACTCGCATGAGCTCCTTGACGCGGACGGTGCCCGAGCGCGACACGCGGCCGATGTCGTTGCGCGCGAGGTCGACCAGCATGACGTGCTCGGCACGCTCCTTCTCCGAGGCCCGAAGCTCGGCCTCCATCGCGGCGTCCTCGGCGTCGTCGCGGCCACGCGGGCGGGTGCCGGCGATCGGATACATCACCACACGTCCATCCTCGACCCGCACGAATGGCTCGGGCGACGCGCCGACGAGCGCGGCACCGGCGACGTCGATCAGGAACATGTAGGGCGACGGATTCACATGCCGCAGCGCGCGGAACAGCGCGAGCGGCTCGGGAGCGGGTCGCACATCGAATCGCTGCGCGAGGACGATCTGGATGCAGTCGCCATCCGCGATGAGCTCGCGGGCCTTCGCGACCCGCGCCCGGTAGTCGTCGGGCGTGCCGTTCGCGGTCACCGTCCGCGCCACGCGCCCGTTCTGAGCCGGGAGCGACACGGGCGCCTCGAGCGCCGCGAAGACTCGGGCGATCCGGCTCGCGGCGCTTTCGCGCTCGCCCTCGACGTCGTGCGCGATCACCAGGAGCGAGTGCCGCACGTGATCGAAACAGACGACGGTGTCGTAGATCGAGAAACCCGCCTCAGGTAGCCGCAGGACATCGCGTGACGCCGCCGGGAGCCGTTCGAAGTGACGCGCGGCCTCGTAGGCGACGTAGCCGACCGCCCCACCGGAGAACCGCGGCAGGTCGGCGGACGAGGCGCGCCGGTAGCGACCCAGCTCTTCGCGAAGCACGTCGAGCGGGTCGGCGTAGTCGATGGTGCGCACGCCGCCGTCCTCGAGTATCGAAGCGACGCCGTCGCGGAAGACGAGCGTGGCGCGAGGCAGAACGCCGATGAACGAGTAGCGGCCCATGCGCTCGCCGCCCTCGACACTCTCGAGAAGGAACGCGCCGCCCAGCGGGCGGAGCTTCGCGAACGCCGACACCGGCGTCTCGAGATCGGCAAGGCGCTCCCGCACCACCGGCACGAGCTCGTGTGTCTTTCGCGTCGTCGCCGTCAGCACCACTCGCCTCCAAACAAAAACCCTCGCCCGATCACGGGACGAGGGCTCGTGGTGCCACCCGATATCGGCCCGCCATCGCTGGCAGACCCTTTGCCTCCGCGGTCACGGAGCGCCCCTTGATAACGGTGGGCTTCCGGACATCCGTACTCGCTGTTCGGGATGCCGTCTCGCGGGATCCATTCGCGCCGCTTCGCCCGCCCGGGCTTACACCTCGCCCCGGTTCTCTATCGGTTTTCTGCGGCCTAATCGCTCCCGCTCGAGCGACGTTCGCCAAAACTGTAGCACCGCGGGGTAGGTGTCCAGACCGGGGGAGGGCCCCCGCTTTGAACTCAAGCGGCGGCCGCTAGATTGAAAGCGTGAAATCGGTGCGCGGCGGGGGCCGTCCGGCAGGACCGATGGCCGTCCGCTCCCTGCTTCGGAGCCACACCGCGGCCGATATCCGTGAGGTGCTCGCCGGCCTGCCCACCGCGACGGGCTACCGCGTCACGGTCAAGCCGCTCCGCTACAGGACCGCACCGCACCTCCAGGCCTTCACGTTCTGGGATGAGCCCGAGATCGTGCTCCAGGTGCCCGAGCCCTTCCGGCCCTTCCACGAGCTGGTCGACCTCGGCGCCGACGGAACGCCGATCATCCTCTTCCGGACGCGTCGCGACGTCATCCGATTCCTCTACCTCCATGAGTTCTGCCATTGGTGGCTCTATCTCACGCACGGATGGGGATCGAGCGCCGAGATCGCATGCGATCGCTACGCCTTCGCGAACTACCGGCGGCGCGGTCCGGTGCGGCCGCCCTCATTACGCGCACGAGGCGATCGCGCCGCATAACTAACGCCGGGTGGCGTGCGCGATCTCGAGAAGCCCTTCGAACGTGGCGGTCGGCATGTGGAGACTCGTCGCGGTGACCACGAGGTTGTGATGTCTCACGAGCGCGTTCAGCTCCGCGATCGCCTGGGCGACCTCCGCCCGCACGCGCTCGTCCCCCTGCTTCGTGAGCGCCACCTCGGACAGGATCCGCTCGGACGGAATGTGATCGACAAGGCTCTGCCGTCGCTCGAGCCAGCTCTGATGAGCACGCAGCCGCGTCACGATCCGCAGGCGACGCTCGGTGATGTCACGCCGCAGCTCGGTCCAGACCGGTCGGGCTCCGGAGGTCCGAACCAGATGACGCGCGGCCCACGCCGTCCCGGCCTCGTCGTCCGCGTCCGCGGGCAGAGGCCGGCCTTCGCCGGGCAATCCCGAAAGCTCGCCGGCGTCGCGAAGCTCGCGGATGCGAGCCTCCACCCCCGTTTCGCCACGGAGGCGCGACTCGGGGCCGTCGCTGGTCAGGCGAGGCGCTCCACGACAGCGCCTGATGCGGTCACCGCGACTGCGGTCGGCACGAGAACGACGCCGTATTTGCGCGCGAGCTCCGGTCGACGCGACACATCGACGGTGAACACGGTGCGGCCCGACGCGCGAAGCTCCGCCTCAAGTGAGCGGCAGTCGGTGCAGAGCGGGTGCGTGAACTCGACCACGATCTCCCCCGCTGCGGCCGAGGCCCCGAGCTCGGCGAGGTCGACCGAGTCGATGTGCCGGGCACGAACACCGCGGAACCGCGCGGCGAAGCGGTAGATCTCGCAGCCGACGCACAGGCCGGTCGTCGCCGCGAGGAGCGCGAGGGCCGCGACGATCAGACCGAGCCCGATACCGACGACGCTCAGCCCGACGAGGTATGCGATGGTGGCCGCGCCGAGGAAGACGGCACCGACGACGTTCGCGAACCGCGGCGGGCGGCTGTCCTCGATCGGACCTTCGCCGATCCGCGGCTGGATGACCTCGAAGTAAAGGAGGCAGGGAATGCAGTAGCGCCGGCCGAAGGCAAGGCCGATGGCGAGCTGGCCGGCGAGGAGTCCGAGGATGGGCCACCATCCGGTGACGACGGCAAGAAGCGACAGCGTCCCCACGATCGCCTGATTCGTGCGCGGCGCGCGGGCGTCGATGACGTCGGTGTCGCGGTACGGGTCGGCTTTTCTGATCATCTGGTGGCGTCCCCCTTCGAATTCCGAGTGTAGCCATCGGAATTGGCGAAGGCGCTAGCGGTGTGCGAGTGGCACTGTCGCCAGAGCGGTGTAGCGAGGACCTTTTGACGAGAGAACGCTCTGAACGACCGCGATCTCGTCAACGGTGAACTGGAGGCGCGGCGCGACGAGGCCTTCGGTGGCCGCGACGATGGTCTTCCCTTCCGCGGTGCTCGCATCGCCCGGGACGCGGGCGATGGTGAGATGCGGCGAGAGTGGGCGATCGTCGAACCGGAGCTCGCGAGTCCGCAGTCCAGCTGAGACACCGACGCCGAGCCGCAGCACGCTCGGCGCGCCGTCCGCGATCCCGATCCAGACGACGCGCGGGCGGCCGCGTTCGGGGAATCGACCAAGGCCCTCGAGCGCGAGCTCGAACGGGGGTACTTCCGCCGCAGCGTCGCCCGCCGCACTCGTGACGTCGTCGAGGCGCTCATCCGGGGTCCAGCCGAGGAACGCAAGCGTGATGTGCAGGTTTTCGGGCTTCACGCGGCGCAGAGCTGGGAGCGTCGTCGGCAGTATCTCGGAAGCGCGCAGCGCGAGGTCACGCGGGAGCGGTATCGCGACGAAGAGGCGCACGCGCCGGAGGGTACTGGGCGGCTAGAAAGAGGCCGCGTGAACCTGGTCGCCCACGAGAAGCGCCAGGAAAGCGACCGCAAGAACGACTGTGAACGCCCAGAGCGCGGCCACGCGCGCCGGCTCGCTGCGTTCTACACGGCCAAGTGTTGTGACGATCAGGTCTGCCATCGCCACGTGTTACAAGCAATCGGCGTGCCGAATGTTGCGGGTGAGCGCTCGCTAAGCCGGTGTCGGTGCTGGCGCGGGCCCCTTGCCCTTCTCACCTTTTTCGCGGCGACGCTCTTCTCCGGCCGGTGCGCCTGGCGGCGGCGACTGATCCGGGGTTGACGCCGCGACCGGAACACCCGCGTCGGGCTCGCCGTCGAAGAGCTTGTTGAACTCGTCGGACTCGAGCGTCTCCTGCTCGATGAGCTTGCTGACAACGAGGTCGAGCTTGTCGCGGTTGTTCGTCAGGACCTCGTACGCCCTCTGGCGAGCACGGTCGACGATGTCGTGGACCTCGGAGTCGATGATCTTCGCGACATCCTCGGAGTAGTTGCGCTCTTCCTGGATCTGACGGCCGAGGAAGATGAGCTCATCGGTCTTCCCGTACTGGAGCGGCCCGAGCTTCTCGCTCATGCCGAACTTCGTGACCATCTGACGCGCCATCTCGGTCGCCTTCTCGATGTCGTTGGAGGCTCCGGTCGTGGCGTCGCCGCCGAGATGGAGCTGCTCGGCGACCCAGCCACCGAGGGCGGCGGCGATGTCGTCTTCGAACTCCTTGCGGGTGCGGAAGTAGCGGTCCTCCTGAGGCAACGACCACGTCACGCCCATGGCCATGCCCCGGGCGACGACCGAGATCTTGTGCACCGGGTTGGTGTGCTTGAGGAGCTTGAAGCAGAGCGCGTGGCCCGCCTCGTGGTAGGCCACGATCCATTTCTCCTTCTCGGTGATGACCCGAGAGCGCCTTTCCGGGCCGAGCGCGACCTTCTCGAGGGCCTCCTCGAAGTCGATCTGGCCGATCTGCTTCTTGTTGCGCCGGGCAGCCAGGATCGCAGCCTCGTTCACGACGTTGGCGAGGTCCGCTCCGGAGAAGCCCGGCGAGATCTGGCCGATGCGGAGCAGATCGACGTTCTTGTCGAGCGGCTTGCCGCGCACGTGGACGTCGAGGATCGCCTTGCGGCCCTTGATGTCCGGACGGTCGAGGACCACCTGCCGGTCGAACCGGCCGGGCCGAAGGAGGGCCGGGTCGAGGACGTCCGGGCGGTTGGTGGCGGCGACGACGATGACGTTCGTGCCGGTGTCGAACCCGTCCATCTCGACCAGGATCTGGTTCAGCGTTTGCTCGCGCTCATCGTGCGAGCCGCCGAGGCCGGCGCCGCGCTGGCGGCCGACCGCGTCGATCTCGTCGATGAACACGATGCACGGCGCGTTGCGCTTGGCCTGATCGAAGAGGTCGCGCACGCGGCTCGCGCCAACGCCCACGAACATCTCGACGAACTCGGAGCCCGAGATCGAGAAGAACGGCACGCCCGCCTCGCCCGCGACGGCGCGCGCGAGCATGGTCTTGCCGGTGCCGGGCGGGCCGACGAGCAGGACGCCGCGGGGGATCCGGGCGCCGAGACTCGAGAACTTCTCCGGGTACTTCAGGAACTCGACCACCTCGGTGAGCTCTTGCTTGGCTTCCTCGACGCCGGCCACATCGTCGAACGTCACGGTCGGCTTGTTGCCGATGAACATTCGCGCGCGGCTCTTTCCAAATGAGAGCGCCTGGTTATTCGTGCCCTGGGCCTGACGCATCATGTAGAAGAAGAAGCCGCCGATCAGCAGGACCGGTAAGAGGCTGAGGACGATCGAACCGACGACCGAGAACGTCTGGTTGTCCCTTCCGATTTTCAGGTCGACGGTGTCGGCGTGCGTGGCGTTGTAGTCCGCGACCGCCTTCGCCATGAGCGTGTCGGGCTCCTGGAGGGTCGTCTGCTCCTTGCCCAGGGAGGTGTCCTTGAACTCGAGGGTGGCGCTGCTGGCGACGATGGTGACCGTCTTGACCTTGCCGGCATTCACATCCTGGATGGCCTTGCTGATGCCCACCTCGGGGACCGAGGGAGTTTGCGAGCGGTAGGCGTAGAGGAGCGCGAGCCCCATCACGACCAGGAGCAGGGTCAGGATGCCGTTCTTGAAGATGCGGTTGTCGAGATTCAGTTCGAGGGCCCTTTCCGCGGTCGAGCTCCGACCGAGTCCGCTTTCGATGCTACCTGTCTAACGCGTGTAGTCCAAAGCTCGTTCCCAAAGTGCGCCGGAGCCGCTACCGCAAGCCGTGTTCCGCCTGTCGCTTTCGGCGGTTCGGTGAGACCGGGGACCCACCAAACCGCGTCTTCGCTTGCAATAACGGGCCATTGGCTCCGCTGCGACGCGGGGATCTTCGCGTCGGTGAAGAGGTCCTGGAGCTTCTTGCGGGGCGAATTCGTCGTTCGATCGCCGGCGACCCGGCCCCGAACGACCAATTTTCTTAGGAGGCTCTTGGGAACGGGCGCTTCGCGGGCTCCGTTCGGAGGCATCGCCGACCCGAGCGCGAGGCGCCAGCCATTCCACATTATCTCCCGTCCGAGCTCGATTCGGGTCGGCGGATCGCTCTTCGTGGCAGGTCTGTCGCCAACGATACGGACGACGCCGTACTCACGAATCGCTCGTCCTCCCGGAAGGTCGAGCGACCGCGAACCCTCTTCGGTCGAGGTGAGCTCATCGAGCGCATCGCGGTGACGCGCCCCGAGCACGCGACCCGTCGCGTCTCGCCAGGCGAGCGCGAGCGCGCGAATGCGCACGCTCGATTCGAGGTCTGTGATCCGGATGGCGTCGCCCTGGCGGGCCTCGGCGAGCTCCTGTCGCGTCGCGAGGTCATCGTCGGTCTGGATCTGGGCTGCGGCATCAGCCAGGCGCGCGACCGCCTCGCTCACCCGCGGGTTGATCTTCGCGAGCTCGGGGATCACCTTGAGGCGCACGCGATTGCGCGCGAACCGGAGCGACCGATTCGTCGGATCGCTCCGCGGCCGGATCCGCGCCGCGCGACAGACCGCGAGCGTGTCTTCGCGGCCGATCGCGAGCAGCGGCCGCGCGATGCCCTCCCGCACCGGGCGCATCGCCGCGAGACCCGCGAGGCCCGAGCCCCGGGCGAGATGAAGAAGGACGGTCTCCGCCTGATCGTCGCGGGTGTGCCCGGTCGCGATCGCGGCAGCGCCGATCTCCGCCGCGGCTCGCCGCAGGAATCCGTACCGCGCGATCCGCGCGGCGTCCTCGGTCTTCGTCGGCTTGTCCGCGCGGCCGACGCGGATCGGCGCACCGACGCGGTTGGCGAGCTTCGCGACGAAGTCCGCGTCCTCCGCGCTTTGCTTGGGGCGCGTGCGGTGGTCGAAGTGGGCGACGTGGATGACCAGGCCGAGCTCCTCAGCGAGGTCGGCGAGGATCAGAAGGAGGGCGGTCGAATCGGCGCCGCCGGAGACCGCGGCGAGCACCGGCCCCGGCGCGAAGATCCGATGCGCGCGGATGTAGTCGCGGACGGTCGCGCGGATCGCGGAAGGGGTCACTGGTGGCTGGGGTGGGGATCGGACCCACGAACCTGCCGGTTATGAGTCGGCTGCTCTACCACTGAGCTACCCAGCCGTGTAGGTCGATTCTACGGTCGCAGGTCTCTATCCCCGCGCCAGTCGATCGGGGAATCTTCTCCGTGCGGCTGGACCGAACTCGGCGGCAATAGCCCGGCTCCCCGGTTCTCGGCGGCGAGGCGGGCGCGGAATTCATCCTCTGTCAGCAGACGTTTGCGCGTGTTGCACCGGCGGCAGGCGGGCACGATGTTCTCGATGTAATTCGTGCCGCCGCGAGCCAGCGGAATGCGGTGGTCAGGCTCGAGGGATCCGTCCGCGCCGCAATACGTGCAGCGGTAACCGTACGTCTGCAGAAGTGCGAGCCACTGCTCAGTGGTGTGGTTTCCTTCCGCGGCGAGCTCGCGACTTCGTCGGCGTGCGCGGATGGCCTGTCGAAGCTCTCGATGAGTACGGATCTACGTCGCGAAGTACGGGGCGAGACGCTCCTTATGTCGGGCGTAGTAGTCACGACCCTCTGCGTTGTGCTCTGCTGGGTGCCTTCGCCGCCATCGACGCATTGCTTCGCGAGCCTTCTCAGGGTTATGTCTCATCCAGTCGCGGCCGTACTCCCGACGGCGCTCTGGGTCCTTGTAAGGCACTGCACGGATTTAGCAGGCAACCAGGATCGTGGCAATAGGACCGCATAGAAAACGACGCGGCCTGTACGGCCGCGCCACTGTTGCGGGGGAAGGATTCGAACCTTCGGCCTTTGGGTTATGAGCCCAACGAGCTACCGCTGCTCCACCCCGCGACACACATTGTAGGTGTTATCGCGCGGCAAAGAAGAACGCGAACCAGCGCGCGATCCGCGACGGACCGTCGCTCACCGCGCGAGCCGATGCGGCGCTCGCCTGTCCGTCACGCTGCACCGTGATCAGCGACTCGTTCGCTCCGATGTACCCGTAGTCGCGGGCCTTCTGCTGCACGTAGTCCGCCGTCTTCTGGTTCGCGATCTGCGCGCCGAGCGCATCGTGCGCCGCTTGGTCAGCGACGAGGTCGCTGCGGTAGCCGGCGATCTCGCGCGCGATCGCGTTGCCCTGGACAGTGAGACCCACGAACGCCGCCGCGAGGACGAGCCCGGCCAGCGCGAGCGATACCGCCGCGAGGTTCCGCCCGAACCGAACACGCCGAGACCGCCGACGGTGTCGCGAGCTCACCCGCGCATCATGCGGTACGAGTGAGCTCCGGGGGAAGAGGACCGCCAGGATTCCCCGCGGCGCGGTGCGCGCACCACCCGAGAATCCCGAGCCACGAGATCGCGGGCCCCGTGTCGCGCAGCCTGCGCGTGAAGGCCGCGACGATCACCGGCCGCTCGCCCGGAACGATGGCGGCGTCGTTCCGCGACTCGTCGAGCGTCCCGGTCTTGTGCGGCACCTTCGCGCCATACGGCAGATAGCGCAGCAGCATCGTGCGGTCCTGGCACTGCTCGAGCACGGCGAGAACGGCGTCACTCGTCGGCCGGTCCTCGCATTCACCGCGCACGAGGCGCGCGAGAAGCGAGACCGTCTCACGCGCCGTCATGACATTCTCGTGCCCGCGCTTCGCGGCCTCGAAGTCGTACATCTTCCGCGAGAGCCGGCTCCGCTCGCAGCCCCACTCCCGCATCCGCTCCCCTACCCGCTCGAGGCCGACCCGTTCGATCAGGCGGTTCGTGGCGGTGTTGTCCGAGACGATGATCGCGAGCAGCGCGAGATCGCGAAGCGACAGCCGCTCGACGTCGCGCATGTGCCGCAGGACGCCGCTCCCGTCGACCCGGTCACCGACCGCGAGCAGCTCGTCGAGATCGAGGAGACCCCGCACGGCGTCGGCGTAGAGCGTCATCACCAGGGGCAGCTTGATCACCGACGCCGAGGGAAACGGCTCGTCCTCACGTTCGCAGAAGAGCGCGCGTCCCTCCGCGTCGGACGCGAACGCGCTCGCCTCGCCCGGCAGGGACGCAAGTGCGGCACGCGCGGGAGCGAAGAGATCCACAGTGAGGCGAGCCTACGCGACCACGCCGAAACCGACGACAGGTACGCTCCGCTCGTGAGAGCACCGCGGATCGCCGCGCTGGCCGCGATCGCCGTCGTCCTCGTCGCATGTCTGCCGCAGGCGACACCCGAACCGACCCCGACCGCACCGTCGCCGACCCCGGCGCGGCCGCGCTTCGAGCTCGCGACGTACATGTACGCGCTCCAGACGAAGGGCAAGATCCGGATCGGCGTGCTCGACAAGGCGGCTCCGTTCTCGAGCCGCGATTCGGCCGGCCATTACGCCGGGTTCGAGCCGGACCTCGCGCGCGAGCTCGCTCGGGCGATCTTCGGACCGCGACAGGACATCGACACCGTGATCGAGTGGGTCTCGGTTGATGGCGACACGGCGGTGACGGCCCTCACGAGCCCGCAGGCGGACGCCGTCCTGGCGCGGCTTTCCGTGACCGACGACCGCGCGGCGGCGATCGACCTGAGCGACACCTACTTCAACGGCGGCGAGCGCATCCTCGTCCGCTCGAACAACGACGACATCAAGGACCTGGCGGACCTCGACGCCAAGACCGTCTGCGTGCAGATCGGATCCGGCGTCGACGCCCACGTCGAGGCGGCCAACGATTCCGCGCGGACGCTCGCGCTCGACACGTACGCCGCCTGCCTCGGTGCTCTTCAGCGGGGGCAGGTCGACGCCATCGGCGCGGACGAGCTGATCCTCTGGGGCCTCGCGACCGGGGACCCGAACACCAAGATCGTGGGCCGGCCGGTGCTGGCGGAGCGCTACGCGATCGGCGTGAAGAAGAACACCGCCGATCGTCAGGGCTTCCTCCCGTTTCTGAACACCTGGATCGCGGGCGCCATCAGCGACGGCACGTGGGGTCGGCTCTACGCGCGGCACATCGCCCCGCTCTCGAAGGAGACGAAGACCGGCCCGTAGCGGCAAGCGCGTTCCGATGTACCGAGGGCGATGGAAGAAGACTGGCGCCGGGTGATGGACGGGCAGTGGCTTCGCGACTGCATGGATGAGTGGCGCGACTGGGGCCACGTCGTCATGCGCGCGAAGTGGACGATGGACGGCGCGACCACCCTCGCCGAAGCCGCCGCCCGATTCCGCGAGCGCGCGGAGGAGCTCGGCGACCTGGCGCGAGCCGGCTTCGAGCTGGAGCAGCCGGTCAACGACGACTACGCGTTCATCGTCCGGCCAGGTGAGGAATCGCCCATGCGCCTCGTGGAGGACGACGAGTGAATGAGGATGACGTCGAGGACATCGAGGTCGGCGAGCCCATCCACCAGTGCCCCGACTGCGGGAGCCTGACCATCCGCGGCAAGTGGGCGATCGAGGGCGCGAAGACCCTCACCGACGCCGCGCAGAAGCTTCGCGACTACGCCCACGAGCTCGAACACATGCGCGCGTCCGGCCTCGAGCTCGCGAGCCCGGTCGAGGCCGATTACGGCATCGTGCGGCCGGGCGGCATGCCGTCCGAGGTCGATCTCGACGAGACGGAGGGCGAATGACTACGCATCCGCGCCTGCACCTGCTCCCGCGACGCGAGGGCAGCGGTCCCGAGGCCCTCGACGGCGAACGAGGCGACCGCGTTCGCGAAGCGCGTCGCCGCTTCGAGATCGTCCCCGTTCGCGAGCCCGAGGGCGATGCCGGCACAGAAGGCATCGCCCGCGCCGGTCGGATCTATCACTTCGCTCGCCGGGAAGCCCCCGACCTCGACCTCCCGCCCGCCGCCTAGCACGATCGCTCCGCGCTCTGCGATGGTCACGATGACCGGCGCGGTGCGCGCCCAGCCACGCGCGAGGTCGAGGTCCCCCTCGATGTCCTCCTCGCTCACCACCGCGACGCTCACGTGCGCGAGCACCTCGTGCGCGCCGTCCCACTCGCGCCGTCTGACCGTCCCGTCCGCGTCCCACGAACGGAGATATCCCTGAGCGGCAAGGACACGCGGGACGCCGGCGAACACCGAGAAGACCGACGGCTCGATCTCATGGGCGATCGAGGCGAGCACGACCGCGCGCGTTTGACGGAGCGCGGGCGGGATCGCGTCCGCGCCGATCCCCTTCGCGCGCGCCTTGAGGCGTAGCCGGCGCCGACCGTCGACGTAGCGAAAGGAGAAGGTCGTGGTGACGGCGCTGTCGAGCGCATGCAGCTCGATGCCGAGCTCGCGGCAGCGCGCGGCGAGCCGTTCGCGCTCGTTCGGGCCGACGCGCGTGAGGAGCGCCACACGGTCTCCGAGACACGCCGCGGCAGCCGCCGCGTACGTCGCGGTCCCCCCGATGCGCCATTCAGGATCGCCCTCGAACTCGTCCCGCGCGGTGTGACCGATCGTGACCAGGTCGTACATCAGACATTGAAAAGGACGTGAAGAACCTCGCCGTCTTTCACCGGATAGGTCTTTCCTTCCGTCCGCATCACGCCGAGCTTCTTCGCATTCGCTTCGCTACCCGCCTTGAGCAGCTCCTGCCATCCGATGATCTCCGCACGGATGAAGCCACGCTCGAGGTCGGTGTGGATCGCGCCCGCCGCCTGCTGAGCCGGGGCGTTGCACGGGACCGTCCATGCGCGCACCTCGTCCTCGCCGACGGTGAAGAAGGAGCACAGGCCGAGGAGCTCGTACGTCGCGCGGATGAGCCGGTCGAGCGCCGGCTCGGCGAGGCCGAGCTCCATCCGAAAGGACCTCGCTTCGTCGGGCGGCAGCTCCGCGATCTCCGCTTCGAGCTTCGCCGACACCGCGACCACCGCGCTCGCGCGATGGGCCTTCGCGGCCTCGCGGACCGGCCCGATCACGCGCTCCGGGTTTGCGACGTCGTCCTCGTCCAGGTTCACGGCGACGAGGACCGGCATTCGTGTGAGGAACCGGAAGCCGCGGATGGCCTTCTCCTCGTCGGCGTCGAGCTCCAGGTCGCGGAGCGGCCGCTCCTCGGCGAGCGCCGCGATCGCCCGCTGTAGCACCGCCTTCTCGCGCTCCTTCATCTCGCGCTCCGGCCCCTTGGAGCTCCGGAGCTCCGGCTCGATCCGCTCGAGGCGTCGCTCCACGACGGCGTGATCGGCGAAGAGAAGCTCGAGCTCGACCGTCGAGAGATCGCGCACCGGGTCGACCGATCCGTCAACGTGCGGGACCGAGGGTGCGCTGAACGCGCGGACGACGTGGACGATCGCGTCGGCGGTGCGCAGGTCGCCGAGCTTCTGCGGCGAGATCGCCTGACCCGGCTTCTCCGCGCGCGCGAGGCCGATGTCGCGGTACATCACCTCCGCGTGAGTGATCTTCTTCGGTTTGTAGAGCGCGGCCAGCTGCTCGACGCGCGGATCGGGGACTTTCGCGACGCCGACGTTCGTCTCCGACTCGGCGCCGGCGAACGCACCCGTCGACGCGTGCGCCCCGGTCAGGAGATTGAACAGCGTCGTCTTGCCGACGTAGGGCAGCCCGGTGATCGCCGAGACGACGTTCATGACGCGAGGCGGGTCTCTCGGACGTCCGGAGGATCCTCGTGGAAGATCGCGCGCGCGATCGCGCGGAAGCGGTCGACCGACCCCGTGCAGAAGAGCTCATGCTCCGCGTGCCCTCCATCGCGTGTCAGCCGGTGAGAGGCGAGGACCTCCCGCACGGCGAGCGCGGTCGTCGTCGCTGAGTCGACGACGCGGACGTCGCGGCCGGCGACCTCTTCGATCGCGGCGCGCAGCAGGGGGTAGTGCGTGCAGCCGAGAAGAAGCGTGTCGACGACCGGGCGGACGACGCCCCCCTCGGTGAGAAGCGGCTCGACGTACTCGCGTACGGCCGCGAGCGCCTCGGGGCTCTCGGCCCTTCCGTCCTCGACGAGCGGCACGAGCTTCGGGCAGGCCTGCTGCGCGACGTCGACGAGCGGATCGAGATCGCGGAGCGCGCGCACGTACGCGCCGCTCCGGACGGTGAGCACGGTCGCGAGGACCCCCACCGCGCGGCGAGCGGTCGCGGTGAGCGCTGCGGCCGCGCCCGGCCGGATGACCCCGATCGCCGGCACCGGGAACTCCTCGCGGACCGTCTCGAGCGCAACCGACGTCGCCGTGTTGCAGGCGATGAC
>Ga0209471_1001544_pt1 | contig 13564 bp, 10 predicted proteins | sample GraSoiAngelo_128_FD_185885 | JGI IMG/M metagenome (GOLD analysis project Ga0209471, IMG submission 185885) | Grasslands soil microbial communities from the Angelo Coastal Reserve, California, USA - 14_0927_12_20cm (SPAdes) (version 2) | ecosystem: Environmental > Terrestrial > Soil > Grasslands ...
CGTTCACCACCTCGCCGATGACCTCGACCGACGGGATCGGCTTGACGTGCCGGACCGGAAAACCGCCCCCGATATTGAGCAGGCGCGGCTTCAGGCCCGCCTTGCCCATGACCTCGAAGAGCGCTCTCGCCTTGTCCAGGGCGACGCGCCAGTTCTCCGGGTTGCGGCACTGCGAACCGACGTGGAAGGTTACGCCGGCCAGGTCCACGCCGAGCCTCGCGGCCAGGGCGACGATCTCGCGCGCGTCGGCGGCGCCGGCCCCGAATTTGCCCGACAGCGGCCAGTCGCTGCCGATGTTGGGAGCGGCGATGCGCAGGTACTGCTTGGCGTCCGCCTTGGTCTCGTAGATGCGCCGCAGCTCGTCTGCGCTGTCGACGACGAACCACTCCACGCCCCTCGCGGCGGCGTAGGCGATCGACTCGCGCGACTTCACAGGGTTGGAAAAGAAGATCTCGGCCGGCGCCACGCCCAGACCCAGCAGAAGCTCGAGCTCGGCCGTCGAGGCGATCTCAAAGCCCGCGCCCTCCTGCGCGAGCACCTTGAGCACTCGGCGCTCCGGGTTGGCTTTGACCGCGTAATGCGGGCGCACGCGGGGCATGGCGGCGCGAAAGCGCCTCACCTTGCCGCGCACGATGGCGGTGTCGATGATCAGGAACGGTCGGCTGTACCTCTGGCGTGCGGCCTGGCGGACGATCTCGAAGTCGAGGCTGACCTCGGGATGCGTGTCAAAGAGCTGTTCTTGTTGCGGCTGCTTGGGAAGTGCGTTCTGCCTGCTGCGTGCAAAGTGACTTGGGCGATCCCCCATCAAAGTTCTCCCGCTATGGATCTAGGTCTCAGGAATATCGCGAACGCAAACTTCATAGACCGGGCAGCGGTTCCTTTGGCTTGTCATGATGACCTCCTTCTCGCGCCGAAGTGGAAGGAAAAACCCTGGCCGATTATAGGGACGACCCCTTGGCTTGGCAAAGATTTTTTCAGTTCTGTGACGGCGTCGCGGAAGAGCGCGCGGGGGGTGAAACCCCAATGCGTTGGGGTAGCACGCTAGCTTAGCTACTAGATGCGGGGCAGCGTGACGCCCTGCTGCCCTTGGTACTTGCCGCCGCGGTCGCGGTACGAGGTCTCGCACAGCTCGTCGGACTCGAGGAACACCACCTGCGCCACGCCTTCGTTGGCGTAGATGCGCGCCGGCAACGGCGTGGTGTTGGAGAACTCGAGCGTCACATGGCCTTCCCACTCGGGCTCGAGGGGCGTGACGTTGACGATGATGCCGCAGCGCGCGTAGGTCGACTTGCCGAGGCAGATGGTGAGCACGTTGCGCGGAATGCGGAAATACTCCACGGTACGCGCCAGCGCAAACGAGTTCGGCGGGACGATGCACACGTCGCCCCGGTAGTCGACGAAGTTTCTCTGGTCGAACGCCTTGGGATCGACGATGGTCGAGTTGATATTGGTGAAGATCTTGAATTCGGTCGAGCAGCGGATGTCGTAGCCGTAGCTGGAGGTGCCGTAGGACACCACGCGGCGGCCGCCGAGCTCCTTCACCTGCCCCGGCTCGAAAGGCTCGATCATCCGGTGCTCGAGGGCCATGCGACGGATCCAGCCGTCGGATTTGATGGTCACGTGTTCTGCACCACGATATTGGGAAACTTGGAGCTCATGTCGCGCTGCGACTCGGCGATCCTGACGGCGCAGCGGCGCGCGATGTGCCGATAGATCTCCGCCACCGGGCCGTCGGGATCGGCTACCACCGTCGGCTTGCCCGAGTCGGCCTGGCTGCGGATCGCCTCGTCAAGGGGCAGCTGGCCGAGCAGCTCGGTGCCGTAGTCGCGGCACATCTTCTGGGCGCCGCCCGCGCCGAAAATATGGCTCTGATGGCCGCATTTCGGGCAGACGTGGGAAGACATGTTCTCCACCACCCCGAGGATCGGAATGCCGACCTTCTCGAACATCTTGAGGCCTTTGCGGGCATCGATGATCGCGATGTCCTGCGGCGTGGTGACGATGACGGCGCCGGTCACCGGCACTTTCTGGGCGAGCGTGAGCTGGATGTCGCCCGTACCGGGAGGCAGGTCGACCACCAGGTAGTCGAGGTCTCGCCAGCGCGTGTCCTTCAGCAGCTGCTCGAGCGCCTGCGTCACCATCGGGCCGCGCCAGACCATGGGCGTGTCGACGTCGATGAGAAAGCCGATCGAGATCGCCTGCAAGCCGTGGCCCTCCATCGGCTCGAGCGACTTGCCGTCCTTCGACTCCGGCCGGCCGGCGATGCCGAGCATCATCGGCTGCGACGGCCCGTAGATGTCGGCGTCAAGCACGCCAACAGAGGCTCCTTCGGCCGCCAGCGCGAGCGCAAGGTTCACCGCGGTGGTGGATTTGCCGACGCCGCCTTTCGCCGAGGCGACGGCGATGACGTTCTTGATGCCTGGGATGAGCTTCACGCCGCGCTGCACTGCGTGCGCCACGACCCTGGAGCTCAGGCTCACCGCGACGTTCGCGGCGCCCGCCTGCTTCAGGGCCTGGACGACCTGGCGGCGAATCGGCTCGTGCTGGCTCTTGCCCGGGTAGCCGAGCTCGATCTCAAGCGAGACGTCGTTGCCCGAGAGCTTCACGTTGCGCGCCGAGCGCGTGGCTACGAAGTCCTTGCCGGTATTCGGGTCGATGAGCTGCTTGAGGACGCCTTGAACGTCCGCGTCGCTTAGAGGCATTTTCAAAGTGTAAGCTAAAATTGCCCCTTTCCCGAGCAGTCCCCGCCTCATTCACATGGCTTCCCGCAGGCTCTTTGTCACCACCGCGCTGCCCTACGCGAACGCGCCGTTCCACATCGGCCACATGATGGAGTACATCCAGGCCGACATCTGGGTGCGCTTCCAGCGCATGCAAGGCCACGAGGTGCATTTCATGGGCGCCGACGATGCACACGGCGCGCCCATCATGCTGGCCGCGCAAAGGGCGGGGAAAACCCCCGAGGTCTTCGTCGCCGAGATCGCCAGGGGGCGCCAGCAGTACCTCGAGGGCTTTCATCTGGGGTTCGATCACTGGCACTCGACGCATTCCGCGGAGAATACCGAGCTCTCGCAGGACATCTACCGCAAGCTCAAGGCGGCGGGCCTCATCTACACCAAGCCGGTCGAGCAGTTCTACGACCCGGTGAAGGGGATATTCCTCGCCGATCGCTACATCAAGGGCCAATGCCCCAACTGCGGCGCGAAGGACCAGTACGGCGACGCATGCGAGAACTGCGGCACCGTGTACACCGCCACCGAGCTGAAAAACCCGTATTCGACGCTCTCGGGCGCGGCCCCGGTGCGCAGGAGCTCGGAGCACCATTTCTTCAAGCTCTCCGATCCGAAATGCCGCGCCTTCCTCAAGCAATGGCTCGAGGCGCCGGGCCGGCTGCAGCCGCAGGTCGTCAACAAGGCGAAGGAGTGGCTCGAAGGCACCGGCGAGCGCTCGCTCGCCGACTGGGACATCTCGCGCGACCCGCCGTACTTCGGCATCCGCATCCCGGACATCAAGGAAGAGAAGTACCTCTACGTCTGGCTCGACGCGCCGATCGGCTACCTCGCGTCCTTCAAGAACTATTGCGCGAAGAAAGGCCTGGATTTCGAGAAGCTGCTGCAGGACCCGAAGACCGAGCAGATCCATTTCATCGGCAAGGACATCATCTACTTCCACACCTTGTTCTGGCCGGCGATGCTGAAATTCGCGGGCAAGCCCTACAAAGTGCCCGACCGCGTGTACGTGCACGGCTTCATCACCGTGTCGGGCGACAAGATGTCAAAGTCGCGCGGCACCGGCATCAGCCCGCTGCGCTATCTCGAAGTCGGCATGAACCCCGAGTGGCTGCGCTACTACCTCGCGGCCAAGCTGAACGCCAACGTCGAGGACCTCGACTTCAACCCCGACGATTTCATGGCCCGCGTCAACAGCGATCTGGTCGGCAAGTACGTCAACATCGCCAGTCGCTGCGCGGTGTTCATCAGCCGGAAATTCGGCGGCCGGCTGGCTGCGGCGCAGCAGGACTTCGCATTCAGCGCCAAGGCCGGCGAAATCGCGTCGCTCTACGAGCAGCGCGAATTCGGCAAGGCGTCCCGGGAAATCATGGCCCTTGCAGACGCGGCGAACCAGTTCGTCGACGAGCACAAGCCGTGGGAGCTCTCCAAGCGGCCCGGCGCGGAGCACAGGCTGCACGAGGTCTGCTCGGTCGCGATCAATCTGTTCAGGCTCCTGACGATCTACCTGAAGCCCGTGCTTCCGCAAACTGCGGCCGAGGCCGAGCGCTTCCTCAACGTGGCGCCGCTGCAGTGGGCAGACGCGGCAACGCTGCTTGCGGCGGGTCACCGCATCAACGCGTACCGGCATCTGCTGAATCGGGTGGAGGAAAAACAACTCGATCAGCTCCTCGACGTTGCGCCAGTCCCCCAGGTCACCAAGGAGCAGGCTGTGAGCGATACGATCAGCATCGACGATTTCAACAAGCTCGATCTGCGCGTCGCGAAAATCGCGCGCGCCGAGGCGCTCGAGGGGGCCGACAAGCTGCTCAAGCTGACCCTCGAGATGGGCGATGGCACGCGCACGGTCATCGCCGGAATCAAGTCGGCCTACGCTCCCGAGAAGCTCGAAGGCCGCCTGACGGTCGTGGTGGCGAATCTCGCGCCCCGGAAAATGAAGTTCGGCGTCTCCGAAGGCATGGTGCTCGCCGCTTCGGGCGATGGTCCGGGCATTTTTCTCGTTTCACCCGACGCGGGGGCACAGCCCGGCATGCGCGTAAAATAGCCCCGTCGCGGCCTGCGCGCCGCCTTCGGCCGAAGATCCGTGATGGAGAGCTCCAGCCGCACGCTCGTCTGCAGTGTGCTCTTCCTCGACATCGTCGAGTATTCGAGGAAGCCGGTCGCCGAGCAGCTGCAGCTCAAGCAGTTGTTCAACGCGGTGCTCGCCAAGGCGCTCGACCAGGTGGCGGCCGCCGACCGCATCATTCTCGACACGGGCGACGGCGCCGCAGTCACCTTCATGGGCGATCCCGAGGACGCGTTGTTCGCCGCCATGTCGGTGCGCGACATGGCGAGCACCGTCCCCGTGCGTCTGGGCGTGAACCTCGGCCCGGTGCGCCTGGTAAAAGACCTGAACGATCAGGTGAACATCATCGGCGACGGCATCAACGTTGCGCAGCGCGTGATGAGCTTCTCGCGTCCCGGACAGCTGCTCGTGTCGCGTTCGTTCTACGAGGTCGTGTCGTGCCTGTCACGGGATTACAAGGCCCTGTTCCGGCACGAAGGCCAGCGCACCGACAAGCACGTGCGCGAGCACGAGGTTTACGCGGTGGTCGGCGGCACGCCCTCGGCCCGGCGCGTCGCGCAGACCGCGTCGCGGATGATCGGTCCGCTAAGCATCGGCGGCTGGTTTGCGACCGGCGGTCCATTCGGCGTGCGGCGTTCCGCGCTCGTCGCCGCCCCGCTCGTATTCCTCGCTTTGATCGGCAGCGGCATGGCGGCGCGATCGGTGATGGATCAGCAGACCGCAGCGCAGATCATCCCGGCGCCCCCGCCCCGGCTCACGCTTGTGCCGCGTCCGGAGACGATCGCTGCCATCCCCGCGCCCGAGGCCGCCCGGGCGAGCGAACCAGACACGCCCGGGGTGTCGAAAAAGCTCGCTGCGCGCGCGGAAAAAAAACACGAGAGCGCCGAAGCCCCCGGCGTCGCGGGGCGCCCGGCCCGGCTCGCGCTCGCCGTGACGCCGTGGGGGGAAATCGTCATCGACGGCAAGAGCCGCGGCGTGAGCCCGCCGCTGCGCCTGCTTGAAATCCCCCCCGGGTCGCATACGATAGAGATCCGCAACTCGACCTTTCCCAGCCACGTCGAAAAGATCAATTTGAAAACCGGCGAAGCAAGAAGAATCGAGCACCGGTTCCGATGATGATTCGATTGCTCATCAGTGCCGTCGCCTTCGCCGCCCTCGGCGCGTGCTCGTCCGGCCCGATGCGCGACATTCGCGAGCTGTTTCAGAGCGCCAAAGGTCAGGCGGCGTTCACGACCGGACTGAAGCAATACGACGACGGCGACTACGCCGAGTCGGCAAAGAACCTGCAGAGCGCCCTCGACCAGGGGCTCGGTGAGAGCGACAAGGTCTCGGCGTACAAGCACCTCGCGTTCCTCCACTGCGTTTCCGGCCGCGAACGCCAGTGCCGCGACGAGTTCCGCAAAGCTCTCGCCGTGGACCCGAGCATGGACCTCGCCCCCGCGGAAGCGGGCCACCCGATCTGGGGACCGATTTTTCGGGCGGTCAAGGCGGGCCACTAGGCCCGCACTCGGTTCAATGCAAGCGCCGCAGCTCGGCCGCTACGTCATCCAGTCCGAGCTCGGTCGCGGCGCGATGGGCGTCGTATACAAGGCGACCGACTCGGTGCTGCAGCGAACCGTCGCCGTCAAGACGGTCAACATGGCGCTCGAGAGCACCGGCATCGGCAATTACGAAGCCCGCTTCTACCAGGAGGCGCGCGCCGCGGGCAGCCTGAACCATGCCAATATCGTCACGGTGTACGACGTCGGCAAGGCCGGCGACATCGCCTATATGGCGATGGAGTTCATCGAGGGCGTCGAGCTGCGCTCGCTGATCGGCGAGGGCCTCGTGCTGCCGCTCACGCAGGCGATTTCCATCGGCGCGCAAGTGGCCGAAGGGCTGGGCTACGCCCACGAGCATGGGGTCGTGCATCGAGACATTAAGCCCGCCAATATCATGGTGGTGGCGAACGGTCCGGTGAAGATCACCGACTTCGGCATCGCCCGCATGCGCGCCTCGGGCGAGCTGACCCAGACCGGGATGATGCTCGGCTCGCCCAAGTACATGTCTCCCGAGCAGGTGATCGGCAAGCGCGCCGATCATCGCTCGGACATCTTCTCGCTCGGCATCATCGTGTACGAGATGCTGTGCGGAAGCGTCCCGTTCAACGGCGAAAACGTGACGGCGCTGATGTACCAGATCGTGAACCTCGCGCCCCCGGCGCCGAGCGCGGTAAACCACGCCGTGCCCGAGCTGCTTGACTATATCGTCGCCAAGATGCTCGCCAAGCCCCTCGAGGAGCGCTATCAGAGCGCGCAGGAGCTGGCGCAGGACCTGCGCGAGTGCGAGCGCCAACTCGCCGCGCCGCCGGGTTCGGGCGCACCCCCCCGGCCTAGCGGGCTGGCGAGCGGACCGCAGCCGGAACTGCTCGACCCCCGCGCCCACGACGTGGTGATGGCGCAAACGCTGAACCGCACCCGCGACAAGGACAGGACTCCCGAGGACCCGGGCACGCCCCCCGCGCGCGGGCTTTCGCACTCCTTCGATTCCCTCGAGGCGACCCAGCGCCTCGCCGTGCTCACCGGGGCGGCCGGCCTGCCAGACGCCACCACCCTTACAGGTTCGACTGTGGAGGCGCAAAGCGCGACCCAGGCGATCGGCTCGTTGCCCCCGCCGCCGCGCATCGGCTGGCGGCGGCGCGACTGGCTGCTGGTCGGCGCAGCCGCGCTCGTGGGCCTGATCATCGCGCGCGCGGTCATGAAACGCGACGACCGCTGATGGCGCCGCCGCCCCCGGGGTTTTCGCCACTCGCAGGCGCCGTTGCCGTCGCCATAGCCTGGCTTGCGATCGGGCTTGCCGGCCTGATCCCCGCCGGCAACGCGCTCATCGCGCGCCGGCTTGCGTTTCCCGCCGGTGCGCTGGCGGGCCTCGCCCTGGCGGGGTTCGGCCTGCAAGCGATATGGCTGCCGGCCGCGCGACTGGTGCTGCCGCTGGGTCTTCCGGACCTGCCGTTCCATCTGCGAATCGACGCGCTCGCGGGCTTTTTCCTGACCCTGCTCGGCGCCGTGGCGGCCGGCATTACGATTTACGCCGCCGGCTATTTCCGCAAGGAGACCGCCGGGCGGCTCGCGCTCATCGCACTGCAGTACCACGTGTTCCTCGCCAGCATGGCGTGCGTGATCCTTGCCGACGACGCGTATCTGTTCATGGTGGCGTGGGAGACGATGGCGCTGTCGTCGTACTTTCTGGTCACCACCGACCACCGGCTGCCCGCGATCCGCAGCGCCGGATTTCTCTATCTGCTGATCGCGCACCTCGGCGCGCTCGCCATCCTGCTGTGCTTCGGCGTGATGAGCGGCGGTGAGGGCGACTATACGTTCGATGCGCTGCGCGCGGCCGGACTCGGGCCGCCGGGGGCGACGCTTGCCTTCCTGCTCGCGTTCTTCGGTTTCGGCGCCAAGGCAGGAATGCTCCCGCTGCACGCCTGGCTGCCCGAGGCGCACCCCGCAGCGCCCTCGCCGGTGTCGGCGCTGATGAGCGGCATCATGATCAAGACCGCAATCTACGGCATGGTGCGGGTGATCTACGACCTGATCGGCGGCGTGCGCTGGGAATGGGGCCTGCTCGTGCTCGCGATCGGCGCCGCCACCACGCTGTTCGGCGTGCTCTACGCCCTCGTGCAGCACGACCTGAAGCGGCTGCTCGCCTACCACTCGGTCGAGAACATCGGCATCATCCTGCTCGGCCTGGGGATGTCGATGCTGTTCATGGGCTTTGGGCACCCCGCGGCGGGCGCGCTCGGGCTGATTGCTGCGCTCTACCACACGATCAACCACGCCGTATTCAAGGGACTGCTGTTTCTGGGCGCAGGCACGATCCTGCATTCCAGCGGCCTGCGCGATCTGAACGACATGGGCGGGCTCATCCGCAGGATGCCCAACACCGCCTTTTACTTTCTCATCGGCGCGCTCGCCATTTCCGCGCTCCCGCCGCTCAACGGCTTTGTTTCCGAATGGCTCACGTTCCAGACCGCGCTGCAGGCGCCGCTGCTCGAGCACGGCGTGATGCGAAGCCTTGTGCCGCTGTTCGCCGCGAGCCTCGCGCTCGCCGCAGCGCTCACCGCGATGTGCTTCGTCAAGGTCTACGGCATCGCCTTTCTCGGTCAGCCGCGCGAGGCGCGGCACGCGACGCCGGCGCCGGGCGGCGGCCACGACGCCGGAGCTCTGGAGCGCATCGGCATGGCGTGGCTCGCCGCCGGCTGCTTTGTGCTCGGCTTGCTCCCCGGCACTTTCGTGCAGATGCTCGACCGCGTCAGCGTGTCGCTCTCCGGGGGTGGCTTGCCGGCCGAGGCCCTGGAATCGAGCTGGCTGTGGCTGGTGCCAACCGCCGCCGAGCAGGCGAGCTACAGCCCCGTGATCTTCCTGTCGGTCATCGTCGCGGCGACCTTGCTCGCGTTCCTGCTGGTGCGGGGCTTCTACCATGGGCGCGTGCGCTATTCGGATCCGTGGGACTGCGGCTACCCGGAGCGGAGCTCGCGCATGCAGGACACGGCGGACGCCTTCGGTCAGCCCATCCGCCATGTGTTCGGGCCCCTGTACCTGATGAAGCGGCATTTGCCCGCGGCCGACGACCCCGCGCCGCGCTACTCGATCAAGATCGAGGATCGCCACTGGTACCTGCTTTACCTGCCGATCGCGCGGCTGGCCGAGTTCGTGTCCTCCAAGGTGGGCCTGCTGCAGCGCGGCAGGATCAGCATCTACCTGCTCTACAGCTTCCTGACGCTGATTGCGCTGCTCGTGTTCGTGCGCTGATCGCCGAGATGCACTCGCTTGCCGGCATCGCCTTCCAGATCCTGCAATCGGTGTTCGTGGTGCTCGCCGCGCCGCTGCTCACGGGCTGGATCAACCAGTGCCGGGCGTGGCTGCAAAACCGCTCGGCGCCGTCGATCCTGCTGCCGTATTACACGCTCGCCAAGCTGTTGCACAAGGACGCGGTCATGGCACGCGACGCCTCGCCGCTGTTTCGCCTGACGCCGTACGTGCTGTTCGGTTGCATGTGGCTCGCTGCGGGCATCGTGCCGGTGCTCGCGACCGACCTGCCGTTCGCGCCGGCGGCCGACATCATCGCGCTGGTGGGCGTGTTCGCGCTGGCGCGGGTATTCGCGGCGCTCGCCGCAATGGACATCGGCACGCCGTTCGGCGGCCTGGGCGCGCGCCGCGAGATGCTGATCGGGTTCCTCGCCGAGCCGGCAATGCTGATGACGCTGTTCACTGCGGCGTTCATCTCCGGCTCGACGCAGCTCAACAGCATCGTCGAGACGCTCGCGCATCGCGACCTCGTCATCTACCCGAGCCTGGCGTTCGCCGGGGTCGCCTTCCTCATGGTGCTGCTCGCCGAGAACGCGCGCATACCGATCGACAACCCGAGCACCCATCTCGAGCTCACCATGGTTCACGAAGCGATGATCCTCGAGTACTCGGCGCGTCACCTCGCCCTGGTGGAGTGGGCGGTGGCGATCAAGCTGTTCGCCTACATCACGATTGGCATCGCGCTGTTCGCGCCGTGGGGCATCGCCGCGGGCGGCGACTGGGGCGGGCTGCCGCTTGCGCTCGCCGCGCTTGCCGTGAAACTCACGCTTGCCGGCGCGGGTCTGGCGTTGATCGAGACCGTGCTCGCCAAGCTGCGGCTGTTCCTTGCGCCAGAGTTCCTCGCCAGCGCTTTCCTCCTGGCGGTGCTCGGCATGCTGATCCACTTCCTGGTGAGGGGCTGAAATGGCGACGTCCCTCTCGGGCCAGCTCGTCAACCTGCTTGCCGCATTCCTTCTGCTGCTCGCGTTCGCGATGCTATCGCAGCGCCGCGTCCTCACCCTGATCCACCTTTTCGCCTGGCAGGGCGCGGCGCTTGCCGCCTCGACGCTGATCGTCGCGTATTCCACCGGCCAGGCGCATCTGTATTTTTCCGCCGCGCTCACCGTGGCGCTGAAGGTCATGCTGATTCCCTGGGTGCTGCACCGCCTGATCGACCGGCTCTACGTTCGCTGGGACATCGAGACGCTGATCAACATCCCGACCACGATGCTGATCGGCATCGGCCTCGCGATCTTCGCTTTTGCGCTCGCCGCACCGATCTCGCAAATGGCGAGCACGGTCACGCGCTCGACCCTGGGAATCGCGCTGGCGAGCATCCTGCTTTCCTTCCTCATGATGATCGTTCGCAGAAAAGCAGTGCCGCAGGTGATCGGTTTCCTCGCCATGGAGAACGGCCTGTTTTTCGCCGCCACGAGCGCCACCTACGGGATGCCGTTGGTGGTCGAACTGGGCGTGGCGCTCGACGTGCTGGTGGGCACGTTCATCTTCGGCATTTTCTTTTTCCATATCCGCGAGCAGTTCGACAGCCTCGACATCGAGCATATGGAAAAGCTGAAGGAAGACTGATTTGGAAGTCGCGCTGGTGCTCTTCATACCGGTGGCTGGCGCAGTGCTGCTCGCGCTGGTGGGACACAGGCGCTGGGCGCCCGCAGCCAACGCCGCGATGAGCCTCGCGACCTTGGGCGCCGCGGCGCTGCTCACGCGCCGTGTGATCGCCGGGGGCCCGATGGTCGCGCTCGACGAGCAGTTCTTCGTCGATTCGTTCAACGTGTTTCTGGTCGCGCTCACCGCCTTGGTCGCCTTCACCACGGCGCTTTTTTCCCGGCCGTATATGCGCATCGAGGAGCACCACGGGCGCGTCAACCCGGCGCGGCTTCGGCTCTACCACAGCATGTACCAGCTGTTTTCCTTCACCATGCTGCTGCGCCTGCTGTCGAACAACGTCGGGGTCCTGTGGGTGGCGCTGGAGGGCGCGACGCTCACCACGGTATTGCTGATAAGCCTTTATCGCACCCCGGCGAGCCTCGAGGCGGCGTGGAAGTATTTCATCCTGTGCAGCGTCGGCATTGCGCAGGCACTGTTCGGCACTATCCTTCTCTATTTTGCCGCGGAGAGGGTTCTCGGCCCGGGCGGCACGTCGCTATTGTGGACGCACCTGTACGAGGTGCGCCACGAACTTGAACCGACCGTGCTGTCACTCGCGTTCGTGTTCCTGCTCGTCGGCTACGGCACCAAGGTCGGGCTGGTGCCGTTGCACAGCTGGCTGCCCGATGCGCACGCCGAGGGCCCGACGCCAATCTCGGCGGTGCTCTCGGGGCTGCTGCTCAACGTAGCGCTGTACGCGGTGGTGCGCAGCAAGGTGCTGGTGGACGGCGCGCTCGAGCGCAACTTTTCCGGGGATCTGCTGATGGGATTTGGGCTGCTGTCGGTGGTCGTGGCGGCGTTCTTCATGTCGCGCCAGAAGGACATCAAGCGCATGTTCGCCTACTCGTCGGTCGAGCACATGGGGTTCATGACGTTCGCTTTCGGCATGGGCGGGCCCGTGGCGGCGTTCGCAGGGTTGCTGCATATGACGGTGCACTCGCTCACCAAGAGCGCGATCTTCTTCACCGTCGGCCACGCCTCGCAGGCGACCGGCACGCAGAACATGGATTCGATCCGCGGGCTGATCGAGCAAAGCCCGACGATCGGCTGGGGCCTCGCGCTCGGCAGCCTCGCCATCCTCGGCATGCCGCCGTTCGGGGTGTTCACCAGCGAATTCATGGTCCTCACCACCGCGATGCACGAGCATTCGTGGGCGACGCCGTTCCTGCTGGTCGCGCTCGGCGTCGCCTTTGCCGCAATCTTCGGCAAGGTGCAGCCGATGGTGTTCGGCGAGACCGTCGCGCTGCGGCTGCCGCATCCCCCGGCGCTGGTCCCGGTATTTGTCCATCTGGCGATCGTGCTGCTTCTCGGGCTGTACATACCGCCGTACCTCGTCGACTGGTACCGCCAAGCTGCGGCTTTGATCGGCTAACGGCGCGACGGTGAACGAGCTTTCCCTCCAGGCCACGCCCATTGCCGGCGCGCTCCCCGCCTTCCACGCCTCGATCGGGCCGAGCGAGTTGCGCGCAACGTGCGAGAAAGCACGCGCGCTCAAGGCGCGCCTGGTGGCGCTGTGGGGAAGCGACGAGACCGCGCGCGGCGGCGGTTACGCGTTGCACCTCGCGCTTGCGCTGCGCGCAGGCCTGCTCTGGCTGAGCGCGCCGCTCGCGCGCGAGGCTCCGGGCTACCCGAGCATTGCCGATCTGTACCCGTGCGCGAGCCGGATGCAGCGCGCCGCCTACGACCTAGTTGGCATTCATGCCCTGGACAGCGCCGATCAGCGCAAATGGCTGCGCCATGGCGCCTGGCCCGAGGGCGCGTTCCCGCTGCGCAAGGACTTCAGCATCGCGAGCCGCTTTGCGCAAGCCGACGACGGCTATGCGTTCGTCAAGGTCGAGGGGGAAGGCGTGCACGAGATTCCGGTCGGTCCGGTGCATGCCGGCACCATCGAGCCTGGGCATTTCCGCTTCTCGATCGTGGGCGAGAAGATCCTGCGCCTGGAGCAAAGGCTCGGCTACGCGCACAAGGGGATCGAGAAGCGCTTCGAAACCATGACGCTCGAAGAAGGCGCGCGCCTCGCCGGGCGCGTGAGCGGCGACTCGACGGTCGCCTACGCCTGGGCCTGGGCGATGGCGGTCGAGGGCGCGAGCGGCATTGAGCCGCCGCCTCGCGCGGCGGCGCTGCGCGGCGTTCTGCTGGAGCTCGAGCGCATCGCCAATCACCTGGGCGACCTCGGCTACCTCGGCAACGACGTCGCGCTGTCGTTCGGGTTTTTCCAGTTCTGGCGCCTCAAGGAGGACCTGCTGCGCCTGAATGCGGCGCTGTTCGGCCATCGCTCC
>Ga0209471_1001549_pt1 | contig 13533 bp, 14 predicted proteins | sample GraSoiAngelo_128_FD_185885 | JGI IMG/M metagenome (GOLD analysis project Ga0209471, IMG submission 185885) | Grasslands soil microbial communities from the Angelo Coastal Reserve, California, USA - 14_0927_12_20cm (SPAdes) (version 2) | ecosystem: Environmental > Terrestrial > Soil > Grasslands ...
ATTGTCGCGAAGGAATTTGCGGGACTTGTTCGCTGACCGTGAACGGCGAAGCGCACGGTCCGGATCATCCGGGCGCGGTGTGCGAGCTTTACATGCGCAAGTTTCGCGATGGCGAAACGATCATTGTCGAGCCGTTCCGGGTGAAATCTTTTCCAGTCATCAAGGATTTGGTGGTCGACCGAAGCGCACTCGATCGCATCGTTCAAGCAGGTGGATTCATCTCGGCGCGCGCCGGTTCGGCGCCGGAAGCGAATTCAATTCCGATTCCAAAGCACGATGTCGACCTTTCGATGGAAGCGGCGGCCTGCATCGGTTGCGGCGCGTGCGCCGCCGCGTGTCCAAATGCGTCGGTGATGTTGTTTACCGCGGCAAAAGTTTCTCACCTCGCCCTTCTGCCACAAGGCGAGCCGGAACGAACCAAACGTGTGGTCGCTATGGTGCGCGCGATGGATGCCGAAGGTTTTGGCAATTGCACCAATACTTACGAATGCGAAGCGGTTTGCCCGGCGGAGATCAGCGCGAGCTTCATCGCCAAACTGAATCGCGAATATTCAAAAGCAACTTTGCGCCGCAGCGCCGGCGAATAATCAGATCGTTTCGCACGCGCTCGTCCAAATCTCACGATCGAGTTCTTTCCGCGCCCGGTTCGTCAGAAGATTGACATCTACCTTCGGACGCAGAACCGCAAAAACAGTTGAGCCTGAACCCGACATCAGCGCCGCGCGGACTTCCACCTGTTTCAGCAGCCATGCTTTCAGTTGCGCGAGAAAGACAAATTTCTCGAAGACCGATCGCTCAAGATCATTCAGAAGAGTTTGACCATCGAAATTCTGCGACTGGTATGAAATTCCGGGAATTTCCTTTGAATCCTGCCAGCGCGAGTAAGCCCATGCACTCGAAACCAAAAACGCCGGCTTGCACAGCAGAATCGATAATTTCTTTTTCAACTTCGTTGGGCTGACAATTTCGCCCCGGCCTTTACAAATGGCGGCTGATTCGAAAAGGAAAAACGAAACGTCCGACCCGATGGTCGATCCAAGCGTCACCAATTCTTCCCGTGAGAGCTTCGTCTCAAAGAGTTCGTTGAGCGCGCGCAGAGTCGTGGCTGCGTCGCTACTCCCGCCACCAAGTCCGGCGCCATGAGGAATTTGTTTTTGAAGTTTGATTGTCACCCCGCCGCTAATTTTTGTTCTCTCAAAAAAAGCCTTCGCGGCGCGCACGATCAAATTTTCGTCGCCGCTCGGGACCGTTGGGTCGTCACAAGAGAAATCGATCCACCGCGACTGCCGGTCGATGTCGATCTTATCGTAGAGCGAAATTGGAGCGATCAGCGTCTCAATTTCATGAAAGCCGTCGCTGCGACGGACGAGGATCTTCAAAGAGAGATTGATCTTTGCTGGAGCGAGAACTTGCATTGCGCTCATTTCAATTGTCATGTCGAATCACTACTTTGTCATTCCTACCGAAGTGGAGGAATTTCTACTGTTAGTCGGAAATATTAAGAGATGTCTCGACTCCGCTCGACATGACAAATGGAAATTGGAATGACAAAAGCAGGTGACAAGATAATTGTCGCGCTCGATGTAGCGACAAAAGGGCAAGCGCTCGCTCTCGTCGAGCAGTTGCACGATAAGATCTCGTTTTTCAAAATCGGCCTCCAACTTTACACCGCCCAAGGTCCCGAAATCGTGCGCGCGGTCCTGGCCACCGGTGTCAAAATTTTTCTCGACCTGAAACTACACGATATTCCCAACACCGTTGCGAGAGCAGTTGAATCGGCAAGCAGCCTCGGTTTGCAGATGCTGACGATTCATCTCAGCGGTGGTTCGGAGATGATTCGCGCCGCGACTGGGGTTCGTACAAATAACATGTCGATCCTGGGTGTGACTGTTTTGACAAACGCAAACGACCAAACGCTGCGCGAAACAGGAATTTCAGACACATTCGACAAACAGGTGGTGCGATTGGCAAAACTTGGCATTGAAAATGGGATCGACGGAATGGTGGCGAGTCCACACGAAATCAAATCGCTGCGAGCCGAATTCGGCGACAAGATCAAAATTGTCGTTCCCGGAATTCGACCGAGCTGGTCGGAGTCTGGCGATCAAAAACGATTCATGACGCCGCGCGAAGCGATCGAGGCCGGTGCTGATTATTTGGTAATCGGCCGGCCGATCACCGCTCACAAAAATCCGCGCGAAGCCGTCGAAAGAATTTTGCGAGAGTTTCAGTAGAATTTCCCTCACCTCCCTCCTCTCCCTGAGGGAGAGGAAGCCGGCTGGCCGGCAGGTGAGGGTCATAAATTCGCTACAGATGACAAAGCCCTTATTCGCTCCGCTGGACATCTATCACGATATCGCTTCCCGAGCGGCAGCGCTCAACATGGCGATTGATGAAGCGTTGTTGGAAATCGCCACCGGACCAGTGATTCGTTTCTACAAATGGGATCACCCTGCACTTTCGTTTGGATATTTTGGAAAGTTTGCCGATGTCGCAAATCATGCGGGGCAACGTGACGTCGTCCGGCGCTGGACGGGCGGCGGAATCGTTTTTCATGGGGACGACTTGACCTATTCGATCGTTATTCCGGTTTCATCAGGATTTTTCGCCGAGTCCCCAAAAAAAATTTATGCTGCGATCCATTCGGCGCTTTGCCACGCTTTGAAAGAAAATGGCGCTGCTGCCGCGTTAGCACCGAACAACTCATCAAAGATTTCCGACCTTTGCTTTGCCAACCCGGTGCTTGCAGACGTGATCGTGAATGGTCGCAAAGTGGCAGGCGCGGCGCAACGCCGCACGCGACGCGGCCTATTGCAGCAAGGCAGCATCCGGGATGTCGATCATACCGACGAATTCGCGGATCAATTCGCGAGCAAACTTTGCTCCAAGTGTTACCACAAAACGTTCGATGAACGTTTGATCGCGCGTGCTCACGAAATTGCCGAGCAGAAATATGGCGCGGCCAGCTGGCTCCAGCGCCGCTGAAACAGGCGCGAAGGAAATTATTCCCGTCGAAGCGGTCGTGTTGCTTTGACAACAGACAAACCGCCCCTCTATTCTGCGTCGGTGGAAATTTCTGCACGCTCAGGTCCGGGTCGGACTGGGATTAAAGCGAGTGCTTCTTCTCTCACGCCATTGGCGCAAGTAACGCAGTTAGTCCGACCGCAACTCGATCAGGTCGAAGAACGAATCATCAAACAAGCGACCGCCTTTGACCCGGCCATTGAAGGTTACGTCACCTACGCCATCGGCGGACGCGGGAAACGTCTGCGGCCGCTGGTTGCGCTCCTGGCCGGCGGCGCGACTGGCCAAATCAACACCGGACATGTCGATCTTGCCGTGATTGTTGAATTGATTCACGTGGCGACGCTAGTGCACGACGACATCATGGACGAAGCCGAGCGGCGCCGCGCGCAACCGACCGTCAACGCGCGCTGGGGAAATTCGCTCAGCGTTTTATTGGGCGATTGCCTTTTCGCGCACGCGCTCACGTTGTCCACTAATTTTGAAAACGCGGACATTAGCCGGGCGATCGCGCGAACAGCCAGCGAGATTTGCTCGGGCGAAATGATCCAAACACAACGCCGCTTCGATTTGAAACTGGAGGTCGAGGACTACTTGCGGATTGTGGAAATGAAAACCGGCTCGCTCTTCGCGGCCGCGGCCGAATTGGGAGCGACAATCAGCCAAGCAGACGCACGATCAACTGAAATCTTGAAAACTTTCGGCATGCGCATCGGCACCGCCTATCAAATCTACGATGATTGCCTGGACATTGCCGGGAATGAAGGAACGACTGGGAAAACGCTCGGAACCGACCTTCGCAAAGGCAAATTTACTTTACCCATTCTTATTTTCTTGCGGGCCGCCTCCGAATTCGAGCGCGAACGCTCTTGCAGTCTTATCTTGGAAGGAAAATGCGACGAAGTCAGTCAGATGTTGAAGAACGGCGCTGGTAACGGCGCCCTGAGCGAATCAATCACAACTGCAAATGACCTCATTCGGAGCGCCCAGGCCGGAATGAAAGCGCTTCGTCCAAATGCGCACACCGAGGGGCTTCTCGGATTGGGCGATGCGCTGCGCGCAATGCTCGAGCAGTTGCGCACGTAGCGATGGCGCAGGTCAAAATTCGTGAGATGCCGCAGGAAGAGCGGCCGCGCGAAAAACTCGCCGCTCATGGCGCGTCTGCTCTGACCGATCCGGAATTAATCGCAATTTTACTGCGGACGGGCATGACCGGAAAGAATGCTGTCGAAGTTGGGCGCGACCTTTTAAAAGAATATGGGTCACTGCACGGATTGAGCCGCTGCACGGTGGACGAACTGAAAAAAGTTCGCGGCGTCGGTTTCACAAAAGCGGTGCAACTGGCGGCGGCTTTTGACCTCGGAAATCGTCTGGCGCGGGAGATGTTGGCCAATCAAAAAATCGATTCACCCGAGCTCGTCAACGAACTCGTCGGCGGCGAAATGCGGATGTTGCGCAAGGAGGCGATGCGCGTGGTGCTCCTTGATACGCGTTATCATCTGATTCGGACCGAAGATGTCTCGACCGGCACCGTTAATGAGAGCATCGCCCATCCGCGCGATGTTTTTCGTCCGGCGGTGATTGCGTCGGCGTATGCCGTGATTGTCGTGCACAATCATCCCTCCGGCGATCCATCGCCAAGCCAGGCCGATCACAGCCTGACGCGACGCCTGGCCGAAGCAGCCGAGCTGATGCAAATCAAATTGCTTGATCATATCATTATCGGCGCGCAATCAAACAGCGGCCCGGGCTATTTCAGTTTCAAAGAAGCAGGCGTGCTGTGAAAATTCATTCGACGGCGATTGTCGATCCAACGGCAAAGGTCGCGGCTGACGTCGGGATCGGGCCGTATGCGGTTGTCGGGGCTCGCGTCGTGATCGGCGAAAGATCGACAATCGAGTCGCACGCTGTAATTAATCCTGACGTTACAATCGGCGTGGGCAACTTCATTGGGCACGGCGGAATTATCGGCACTGCGCCACAAGACCTTTCGTTCTCTCCGGGACGCAAAACGTATGTCGCAATTGGAAACAAAAATGTGATTCGCGAGCACTGCACGATTCATCGCGGCAGCGCCGAGGGCAGCGTGACCAAAATGGGCGACAAGAATTTTCTCATGGCCGGCGCACACGTCGGCCACAACTGCGAAATTGGAAACAACGTCATCATCGCGAACAATTGTTTGCTGGGCGGCCACGTTTCCGTTGGCGACGGCGCGTTTCTTGGCGGCGCCTGTGTCTTTCATCAACATATGTGCGTTGGGCGGCTCGCGATCACGCAGGGCGCATCCGCGTTTAGCAAAGACATTCCGCCATTCGTGATCGCGGCGGAACGGAATTACGTCTTCGGCTTGAATGTGGTCGGATTACGCCGTGCTGGATTCAGTGCCAAAGACCGTGATGAAATTAAGACGGCATTCAAACTTGTTTACACGAGCGGATTGAACATTGCCCAGGCGATTGAAAAAGCCGCGACAATAAAATTCGGGACCGCGGCGCGCGAATTTATTGATTTCGTCGTGCACGCGAAGAAGCGCGGCATTTGTCCGTATCACCACCACGAAGGACGCGAAGACTACGAAGATTGACCTTTGTTAAAATACTTCGTGTTCCCTCGTGGTCTTCGTGGTGGAAGAAAGCACTAAACCAGGCCGAGGAGCGCGAGCATGCGGCCGGTCTTCCCTTTCTCGGCGCGATAGGAGTAGTAACGATCAGTATCGCAGGCGGTACAGACGCCTGGGTCGTGAATATTTTTCGCGCCGGCCGCGCGACACTGTTCGATTATTTTCGCAGCAAAATCGATTTCGTAATGCGGCGGACGAATGCATGGACTTAGTTGCACTATCAACTCAGCCGGGTCCGATCGGAAATGTTCCCGCATTTGCTGGATCGCTTTCGAAACAATAGCCCGCTCGGTGCCTTTCTTGCCGGAATGGACGAGGCCAATCGCCGGCATTTTTGGATCGACAATGTAAATCGCGCAGCAATCGGCCACGTGAATGCCGAGCGCGATCCTTTTCTGATTCGTGATCAGTCCGTCACACCCGGCGAATTCTTTATCGCGAGCGACGGGTTGATCGACCGTCGCAATTTTGTCGCCGTGAATTTGCTGGGCGGTAAGCAGCGGCCAATCAGCCATTCCGATTTCGTGTCGCGCTTCGCGGTGAACGACATCAAGCCGTTTCAATGCCTCGGTCTTGTCGTGCGAAACATCGATCCCTCGAACGCGTTCAATAAATGCGTGACGACAAACGCTGGTTGCGGTTAGCGCCGGAAAAAATTCGACCGGAGCGCGCACATTCACCGCAAGAAATTTTGCCTATTTCGAACTGGGCTGCTCCGAAACCGTTGTTGTCGTTGTCGTAGTTTGAAACCCGGCATTGCGCTTCGGTCTGCCACGCGCATCGACATCGCTGCCAGTGTAATAAGTGCTTCGCTTTGTCGCATGCGGCGCAATGCTGTCGAATTGCTCGGTATAAGTGCTTTGCATGCCGGTGACTCGATTGAGCTCGGCCAGGCTCGAGTTGTATCCGAACAACGCCTGCAAGTTTGTCGATTGAGCTGTAGTCAGCTGCACTTGAGCGTTCAAAACGTCAAGCTGGGTGCCAGCGCCTGCATCCAGCCGCGCCTTTGCTAGTCGCACGGCTTCGGCAGCGGTCTCCAGATTTTTCTCCGTTGCTTGGATTGACTCCTGGTTTTGCGCCAGATTTGAAACTGCCTGCTGAATTTCGAGCTCAACCTGACGCACGTCGTCGTCGTAAGTAATTTCGCTTTCCGAAAGCAGCGCGCGTTGTTGTTTGATCTTGCCCCAGGCCATACCGCTGTCCCAAATGGGCCAACTTCCGGTCACGGTAGTGAGCCAACCTTTGGAAACATCCCCAAAGCTCGAATTGAATTCGGAACTAAGCCATTCGCCACCACCGTTCGTATTGACGGTGGGTAACCAACTGCCGATCGCCACGTGCACCTGCTCAATTGCATTCAGCACGTTGGCGCGCGCCTGCTTCAAGAACGGCCGGTTGCGTTTGCCTTCTTCGATGGCAGCCAACAGATCGATCTTGCGCGGGATGTAAGTGATGTGACCGACCGCGCGCAGCGGCGCCGCATTTCCGCGCGCCGGATTGAAGTCCAGGCCGAGAGTTTTGGCCAGCTGCAGCACGGAGATGCGATAAGCGTTCCGCGCCGCAATTAGTTGCGGGATTTGATTGTAAAGTTGGACCTGGGCCTGGAGAACGTTGAAGCGCGGAACGGTTCCGGCTTCAAAACGGTTTTGCTGATCTTTCAACTGACTCTCTAATAGATTTACCGATTCCTCCTGCACCACGATCAACTCGCGATTGACGATCACCTGATAGAACTGCGTTTTTACATTCGCAATCGTTTGATCGACCGTGTTTCGCAGCGCGAAGTAGGCAGAATCGCGCTGGAAGAAGGTACCGCGAATCGCGCGGAACGTGCTGTAATTAAAAACCAGCTGCGATCCTGTCACCTTGACGTTGTAGGCGATATCACTGCGCAAATTCTTGATGGCACCAACGCCCGGGCCACCGCCGCCCCCGCCGCCGCTAAACGTTGTAAGACCCGTGGCGTTCTCGCGTAGATTCGGATCCGTCCAACCCCAGGTAAAGCTCGGGCCAATCTGCGGTAGCGCCTCCGCCCGAATCGAGATGATCACGCCTTTGGTCCGACGGATTTCTTCGAGCGCCTGGAGAACGGTCGGATTTTGAGCGAGCGCGGTTATAACAGCCTGGTCAAGCCGGAAAACGGGGGCACCTTTCTCCGACCAGCCGAGATCGCTCTCGCCGAGTGCAGCGGCTTGGACGGCGATCGGCGTTGCCGAAGGCGATGGTGAGATGCCCGGCGACGCGCCCAAAGTCGACGGCACCGAGACTGTGCCCGATTCGTTTGGACTAATCGTTGCCGTCAGAGTGGGTGTTGGCGTGGGCGTCGATGTTGAAACCAGTATCGGCGTCGGAGAAGCTGTTGGCCTCTCAGTCGGGCTCGGACTTTGTCCAAACGAGAACAGGGCGATGAGAAATGCGCTCAACGCGAACCCGCCAGCAAGCAACTGTTTTCGCATCACAAGTTAAGGCGTCGAGTGTTTGATGCGCCAAGGTTAAGGCGCGGATTCAACTAATCCAGATTATCTTTTACCACCGCCGGTGAACGAACGACCATCTTTCGATTGGCAGTAATCATAAATTTTGCTGTAGATCTGCAACCACGCTTTTTGTTCATCCGGCGAAAGATATTCCATGATTTTCATCAGGTTGCCGACCATTTCCTGACGAATTCGTCTTACCAGGGCCGAACCCTTCGGCGTAATGCAAACCATCACTTTGCGGCGGTCGTCGCGCGCGATAGATCGCACCACCATGCCCAAGTTCTCCAATCGTGCCACTAAGCCACTGGCGGCTGCCGTGGTGTGGCCCATTTTTTGTGCGATCGCGGTCATGGTCAGCACTTCTTTTTGATCGAGATACGCGAGCAGAAAAAATTGCGGAAAAGAAACATTGCCGGGCGCGAGTTCTTTGCAGAGATGCAGAACAAAGCAGCGCTGCATCTCGAGGACGATGTTAGACAGTCGCACGGCGTCGGCACGGAATTCGTTGGAAGGAGCCTGTGCAAACGCCGTTTCCGTATTCAAAGCCACCTAAACTAAAATGCGCGCGAGACGTGTCAAACCCGTCCGCAGCAAATTATTGTTCCCAAACTTGAACATCGACTGTTTCACCGGCCTTCAACGATTCGCCGATCTCAACTCGCAAGAGCGCGTTCGACTGACTCAGGCCGAACAGCGCGTGCGATTCCTGCCGGCCGACCGGCGCGAAACTTCCGTTCTCGAGTTTCCCGCGAAGATAATGCGCCCGGTCGCTGTCGTTAGTGAGATCGATAGTCAGCTTCGCCGGCATTTTCGGCAGATCGAGATTGCTCGCGCCCATCATTTTCAAAATCGCGGGGCGAACAAATTGCAAAAACGTGACGAACGCTGAGACCGGATTCCCCGGCAAACCGAAGACGAAACACCCGCCTAACTGCCCGAACAAGAACGGTTTGCCAGGTTTAATCGCGACTCGCCAGATGTCGATCTTGGCGCCGAGGTCGCGCAGCGTTGATTGAACCAAATCGTGTTCGCCTACCGAAACGCCGCCGCTCACGATTAAGATCTCATTCTTCGCAGCGCTTTGAATCGCTTTCCGCAACGAATCGGCATCATCGCGGCAGTTTTCGGCCGAAGCGACAACCACGTCGGAGCGTTTAAGCAACGACTGCAACAAAAGCGAATTGCTGTCGTAAATTTGTCCCGGCTGAAGTTCTTCTCCGGGCTTCGCCAATTCGTCGCCAGTCGAAATCATCGCGACGCGCACTTCACCGCCGACCAGAACTTCAGAGAAACCTTGCGAAGCAAGCAACGCCAGCTTCGTCGCCCGGATTGGTTCGCCCGCGCTGAGAATTTTCTGGCCTTGACCCAAATCGCATCCGCGCTTTCGCACAGACTCTTCAACATCGACATCAACATTGACAACGATCGCGTCTCCGTCGCGTGTGACGTCTTCCTGCATCACGATCGCGTCCGCGCCTTGAGGCATCGGCGCCCCGGTGAAAATTCGGATCGCCTCGCAATTTGAAACACGAAGTTTTCGATCAACGCCCGCCGGTTGTTCACCAGTGACGCGCAATCGTTTGCCGGGTTTGCAATCGCTCGCGAGCACGGCGTAACCGTCCATGGCCGAATTGTCGAAGTTCGGCAGCGGCAATCGCGCGAAATAATCTTCTGCCGCGAAATAATCGAGCGCTTGCAAGATCGACACTTTCCGCGGCGGCAACGTCCGAACCGCCGGCAAAATCTTCGCGCGCGCTTCTGCTTCGCTGATCATGACGGATCAAACAACCGCGAACAATTGCCACTCATCCGGCATGCCTTTTAGAACCTGTTTACCGCGATCGTGGAAAACAATGCCCGATCCCGCAGAAAGATCCTTGACCGTGCTGGAGACGAGAACTTCACCTGGCTGCGATGCCGCAATCACGCGCGAGGCGATATGGACAGCGATCCCGCCAATATCGTCTCCAGCCAGCTCGATTTCTCCGGAATGCAAACCAGCGCGAATTTCAATTCCGAGCTGCGAAACAGCGTCCCGAATACTGCAAGCACAACGAACAGCGCGGGCCGGCCCATCAAAGGTCACAATGAATGCATCGCCGACGGTTTTGATCTCGCGTCCGCGCCAACGAGCGAGTTCCTTCCGGACCAGGGCATGATGAGAATCGAGAAGATCGCGCCAGGCGCGATCGCCCAATCGCGCGGCATGTTCAGTTGACGCGACAATATCGGTAAAAAGGACAGTGGAAAGAATACGATCCGACTGGTGGGACGGTCGGACTCCAGTCAAAAACTCCTGGATTTCGTCCAGGACTGAATCGGAATCTCCGACCCATGGAAGATGATCTTCGCCCGGCAGCTCGGCAAAGCGGGCATTGGGAATTTGCTTCGCGATCCAGCGTCCCTCTTCGACATGCGCGTCCCTATCGCCCGTCCGATGAATTATCAAAGCGGGGACGTGAATTGTTGGCAATACTGAACGAATGTCGATCTGAGTGTTCATGCGCAAAAGTGCGACTGCCGCGCCTGGACTGGCAGATCTACGAAAGTAAGTAGCGAGGCGGCGCAAGAAAGGTTCGTCGCTTATTTTGCTTGGAACATATTGGCCGAGGTCCATCATGTCTCCCCATTCGCGCTCGATTATTTCGTATTCGCGCTCGCGATCCTTCGGCTTCGGTGCCCATGGATAATCGGAACTCCAAATTCGCTTGGCGAAAGTTCCGAACATGATGAGCGCAGTGGTTCTCTTGGGGTAAGTGGCAGCGAACGTCGCACTAAGATTCCCACCCTCGGAAAAACCAAACACCGCCGCGCGCTGCGAGCCGGCTGCGTCCATTACCGCGCGCAAATCATCCATTCGCTCTTCCAGCGTCGGCAAGCGATCATTCGGAACACGGTCGGACAGACCGGTGCCGCGTTTATCAAACATGATTAAACGCGAGAACGACGCGAGCCGTTGCAAGAATCTGGCGAGAGTCGGTTCTTCCCACGCGAGTTCGACGTGCGAAACCCAACCCGGAACGTAGACCAGATCGAGCGGACCTTCGCCCACAACCTGATAAGCGATGTGAAGATCACCACTTCGAGTGTATTGGGTCTTAGGCGACATTTTTGGCTGTCTTGATCTTGCTTGGATATTTTCGACTAAAATTGATTATCGACAATCGCAAGTCCGGCCACATCGAGAACGCGACGAGTGTTGGCAATCGACAATTCTCCGCCATATTCTCGCTCGCAGCAGAGCTTTTGGTGAGGTGGCTGAGTGGTTGAAAGCAGAGCTTTGCTAAAGCTCCGTGCCCCAAAAGGGCACCGAGGGTTCGAATCCCTCCCTCACCGAGCCACATTTTCATTCAAACAACGCTGAGCCTGCGATAAAAAAGCGCAGCATGCGTTCCGGCTGTAATCCCAATCGCGAATGAACGCCGCGTTGGCGAAGCGAATTTGTCACGTTCTGTCACGCTCAGAATTTGCGGGTCCTTCCGCCTGGACGATGCGGCGTCTCTGATTCTGAAACCGCCAGTCCGGCTCGGACCTACTGCCGATAAGGAATCGCCGGATTGGTGCCTGTGTTTAACAGATCTTGATGCGCGTTCCAAAGATTGCGGTCCGCTTCGTCCATCTGCGCATCTTCCTGCTGCTGCCGGATCGCGGCGACACGTTTTTGCTCCTGGTTCCCCGTCCCCGTCGTTTGAAGCGTCTCACAACTAATGAAGAGCGCGACAGAAGCGACCAAGCCAATGACTTGAAGCTGTTTCATATCTAACTGATTATACCTTGTCACTTATCACTCGTCACTTTTCTTCCTGCGCACTAACAGATTCGCAGCCGCCTGATTAAATGAAAGCCGAAGAATTGAAATCGTCGCAAGCGCCGATCAAACAACGTTATCGGGACGAACCGAAGACGGCTTCGATCACCCTTCGTGCCAAAGGCAAAATCGGCGAAGGCGTTACCTGCAATGTTCAAACTGGCAAAGCGCTCGTCGAAGCGGGGCTGCATCCCGCGACTGGCGGGACTGGATTGAGCGCATGCTCAGGTGACATGTTGCTCGAATCGCTCGTCGCCTGTGCGGGCGTGACTTTGCGCGCGGTCGCCACTGCTCTCGACATTCCGTTGCGTGACGCGACGGTTCAGGCCGAAGGCGATTTGGATTTTCGCGGAACTCTCGCCGTGTCCAAAGAAGTCCCGGTCGGCTTTCAACAAATTCGATTGCGCTTCGATCTCGACACGGACGCGACCGAAGAACAACTCGCCACCCTTCTTCGGCTAACCGAGCGCTATTGTGTCGTTTATCAAACGCTCAACCAGCCGCCGAAGATTGACATTTCACACTGTGTCTCGAAGTAGATTTCTCGCCGCTTCACTGCTAATCTAAAAGTCGTATGCCGTCTTACATGGACATTCACGAAATCCCGGGTGGCGTTACCGCGGAGGACGTTGCCAAAGCCCATGCCCATGACGTGGAAGTGCAGGGAAAATACGGCGTCAGTTACCATAAGTATTGGGTGAACGAAAAAGCCGGAAAGATTTTTTGCCTCTGCCACGCGCCGAACGCGGAAGCGGCGAGCCAGGTGCATCGCGAGGCGCACGGTCTGGTCGCTGAAAAAATCATTCAAGTCGAGCCTGACGTGGCAGAATTGTTCATGGGTGGAAGCGAAGTGAACTCCGCCGGAGCTGTCGTGCTTCCCGGTGCTGAAGCCGACGCGCGCGATCCGGGAATTCGGACAATTTTATTCACGGACATCGTCGGCTCAACGTCGCTGACTCGACGTCTGGGTGACGAGGCAGCCATGGAACTGCTCGAAGTGCATGACTCGATAGTGCGTAACGCTCTAGCCGATTTGGGTGGCCGCGAAATCAAGCATTTGGGAGACGGTATCATGGCATCGTTCGTATCCGCGGCCGCTGCCGTTAAATGCGCCAGCCGCGTCCAGCGCGAGATTGCCCGACACCGCCGGGAAAACAAAGATCGTCCGCTCAGTGTCCGGCTTGGCGTCGCCGCAGGCGAACCGGTCGAACATCACAACGATTTGTTTGGCTGCACCGTCCAACTCGCTGCCCGGCTTTGTTCTCACGCGCAAGAAGAACAAATTCTGGTATCGAACGTCGTTGCCGAATTGTGCGAAGGAAAAGCATTGCCTTTCGAGGACCTTGGCGAAGTTGAACTCAAAGGTTTCGAGACGCCTGTTCGGGCGCATGCCGTGAATTGGGCGACCGAAGCCTCGGCGTAGAATTGCGACGACGTTGTAGCGACGTCTGTCAACCGTCGAACTAATCACGCCCGCGCCGCAACGCCGAGCTTTACGACTTTTTGGGAGTGATCGTGATCTCCGTCGCGTGCGCTTGTCCGGCTGCCTTGTCGTAAATCACCGTCGCACCGGCACCTTTCCTACGCTCACCGCTGAC
>Ga0209471_1001553_pt1 | contig 13512 bp, 18 predicted proteins | sample GraSoiAngelo_128_FD_185885 | JGI IMG/M metagenome (GOLD analysis project Ga0209471, IMG submission 185885) | Grasslands soil microbial communities from the Angelo Coastal Reserve, California, USA - 14_0927_12_20cm (SPAdes) (version 2) | ecosystem: Environmental > Terrestrial > Soil > Grasslands ...
GGACCTTGCGCTGGCCGCGAGCGGTTCCGTCGACCTTGGGCTGCTGAGTGGCGGTGTCGCTCATTTGGCGTCCTCTTTCTTGGCCCGGCTGCGGCGCTTGGGCTTGGGGGTTTCTTCTGCTTCCTCCACGGCTTGTGGCTCCGAATCCTCAGGCTCGGCGACGGCGACCGCTTGCTGCGGCACCTCCGCCTCCACGACGGGGACGATCCCAAAGTCGCGCTCTCGCAGCACCGTCATGATCCGCGCGATGTCATGCCGGACCTTGGAGATCTGGCTCGAGTTCTCGAGCTGCCCAACGGCGTGCTTGAAGCGGAGCTCGTAGAGCTCCCGGCGCGCGGTGCGCATCCGCATCCCCAGCTCGTCTGCCTCCAGCACGCGCAGCTCGTCGACTTTCATCTCGGACCTCCGCCTTCGGCCGACGTGACGAAGCGGGTTTTGATCGGCAGCTTGGCCGCCGCCAGCTTCATGGCTTCCTTCGCCACCTCGGGGGTCACGCCGCCCATCTCGAACAGCACGCGACCTGGCTTGACCACCGCGACCCAGCCCTCAGGGTTGCCCTTGCCCGAGCCCATGCGGGTTTCCGCCGGCTTCTTGGTGATCGACTTGTCGGGGAAGACCCGGATCCATATCTGACCGCCGCGCTTGACGTGGCGGGTCATCGCTCGCCGGGCCGCCTCGATCTGGCGGTTGCTCATCCAGCACGCTTCCATGGCCTGCAGGCCGAAGTCGCCGAACGCGACGGTGGCGCCGCGCGTGGCGATTCCGGTGCGCCGGCCGCGGTGCATCTTGCGGTACTTGACTCTCTTGGGGATGAGCATTCAGTAAGTCCCATCCTTACGTGGCTTGCCACCCATCAGGCGTCCGCCTTTTTGCGGGTGGTCGGTTTCTTGGCGGCGGCGGGCTTAGCCGGGGCCTTGCTCGTTTCGGTCTTCGCTTCAGCCTTCGCCTTGGGCGCGGCCTTGGGCTTTGCCGGCGAGGCTGGCGCGGCCGCGGTTCTGGCCCGGCGAGGCGCCGCTTTGGGGGCGGCCTCCGGAGTGACCACCGCGACCTCGGCGACAGGACTGGGAGGGGCTTCGACGACTTCCGGCTGAGGTGCGATCGCCTCGGCGATGGGCACCGTCTCCTCCTGGATCGCGGTGAGCCGGCGCTGCGCGGGCGAGATCTGGTCCTTGTAGATCCAGCACTTCACGCCGATGGCGCCGAAGGTCGTCTTCGCGGTGGCGCGGCCGAAATCGATGTCGGCGCGCAGGGTGTGCAGCGGGACGCGGCCTTCGCGGTCCCATTCGCGACGCGCCATCTCGGCACCTCGCAAGCGGCCGCCACAGTAGATGCGCACGCCCTTCGCGCCCGAGCGCATGGTGCGCAGGATCGCCTGCTTCATCGCGCGCTTGTAGCTGATCCGGCGCTCGATCTGCGAGGCGATGTTCTCGGCCACCAGCTGCGCGTCGAGCTCTGGCTGCTTGATCTCCTGGATCGAGATGCGGACCCGGTTGCCGAATCGCTTTTCGAGGTCCTCGCGCAGCTGGTCGACACTGGAGCCGCCCTTGCCGATCACGATGCCCGGCTTGGCGGTGTGGATGGTGACGGTGAGCTGTGCGTTGGAGGAGCGCTCCGTCTCGATCTTCGCGATGCCGGCGTTGCGCAGGCGCGCGAGGATGACCCGGCGCATCTCGAGGTCCTCGTGGAGCATCTTCGTGTAGTCCTTGGGGTTGGCGAACCAGTTCGCCTCCCAGGGACGGAAGACGCCCAGGCGGAACGCGTTCGGATGGACTTTATGACCCAACTACTTACGTGCTCCCCTTTGTGATGCGCCCTGCGCGCGCGCCGGCGCGGGCTGGTCTTCGACGACCGCCGTGATGTGACAGGTGCGGTGGAAATATTCGTGCGCCATGCTGCGGCTGACCGGGCGGCGCCGGCGGTAGGTCGGCCCCTCGTCGATGAGCAGCTGCTTGAGCACGAGGTCGTCGCGGTTGAGGTTGAAGTTGTGCTCCGCGTTGGCGGCCGCGGACTTGATCGCCTTGGCCACGTCGCGCGCGGCGTGCTTGGGCGAGAACTCCAGGTAGGCGAGGGCCTCCGCGACCTTCATCCCCTTTACGGAGTCGGCCACCAGCCGCGCCTTGCGGGGCGTTCTACGCACAAATCTCTGCACTGCGGAAACTTCCATCGTCGCCAATTTCTACTTCAGCGCCGTCGTCTTTTCGGTGTGGGTTCCATGGCCGCGGAAGTGGCGAGTCGGCGCGAACTCGCCCAGCCGGTGGCCGACCATGTTTTCGCTGATGAACACGGGCACGTGCTTGCGGCCGTCATGGACGGCGATCGTGTGCCCGACCATGTCGGGATAGATGACGGACGCTCGCGCCCAGGTGCGGATCACCTTCTTGTCGCGCGTCTGATTCATCTTGTCGATCTTGTCCTTCAGCGCGTTGCTGATGAACGGACCCTTCTTGGTCGAACGTGACATCTACTTCTTGCGTCCTTTCTTTTCGCGGCGGCGAATGATGAGCTTGTCCGAGGCCTTTTTCGGTTTGCGCGTGCGGTAACCGAGCGCGGGCTTGCCCCAAGGGGTCTTGGGGTTGCCGCCGGGCCCTGTCTTGCCCTCTCCCCCGCCGTGCGGATGGTCGCGAGGGTTCATCGTCGAACCGCGCACTTCCGGGCGCTGGCCGAGCCAGCGGCTGCGGCCGGCCTTGCCTCCGGACTCGTTTTCGTGCTCGATGTTACCGACCTGGCCGATGGTGGCCTGGCAGCGGACGTGGATGCGGCGCAGCTCGCCGCTCGGCATGCGGATGACCGCGTAGTCGCCTTCCTTGGCAAGGAGCTGCGCGCTGGCGCCCGCGGATCGGACGAGCTGTCCGCCCCTGCCGAGGGTGAGCTCGATGTTGTGCACGGTCGAGCCAACGGGAATCCGCTCGAGCGGGATGGCGTTGCCGATGCGGACGGGCGCCTCTGGGCCGCTTTCGATCGGGTCGCCGACCTTCAGCCCGAGCGGCGCCAGGATGTAGCGCTTCTCGCCGTCCTTGTAGTGGATCAGCGCGATGCGGGCGCTGCGGTTGGGGTCATATTCGATGGTCGCGACCTTGCCGGCCACGCCTTGCTTGTCGCGCTTGAAGTCGATCTTCCGGTACAGCTTTCGGTAGCCGCCGCCCTGGTGCCGTGTCGTGATGCGGCCCTGGTTGTTTCTTCCGGCGTGCGTCGGCAGCGACTCGAGCAGGGTTTTCTCCGGCCTGTCGGTTGTGATCTCGTCGAATCCGGAGATCGACATGAAGCGGCGTCCGGGGCTGGTGGGCTTGAACTTTCTAATTGGCATCAGACTGACCCGAACAGCCCTTCGATCTTCTGGCCTTCGCCGAGCCTGACGATCGCCTTTTTCCAGTCGGTCGTCCGGCCAACCTGGCCCGAGCCGATGCGACGGAAACTGCGGCGCTTCTTGCCGCGCATCGTCACGGTGTTGATCTCCTTGACCTGGATGCCCTGCGACTCGTATTGCTCCTCGAGCGCCTTCTTGATTTCGGTTTTGGAGGCGGTCCCCAGCACCTTGAAGGTGTACCTCCCCTGCGTGTAAAGGAGGTATGTGCGCTCGGTGATCACGGGGCCGATCACGATCTCGGACGCGGCTTTGGTGGTCATTCCCCTGCCTTCTCAGCCTCGCGCTGACGGGAGCTGAAGTTTTCCTCGAGCAGCTCGATCGTGTCTTTCGAGAGCAGCAGGTAGGTGTGTGTGAAGAGGTCGCGAAGGTTCAGGTTTCGCGCGAGGACGATCTTCGCTCCGGCGAGGTTCTCGAACGAGCGGCTGACCGTGTAGTTGGGGGCCGGCAGCACGACGAGCGCTGTGCTGTCGAAGCCGATGGCCTCCATCAGGTCCGCGGCCTGGCTCGTCTTGGGCTCGTCGAAGACGAACGATTCGATGACCCTGACCTGGCCGTCGATCGCCTTTTGGCTCAGCGCGCTGCGCAGCGCGAGCCGGCGCATCTGCCTGGGCATTCGGTGCGAGTAGTCCCTCGGCCTGGGTCCGAAGACGTTGCCGCCACCCTTCATGCTTGGCTCGCGCGTCGATCCGTGGCGGGCACGCCCGGTGCCCTTCTGGCGGTACGGCTTGGCGCCCCCACCCGAGACTTCGCCGCGCGTCTTCGTGCTCGCGGTGCCCTGACGTGCATTGGCGAGCTGGCGCAAGTAAGCCTGGTGCATCACGGGCATGTTCGGCTTCTCGTTGAAGATCGCATCGGGAAGATCGACCTCGCCATTGCGCTCGCCGAGTGCATCGAAGAAGGGGGCTTGCATGTTGGCGTCAGACCTTCCTCGGATTGGGTTTGCCCGCCGGGCCTTTGGGCTTGACCTTCTTGGTGGACTGACGGACGAGGACGAGGGCGCCCTTCGCGCCAGGCACGCCGCCCCTGATCAAGAGCAGGTTGCGCTCCGCATCGACTCGCACGACTCGGTACGCGCGTGAGGTTGTGCGCTCGTTGCCCATCTGGCCCGACATGCGCACACCTTTGAAGACGCGTGCCGCGTCGGTCGCGCCGATCGCGCCCGGCTGCCGGACGTTCATCGAACCGTGCGATTCGGGCCCGCGGCTGAACTTGTGTCTCTTGATGAGACCCTGGAAACCCTTTCCCTTGCTCGTGCTGGTCACGTCGACCAGCTCACCGGCGGCGAAGATTTCTGCCTTCAGCTCCTGGCCTTGCTCCACGCCGTCGTAGTTGCGGATCTCGACGATGTGTCGGTGGGGGTCAAGGCTCGCCTTTTTGAACTCGCCTAGCTCGGGCCCGTTGAGCTGGCCCTCCTTGGCCGGCTGGAAGGCGATGCGGACGGCGCTGTATCCGTCCTTCTCCGCCGTGCGCAGGCCGAGGACCCTGCACGGGCCCGCTTCGAGCACTGTGACGGCGGACATCGTGCCGTCGGGGTTGAACAACTGGGTCATGCCCAGCTTCCGTGCGAGCAAGCCTTTCATGACTTGATCTCGATGCTGACGCCTGCGGGCAGGCTGAGGCGCATGAGCGCGTCGACGACCCGCGGGTTCGGATCGAGGATGTCGACGATGCGCTTGTGCGTGCGCATCTCAAACTGCTCGCGCGAGTCCTTGTCGATGAATGGGCTGCGAATAACGGTCAGCTTGGAGATTTCGGTCGGAAGCGGGATTGGGCCGGCAGTGCGCGCGTTGGTACGGCGGGCGGTGTCCACGATCTTGTCCGCCGCCTGATCAAGGACCCGATGGTCGTAGGCCTTGAGCCGAATCCGAATCTTTTGCGCCACTGCCTTGCCTTTTCCCTTTCCTTATCTATGTGATCTAGGTGATCTAGTTGCCGGTTACTTGATGACCTCGGTCACCACACCGGCGCCGACGGTCTTGCCACCTTCCCGGATGGCGAAGCGGAGTCCTTGCTCGATTCCGATTGGCTCACCAAGGGTGATCTCCATCACGACGTTGTCGCCTGGCATGGTCATCTCGACGCCCTCGGGCAGCTTGACCTCGCCGGTGACATCGGTGGTCCGCATGTAGAACTGCGGGCGGTAGCCGCTCAGGAACGGCGTGTGCCGTCCACCCTCTTCCTTGGTCAGAACGTAAACCTGGGCGTTGAATTGTGTGTGGGGCGTTATCGTGCCCGGCTTCGCCAGCACCTGGCCGCGCACGACGTCCTCGCGCTTGACTCCGCGGAGCAGCGTTCCCACGTTGTCGCCGGCCTGGCACTCGTCCATGTCCTTGTGGAACATCTCGATACCCGTGACGACGGTCTTCGTGCTGTTGGGGTGGATGCCGACGATCTCGATTTCCTCGTTCCTCTTGAGCTTGCCGCGCTCGACCCGACCGGTGGTCACAGTGCCACGGCCTTCGATTGTGAACACGTCCTCGATCGGCATCAGGAACGGCTTGTCGACCGGCCGCTCCGGCTCGGGGATGTAGGTGTCGACGGCGTTCATCAGCTCGAGGATCTTGGGGGCCCACTCAGGATCTCCCTCGAGGGCCTTGAGAGCCGAGATGCGAACGATCGGTATGTCGTCGCCCGGGTACTCGTACTTGTTCAGGAGCTCGCGGAGGTCGAGCTCAACCAGCTCGATGAACTCTTTGTCGTCGACCATGTCGCACTTGTTCAACGCAACGACAAGGAACGGCACGTTGACCTGGCGCGCGAGGATGATGTGCTCGCGTGTCTGCGGCATAGCACCGTCATTCGCGGCCACGACAAGGATGGCGCCGTCCATCTGGGCGGCACCGGTGATCATGTTCTTGATGTAATCCTGGTGGCCGGGGCAGTCCACGTGTGCGTAGTGGCGCTTCTCGGTCTCGTACTCCACGTGGGTGATCGAGATCGTGATGCCCCGAGCCTTCTCTTCCGGAGCCTTGTCGATCCGGTCAAAGGGTGTGAATTCTGCCAGGCCCTTCTCTGAAAGCACCTTCGTGATGGCGGCCGTCAGCGTCGTCTTGCCATGGTCGATATGACCGATGGTCCCGACGTTCAGGTGGGGCTTGGTCCGCTCGAACTTCTTCTTCGCCACTATGTCCTCCTAACTAACTTCTCGCCCTGTCGCGGCGGCCCACAGCCTCCGCCAAGTTGCCTGGCATTTCCGCGTAATGACTGAACTCCATCGAATACGTCGCCCGCCCTGAGGTCATCGACCGAAGCTCGGTAGCGTAGCCGAACATCTCGGCCAGGGGCACGGTCGCCTTGACGTTCTGCGATGTGCCGCGCCCTTCCATACCGAGGATATGACCGCGCCGCGAAGCGAGGTCGCCCATCACGTCGCCGAGATACTCCTCGGGCATGACGACGTCGACCTTCATGATCGGCTCGAGCAGATACGGCTGTGCTTTGTGCATGCCGTCCTTGACCGCCATCGAGCCTGCGACCTGGAACGCCATCTCGCTCGAGTCAACCGGGTGATATGACCCATCAACGAGCGTGACGGTGATGTCCACCACTGGATAACCGGCCGCAACGCCGCTCTGCAGCGCCTCACGAATCCCCTTCTCGACCGCGGGGATGTACTCCCTGGGGATGCGACCCTGGGTGACCTTGTCTTCGAAGATGAAGCCGCTTCCGCGCTCGCCTGGGCGGACGACGACCTCGGCGTGGCCGTACTGGCCCTTACCGCCGGTCTGGCGGACAAAGCGTCCGACACCCTTGGCCTCCCGCTTGATCGCCTCTTTGTACGCGACCTGGGGCTTGCCCTGGTTAGCGTCGACACGGAACTCGCGCAGCATGCGGTCGATGATGATCTCGAGATGCAGTTCACCCATGCCCTCGATGATCGTCTGGCCCGTCTCGTCGTCGGTATGGACCTTGAAAGTGGGGTCCTCCTCCGACAGCCGCTGCAGCGCCATCCCGAGCTTTTCCTGGTCGACCTTCGTCTTGGGCTCGATGGCGACTGAGATCACTGGCTCGGGGAAGGTGATCGACTCCAGCAAAATGGGGTGAGCCTCGTCGCACAGCGTATCGCCGGTCGTCGTCACCTTGAGGCCGACGGCGGCGGCGATGTCGCCCGTGAAGACTTCGTCGACGTCCTCGCGGCGAATCGCGTGCATGCGGAGAATGCGCCCGATGCGCTCGCGGCGTCCGCTCGATGCGTTCATGACCGACGATCCTGCCTTCAGCCGGCCTGAGTAGACCCGAAAGAAGGTCAGCTTGCCGACCCCCTGGGGGTCCATCTGGATCTTGAATGCCAGCGCCGAGAACGGTTCGTTGTCGTCGTGCTCGCGCACCTGGAGTGCGCCGGTCTTCGGGTCTTTGCCCTCCACCGCCGGAACGTCCGCGGGAGACGGCAGGTAGTCGACGACCGCGTCGAGTATCGGCTGTACGCCGCGGTTCCGGAGCGCGGCGCCGCAAAGCACTGGCACGAGGATGCCCGCGACGGTGCCGCGACGCAGCCCCGCCCTGATCTCCTCTTCAGTGATGTCCTGCTCCTCGAGGTACTTGTGCATGACGCTGTCGTCGAAGTCGGCCACCGCCTCGATCAAGTCGTGGCGGTACTTGGTGACCAGGTCCTGCATGCCCGCGGGAATCACCAGCGACTCGGTGTTGGTCGTACCGAGGTCGTCCGTGTACACGACGGCCTCCTTGCTGAGCAGGTCGATGTAGCCCACGAAATCGCCCTCGGATCCGATCGGCAGCTGAATGGGTACCGCGCGGGCGCCGAGGCGCGTGCGGATCGAGTCGAGCGAGCTGTAGAAGTCCGCTCCGATGCGATCCATCTTGTTGATGAAGGCGATGCGGGGCACGCCGTAGCGGTCGGCCTGGCGCCAGACCGTCTCGGACTGGGGTTCGACACCCGCGACGGCGTCGAACACGGCGACCGCGCCGTCGAGGACGCGCAGGCTCCGCTCGACCTCGACCGTGAAGTCCACGTGCCCGGGTGTGTCTATGATGTTGATCGCGTGGTCGCGCCAATTGGCGGTCGTCGCGGCAGACGTGATCGTGATCCCGCGCTCCTTCTCCTGGACCATCCAGTCCATCGTCGCGGCCCCTTCGTGGACCTCGCCCATCTTGTGAATGCGGCCGGCATAGAAAAGGATCCGTTCCGTCGTCGTCGTCTTGCCCGCGTCGATGTGCGCCATGATCCCGATATTTCGGACTTTGTCGATGGCGACGGGACGCTCTTGCATCTTCAGTGCCACGTTCATCTCTCTAGTACCGGAAGTGCGAGAAAGCTTTGTTGCTTTCGGCCATCCGGTGGGTCTCCTCTTTGCGCTTCACCGCGCCGCCGGTGTTCTGCGCAGCATCGAGAATCTCGAACGCGAGCTTCTCGGACATACTCTTCCCCCCGCGCTGACGCGCGAAACGGACGATCCAGCGACGGGCGAGCGCGAGCCGGCGCTCCGGCCTGATCTCGATAGGGACCTGGTATGTGGCGCCGCCAACGCGCCTGGGCTTGACCTCGAGGAGTGGCGTGGCGTTGCGAAGCGCTTGGTCGAAGACCTCCAGCGGCTCCTTCTTGGCCTGCTTCGATGCACGCGCCAGCGCGTCGTAGACGACCTTCTCCGCGGTCGAGCGCTTGCCTTTGCTCATGACCACGTTCACGAACTTGGCGATCGCCTCCGACTGGTATACGGGGTCAGGCGCGACGATACGTTTGACGGGACGGTTGCGACGAGGCATCAGGCTGCAGCCTTGCCCTTTTCGCGCTTCGCTCCGTACTTCGACCGAGCCTTTTTGCGGTTCTTGGTCCCGGCCGTGTCGAGCGTGCCGCGGATGATGTGATATCGGACGCCCGGCAGGTCCTTGACACGGCCTCCGCGGATGAGCACGACCGAGTGCTCCTGCAAATTGTGGCCGATGCCGGGAATGTACGCGGTGACTTCGATCCCGGTGGTCAGCCGGACGCGCGCCACCTTGCGGAGGGCGGAGTTCGGCTTCTTGGGTGTCTGGGTATAGACGCGCACGCAGACGCCCCGTCTCTGCGGGGAGCCCCGCAGCGCGGGAGCCTTAGACTTCGCTCTGGCCGCCTTGCGCCCAAGACGGACCAACTGCTGGATGGTTGGCAAACGTTTCTCCGAATGGCGGTTTGATTCCCACGCGGCAATAGCCGATTGGGCGACAAGCGATGAGTATACCCAAAACCCAGTACTTCGAAGCTCAGCCGGCGGTCCCCTCACGGCCGCGAACCGTCCGGTTACGGATCGGTGAGCTCGATCTCACCCTGCAGACCGACCGGGGGGTTTTTGGCTCCAAAGGGGTCGATCTGGGGACCAGGGTGCTGCTTCAAGAGGCGCCACCTCCGCCACTGAAGGGCGAGGTGCTGGACCTGGGTTGTGGCTACGGGCCAATCGCGATAGTCCTGGCCAAACTCGCGCCCGGCGCTCGGATTTGGGCGGTCGACGTCAACGAGCGAGCCCTCGAGCTGACCCGCGCCAACGCGGAGGCCGCCGGAGCGGCCAACATTACGGTCTGCACTCCGGACACGGTGCCGGACGAGGCTCGGTTCGACGCCATCTACTCCAATCCCCCGGTACGGGTCGGCAAGGGGCCCCTGCACAGCTTGCTGCTGGAATGGCTGCCCCGGCTGAACCCCGGTTGCGCCGCGTACCTGGTGGTGCAGCGGAATCTAGGCTCCGACTCGCTCGCTAAGTGGCTGGCGGAGCAGGGATTCGCGGTCAGTCGCCTCAAGTCGAAGAAGGGCTATCGGATCCTGGAGGTCAAGGCCGCCCCTTAACAGGCTGGATTGACTCCCCTTTTCGAACCATCCAGGATCAAGCGAGGTTCGGCCGGCGGGGGAGGGCCCGGCAAGAAGAAAGGGAGGGCCCCCTAGAACTGCCCCGCGAAATGGCAAGCCGCGGCCTGGTCCTCCGCGCCGTGCGGCTCGAGCGGCGGGTCGACGTCCGAGCAAATCCCCGGCGCCCGGGCGATCGGGCACCGCGGGTGAAAGCGGCACCCCGACGGCGGGTTGACCGGGGACGGAATCTCCCCTTTCAGGCTGATCGGCGCCCGCTCCCTCTCGACCGCCGGGTCAGGCACGGGGATCGACGACAGCAGCGCCTTGGTGTAAGGGTGCTGAGGCCGGTCGTAGATGTCGTTCCGGTCCGCGGTTTCGACCACCTTGCCGAGATACATGACGGCGATCCGGTCCGACAGGTGCCGCACCACCGCCAGGTCGTGCGCGATGAAAAGGTAGGTCAGGTTGAACTCCCGCTGCAGGTCCTGGAGCAGGTTGATGATCTGGGCCGCGATCGACACGTCCAACGCGGAGACCGCCTCGTCGCAAACGATGAACGACGGGTTCACCGCCAGCGCCCGGGCAATCCCGATGCGCTGCCTCTGCCCCCCCGAGAACTCGTGTGGATAGCGGTTGGTGAAGTTGGGGTTGAGGCCCACCAGGCGCAGCAGCTCCTGCACGCGCACCCGCCGTTCGCGAACCGTCCCGATCGAGAAGTTGTCCAGCGGCTCCTGAAGGATGTCCCCCACCGTCATGCGCGGGTCAAGCGATGCGAACGGGTCCTGAAAGATGATCTGCATCCTCCGTCGCACCCGGCGCAGCTTCGAGCCACGCAGGCGCGTGATGTCCTGGCCGTCGAACATGATGCTGCCCGCCGTGACGGGCAGGAGCGCCGTCACGAGCCTGGCCAGCGTCGACTTGCCACAACCCGACTCACCGACGAGGCCAAGCGTTTCGCCGCGCCTGATCTCGAGGTCGACCCCATCCACGGCTCTGACGGCAAGGCCGCCGAAACCACCGATCGGGAAGTGCTTGACCGCCCCGTTGATTCGAACCAGGACGGGGTCAGCCCTCACAGCTGTGGTCGGTTTCCGGTCAGCGGCCTGCATCGCCTTCTACTTCCAAAACCGGAGCCTTGAGCTTGGCGGCCGCGTCCTTGGACAGCGCGCTTGCCTTCGCCGCCTCGACCCCTTCGTCCGTGACGTTCCGCATCAGGACCCAGCAGCGCGCAACCTGGTTCACCCCCACCTCGCTGAGCGAGGGCTCCGGGTCTGTCCTGCACTTGTCGATCACAAAGGGACAGCGCGGATGGAACTTGCACCCGGGCGGCGGGTTGGACAGGTCAGGCGGCAGGCCTCGGATCGAGACCAGCCGATCCTTCCGCGCTTCATCGACCCGCGGCACCGAGCGGAGCAGCGACCATGTATATGGGTGCTGGGGGCTGTTGAAGATCTGCTCGACCGGCCCCTCTTCGACGATCCTGCCGGCGTACATCACGATGACGCGCTGGCACAGGCTCGCGACGAGCGCCATGTTGTGCGTGATCAGCATCATGGCCGTGCCCAGCTCGCGGTTCAGCTGCTTCATCAGCTGGATGATCTGTGCCTGCACCGTGACGTCCAGCGCCGTCGTAGGCTCGTCGGCGATCAGCAGCGACGGCTCGTTGGACAGGCCCATCGCGATCATCGCGCGCTGCCGCATGCCGCCAGAGAACTGGTGCGGGTAGTCCTTGACGCGCGACTCGGCGGCGGGCACCCGGACCCTCTTCAGCAGCTCGATCACGCGCCCACGGGCAAGCGTTTCGGTGAACCGCTCGTGCGCGGTCATCGCCTCTTCGATCTGGCGCCCGATCTTGGTCACGGGGTTCAGCGACGTCATCGGGTCCTGGAAGATCATTGCGACGTCGTTACCCCGGAAGTCGCGGATTTCCTCGTCCGTCATCTTCGTGACTTCCTTGCCCCGGAAGAGAATCCGGCCGGACGTGATCTTGCCCGGATCCGGCACGAGGCGGAGGATGGACAGCGCGGTCATGGTCTTGCCGCAGCCAGACTCCCCCACCACGCCAAGCGTCTCTCCGGCGTCGACGTGAAAGGTTATTCCGTCGACGGCACGGACCACTCCGCGCGACGTGAAGAACTGTGTGTGCAGGTCCTCGACCTGAAGCAGCGTCTGGGCCAATTCGGCTGGAGAACCCTACTCGAAATTAACGGCGCATTCGCGGGTCGAGAGCGTCCCGCAGCCCGTCGCCGACGAAGGTGAAGGCCAGCAGCGTGAAGCCAATCGCCAGCGCGGGAAAGACGACGGAGCTCGGGTTGGCGTAAATCGCCTCGTATCCGTCGAACACCATCTGCCCCCACGTGGGTGTGGGTGGTTGGATGCCGACCCCCAGGAAGCTCAGAACTGCCTCGAGGAAGATGGCGTTCGGGATTCCGAACGTCAGAGTGACGATGATCGGGCCCAGTGAGTTGGGCAGCAGGTGCTTGAGGATTAACTTCGCTGGGGATGAGCCGGACGAACGGGCGGCCTCGACGAATTCCTTCTCCTTGATGGACAAGACCTGGCCGCGGACCAACCGCGCGAGACCTACCCAGTTGACCAGCGCGATCGCGCCGAAGATGGTGAGCAGGCTCGGCCCAAACACGGAGACGACCACGAGCACGAACAGCAGGTCAGGAAACGCGTACCAGATGTCGGTGAACCGCATCAGCAGGTTGTCGATGCGGCCGCCGAAATAGCCCGCGGTCAACCCGATAAGGAGACCAATCGGCAGGATGATCGCCTGGACCATGATGCCGACGGCGAGCGAGACCTGGCTGCCGAACAACAAGCGGCTGAGCGTGTCGCGACCCAGTTCGTCAGCGCCGAGTGCGTACCCGTTCTGTCCCGGGCCCGCTTCGATGAACTCGACGTGTTGTTTGATGGGGTCCGCGATTATCCCCAGGTGCACGAGCAGCGGCGACCCGAACGCGACAAGGACGAGAATCCCGATCAGTACCGCACCGGCGATCGCCAGCCGGTTGCGCCGGAACCTCTGAAGCGCATCGCTCCAAAGACCGATTTGCTTCTCGGAGACTTCCCACGCGCTGAGCTCCTCGATGTTCGCCGCTGCGGGAAGGGCCATTTAAGTGAGCCTGACCCGAGGGTCGATGAAGACATAGGCGACGTCAACGATGAGATTCGCCACCGCGATCACCAATGAGAAAAGGACCGTAGTGCCGAGGATCATGGGGTAGTCGCGCGACTCGATCGCGACCACAAATGCCCGCCCGATTCCAGGGATGCTGAACACCGTCTCCACGATCACAGAACCCGTAACGAGGAACGCGAACGTCGGCCCCAGAGTCGTGACGACCGGGATCAGCGAGTTCTTCAA
>Ga0209471_1001555_pt1 | contig 13510 bp, 11 predicted proteins | sample GraSoiAngelo_128_FD_185885 | JGI IMG/M metagenome (GOLD analysis project Ga0209471, IMG submission 185885) | Grasslands soil microbial communities from the Angelo Coastal Reserve, California, USA - 14_0927_12_20cm (SPAdes) (version 2) | ecosystem: Environmental > Terrestrial > Soil > Grasslands ...
CACTGATCAACTATGAAAACCGGCAGTGCGGATTGCAGGCCTGCAAGATCCTGATGAAGGAAGGTGGCGTGATTCGCTCCGAAGCCGTTCGCCATCCCTTGCAAAAGGTTCATCCGGCGACGCGCGCTGGGCTAATCGACCTCGCCCGTTCGCTCGACCCCGTCGTGCTGCGCTGGGGCCGTTAGCACGTCTTGAGTCGCTCCATCAGCAATCCGTCGTTGGTGGGGAACGATGTGTGCACCAGGACATCAAAAAAATCTGGAGACGGCCAACTGTGGCAGCCTCGCATTTATCTGGGCTCGAATTTCTTCCCCGCTACCAAAGCTCACGATTGGTCTAGCGCTTTCCCACGAGGTTCCGTGGTTGCCTCTCCGGGCGGTTGACCGGCATCAGAATCGCGCGGCCATCTCGGCCAATCGCCGATGAGCGCTTTCGCGCGCGATGCGGATCGGGTCAATCGGCCCGGTAGTTGGACCAACCGGAACGAAGCGCACATCGCTGACGCCGATGAAACGCAACGCTTCGCGCAAATAGGGCGTCGCCATGTCGATGCGGCCGCGGTTCATGCCGGTGATGAAATCGCTGCCGCTTGCCAGGATCACGATCGTCGGCCTGTCCTTGAGCAGGGGCAGGTATCCTTGCGACGGTTCAAACCGGAACGTCAGTCCGGGCTGCGTGATCACATCGATCCATTGTTTCAGCTTGTAGGGGATGCCAAAATTCCACATCGGCGTTGAGATCAGCACGCGGTCGGCGAGCGCGAAGCGGACCGCGATGCGCTCGGCAATCGCAAAGGCATCGCGTTGAGAATCGGTGAAGCCCCGCCCGCCGATGCGGGCGTATTTGGCCTCCAGGATATAGCCTTCGAATTCCGGCAGGTGATCCTTCCAGAGGTTCATCACGTCGACGTCCCAGTCCGGCCGCGCCTGGCGGAAATGATCAAGAAAGACGCGCGCGCCTGCACTCGATTCAGATTCAGCGCGCGGCGAGCAGGCAAGATGGAGAAGCTTTGGCACCGTGGCCTGCCTTTTCAACCGAGCGCCTTGATCACCGTGTCAGCGTTGGTCACGACGGAGACGTTCTGCAGCGCGAAGTTGATCGACGCGTTGTGCCAATCGGCGTTCATTGTCGAGCAGCAGTCTTCCGGCACGACTATGAAGAAGCCTTTGTCTGCTCCGGTACGCGCCGTGTGCTCGACCGACATGTTGGTCCAGGCGCCGGTATTGATGATCATGTCGCGGCCGGTCGCCTTTAGAATCGTTTCCAGCCGGGTGCCTTCCCACGCGCTCATCCGCATCTTTTCGACAATGAAGTCTCCGGCCCTCGGCTCCAGCCCGGAGACTGGGGCTGCGCCCCAGGAGCCGCGCACCATCGCCTTGCTGTCGACCAGTCCTTCGAATAGCGGTGCATTCAGCGTCACGCCAGGTGCACCCGGCTCGACGATGAACCAGACATGGATGATGACCACGCCGCGGCCGCGCGCGACCTCCGCGAGACGACGGACATTGTCGACGACACGCTGCTGCTGCGCATGGGTGGGCGCGCCGGAATCCGCGAACGCGCCGCCATCCATGATCACGTCGTTCTGCAGGTCCTGAATGATCATCGCGCAACGCAGCGGATCCAGGCGCAATTCGCCGTCGGTGAGCGCGGGAGTTGGCAAGGAGGAGTTGGTGGCGGCGCTGCCGCGTCTGCCGCTCATATAGGGTTCGTGGCGTGGCCCGACCTTGATTGGGATTGCATAAACCGAATGCGTCGCAGTCAAATAGAGTGTCCGAAAATCCGACCCTCCCCAAGCGAGATTGGCGACGAGCTCGGGAAGGCGGACTTTGCCGAGCAGGTCGCCGCTTGCGGAGTAGACCCAGACACCAGCGGGCGCAGTGACCCATATATTGCCGCGCTGATCGCATTTCATGCCATCGGGCACGCCGGGCTCGAGCTCGGAACGGATGCCGCTTGCGAAAACGCGCGTATTGGAGAGCGAGCCGTCGGCTTCAACGTCGAACACTCGAATAAGAGCCTGCGTGGTGTCATTAATGTAAAGCTGCCGCTCGTCGGGTGAGAAGCATAGCCCGTTCGGCTGGTCGAATAGATAGCGGTCGACCAGCAGTTTCGGTTCGCCGCCGCCGGGCGCGACGCGAAAGACGCCTTGGAAACCGAGCTGGCGCGGCCGCTCGACGCCGTAGACCGGCATGCGGCCATACCAAGGGTCGGAAAAATAGAGCGCGCCTGAGGAATGCACGCAGACATCGTTGGGACTGTTGAGCTCTTGGCCCTGGAAATGCGAGGCAAGCACCTCGCGCCGTCCGTCGGGCCGTTCGCGAACCAATGATGACGTCGCGTGCTCACAGACGATCAAGTTCAGCTCCGCGTCATAGGTCATGCCGTTGCATTTATTTGAGGGGCGCTTGACTTCGACGACACCGCGCCGCGGGTCCCACCGCCGGCGCACGTCACCCGGCATATCCGAGAACAGGAGGTAGTGATCGATCGGATGCCAGATCGGTCCCTCCGTAAAATCGAAGCCGGTGCCCACCTGACCGACGGGTGCGTAGGGATCGATCAGGTTTTCGAATTCGCTGCGCAGCGTAACGTGCGTCATCAGTCCATCCTCCCGCGTCTAGGCCGGGAACCAATCGCGCTGCGGCAAGGTTTGAACTACAGGCCCGGGTATCTGGTCGTGCAGCCGTCCGACTACGACGCCGCCTTCGACCTTGGCAGGCCTGTCGTGAACCGGCAGCAGATAGCGCGCGTTGCTCAAGAGCTTCTTGATCGCGGCCTTTTCCGCCCTCTTTGTCGTGCCGTGATTGCCGGTCGTGCGCGGCTCCCAGTCATGGATTTCGTTGAAAGGCATCACGATCTGATCGTTAACATCGTAGATCACGTCGCCGCAGATCGTCGCGATGCCGTCTGAGGTATGAACATGGATATTCATCGAGCCCTCGGTGTGCGCATTGGCGGCGTCACAGTAGATGCCGGGCATCAGTTCGATCGGGCCCGTCAACTCGAGATCGAGGAAACGCAGCGCGCCCTTGGTGTGCAGGCGGTCGATCAGATGCTTGATGTCGGGGGCCGGGTATTGCGGATGCATCAGCCCGGAAACGGAATATTCGAGCTCGCGCCGATTGAGGACGATCGTCGTGTTCATCGGGAAGAGGTCATCCTTGCCCGCATGGTCGATATGCAGATGCGTGTGGCAGACGAAGCGGACGTCGCCCATCCGCACGCCGTGGCGCGCGAGCTGGTTCTCGATCATGTTCTCATGAAACTGCAGGCCGCGCATGCCGAGCGTTTCCATGATCTGATTGGAGCGATAGCCGGTATCGACCACGACCGGGTAGGGGCCTCCCAGGATCAGGAAGCCAAGCGTCAGGACGCGGCGCGTCCGGCCGCAGTCGCGCCCCAACACAAGGAAGCTCGACTCCAGTTCGATGTCGCCATAGTCCAGGATCTTGATTTCCAACGGCATCTGTCCCTCCCAAATCTCTCACTCTTTGTCGGTTGTCTCAATCGGGCATCGTTATGACTTAGAGGCGGTAGACGCGCAGCGCGGTGGTCTTGAAGATCGCATCCCGCTGCTCGCTGCGAAGAGATGCCGCCGCTGCGATGTAGGCCTCGACTAGCTTGCGGTAATCGGTCCACAACCTCTCGATCGGAAAATTCGAGCCGAACAGGCAACGCTCGGCACCGAACGTCGCAACCGTCTGCGCCAGGACGTCGGCGATATGGGCGGGATCGTTGCGGTGGATGAATGTCCCAAGTCCCGAAAGCTTGGAGACCACGTTGGGACAGGCTGCAAGGCCGGCCATGCCGGCGCGCCAGGTAGAGCGGCCTTGCGCCGAAAGATCTTCCAGCATGCCTGCATGCTGCAGGACGAAGGTGACGTTCGGACAAGCCTCCGCAAGACCGGTGGCGTCAGCCATCTGCGGCGCAAACACCTGCAGATCAAAGCTCCAGCCGTAGTCGGCGAGGCGGGCGACATTGCGACGGATCAGGGGATCGGCGCAGAGATCAGGGCGTGCCGCAAAGCGGTAGAGGGGATTTTCGTGCCAGTGCAGCTGCATGCGCACGCCCCGCACCAGCGGATAGCGCGCAAGGCGGTCGAGTTGCGGACGGACGTCGTCGACGCCGAAGTCGGCGAAGGCGACGATCGCGTGGGGCCATCCACTCTCCTTTGCGGTCGCCTCGACCCAGGCAACCTCGTCCTCGAAGCGGTCCTTGGCCCAATTGGTCTGAACATAGACCGAGCGAACGACGCTCAAACCCGCGATGTCATCGAGATATTCACGGACTGAATAATCGCGCCGGATCGGCTCGTAAGGGCCGAAGATGCGCGGCTGCATCGGACCGGACAGCCAGGACAAGTCGGCCTGACGCCAGATATGATGGTGCGCGTCGACTATGTCGGTCACGCCGCTCTCCTTCGTCCAAGCGACAGGAGATGCGAAACGATCGCCGCACTCGAGCTGCCGTCAACGAGATCGTCGACCAAAGGCCTGATCGCGACCAGCGCTTCCGTCTGCGGTGTGAAGCCGGTGCCGGTCGCAAGCGGCGTCAGCCAGCTGAGCCGCCAGGCACGGCGCGACAGTTTTGTCACCGAATCGCGCAAGGCGGAAGCGTCGCCGCGCTCCAATCCGTCGGAGATCACGACGACCGCAGCACCGCGCGCATAGCCGGCGAAGCGCGGCACGGCGAGAAACGCCAGCAGCGCGTCGCCGATGCGCGTGCCGCCATCCCAGTCACTGACCAGATGCGCTGCTGCGTTCAGCGCCTGCTCGCGACGCTTAATGCGCAGCGGGCGGGTCACGCGCGTGAGTCTCGTGCCGAAGGTGAACACCTCCACACTGCGGGCAGCTTGCGAGAGTGCGTGCGCGAGCTTCATGTTCTCATCGGTGCGAGCTTTCATCGATCCGGACACATCGATCAGCAGCAGGAGCTTGCGCTGCCGCGCACGTCGTTTGAGGCGTCCGAGATGCAGGATTTCGCCGTCGTTACGGACTATCTCGCGCAAAGTGCGCCGCAGATCAGCCGAGGGGCCGCGCCGCGCGCGCCGCCTGCGATAACCCTTCCGCTGTGGCAGACGGGCACGCGCCTCGCGCGACAAGCGGCGCAGCGCCTCGCTTGCAACACCATGCGCGAAGCGGCGCTCGACCAGGATCTCCGCGCGCGTGGCGGTGAAGCCCGACTCGTTGGCCTCGTCGGCAAGCAGAGCGTCGTCGTCGCCGCGTGCTTCCTCCTGCAAGCGGACGATGTCTTCGTCGTCATCAACCCCTTCCTGATCGATTTGCTCGCCACTGCGGAAATGAAGGTCGAACAGCCGGTCATAGCTTGCGCGGCGTTCCGGCGGTGGTGCGAGCGTCGCCAGCCCGGCTTTACGGATGTGCTCGAGGCTGCGCGGTCCGAGCAGCTCTATCGCGGCGAGAAACGCCGTGGTCTGCTCAGGCGCCACCGCAAATCCGTTCGCACGCAACAACCCAGCGAAGGAAATACAGACCTGAGCGGCCCGCGGTAGTTGAGGTTGAGTGCTCATCCGGCAGCCTCCGCCAGTAAAGCGTCGAGCCGGGGCGAGATAAAGTGGAGATCCTCTTCGTCCTTGAGCGCAACGCCGATCGATCGCTTGAACGCATCCGGCCACCTAGCTCCGCCCTTGGACAGCAGCGTTGCGGCTTCCGCCCAGTCGACGGCCTCCGCAATGCCGGGGGCCTTGCTGAGCGGTTCTCTTCGCAGCTTGCCGACGGCGGCGACGACCGCTCGCGCGGTCGATTCAGCGACACTGGACGCTCGGATCATCACAATACGGGCCTCGCGCTCGGGGGTCGGATAGTCGATCCAATGATAGACGCAGCGGCGGCGCAGCGCTTCGTGCAAGTCCCGCGTCCGGTTCGACGTCAAGACGACAACCGGACGTTCCACAGCGCGTACGGTACCGCGCTCGGGGATGGAAATCTGAAAGTCGGAGAGAAACTCAAGCAGGAACGCCTCGAACTCCTGGTCCGATCGGTCGATCTCGTCGATCAGCAGCACCGTCGAGTCCGGCGCGCGTACCGCCGCCAGCATCGGCCGTTCGATCAGGAAGGACTCGCCATAAATGTCGATCGTCTCGTCACCGGCCTGGCGAATCGCCAGCATCTGGCGCGGATAGTTCCATTCGTAAAGAGCGGCCGCCGCGTCAATTCCCTCGTAGCATTGCAGACGGATCAACCGGCGCGCCAGCACAGCCGCAATGGCTTTGGCGGCCTCGGTCTTGCCGACACCGGGCGAACCTTCAAGAAGTAGCGGTTTGCCGAGCGCGAGCGCGAGGTAGGCCGCGGTCGCAAGACCTTCGTCCGCAAGGTAGTAGGCCGCGCGCAACGCCTTTTCCAGCGCCTCCGGGCTGTCAATGCCGACGATGTTGCTGCGGACCGTCATGCCATGCCTCAACGCCGCGGTTGCGACCGCGCGCCGCCCTGGGCCTTGATCGCCCGCAACACCTTTTCCGGCGTGATCGGCAATTCATCAATGCGAACGCCGACCGCGTTAAAGATGGCGTTGGCCACGGCGGGCAACGCCGGATTGGCACACATTTCCCCCGGTCCCTTGGCTCCAAACGGTCCGTCGGCGGCCGGTCGTTCCAGGACTGCAATATCGTGCGGGCAGATATCACCGGGGCCGGGCATCAGATATTCGACGAAGTCGCGCGGTCCGTGACTGGAATCGGGATAATACGGCTCGGTCGTTTCATAGAGCGCGTGGCTGACGCCCATCCAGGCGCCGCCTACGAGCTGTTGCTCGACAAGCCGCGGGTTGAGCGCGCGCCCCAACTCGTAGGCGCTATCCATGCGTACCATGGCAACTTCACCGGTCTCGTCATCGACCTCGACCTCGGCGACCAGGCAGGCATGCGCATAGCAGGTGGCCGGCGACATTTCGCCGGTCTCGGGATCGACGTCGGACAGCGGCACCAGGAAGATACCGCGCCCTGAGATCGTCTTGCCCTGCCTGAACTGGGCTGCGATGGCGACATCCTTGGTCGAGATCGACCGGTGCGGCGCACCCTTGACCTGAATGTTGCCGCGCCCGTCGGTTTCGAGGTCGGCGGCGTTCACCTCCAGCTCCTCGGCGGCCGCCTCCATCATGACGCCGCGCGCCTCCTTTGCCGCGGCCATCACCGCGTTGCCGACGCGATGGGTGCCGCGCGACGCGAACGATCCCATGCAATGGGGGCCGGTATCGGAATCTGCCGTGTCGACATAGACGTCCTCGACCGGTACACCGAGCGTCTCCGCGCAGATCTGCCGCGTCACCGACTTCATGCCCTGGCCAAGGTCGATCGAGGACAGCGACACCGTGAACTTGCCGCTGGGGTTGGAATGAACCAATGCCTGGCTGGGATCGCCGCCGAGGTTCATCCCGATCGGATAGTTGATTGAAGCAATGCCGCGTCCGCGATGCTTGGTCATGTCAGCGTCTCCTGGTGCCGAACACGGATGAGAAACGAGCGGCGCCATGCGAGGGTGCCTGCGGCCGCGGGGGAGGGGGCGGTGACGGTTGTGATGCTGGGGGCGCCTCGCGAACTGCCGCGGCTGGCGCGCGGTCATAGGTCGTCCGTTGCTGCAAAGCTGCGGCGCGTTGCGCGTCCGCGTCACGGGGGGTCGGCGGTATGACAGCTCGGCTGCCGCCACCATCCTTGCGCGACGAGGCGCGCTTGAACTGGTCACGAAGCGGCCACTTGGACTTTTCCGCGGCGACCTGCACGCATTCGATCAACGCGGTGTTCTTGGCCTCGCGCCGGTGCGCCTTCATATCGCCGTCGCGATAGGCATTGAGGATGCGAAATTCCATGGGGTCCATGCCGACGAGGTTTGCGAGCTTGTCCATCTGGCACTCGATCGCAAAATCCATCGCGGTGACGCCAAAGCCACGCATCGCGGTCGCCGGCGTGCGATTGGTGAACACGCAATAGACGTCGCCATAGACATTGGGGATCGTGTAAGGGCCGGGCAGATGCGCGGCGCATTTGACGGCAGCGTAGCTGGAGAGCCGCGTATAGGCGCCGCTGTCGAAATAGGCGCGGACCTTTCGCGCAACGACGCGGCCGTCGCGCATCACGCCATCCTTGATGTAAATGCGCTCGGCACCGCGGGGCGGGCCGTACTGCATCTCTTCTTCGCGCCCAAGCATATACCGCACGGGACGCCCGGTCAGCATCGCGCCGAGAATGGCGAGCGGCTCGGTGATCGTGTCCACCTTTCCGCCAAATCCGCCGCCGACCGTTCCGCCGATGAAGTGAAAGGTGTTCGAAGGCACGTCAAGAATCTTGGCGCAGGTGTCGACCGAGAAGAAGAGGGCCTGCGTCGATGTGTAGACGACATAGCGCCCGTTGGTGTCGGGTGCTGCGATCGAGCCGTTGGTCTCGGTCGGCGCATGCTCGATCGGCGACATCTGGTAGCGCTGTTCCAGCACGTGATCGGCCTCACCGAAACCGCGCTCGACGTCGCCAAAGCGCAGCTTTTGATGATCGTATTTGTCGTAGTAGGTGAAGGTGTTTTTGGGATAGGTCTCGTTGACGACAGGCGCGCCTGGCTTCAAGGCTTCCTCGACATCGAACACCGAGGGCAGCGCTTCGTAATCGATGCGTATCCTCGCCATTGCTTCATAAGCTTCGCGCGGGCTGTCTGCGACCACGGCAACGATCGGCTCGCCTTTGTAACGCACCTTGTCGACGGCAAGCGACGGCTCGTCGTCAATGCCGAAGTTGATGAGGCTCAGCAGGGTGTTGAGATTGCGCGGCACATCGGCGCCGCGGATGATCCGGCGCACGCCCGGCGAACGTTCCGCGTCCGTCGTATCGATGCGGCGCAGCCGCGCATGCGAGTGCGTGCTGCGGACGGTCTTCAGATGCAGCATGCCTTGCAGCTTGTGATCGTCGAAATAGGTCGAGGTGCCCGTAACATGTCCGAGCATGTCCTGCCGCTGCGTTCCCTTGCCGATTTCCTTCAGATTATCATCGCGCTCGTCGGCGAAGATGTCCTTGCGCAATTCCAGCATGGCTTTCGTCCCTTACGCGCGGGTCCGTCCGCCCGCGGCGGCGCCGAGCACGGCGTTGATGATCGGCTCGTAGCCGGTGCACCGGCAGATATTCCCGGAGATGGCCTCGACAACGTCGGCGCGGGTCGGCGAGGGATTGCGATCGAGCAGCGCCTTCGCAGCCATCAGCATGCCCGGCGTGCAGTAGCCGCACTGCGCCGCGAAGTTGTCTGCGAAAGCGCGCTGCAGGGGGTGTAAATTTGGCCCATCCTTCAATCCGTCCAGCGTCTCGACGGCGCGTCCCGACACGGTCTCGGCAAGAGTTAAGCAGGCCAGATGCAGCTCGCCGTCGATCAACACGCTGCATGCGCCGCAACCGCCCTGGTCGCAGCCGAATTTGGGCGTCATGTCGCCAATCAGTTCGCGCAAGGTGACGAGCAGGCTGGTGCCGCCGTCGACGAAGATCGCGACCTCCCGTCCGTTGTGTAGAAATTGTAAGGCACTCTTCGACATGGCAGTCCTATTCCTGACCGGACAGCAAGCGGCGCAGATGAACGCCAACGATTTCGCGTCGGTACCAAGCGCTGGCAAGCGCATTGTCGGTCGGCGAGGTGCCCTCGGTCGCCGCCGCGGCAGCGGCGCTGATCGTCGTCGCATCGAGTGGGCGCCCTTCAAGTGCGCGCTCGGCGGACTTTGCCCGAAGCTGCGTCGGCGCCATCGATGGTAGGTGAGCAGCGAGAGTAATGACGGACCCGCCCTTTGGCTTGATGCGCGTAATCTTGCGATAGCGAAACGCGTCCGCACTTGCTGGTTTCTGGCAGGAGATCGAAAGCACAAGGCCCGCCTGCCGCTCACGGGATTGCAGAAATTCCTCGATCCCCACCTCTCGCGCGCCGAGGCCGCTCTGCACGGCGACGGTGGCATCAAGCGCGAGCAGCGCGACAGTGAAATCGCCATAGGGACTGGAGGCGAAGAGGTTGCCGCCAACGGTGCCCATGTTGCGAACGGCCGGGCCGCCGATCGAGCGGGCAGGCGCGTGCAGGAAGGCAAGATCCCGTTCGGCGATAATCTTCGCGAAGGTGACGCCGGCGCCGATCGTGACGCGCGCGCCCGCAGCGTCGATGCGCATCAAGGCGTGGTCGCTTGCGCGCACAATGGTCGAGATCGCGATGTCGCCTTCGTTCAGCGCCCGCATCACGAGCGTACCACCGCCGAGATAACGAGCGCCGCGGTCGGACGACAAGGCGGCCGCTGCCTCGCCAGAGGTGGCAAATGTCTTCACCGTGACCGGCATGATGTCGCTCTCGCCGTCATGCGGCCTCCTTGAGATACCGGCGGACGGCCTCGAAGCCGCCTTGATAGATCTGCTCGGCAACCATTTGCATGATGCTGTCCCGGTCCTCGGGCCTGGTAGTAAATCGCGATTCCCAGTGCCAGAAGGTGCGATCGCCGTCGGTTACCGGGAGCAGGCGGACATGCGCCACGTAGTTGAACATTGGGATCGGCGTATCGAGCAGGCAATAGCTGAAGGTCTGTTCGAGGTCGGAAAGCGCGAGCAATTGTTCGCGCAGCTCCGAGCCGTCCTTCAACCTGAAGCGGCGGACGCAACCGATCTTGTCGGCCGGCTGCGCCCGCTCGATCGTGCTGGTCGCAACCGCGGGATGCCAGCGATCATGGCCGTTGAAATCGCGCAACACGTCCCAGACGGCGCCGGTCGGCGCATCGAGGATCGTGCTCTTGACGATGTGCGGCACGCTAACCTCCAAACGCCCGCTTGAGCGCATCGAATCCACCCTGGAACACGCCGCTCCCGATGTTGTTGACGAGTTCGGTCTCGCGCTCGGGCGCGCAATCGAACTCGGCGGTCCATTCGAGGAAGGTCTGATCGCCGTCGGTGACCGGAGTTAACCGCAGGGTGGCGACGTAGTTCTCGACCCCCATGGGCGATTCGAGGATCGAATAGGTACAGAACATGTCATAATCGGAAAGGCCGAGCAGTTTCTCGCGGATGCGCTCGCCGTTGCGCAGACGAAAGTCCCTGATGCATCCGATCTTGTCCGGTGGCTCGCCGCCCTCGATGCGGCTCTCCGCGATCGCGGGATGCCAATTCGGCAAGCCGTTGAAGTCCCGCACGCGCACCCAGAGGCGGTCGCTGCGGGCATTGACGACGGTGGACACATAGACCCGGGCCATGGCGTGTTCTCAACCCTTCTTCCGCGGCCCACGCTCCGTGGGCGTCTCGCCTGAAGCGGGAGCCGCAGGAGGCGAGGTGGGCTTCGTGTCGCCGCCACTGCGCGTGGCTGAATCCTTGATGCCCTGCATGTCGCGCGCCTCACGGATGAGGCCCGGCATCCTTGCGAGGCTCCCACCCTCGACGCCGATGTCCGAGAGAATCGAATCGATCAGCGGCGCCTGCACGCGGTAGCGCAGCGCCGAGTCGATCACCTCATCGGTGGCGCTGCGGCCGCCATTGCCGCCACCGTTGCCGTTGAGGCCGTCGACCTGCAGGATGCGGATGCCTTCGATCTTTTCCATCGGCTTGACGCTCTCGCGCACGATGCCCTCAATGCGGTCGAGCAGCTTTCTGCGGAACAACGAATAACGCGCCTGGTCGGTGAGCACGTTCTCGGCTTCGTTGAGCAGCCGTTGCGCCTCGGCTTCGACGGTTGCGCGCACGCGCTCGGCTCCAGCGGCAATACGGGTCTCCTCGGCCTGCTTTTCGGCGAGCAGCACCTCGACTGTCTTACGACGCTTGGCGATCTCGCTTTCGCGCGCGGTCACGACGCGCTCTGTAGCCTCGGTCGCCCGCATCCGCGCGTCCTCCGCCGCCACCTTGGCTGCGGATTCCTCAAGCGACTTCTGATAGATCGCGATCGCTTTCTCCATCAATGCCGTTTCGACGTCCTTCTCGCGGTTGACCTCGAGCTTGCGCAGGTCGCGTTCGCGTCCGATTCGGGCCTCGTCGAGACCGCGATCGGAGGCGATACGGGCGCGCTCAACCTCCTCGCGGGAGGCGATCTCGGCCTCCTGCAGCGATTGGACGCGGGCGATTTCGAGCTGCTCGGTGGCGCGACGGCGTTGCAGTCTTGCGGCGTCCAGCGCCTGCTCGCGCGAAACATCGGTCGTCTCGACCTCCTTGCGTGCATTGATCTCTGCCTCCTTGACCTGACGGTCCGCGTCGATGCGCTCGGACCGCTTGGCGGCGAGCGCGATCACACGATCCTCGTCGGCGAGCTCGACTGCCTTCTTCTGCTCAATGTTGAGTACCTCGCGGGTCTTCGAGGAGCCGATTCGTTCCGATTCGAGCACCAACTCCACGCCGATGCGGCGTCGTTCGATCGCGTCGCGACGCTTGAGTTCGGCGGCCTCGATCGCTTCGGTGCGTTCGATTTCGAGTCCTCTGGTCTCCTTTTCCGCGCGGATGCGCTGAGCAGCCACCGTTTTCTCCTGGACAATGCGCGCCGCCTCGATCGCCTCGCGGGAGGCGATGTCGGCCTCCTCGACGGCGCGGTTGCGCGCGATCTCGAGCGAGCGAATGCGTTCTTCCTGCGCGATACGCGATGTTTCGGTCGTTTCGCGCGCGGCGATGCCGGCGACCTCCAGGGCCTGGTTGCGTTCGATTTCGAGCTTCCGCGTCGTGAGCTCGGCGCCGATACGTTCTGCCGCAAGCGTGCGTTCGCGCGCGATCCGCGCAGCTTCCACGGCCTTCTGTGCGTCGATTTCAGCCTCCTGGATGGCGCGTACCTGCTGGATCTCCTGCGCGCGAGTGCGCTCATCGGAAGCGATGCGTTCGACATTGACGGTGGTGGTTTGGGCGATGCGGGCCCTTTCGGTCGCCTCTCGCGCCGCGATCTCGGCTTCCTCGACCGCCCGTGTCCGCTCGATCTCGCGTCGGCGCGTCTCTTCCTCGTTCGCGATACGTGCATCGGTCACGGAGCGATCCTGCTGAATACGCGCCTTCTCGATTGCCTCGCGTGCGGCGATTTCGGCTTCCTCTACTGCCCTCATGCGCTCAATGTCGCGCTGACGCACCTCGCGTTCCGACGCGATCCGTGCGGTATCGACCGAGCGCTGATTGGAAATCCTTGCTTTTTCGATCTCCTCGCGGGCGAGAAGTTCCTTTTCCTCGACCGCCCGGGTTCGCTCGATCTCCCTCTGCCGGGTTTCCCGCTCGGAGGCGATACGCGCTTCGGCGATCGCCTGCTCGTTGGCAATACGGGCCTTCTCGATGGTTTCACGAGCGGCAATCTGCGCCTGTTCGGCCTCGGTCTCGCGCAACGCGCGCTCGCGCGCTACCTCCGTGCGCTGCAGGGCGCGACGCATCTCGATATCGCGCTCCTGCTCGAGCCGGGCGGTCTCGCTCTCGCGCTCGATCTCGAGCGCCTGCCGCTCGGCCTCGAGGTTGCGCGAGCGGATCTTGATCATCGAATCCTGCTCGATGTCGTTGCGCAGTTTCCGCCTTGCCTCGATATCCTCCATAAGGCGAGTCAGACCTTCTGCGTCG
>Ga0209471_1001558_pt1 | contig 13499 bp, 6 predicted proteins | sample GraSoiAngelo_128_FD_185885 | JGI IMG/M metagenome (GOLD analysis project Ga0209471, IMG submission 185885) | Grasslands soil microbial communities from the Angelo Coastal Reserve, California, USA - 14_0927_12_20cm (SPAdes) (version 2) | ecosystem: Environmental > Terrestrial > Soil > Grasslands ...
CCGTAGATGTCGATGTCGTCCCCGGTATTGCCGATCACGGTGACGTCCGAGGGCGGGATGACGCGCACCAGACCGCGCAAGAAGCGCGCGGCACCCACCCCTCCGGCCAGGACGGCGATCATCCCGAGCAGCCTATAGCCCTGCGGACGTTCCCCGGGTCGAGCCCTCTGCAGTCCTTTGCTACGCTCGCCGCGACATGCCCCGTCGGTTGTATCGATGATGGACGTCGCACACGCCGTTCGGCGCGCGCTGCGTCGCGCCGAGGAAGGCAAGACGTTATCCCTCGACGAGGCGGAAGCGTTGCTCTCCGCACGCCACGACGATCTCGAGCACCTCATGGCGATCGCGCGCCGGGTGCGCGACGCAGGCGTCGGGCGCACGGTGTCGTACAGCCGAAAGGTCTTCATCCCCCTGACGCGCTTGTGCCGCGACCGTTGCGGGTACTGCACGTTCGCGACGACGCCGGATCGGTTGGAGACGCCGTTCCTGACGCCCGAGCAGGTGCTCGACATCGCGCGCGCCGGCGCCGCCGCCGGGTGCAAAGAAGCGCTGTTCACGCTCGGGGACCGACCCGAGTCCCGCTGGCCCGAGGCGCGCGCCTGGCTGGCCGCGCGCGGCTACGCCTCCACGCTCGATTACGTGCGCGCGATGGCCATCCTCGTGATCGAAGAGACCGGCTTGCTCCCGCACCTCAATCCCGGCGTGATGTCGTGGGAAGAGATGGCGCGGCTCAAGCCGGTCGCGCCGAGCATGGGGATGATGCTGGAGACCACGTCCGAGCGGCTGTACCGGACGCCCGGCGCCGCGCACTACGGCTCCCCGGACAAGAAGCCGTCCGTGCGTTTGCGCGTGATCGAAGACGCCGGCCGTCTCGCGATCCCGTTCACGACGGGGATCCTGATCGGCATCGGCGAGACAGCGCGCGAGCGGGCCGAGTCGCTGTTCGCGCTGCGCGCGCTCGCGCGGCAGTACGGGCACATCCAGGAAGTGATCGTGCAGAACTTCGTCGCGAAGCCGCTCACGGCGATGGCGTCGCAGCCGGACGCCGGTCACGACGACTATCTCGCGACGATCGCGCTGGCGCGCATCTTGCTCGGACCGCGCGCGACCGTACAGGCGCCGCCGAACCTTTCCGACGAACGTTTCCCCGAGCTGCTCGACGCCGGGATCAACGACTGGGGTGGTGTGTCGCCGGTCACGATCGACCACGTGAACCCCGAGAAGCCGTGGCCGCAGATCGAGCGGCTGCGCGCGGAGACCGAGGCACGCGGCTCGGTGTTGCGCGAGCGGCTGACGATCTACCCGTCCTACGCGATCCAGCCGGACCCGTGGATCGACGGCCGCGTGCTCGGCGCCGTCGAAGCGTTGCGCGCGCCCGACGGCTATGCGCGCGCGGACGCGCAGCCGCGCGGCGTTCCGTGGCAAGCGCCCGACGTCGTGCTGAAGAAGGCCCTGAGCGGGGCGATACGGCTGATCGAGAACTCCGAGAGCGCGACGGCCGATCTGGAACGCGGGCTACGCGCCGACACCAACGTCATCCACGGGAATTGGGATGCGCTCGAGGTCGATGTCTCGCGCGCGTGGGCGTCTCGGCCCGCGCGAAACGGCGGTGAGGTCAATGCTGCGCTTCGGAAGGTCGAGAGTGGTGCCGTTCCGAACGACGACGAGGCGCTCACGCTGTTCGAGGCCGAGGGAGACGCCCTCGAGCAGCTGTGCAGGATCGCCGACGACATGCGGCGCGACGCCGTCGGCGACGTCGTCACGTACGTCATCAACCGAAACATCAACTTCACGAACATCTGTTACGTGGGATGCCGCTTCTGCGCATTCGCGCAGCGGCGCGACGATGCCGACGCGTACTTCCTGTCCAACGACGAGGTCGCCGCGCGCGCGCAAGAAGCGTGGGACTGGGGCGCGACCGAAGTGTGCATCCAGGGCGGGATCCACCCCGACCTGCCCGGCGACTACTACTTCGATCTGCTGCGCGCGATCAAAGCGCGCGTGCCCGAGATGCACATCCACGCCTTCAGCCCGATGGAAGTGCTGAACGGTGCCTCGCGTCTCGGCATCTCCTTCGCGGAGTGGCTGACCGAAGCGAAGCGCGCCGGGCTCGGTTCGACCCCGGGGACCGCAGCGGAGATCCTCGACGACGACGTGCGCTGGGTGCTCACGAAAGGGAAGCTGCCGGCCGACACGTGGGAGCAGATCATCCGGACCGCGCACGGGCTCGGCATCCGGAGCTCCTCGACGATCATGTACGGCCACGTCGACGCCCCGCCGCACTGGGTCGGTCATCTCCGGCGCATCCGCGCCATCCAGGAAGACACCGGCGGCTTCACCGAGTTCGTTCCGCTCCCGTTCGTTCACCAGAACGCGCCGATCTACCTCGCCGGGAAGGCGCGCGCCGGCGCCACGATCGCCGAGAACCGGCGGATGCATGCGATGGCTCGGATCATGCTCCACAGCGTCGTCGACAACATCCAGGTCTCCTGGGTGAAGCTGGGTATCCCCGGCTCGCAAGTCATGCTGCAGGGTGGCTGCAACGATTTCGGGGGTACGTTGATGGAGGAGACGATCAGCCGGATGGCGGGAGCGAATCACGGGATCAAGGTCGAACCGGACCAGTTCAACGCGGCGATCTCCGAGATAGGCCGCATCCCCGCCGTTCGGACGACCGTGTACGACGCGATCAGAGTTGTGGAGCCTGTGGATGTCTGACGACGTGACGTATCAACCCGGCTTCGAGCAGCCGCAGTCGGGCGACGAAAAGTCGGACGACGAACGGTTGCGCGAAACGGTCGGCGAGCTCGCGGACCTCGTCCGCGACGCCGCCCGCCGGACGGCGGCGCTCGACGCGCGCATCGACTCCTTGCCGGGGCCGATGGAGATCGCGTCGGCGGTCGAGTCAGAGGTCGAGCGCAGCGTCCGAGAGGCGCGCGATGTCATCGACGCACGGGTCGGTTCGCTCGGTGGAGAGCTCGAGTCACTGTCGCGGCGTCTCGCCGAAGTGAGCGAAGCGCTTGTGCCGCTCGAAGGTCTGCGCACCGAGATCGCGACCGTCGCCGACGAGAGTGCGGCCTTCCGCGACATCCGGGTAACGCTGCAGACCGCGCTCGAGCAGCTTGCCGGCGGGAAAGTGCCGACGCTCGACACGTCTGCTCCCGAGCGCGTCGCGGCGGAGGTCGACGCGCGCCTCGATAACTTCCGCACGCTGCTCGACGACACGGCGGCACAGATCCGGAGCGACTTCGAGGTGCTCGTGCGCGGGGAGCAAGAAGGGTCCGAGCGCCGCAGCGACGCGCTGGGCCTGCGGATCACGAACATGTCCGTCGGCGTGACGTCGACGTTGGAGTACTTGACGCAACAGGCAGAGCGCATCGCCGAACGTGGGCGCGCGATCGAGTCGGAGAATGCTGGGATCCTTCAGGCGATCCGCGAGCAGGTCGAGGCGATCCGGTCTGCGGTGCCGAGGACCGCGTCCGACGACGGCGTGTTGCTCGAGGCCTTGCGCGGCGTCGAAGGGCGCGTGCGCGACATCGAATCCCGGCTGAGCGAGCGGATGTCGTCGCTCGAGTCCCGGGTCGATCGGAAGCCCGGCGACGCAGGGCTGGATGAGATCCGCGAGCAGCTGAACTCGCTCGTCGCCGTGTGGGAAGCGCCGGCGCGCGATCCGATGCTGCAGCAGATCCACGACAAGCTCACCTCGCTTTCGATACCGGAAGCGCCGCGCGACCCGATCTTCGACGAGATCCGGGCGCAGCTCGACCGGATCGCATCGGCCGCTCCGCAAACAGGCGACCAAAACCTGAACGAGCTCCGTGCGCAGCTCGCCGAGCTCGCGTCGTCGCCGGCGCCACCGGCGGACGGGCTGCTCAACGAGATCCGAAGTGAGCTCTACGAGCTTCGCGGGGAGCTGCTCGAGCTGCGCGAGAGAGAAGCGCCGCCGCGCGATCCCATCCTCGACGAGATCCGCGCGAACTTCGATCGGCTCTCGTCTACCGAGCCCGCCGAAACGGATCCGATCCTGCACGAGATCCGCGCGCACCTCGAGCGGCTCTCGACGGCCGAGCCGTCCGCGCCCGATCCGATACTTCAAGAGATCCAGGGGCAGCTCGACAGGATGTCGTCCGTCGAGCCCGCCGAAATGGATCCGATCCTGCACGAGATCCGCGCGCAGCTTTCCGACCTGATCGCCGCCGAAGGGCCGCCCCGGGATCCGATCCTCGACGACATCCGGGCGGAGATCGGAGCGCTCCGGCGTCCCGAGGACGAAACGCAAACGGCAGCCTCGACCGAAGCGGCCATCGCGTCCGCGGTCGAGCACCTTCGCGCGGCGCTCGACGAAGCCGTCGGTACGGTGCAAGACGGTGTCGCGCGCTCGGTGGGCGAGCTGTCGATGCGCCTCGACGCGTTGGAAGCCAAGGTCGTGCAGGTCGCCGGGGACACGAGCGACGCGCTCGACGGCGCCGCCGCGCAGACGGCCGGCGGCATGCAAGACCTGCGCGCCGCTTTGACCCAACTGTCGGAGACGGGATCGGGCATCGAACGCATCCGTCAGGAGCTCTTCCAAGCGATGGAATCTTTCAGCACGCAGCTCGTCACCCGAACGGCCGCGGTGCGAACGTCGATCAGCGAGCGCACCGGCCGGCTCGAAGAGAAGATCGCCGCCATCGCGAAACCGGACGACCTCGTCGACGGCATCGCGGAGCGCCTGACGGCGAGCATGGCCGATGCGTCGCGTGAGCGCGACGAGAAGATCGCAGGCATCGAACAAGAGCTCGGGGGCGTCGCCTCCAACGTCAACGAGATCTGGATCCGCGTCCGCGCAATCGTGAAGCGGATCGAAGAGGAGCGCTCGACCACGCGCGACCAATCGGCGCGTACCGCTGAACAGATCGAAGAGCTCACCGCCGGCGAGGAACGGCTCGGCGTTCGCGTCATGGAAGGGGAGCAGCGTTTGATCCAAGCGATGCGCGCGATCGAAACCGCGCGCGACCGCGTCTTCCTCGAGACGTTGAACGATCTTCTCGAGCGCATGCCGCGACGCGAGCGAAAGCTCTTCCGTCGTCGCGTTCGAGAGATCGGGCCCACTCGCGGTGAGCCCGTCGCGCCGTCGCGGCCTGCCGCTGCGCCGGCTCCTCCGCTTCAGCGACGTTTCGCTCCGTTGCCGTCCGGGCGGGAACCGCGCGGTGCACGCGAACCCGAACCACCGCGCGCGAAGCCGAAACCGAAGGCGAAGCCGAAACCGAAGGCGAAGCCGAAACCGAAGGCGAAGCCGAAACCGAAGGCGAAGGCCAAGCCGAAACCGAAACCGAAGCCGAAGCCAGCTGTGACGGCGCCGGCTACCGCCCAAGCCGCACAACCGAAACCGGCTGTGACGGCGCCGGCTGCCGCGGAAGCCGCACAGCCCAAGCCCAAGCCGAAAGCGAAGCCGAAACCCGCCTCGCCCGTCGCGAAGGCGGCTCCGAAAGCTGCACCGCGCGCTCCGAAGCCGCCGTCACCGGACGCTACACCCACGCCGGCGGCTCCTGAACGACCCAAAACGGAGTCGGAAGCGAACGCCGTCGTCGACACGCACGCGCGCGACGAAGCCACCGAAACGTCGCCACATGGAGCCAACGGCCCCTCGAAGGGCGCAACCGGCGAATCTGCGGCTGAAGGACAAACCGGGACCGAAAAGGGCGCTTGAAGCCCTCGAGGGCAAAATTTTTTTTCGAGCGGCCTCTCGGAATAGAGGCGTTCAACGTCTCTGCGCGCGGCTTGCAGCGCTCGCGCGCGCGCGCCGAGCAACTGAAGCGATGCGACCGCGCGCGACGGTGACACGATCGCGATCTTCTTTCTCTAAGACGATCTTCGCGAAGGAAAGCGGCGCGCAGTGGTCGCACCATGCGTGTCATCTCAACGGGTGCCGCGGATGCGATCGCGCGAGACAAATAGCGCTTGACCTGCACCTTTGCAGTGCAACTGCTTGTGGATAACTTCGACAGTTGTTAGTTCGTCGGTACTACGGCGAATCCATCAGCGGTAGCCATGCGCCGTGCGCGCGTTCGCGACGAACAATCATGTGCGCGCCTAGCGCAACCTCTCCCCCAACGATCGGCGGGTACTCGAAAGAGACCCGCCGATCGTTTTTCATCGGTCGAAGAACGCTCATCGAGCGTTTTCGTCGCATCAGAAAAAAGCGCCCCAGGGCTTGACCTTGGGGTTCATATTCCTAGAATTACAGCAGCGTAATTACAGTTGTCGTATTACGGCAACTCGATTACAGCGATTGGGGAGCACCCGCATCACGCGGTGGTAGTTGCAGCGTAGCCTGCAAGAGGATCGGGGGAGCGAGTTGCAACGGTTCGCTGATGACGAGCGGTTGCCGTGGCAAGAGCAAGCGCTATGCGCGTACGTGGATCCTGACGTCTTCTTCCCCGAGAAAGGCGGATCCTCGCGGGAAGCGAAGCGCATCTGCGCGCAGTGCACGGTGCAGCGTGAGTGTCTTGACTACGCGCTCGCGAACGACGAGCGCTTCGGGATCTGGGGCGGGCTTTCCGAACGAGAGCGCCGCCGCCTGAAGAAGCTCGCGTCATAGACCTTCCTACCAAGGATGGAGAGGGGGTGACACCCTATGCCACCGAGAAAACGTCGGGCCGCAAAGAAGCCGGCTAAGAAGCGCACTGCAAAGAAGCGCACGTCGGCTGCGAAGAAGACTGCCCGCAAGGCAGCTCCGAAGCGGCGCAAGACAGCGAAGAGGGCGGCCGCGAAGAAGACAACGCGGAAGAAGGCTGCTCCCAAGCGCAAGGCGGCTAAGCGGAAGACAGCGAAGAAGGCTGCCAAGAAGCCCGCTCGCAGGCGCCGCCGGGCGAAGAAGAAGTAACTCGCCCTCGCACGTCTGAGGCCTTGCCCGCCTGGCAAGGCCTCAGTTTTATTTCGGCGCTTCGTGCAGCTCCTGCCCCTCGCGGCGAACCGCCCAGAAATCCGAAGAATTGGCAGGTCTCGGAGGGCGCTTGGTAGGCTCGCGCGGCTCATGGAGCTCCCCGATGACCCATCGATATTGGTATTGCTCGTCGCGACCGATGGGGCCGCATGGCTGCCCGAAGTCCTCAAAGGATTGCGCGCGCAGCAGTATCGGCCGATCAAGGTCCTCGCCGTCGACAACGCGTCGGCCGACGGTTCCGGCGCGATCCTCGCGAAGGCCTTCGGCGTGCGGCGGATCGTTTCCCTCGAGCGCCGCATCGGGTACGGGCGCGCGCTCGCTGCCGGCCTGAAGATCGCGACGGAGCGTCGGCTCGACGCCGACGCGTTCTTGATCCTCCACGACGATGCTGCGTTGGGGCCCGGTGCTGTGGAGTCGATGGTGCGGACGATGCAGACGACGGGAGCCGGCATCGTCGGCGCGAAGCTGCTCGAATGGGATAATCCGTTGCTGCTTCAGGATTTCGGCCAAACCACCGACCGATACGGCCGCGCCGTCCCGCGCGTCGAACGCGGAGAAATCGATCAAGGCCAACACGAGCAGGTCGAGGAAGTTCTCTACGCCACGAGCGCCGCGTTGCTCGTCGCGCGCGAGCTGGTCGAGAAAGTCGGTCTGTTCGATCCGCGCTTCGTCGCGATGCGCGACGACTTCGACCTGAGCTGGCGCGCGCGCATCGCCGGATACAAGACGGTCGTCGATCCCGCGGCCGTCGCGCGTCACGCATCCGCCGTCCAACGAGAGATTCGCGACTCACCGGTCCGAGGTCGTATGCGCTACTTCTACGAGCGCAACATGATCGCGACGCTGATCAAGAACTACAGCCTCCCGCATCTCGCGATCGCGCTTCCGTTCACGATCCTCCTCACGCTGGTGAATTCCCTGCTGTATTTCCTGACCGGTCGGCGCTCGTCGGCCGTCCAGCTTTTGCAGGCGCTGCAGTGGAACCTCGCGCACCTTCCCTCGACGCTGCGCGCGCGCACCCGCGCGCAGCGCAACCGGACGGAGCACGATGCGGTCGTCACCGACCTCATGCATCACGGTGCGACCCGATTGCGCGCGCAGTTTGAACGCGCGGTTGAGAAAGTCGTCGGCGAAGTCGACGAAGCTTCCGAAGACGAGCTGGAGAAGCCGAGGCCGCGACTCGCCGACCGGGTGCGCGCGCACCCGGTGGGAAGCCTCGTGCTCATAGCGGTGGTGCTCGGCCTGGTCGGCGCGCGCAGTCTGTTTTTCTCGCAGCAGATCGCCGGTGTCGACCTCTTGCCGTTCCCGAGCAGCATGCGCTCATTCTTCACGGAGTTCGTTTCCGGATGGCGAGGTCCCGCGGCCGGTGGCGCCGGGCCGGCGACGCCGGGGCTCGTCGTGCTCGGCATCTTGACCTTCATCACCTTCGGCAGCGGCTGGCTCGCACAGCGGGTTCTGGTCCTCGGCTTGCCGCTCGTCGGTGCGCTCTCGATGAATCGCCTCTGTTCGGTGCTCGGCATGAACGATCGCGGTCGCCGTCTCGCGGTCGTGGCGTACGCGGCCTCGCCCTTGATGCTCGGCGCGTTCGGCGGCGGTCGCCTCCCCGACCTCGTCCTGCTGGCGTTCGCGCCGGCTCTGCTGATCCCGCTCGTGCGCGCGGCCGGGCTCGCGCCGGGCGGAGGCTGGCGAAGCGTCGCCGCGGGCATCGTTTGGCTGGCCATCGCGACGTCGCTCGCGCCGTGGTCGGTCGTTTTCTTCGCCGGCGCGGGCATCCTGATCGCTGCCTTGTGCGCCGGGACGCGGAAGACGACGGCCGGCGACGTTCTCAAACGGACGGCGACCGTGGTTGGTGGCGCGCTCATCGTCTTGCTTCCGTGGAGCGCAGAGCTGTTCCGTGCCGGCTCGCCCCTCGGCGCGGGCGGCGGCGACTCGCAGCGAACGATGACCGACATCCTTGCGCTGTCGGCGGGGCCGATCCGCGCGCTGCCCCTCGCGGTTGCGTTCGGTCTCCCGGTCGCCGGTCTCGCCGGTTTGCTCGGCGCGCCTGCTCAGCGGCGGCGCGCGGCGGCGATCTTCGCCGGCGTCGCCTTCGTTTCCCTCGGGGTTGCATGGGCGGTCGCGCGCGGCGTGCCGTGGATCGCGCCGCGTCCGGAGCTGCCCCTCATCGGCGCCGCGGTGGCGTGGTGCGTTCTCGCCGGCATCGGATTCGACGCGGCGGCGTCGCGGTTGCGCGCGCGCGCGTTCGGGTTGCCGCACCTCGTCGCCGGCATTGCCGGCATCGTTCTCCTCGTGCAGATCGCCGCGTCCGCCGGATGGATCGCGCGCGGGGACCATCCCGGTCTCGTAGCCTCCGGCGCACTGATCCCGTCCTTCCTCGCCGAGCAGGCCGCGCAGGAAGGGCCCTTCCGGGTCGCATGGGTCGACGGGACGATCGATGCACCCAGCGTCGCACTGAGCGGCCCGGCCGGGCAGACGATGCTCCAGTTCCTCCAGCGTCCTGCCGGAGCGGCAGCTACAGACCTTCGCCGCACGTTCGCAGCGATCGCTTCCGATGAGACGGAGTCCGGCGGCAGGCTGCTCGCGACGTTCGGCGTTCAGTATGTGATCGTCCGGCCTACCGCGGATCCGTTGCTGGCGGCGGCCGTTGCACGGCAGGTTGACCTCGCGCTTTCGCAGCGCTTCAACAACGCGATCGTGTACGTGAACGAGGCGGGGCTTCCGATCGCGACGACCGTTTCGACGCCGGGGTGGACGCAGGCGTCGGCGTCGACGTTCGCTGCGGTTGCCGGTGCGGAAGCGTCGCCTCGGGCGGGCCCCGGTCTCTCGCAAACCGGCGGCACCGGATTCCGCGGGAGCGCCGCGCCCACCGCGAAGGAGATCCTTCTCGCGGAAGACTTCTCGCCGTCCTGGCGCGCGCAGGTCGACGGGAAGCCTCTCACGCCGCAGCGCTCGTTCGGGTGGGCGACCCGCTTCGTCCTTGGGCCCAACCCGAACCACATCGTGGTGACGTGGTCGGGCCAGCGTTGGCATCGCGGTGCGCTCGTGCTCGAGCTCCTTCTGGTCATCGGAGTCGCGATCCGGTGGTCGCAACGCGCCGCGCGCGAGCGAGGGGAACGGTGAAGCTCCGTCTCGCGGTCGTCCTCATGCTGCTGATGATCGGCGGTGCGATCGCGGTCGACCGCGTGTCGCCGGCGAAGCCCGTGCCCCGCTCGACAGTGTCGCTCGCACCTGAGGCCGGCATCCTCACGTGTCCCTACCTCACGGAACCGAACGCGCGCTCCTACCTCCAGGTTGCCAACATCGGAACGACGCCTTCCTCTATCCGTGTGAACTTCGGCGCCGCGAAAGGGGCGCCGATCGTCGTACCGCTGAGTGTGCTCGCCGGTGAGACGGGCTCGATCCGCATCCCCTCAACGGCCGCGAGCCGAGCCGGAGCAGTGGTTGAGTTCTCGGGTGGCAACGTCGTGGCGACCCACATGCTTTTCCTGCAGAAGGTGTCGGGGCCGGTCGTGCGGGCGGGAGGAGCGGCCGCATCCCCGTGCGCGCGCGCCGGGGGAGAGGACGTCGTCGTTACCGGGGCGAGCACCCTTGGGAGCGACGCCGAGCTTGCTCTGTACAACCCGGGTGCGGCCGACGCCGATGTGTCCGTGTCGTTGATCGCCGACGGCCGGGTGTTCCAGCCGCAACGCTTGTCGCGCCGCGTTATCGCGTCACATACCCGGCAAGACTTCCGTTTGGGCGACTTCGCCTTCAGCGCGCGCAACCTCACGGCCGTCGTTCACGCGAACGTCGGTCGCGTCGTTGCCGAAGCGCTCGTGCGTTCCTCGAGCGGCGCCGAGCTTCTTCCCGGTCAGGTCCCGTCGAACGAGCTCGTCGCCGTTGCAGGGCAAAGCGGCACCGGGTCGAGCGTCGGCGTGACCGTCATCGGCAACAACGACGCCGGCATCGAAGCCCGGCTGATCAACGCCAAGGCGCAGGTCTCGGTTGGGGGCTTCCCTCCGTCGCTTCCTCCGGAGACGGGTCGCTTCTTCGCCGTTCCCGACCAAGGCTCAGCGGATGCCGCCGCATACGAGTTCAGCGTCGACGTTGGGTCGCCGCTCGTGACCGAAACCACCTGGACCACGACGCGAGGTGGCGTGCAAGAGCAAGCATCGCTTCCCGGCGCGGTGCCGGCGCCGGACTGGGCTGCGGTAGTCGGCGCGTTCCAGCTGGGAACTGCGACGCGCGCGATCATCGTCAATCCTCGCGGCGTCGTGAGCGCCGTTCGCGTTACGACGATCGGCCCGGCCGGAGCCAGCACGCAATCCTTGTCGATACCGGCCGGCCGGCTCGTCGACATCGCGATCGGTAGAGGGGCGGGGACGTTCGCCGTCGTGGTCGACGCCGACGCCCCGGTTGTGCTTGCGCTCCGAAGCGGTGGGTTCGCCACCGGGCGCCCCGGGTCATCGGTCGCGATCGTCGGCGAATCGTTCACGCAGCCGACGCCAGAAGCCGTTGCGGTCGATCCGCGCACCGGGATCCCCGCTGTCGTGCCGACACGCTGAGAAAAATCTCGCGGTAGTGGGTCAGTTTGAGAATCTTGCCCGGCGGCACTACCGGGAGGGAGGGAAGCAATACAAGGGATGCGCGGTCGTATGGAGGGTGCAGGGATCCGTTTGGCGATAAGGCTGCCCGCGTGACTGAAACCACAAAAACAATCCAAGTGCCGCAACAAGGATGATGAAGGCTATGAGCGGTACACGGTCTTTCTCAGCCGGAATGCTCATCGGACTTTACTTCGAGAGTAGTACCTGCTTACCCCCATGGCCCATGGGACGTCGGTCCTTCATGCGATGACAGACCCATGCCAAAGAAGTGCCCCGCCGATCGGATCACGGTTGGACCTCGAGGAGATAGTCGGGCTGCTCGACGCCTTCGAGGGCCGCCAGAAGAAAGTTTCTTCAAAATGACCCACTACCAATCTCGCGAATTCCTTGCAGGGCCTTTCTCGCGTGTGTTATGTTGTTTGAGTACTCCCGAGAAGTGAGTAGGGGCGACCCGAAGGCTACTCGGGAGTACATCTTTTGGTCATCAGTGGGCGCGCGCCCCGCGCGCGGCCGCTCGAACGTTGATAGCAGCGCAGGTAAGCGGCCGCTCGAACGTTGATAGCAGCGCAGGTAAGAGGCCATCCAAGCGGTGGTCTCTTTGTTTTGGTGTTCGCTCTTCGAGGCCGATCCGGTCCGACCGGATCTGGGTCTTGACAGCAGTTGAAAATCAAAACTGCCTTAGGTAACAAATCTGTCGGGTAAGACGGGAGATGCGGCTGGTCGGTGGCGACGGATCCGCTCCAGGACGCTTGAAAAGGCGTACCTCCTCTCGTATCGTTCGCGCCGTGGCCGGCAAGGGCAACAACGACGTTCGGCGATGCTCTCGGAACGGCTGTCGCTGGCCTGCTTCCGCGTCGTTGACCTACGCGTATGCCCAGAAGGTCGTCTGGATCGAAGATCTCACCCCCCAGCCGCATCCGGCCGCGTACGACCTTTGCGCTGCTCATGCCGAGCGGCTTGCCGTTCCCCTGGGATGGCTGAAGGAAGACCTCCGAGTGGTTCCGCCGACCGTCACGCCCATCCGGCCCGAGGTCGGCAGCTGGGAAACGGCTGCCGACGCGTCGGCCAGCGGGGCCTAACAGCCCGACAACCAACCCCTTGACCGGCGACCCGATACCTGCTGGAGTCTCTTAGGTAACCCGCTACCTAAGAGGTAACCGGTGCCCATCGATCGATCCCTCATCCGATCCATCCGCCGCATGGACGAATACGACCTTCGGCGGCTCATGATCTTCATCCGAGGCTTGCTGCTCCACCGGGACGGCCCCGATTTCAAGGAAGAACGCCCGGAAGAGCACGCGAAGGTCACCTACCGGCTCGAGCAGGTCCGGTGCGGGAAGGACGGGTGCACGCGTTGTCCCCACGGGCCGTACTGGTACGCCTACTGGCGCGAGGAGGGCCGGCTTCGCTCGCGTTACATCGGCAAACAGCTGCCGGAGGGGGCCGAGGTCACCTGAATGGGTGGTTTGCCTCCATTGGGAAGACCCCCCGGTTGGATCATGTTGACGTCCCGCGCAAACAGGTATGTTTGGGGCAGGGTTCCGGGCGCCTGAGCCCGGCGGAGAAGGGAGCTGGGATGGCGGCGCTCGAGTGTCCGCAATGCGGTTCCCGCAACGTGATCAACATCAACCTCACGATGGAAGACGGGGAACCAGTCTCCTTCTACTCGTGCCATGCATGCGACAAGCGCTGGTGGAACAAAGACGGCGAGCCGATCGATCTCCCGAACGTCCTCGAGCTCGCGAAGCGGGCGCCGAAGCGCTCCGCGAAGCCGAAAGCCTGATTCCACTCCATGCCCGCGTCCCGCCGGGCGGTAGCGCGCGCAACCGAGCTGGCCTTCGGAGGCCGGTTCACCGAAGCGCTGGAGACGCTGGGGTCCGCCACATCCGAGCATGCCCAATGGGTACGGGCATACGTCGCGTCGTCGCGCGGCGAGTTCGCCCGGGCGCGCGCGCTGGCAGCACCCCTTGCCGAGTTGGCACATGCGC
>Ga0209471_1001559_pt1 | contig 13498 bp, 9 predicted proteins | sample GraSoiAngelo_128_FD_185885 | JGI IMG/M metagenome (GOLD analysis project Ga0209471, IMG submission 185885) | Grasslands soil microbial communities from the Angelo Coastal Reserve, California, USA - 14_0927_12_20cm (SPAdes) (version 2) | ecosystem: Environmental > Terrestrial > Soil > Grasslands ...
ATGATTCGCTACGTGCCGCTCTTCTGCGCGATCTCCTCGCTCTCGAGCGCCTCCTGGTAGTACTCGGCGGTCTTCTCCTTCGACTTCACCTTGCCGAGCGACGCCTCGAGGGCAGCGGAGACCGTCTCGCAGGCCGGGCCGGGCACGCAGAGCACCTTGATCGAGACCTCCCCGTTGGGAAGGATGGTGATCTCCATCTTCTGCTTGTCGGCCATTAATGCGTCCGCCTTTCGGCTCCCGCCCGTCGCCGGCGGAGCCGGCTCCTCCGCGCCTCTACCACTTCGAGACGGCGAGCTTGATGGTGCCGTCCGCCTCGACGTGCTCCTCATCGAGCGTGAAGCCCTGCTTGGCCACCTCGGCCTTGACCTTGTGCTTGGCGTAGACCTGGGTGATGCGCTGCTGGAGGACGGCCGCCTCTTCGTCGGTCTCCTCCTCGATGCCCCACCAGTCGGCGACCAGCTTGTAGGTGCCTTCCTCGGTGAGCTGCAGGCCGATGTCGTAGCTCTTGCTCGCCTTGATCCGGGCTTCGGCGGTGAGCGTCGAGCCTTTCCAGCCGCGCACTTTCACCAGCTCGTTCTCGCGCGCCTCCTCGAACTCCATCCCCAGATCGACCAGCGCCGCCTTGAGCGCGACCAGGTCGTTGATCTTCGTCTCCACCTGGGTGAAGTGGCTCACGCGGTCTCCAGCTTGCGGCCAGAGTCCTTCTGCTCGGTCTGGTAAGCGGAGGAGGCGGGGCGCGCGCGCGTGCGGCACCAGGCGCGCAAGGTGGCGATCTTCTCCTTCATGGTGCGCGAGAGCGGCACCGTCTCGGCGAGCGAGTGGGCCACGCCTTCGCTGGTGAGGACGCCGGCCGAGCCGTGACGGTCGTATTCGTCGAAGAGCGCGCTGACCACGGCCTGCTCGATCTCGGCGCCCGTCATGCCTTCGCTCTTCTCCGCCAGCAGATCGAGATCGAACTGCGCCGGATCGCGCCCCCGTCGCTTGACGTGGATGTCGAAGATCTCCCTGCGCTCGGGGAGCGAAGGGAGATCGACGAAGAAGATCTCGTCGAAACGCCCCTTGCGCATCATCTCCGGGGGCAGCTCGTCGACGTTGTTGGCGGTGGCGATGACGAAGACCGGGCTGGTCTTCTCCTGCAACCAGGTGATGAAGCTGCCGAAGACTCGGGCGGCGGTGCCGGCGTCGCTCTGGTTGCTGGAGCCGGTGCCGGAGAAGCCTTTCTCCAGCTCGTCGACCCAGAGGATGGAAGGGGCGACCGCCTCGGCCATCTGGATGGCGCGGCGCATGTTCTCTTCGGAGGAGCCGACGATGCCGGCGAAGACCTTGCCGACGTCCAGCCGCAAGAGCGGCAGCCGCCAGGAGGCGCCGACCGCCTTGGCGGTGAGCGACTTTCCGCCGCCGGGGATCCCGACCATCAGGATCCCCTTGGGCCGCGGCAGGCCGAACTGGCGCGCCTCTTCGCTGAAGGCGGCTTGCCGCTTGCGCAGCCAGCTCTTGAGCAGGTCGAGGCCGCCGATGTTGTCCATCTTCTCCTGCGTGCGGAAGAACTCGAGCACGCCGCTCTTGCGGACGATGCGCTCCTTCTCGGAGAGGATGACGTCGATGTCGAAGGTGCCGGTCTGCACCAAGGACTTGGCGAAGACGTTCTCGGCCTCGTCGGCGGTGAGGCCGAGCGCGGCCTCGATGATGTGCTCGCGCTCCTGCCCCGAAGGCGCTGCCTTGCTGCCGGGCACCATGCTCGCCACCCGGTCGAGGATGGTGCCGATCTCGGCCAATTCCGGCAGCGGGTACTCGACCACCGCCAGCTCCTTGTCCAGCTCGGGCGGCACTTGCAGGAGCGGCGAGATCATGAAAACGGTCTTGAGAGTCTCTTTCAGGTTGCGCGCCAGATCGCGCAAGAGCCGCACCACCTCGGGGTTCTTCTGGAAGGCGTGCAGATCGCGGAGGATGAAGACGGCGCGCTCGTCCTTCTTCGCCTCGAGAATGAAGCGCAGCGCCTTGAGCGGATCCTTGCTGTCGCCCTGCTGCTCGCCGCCGAGGCGCACGCCTTCGGTCACCGACCAGGTGTAGATCCGGGTGCGCACGCCCTTCGAACGCTCGCGGTCGGCGAGCACGTCGGCGATGCTCTTCTCGACCCGCTTCTCCTCGCTGCTGAGGATGTAGATGAGCGGATAGCGCGCGCGCATCAGGTGCTCGATGTCCTTGTCGACCCGGCGCAGCTGCGCGGCCCGCTGCACCTCTTCGGCGACTTCCTTGGGCTGGCCGGTGAGCGCCATGGCCGGACCCACTCCGGCGGCCACGATGGTGGGCTTCTTCGCCGCGAAGGGATCTGCTTCAGGAGGGCACATCGGGCGGGCGAGGCTAGCACACGCTCTGGATGGACCCAAACCCCTCGGGTTGCCGGTGGCGTGCCTTTGGGTTTACGGTCCAACCGTGGAGTTCATGGCCCACCAGGCCCCGATGGCGCTGCAGCGGCTCAAGGATCAGGGCGGCTTCAACGGCGACCGGATCGAATCGTGCGCCATGCCCACCGTTTTCGCCAGCGGCTCGGACTGGCTGAAGACGGTGGTGGAGAAGAGCGATCTCGCCGAGGGCAATTTCGCCTCGACGCGCATCCGCGAGACGACTTTCGCCCATACCCTCTTGCGCAAGGCGCGGCTGCGGGCGGCGCGGATGGAGCGCGTCGAGATCTATTTCTGCGACTTGAACGAGATCGACGCCGGACAGCTCTCCGCGCGGCGGATCAAGATCCACGGCTGCGAAGCGATGAACGCCGTCTTCTCCGGCGCGCAGATCGCCGTCGCGCGCTTCGAGGACACCAAGCTCTACCGCGCGCGCTTCGACGGAGCCTTGCTCGTGCGCGTGCTCTTCGTCGACTCCCGGCTGGGCTCGGCCTCGATGGAGAAGGCCGATTTCTCCGGCGCGCGGCTGGTCGACGTCTCGCTGCGCGGAGCGAATCTGATGGGCGCCTCTTTCGCCCGGGCCACGCTGGTCGGCGTCGACCTGCGCGAGGCGGCGCTCGAGAGCGCGGACTTCAGCGGCTGCTCCGCCATTGGCTGCCACTTTCCCGCGGGGTTCGGGGCATGAGCTCGGCTCCCCCGCGCAACGATCAGGATCCGGCCGCGCAGGTGGCGGGCGAGCTGAGGGCGCGGTTGCGCTCGATGGCGAGCGAGGAATTGATCGAGCTCTGCGCGCAGCTGCTCACCACCTACGTCGTCGAAGGGGTCTTGCCGCTTTTGCGCGCGGGCGAGAGCAGCGACATCGCTTCGGATGCCGTCGGCGAGGAAAGCTTCGCGCAGATGCTCAAGCGGCTGAAGGCATCGCGGAGGGATCCGGTGCTGGAGCGGTTCATCATCGACGGCGAGAACATCTCGGTCCGCATCGACGGGCAAGGGGTGCTGCCGCTGACCGAGTATCGCAGGCCGGTGGGCCCCCCGCCTCCGGCCGCGGGAGCGCCCGCGCCGACTCCGCGCCGCGAGAGCGTTCCGGGCGGTTCCACCAGCGTCTACAACCGATCGCTCTACCAGCCGGATCAGCCACCGCCCTCGCGCGTGCCTCCGCAGCCTTCGGCCCAGCAGCAGCGCCCTGGTCCGCAGCCGCCTCCAGCGCCGGCGAAGCCTGGGGAAAAGAAGCCGGAGGAGCCGCAGAACGACCGGTTCTCCCTCATCGAGCTCGAGTAGCGAGCGGTCAGCGCTCGGCGCGCTCCTTCTTCTGCTGCTGCGCAACGAAGGGCTGCTTGCGGTGGATCACCACCGTGCGCTGGGTCATCAGATCATCGTCCTCGCGGGCGATGATCACCACCGTGCTGTTGCCCGGCTTCAAGGGCAGGTCGGCGGAGAAATCGAGCTGCACGGGCCCGCTCACGTTCGGCGTCTGTCCCGCCTTCTTGGCGGTGCGGAAGAAGACCTTGCGGTAGTCGTTCTCGTGTTGCACGAAGATCTGCAGGTCGCGCATGCCGTTCTGATCGGCGGCGCTGCCGGCGATGGGAAAATGGTCCTGCTCGGTCTCGACGCCGCCGCGGCTGGTGTCGACGTTGGCGAGCTTGATCAGCGGCGGCTCGCTCTGCATCAGCTCGACGACTTTCGCCGCGTTCGGCCGCCCGGGCGTCTCCTTCGCCGCCGCCGCCGGGAGGAATCCGGTGCGACCCTTCTGCCACTCGACGCGGTAGAAGGCGCCCACCTTGCCCTTGGCGGCGAGCACCGCTCCCTTGCGCACCGAGGCCATCCGCTCGCCCTGCTCGGTGGCGTTGGACAGCACATTGGTGTCGGTCAGCACGCGTACCGCGGAGGCGCTCGGGGCGGAAGGCGTGATCGGCCCGGCGGGAAGACGGATCTTCTCGCGCTGCGCCTCCCACAATTCCTTGTCGCCGATCTCGAGGCGCACCGGCACGGAGTCTTCCAGGAGCTTCTTCACCTCGAGCACGAAGGTGGCCGTCCTGGTCTCGCCCGGCTTGATCGGGCCGAGCTTGGTGCGGCCCTTCTTCACGTTGATCTTGTCCTCGGAGAGATTGCGCAGCGCCGCGTAGGCGTCGAAGGCCTGCCCGCTGCCGATGTTCTTCACGTCGACGACGATCTCGGCCGTCTCGCCCTTCTCGCCTTTGTGCAAGAGGCCGTCGGCGCCGTCCTTGCCGGCGATCTGCCAGCTCCAGGCGAAGGCGGGCCGCGGCAGCTCCGCGATGTCGCTCTCGGCACGCGCGTCGTCGATCTGGTCGCCCAGCTCGTCCTCCCACTTGACGCCGACGTCGTCGCGCCGCGAGGGCATGTAGCGCGGGATCTTGATCGGCACCGTCCAGATGCGCTTCTCGCCGGGCTGCAGCTGGCCGAAGACGAACTCGCGCCGGTCGAGAGTGCTGTTGTCGCTCTTGGTCCAGGCGCGCAATCGATAGAGCGGCGATGAGCCGGTGTTGTGCGCCGTGATCGACATCTCCATCGTGCCGCCCGCCTGCGTGCGCGGCACGCGCAGCTCGGCCTGCACCCGCGCCTGGCCCTTCTGCGCTGCGGGAGGCGGCGGGGCCCAGTTGACGCCCATCGCCTCGAGCTGCTTGCGGACCTTCTCCTGCTCCTGCGCGCGCCGCTGCTCGACGAAAGGCTTGGCCTGGGCGAGCTGCTGCCGCCGGTCGGTCGAGGTCGCGCTCTGCAAGAGGTCGCGGCAGAACTCGATCTGGTAGTCGACCTGGACGCCGTCCTCGTCGGAGGGATCGTCCTCGTCGTCCTCGGGCGCCTGGCCGGCCTCGATCAACTCGCGGTTCTTCCGCTCGCGGGCGGTCTCTTCCTTGACGAAGCGGAGCGTCTCGAGCGGCTTCTGCGCGATGCGCTCGCGGCTCGCCTTGGCCGCCTCCTCGTCGTGGGAGAAGGCGTTGAGGAAGTGCTTGTCGTAATCGGCCTCGCGGAAGGTCTTGGGCGGAGCGAAGAGATCGATGCGGTCCTTGAGCAGCCGCGCCGGCACCAGCTCGATGTCGGGGGTGATTCCCACTTCCTGGATCGACATGTCGCCGGGCGTGAGGTACTGCGCGATGGTCAGCTTGAGGGCGCTCTCGTCGCCGCTCTCGCGGTCCTTGAAGTCGTAGAGGACCTGGACCGAGCCTTTGCCGAAGCTCTGCCGACCGACGATGATGGCGCGATTGAGATTCTTCAGCGCGCCGGCGACGATCTCGGAGGCGCTGGCCGACTCGCTGCTGATCAAGACGGCCATGGGAAATTCGCGCTCGCCGCCGTCGTTGCGGGCCAGCTTCGGCTCGCGCAGCGTCCCGTTGACGCCGACGGTGGTGACGATGGTGCCTTCCTCGACGAAAGCGTCGCTCACCTGGATGGCTTGCTCGAGCAGCCCGCCGGGATTGCCGCGCACATCGAGGATGAGCCCGCGCAGCGTGCCGCCGTTCTGCGCCTTCATCGCGCGGATGGCCCCCATCATGTCGCGGGTGGTGGTCCCGGAAAATCCCGAGAGCCGCACGTAGCCGATGCCGTTCTCGAGGAGCTTGCTGGTCACCGTCTCGTAGGTGACGATCGCGCGAACGAGGTCCAGCTTCTTCGGCTCCGCGCCCTTGTGCGACACGTAGATGGAAACCTTGGTGCCCTGCTTGCCGCGCATGCGGTCGACGGCTTCCTGCAATTCCATCGAGACGGTGGAGTCGTTGTCGATCTGGGTGATGACGTCGCCCTTCTTCACGCCCGCCCGGTAGGCTGGCGTGTTCTTCAGTACCTTCCGCACCGTCAGCCGGTCGTCGATCATCGAGATGACGAAGCCCAGCCCGCCGAACTCTCCGCGGGTCTGCACCTTCATCTCCTTGTAGACGTCGGGCTTGAGCAGCCAGCTGTGCGGGTCGAGCGTCGAGAGCATGCCGTTGATGGCGGCGTACTCGATCTCGCGCTGGTCGTTCTGGGTGACGAGGTTGTCGCGCACGAAGGTGAAGACCTCGTGCATCTTCAGAGGGATCTGCCAGATGGAGTCGATGTCGCGATAGTCGAATTCGCGGCTGGCGTTGCCGACGGTGACGCGAACGTGGCCTTCGGGAATCTTCGAATCGGCGTGGGCGCAGCCGGCCGCCTGGGCGCGGTTGTTCTCCAGAACCGGGTTGGCGGGCTCGCTGGAGTTCTTCTGCACCAGCGCGGTCGTGCCCGGCTCCTTGTTGGCCGGCCGGTCGTCGCAGGGAGGGCCGCCCACCTCGACCATCACTTCCGCCACCTGCCGCTCCACCGCCTCGAGCGAGGCGGTGAACATCTCCTTGGGATTGATGCGGCTGGGGTCGACGTAGTTGTCCTTGATCTGGACGATGGTCTTGCGGAAGACGTCCAGGCTCGCCAGGTCGTAGTTCTTGTCCTGCTTGGGCTCGACCGCCGCGTGCGCCTTGGGATGGCCCGAGAAGGCGAGCAGCGAGAGGGCGATCGCGGCGGGGAAGAGAGCTAGACGAGCGGGCTTTCGCATGGGCGGCGGCTCTTTCGGCAGGCGGCGGGACGTCAAAGGGAGGATAGCCAGCGGGCCCTTCTCGAACAAGGAACCAAGGTCGGCACGTTCATCATCCTTTAAACCGCTTTCGAGGCGTCTGCATGCCTTTACCTGCGCGTAACCTTAAATCCGCGGGAAGAGAGCGTGGCGATGAGGCTCTCGATGTGGTCGGCGCCGCGCGTCTCGAGAGTCAGGTCGATCTCGGTGTCGCCCACCGGCCCCGCCAGGAAAGCGCGATTGTGATGCACTTCCAGGACGTTGGCCCGCTCGACGGCGACAACTTGCAGGATGCTCGCCAGCATTCCCGGCCGGTCCGGAACGCGCACCGCGAGCATGACGCGGCGCCCCTCCTTGACCAGGCCGCGCTCGATGATGCGGGCGAGCAGATTGACGTCGATGTTTCCTCCTGAAATGACACAGACGACCTTGAGCGCTGGCCGCAACCCTTTGAGCTTGTGCTGGAGCAGCGCAGCAGCGGGAGCAGCGCCGGCGCCTTCGGCCACCGTCTTCTCCTTCTCGATCAGGAGAAGGATGGCGTTCGCCACCTCCTCGTCATCGACACAGACGATCTCGTCCACGTAGCGGGTGAAGAGCGGCAAGGTCCGATCGCCGGCCTGCGAGACCGCGATGCCGTCCGCGAGCGTGCTGGCAGCGGGCACCAGCACCGGCGCTCCGGCGTCGAGCGCAGCGCGCATTTTTTGCACCAGCGCGGATTCGACGCCTACGACGCGCACGGAGGGCTTCATCGCCTTCACCGCGACGGCGATCCCGCCCAGCCAGCCGCCGCCGCCGATCGATCCGACCACCACGTCGACGTCGGGGACCTGCTCGAGAATCTCCAGCCCGGCGGTCCCCTGGCCGGCGATGATGGCGTCGTCGTCGAAGGCGTGGATGAAGACCGCGCCCTGCTCTTTCTCGATGCGGCGCGCCTCGACGAAGGCGTCGGCGAGGCTCGTCCCAAAGAAGACGACCTTGGCGCCGAAGCTCTTGGTCGCCTGCGCCTTGATCAGCGGGGTCGTCTCCGGCATGACGATGGTGGCCTGGATGCCCAGGCGCTGGGCATTGACCGCCACGCCCTGCGCATGATTGCCGGCGCTGGCGGCGACGATGCCGCGGGCGCGCTCCTCGGGCGTGAGCAGCGCCAGCTTGTTGGCGGCGCCGCGCTCCTTGAACGATCCGGTGCGCTGCAGGTTCTCCAGCTTGAAATGGATCTGCGCACCGCACAGATCGCTGAAGGGCCGGGAGAACGGACAGGGCGTCACCGCCACGTGGCCGCGGATGCGCTCTCGCGCGGCGAGGATGTCCTGCAGATTGATCAGGCGGCTGGTACCTTTCAATGCTAGCGTACGTTGGAATTCCATCAATTGCACCCGGGTTCACCCGGAAGCAGCTTTGTGCGTCTGGGGGTGCGAATGGCAGGCAAGTCTTCCGGCAGAGCGGCCGAACGGCTGGCTGTCGTCGACGAGACGCAGGCCGATCGGGCCACCATCGAGGCTTACGAGCTCATCACTCGCAAGATGCGCGTCGGGCGCGTGCCTCTGCTCTTCAAGGCGCTGGCGGCCGAGCAGGCGCTCCTTCCCTGCTGGAACGCGATGCGGCCGGCCATCCGCGTGCGCGCCTTCGAGGAAGCGGCCGACGATCTGCGCGCCCGCGCGGCGCGGGCGGCGGTGGAGCTGGGTTGCCCCTTGATCGAGACGCAGCTGGAGTGGGCCGGATACGACGTCGACGAGATCGACGAGATCCGCGGCATGGTCGACGTCTTTCACTATCTCGATGCGAAACTGCTGATGGCCGCGGCGGTGCTCTCGCAGGCGCTGCGCGAGGGCGTCGGCGGGGTGAAGCGCGGGCCCCGCGCGGAACAGCGCGTGCCGCGCGGAGTTCCACAGGAGATGGAGCACATCGAGCTGGTGCCCGAGGACTCCAACGGCACGCTGGGGAAGAGCTTCCGGTCGATCCGGGCGCATCTCGGCCTCGGCCTCGTACCCGACGACTTCCGCGCCCTGGGGCGCTGGCCGAAGTACCTCGAGCTCGCCTGGCGCGACGCGCGCGAGCGCGACGACGAGCCGCGCGCGCGGTCGGCGCTGAAGGAGCTGATGCAGCAGGCCGACGACGCGGCCCAGCAGCTGCCGGAGCGGGTGCATCTCCCCGAGGAGCAGCTGCGCGCCGCAGGCGCCGATCCTCTCCGGGTGCGCGCGCTGGTGGAGCGCTTCCGCAAGGCGCTGCCCGGGCTGGTGCTGGATCTGGCCCTCTTCAAGGTGCAGCTCGACGGCGCGCAGCAGGCGCGCGAGAGCCCCTTCCCGGTGCGCTGGAAGTACATCTCCTCCGACGACTACAACACCGTGCCGCTCGAGGAAGAGGTCAAGCTGCGCGCCGGCGACCCGCAGTCGCTCGAGGACGCAGACTCGGCGGGCGACAACGGGTAGCGGCAATCCTCAGCAGATAGCGCGTTGACCTCGACGTCGCCGTTCACGTTGACGTGAGCGTGGACGGCGACGGCGACGTGAACGTGGCCGTGGACGCCAAGACCGCTCGCGGCCACGTCGCCGTCGCCGTCGCCGACAACCTCAACGACAACGATCACGTTAACGTCCGACGTCAACGCTAAGCGACTGGCACTGCGGTTAGCGGACGTTCGCGACCTTCCCGCCAAAGAGCCGATCGACTGCCGCCAGCAAGTCGTCGCTGGGGGCGACCCGGACATTCTTGAGCGAGATGCGCGTCTCCGCCGTCGAGGGCAAGACGATGCTGAGCGCGGCCGCACAGGACCCCGGATATTTCGCCAGCAGCGCCTTCAGCTCGGCCAGCTTCTCCGGCGTCGCCTGCCCGGCCTCGACGCGGACCTCGATGCGCGAGGCCTTCGCCGCGCGTACGTCCGAGAGCCGCGAGACTTCGTCGACCTTGATCTCCGGCGAGGGCTCCGAGGTTTCGGCCGACTGCGCCTCGGCGCCGAACTTCTCCGCCAGCCGCACCACTCCCTTGATCAAGACCGGCTCGTCGCCCTTGAGCAGGGTCTCGTACTTCTGCGCGATGTCCTCGTAGATCACCAGATCGCGCGCGCCAGTCAGGTCTTCGAGGCTGGCGAAAGCGATCTTCTTCCCCGTCCTGGTGAGACGCTCGCGCCAGCCGGTGACGATCCCGGCGACGGCGATTCTCTCGAAGCCTCTGGCGTTGGCGAGCGACGCGCAGGTGTGGGTCGCGTATCGCCGCACGTCCTCGGCGTAGCGCGCCAGCGGGTGGCCGGTGATGTAGAAGCCGATGGCCTGCTTTTCCAGGAGCAGGCGCTCGCGCTCCGACCATTCTTCCTTCGCCAGGACGCGCTCCTCCGGGGGACTGCTGCTCGCCTTGGCGAAGAGGCCGAACTGGCCCGACTCCCGATCCTTCTGCTCGTTCGCACCGGACTGGAGCGCGGCCTCGCTCGCCTCGAAGAGCGCCTTGCGGGGCTTGCCGGTGAAGTCGAAGGCGCCGGCGCAGACGAGCGCCTCGAGCGTCTTCTTGTTGATCTTGCGCATGTCGATGCGCGAGCAGAAATCGAAGATGCCGGCGAAGGGCATCTTGCGCGCGGCGACGACCGCCTCGACCGCCTGCTCGCCCACGCCCTTGATGGCGCCGAGCCCGAAGCGGATGAGCTGTTTGCCGGACTTCTTCGGATCGGGCGCGACCGAGAATGCCAGGTCCGACTCGTTGACGTCGGGCTGCAGCACGGTGATGCCATCGGCCCGCGCCTCGGCGATGTGCGCCACCACCTTGTCGGTGTTGTCCTTCTCGCTGGTGAGAAGGGCCGCCATGAACTCGACGGGATAATGAGCTTTCAAGTAAGCCGTTTGATAGCTGATCAATCCATACGCGGCCGAATGGCTTTTGTTGAAACCATAGGCGGCAAACCTTTCCATCAAATCGAAGATCTCGTTGGCCAGCCGCGGCTCGATGCCCTTGGCGCCGCAGCCCTCGACGAAGCCGCCGCGCTCCTGGGCCATCACGTCCGCCTTCTTCTTCCCCATCGCGCGGCGGAGCAGGTCGGCGCGGCCGAGCGAATAGCCGGCCAGATCCTGGGCGATCTGCATCACCTGCTCCTGGTAGACGATGACCCCGTACGTCTCGCGAAGAATGGGCTCGAGGAGAGCGTGCAGATAGGTGACGCGCTCGCGACCGTGCTTTCGGTTGATGAAGACATCGACCATGCCGCTCTCCAGCGGCCCGGGCCGGTAGAGCGCGCCGGCGGCGATGACGTCGCCGAAGGCGGAGGGCTTGAGCTTCTTCACCATCTCGGTGAAGCCGCTCGACTCCATCTGGAAGACGCCGGCGGTGTCGCCGCGGGAGATGAGCTCGTAGGTCTTCTTGTCGTCGAGCGGCAGCCGGGCGATGTCGACCTGCGTCGCGCCGCGGTTGATCAGCTTCACCGCCTCGCTGATCACCGTCAGCGTCTTCAGCCCGAGGAAGTCGAACTTGATCAACCCCGCCAGCTCGACTTCGTCCTTGGCGAATTGCGTGACCAGCTCCCCGTTCTGCCCGCGGCAGAGCGGCACGTATTCCCAGAGCGGCTTCTCGCCGATGACCACTCCGGCCGCGTGCATGCCGGTCGAGCGGGTCAGCCCCTCCAGCGCGCGGGCGTACTCGACGATGGTCTTGAAGATGGGCTTCTGCTCCTGGATCTGCGTCAGCTTCGGCTCGACCTCGAGCGCCTTCTCGATGGTGGCCGGGTGGCCGTCGATCAGGTTGGGGATGTTGCGGGTCAGCTCGTTCACTTCGGCGAACGGCAGCCCCATCACCCGCGCCACGTCCTTGATGGCGCTCTTCGCCGAGAGCGCGCCGTAGGTGATGATCTGCGCGACGTTCTCGCGCCCGTACTTCTGGGTGACGTACTCGATCACCTCGCCGCGCCGGTCCTGGCAGAAGTCGACGTCGAAGTCGGGCATGGAGATGCGCTCGGGATTGAGGAAGCGCTCGAAGAGCAGCCCGTAGGGGAGCGGGTCGATGTCGGTGATGCGCAGCGCGTACGCGACCAGCGAGCCGGCGCCCGAGCCCCGCCCCGGGCCGACCGGGATGCCGTTGCGCTTGGCCCAGTTGATGAAGTCCTGGACGATGAGGAAGTAGCCGGCGAAGCCCATCTGCACGATGACGGATAGCTCGCGCTCCAGCCGCTCTCGATAACCGTCCTGATCGATTCGATAGGCGATTTCGCCGAAGCGGTGATCGAGCCCTTCGCGGGCGCGCCTTTGCAGATGGCTCTCCAGCGTCTCCCCTTCGGGCACCTGGAAATTGGGCAGCATCGGCTTGCCCAGCTGCAGCTCGACGTTGCAGCGCTGCGCGATCAGCCAGGAGTTGTGCACCGCCTCGCGCCACTCGGATCCCACGCCGGTGGTCGCTTCGGCCGCGGAGTACATCTCCACCGGAGACTTGATGTAGAGCTCTTCCGTCTCGTGGCGCAGCCGCTTGGGATCGTCGAAAGTGCGCCCGGAGGCGATGGCCATCAGCACTTCGTGGGCCTTGGCGTCCTCGCGGCGCACGTAGTGGCTGTCGGCAGTGGCGACGAGCGGCAGCCCCTCGGAGCGGGCCAGCTCGCACAGCCCATGGTTGACCGGCAGTTGTTCCTTCAGCGCATTGCTCTGCACCTCGAGGTAGATCCGGTCGCCGAAGATAGCCTTGAGGTCGCGCACCTCGCGGCGCGCCTCGTCCATGTCGCCGCGGCGGATGGCCTTCGGCACCGCGCCCGCCATGCAGGCGGTGAGCGCGATGATCCCCTCGTTGTGCTTTTGCAAAATCTGCTTGTCGACGCGCGGGTCGTAATAAAATCCTTCGATGAAGGACTTGCTGCTCAGGTATCGCAAATTTCGATAGCCGGTTTCGTTTTGCGCGAGCAGCACCAGGTGGTTCCCCACCCGCTGGGTCTTGTCGCTCATCCCCTTCTCGCCCGCGACATAGGCCTCGAAGCCGATCAGGGGCTTGATGCCGTGCTTCTTCGCCTCCTGGTAGAAGTTGACCACGCCGAACATGTTGCCGTGGTCGGTGACGGCGACCGCCTTCATGCCCGCTTCCGAGCAGGACTTCATCAAGTCGGGGAGGCGGATGGCGCCGTCGAGAAGGCTATAGAGGGTGTGCAGGTGCAGATGCGTGAACTCGCCGGGCATGTGCCGGCGACCATACTCCCTCCGGCTGACATCGCGGTCCGGAAAACGCCGGCCGCACGGCGTATGCTGCGCGCATGCGAACTGCCCTCGCCCTCGCTCTCTTCGCCGGCGCCTGCGCTTCCTCGAAGCCCGCTCCCGCCGGCGGTTCCACCGTGCGCCGCAGCGTCGTCCACAACGGCCAGCGGGTCGGCTCCTCGATGGTGACGACCGCCGCCGACGGGACCATCAGCAACGTCTTCGACATCCACGAGAACGGCCGCGGCCCCCACGCCGACGCGACCATGCGCCTCGCGCCCGACGGGACACTGGCCTTTCTCGAGGCGCGCGGCCACACCGAGATGGGCGCGCCGGTCGAGGAGCGGTTCTCGTTGGAGAACGGCCGCGCCGTCTGGAACAGCCGCGAGGAGCACGGCGAGAAGCAGCTGAGCGGG
>Ga0209471_1001560_pt1 | contig 13491 bp, 15 predicted proteins | sample GraSoiAngelo_128_FD_185885 | JGI IMG/M metagenome (GOLD analysis project Ga0209471, IMG submission 185885) | Grasslands soil microbial communities from the Angelo Coastal Reserve, California, USA - 14_0927_12_20cm (SPAdes) (version 2) | ecosystem: Environmental > Terrestrial > Soil > Grasslands ...
CCCACTAGTCCACGCGGCCTCGGCGGAGCGCCACTTGCGTATATGTCATATTTGACATAGACGCCACAGAGCGTTATCGATACGTGCAAGCGAAGACTGAAGCACTACGACAGCTTGGATTCGTAGATGGGGGGATCGGTCCATGAACAGCGCCAAGAAGGCTCGTCTCGAAGGTGCGGGATGGAAGGTTGGCACGGCGGCTGAGTTTCTGGGCCTCAACAAGGAGGAGGCTGCATTCGTCGAAATGAAACTGGCCCTGGCTCGCTGTCTCCACGCACTTCGGATCCGCCGGAAACTATCGCAGAGCCGAGTGGCCGCGTTGGTTGGCTCGCGTCAGTCGCGCGTTGCGAAGATGGAGTCTGGAGATCCTTCCGTAAGCGTCGACCTCCTCCTGAGGTCCGTGTTGGCGATCGGTGGTTCGCCTACCGAGATCGTTCGCGCTCTTGCTGCGCGCAAGAAGCTCACGCCCGCCTGACCCCACCGGGGGTCGCTACCGCCGCGTCAGCGTCACCCGGGCAAACGGTCGGCGAACCCCAGCGCTGTCATTATCCATGTGCCACTGCCAAGAGTCCGTCGCGCGACTGTAGACAAAGGTGGTATGGAAACCGTCTGTCTGCGTGTAGTGGAACACGAAAGGAACCGAGTCGCCAACCACCGTTCCTCGGCCAATACCCTGCGGGTCGAACGCGCTGGCCGCGGTATTGTCGAGCCAGAGACAGGCGTACTCGCCAGAGCGGGGGTCCCGACCGAAGAGGACGACTGCCTCATAGGCCGGCGTCCCGTGCGCTGCACGCTCTCGTGACACCTCATGCATCTGGACGTACTCGCGGCCCAGAATCCAGTCGAAGGTCACATCATGGGTCGTCGACTGCCGGGCTATCGTCCCGCGCAGCACCCAGTGCCCGATCAGACGATCGAAAAGTGAGTCGGCGGGCAGGGTTTGAGCAGGGAGCCGTGCAGAGGCGAGAAGCAGGAGAATGGACAGACGGGTGATCTTCTTCATGGTTACCTCATCACCGCACGAAAGCGGCATTGGGGAATTCCTCCACCGTGGATACCGGCGTGCGATTGCAAGGTTGGCCAGACCATGCTCAAGAGCGCGGCGCCCTACAAGATCTTGTAGACGCGATACGAAATCTTCCCCGGGAGGCTGCGGTACACTCCGACCGAGATGACGTTATTGAGCCAAGCGTACCTCGGCGCCCGAGTCTCGAACACGGGCAGGATGCGCGCGAACAGTCCGCCGCCGGGGAGGGTATACGCGATGCCGCGCCATGAAACGTAGATCGTTTGCGCGTCGTCGGTCTGCAGCAAGAGGCGCACATCCAGGACGCGCGACCCATCAGGGCGCTCGAGGATCCAGTCCCCGCTGGGAGTGATGACGGTGCCCTTCATGCGCGGGCCTTGGAACGTGCCTCCGGCGACCGGCACCACTAGACGGCCGCCACCGGCCCCTCCGACCTCGTGAGGGGACTGAGCCTCGAGCGTCAGGTCGATCAGAAACTCCGACTGCAGGCTATCGTCCTGCGGCGTGACACTCGCGGCGAGACGCCTGCCTGCGAGAATTGGTCCGACGGCGGTCGCCGCTGCGGCGGCCGACAGTTTGGCGAACGTCCGGCGCGTCAAGCTTCGCATGGTGCCTTCCTGTGAGTTGCGGTCGCAGTGTCGTGCCCGCAATTCTACCAATGAAGGCGTCGGTTGGCTTGGAAAAATGGAACCTGAGAGGGGGGCGGCGGCGGATCGGAAGCCGGACGGGCGCAGCTCCTATCGGATCCACTGCCCGGGCGTCGAGCCCGTGAGCGCCTTGAAGTCGCGGATCAAGTGCGCCTGGTCGTAGTAGCCCACCTGGTGTGCGATCGTCGACCAAGGCACGTTGCGCGCATAGGCGGCCCGCGCGGCAACCGCCCGCGTGCGAGCAGCCTCGGCACGCTTGACCCGGGCGAACTGCTTCACCGTCATACCTACGTGCGCGGCGAATTGCCGCGCGAGGTGTTGGCGCGTGACTCCGATGCGATCCACCAGCGAGCCGACACGAACGTTCCCATCGGCCGCCACAATGTGAGCCACGGCCACACGCAAGCTGGAGGGAACGCGCGTCGCCGCCCGGAACCGTCGCCGGGCGAGGGCAAGGATAAGGGCTACGCGCTCAGCGTCCGTCACCGCGGCCCTGATGCTCTCGAGGTCGGCGGCGGCATCCGAATAGACGAGATCGTACTCGACGCGCTCGTCCAGGAACTCTGACGCGGGCAGTCCAAACGCTGCCTGGACAAAGCCCGGAGCAAAACGAACGCCGACGCACAAGCGGGGCCGATCGTCGATGAGAAACGGTTTCATTCTGGGGCCAATGAGACGGGCGTGGACCAGATCGCGCCGGCCCGCACGGGCAGCGTCGAACCCGAACAGCAGATAAGCGCAAGCATCCGCCAACCCGTAACGCGGCGCCGCCGGCTGCGCCCCCTCCGATGGCCAGGCCCACACCCCCGAAATGCCATCACCGAGCGCTGGCATAAGGCCTACAATCTAAACTTTCCTGACCGCTCATCACGAGAGTCGACCAGAACTCTCTGCAAGCATTTTGCAGGCGTTTCTCCGGACATGAGCGGACATGAATGTCAGACCGACAGGGCGCCGATGCTCGTCGGGACGCCACGTCCGGTCAATTTGTCTGTTTTCGTTGCCCTGGGGCCGGCGCTCTGGATTAGGTAATCCAGGTTCGAGTCCTGGAGGGGCAACTCGCCGTCCGCGCGGTCGCCGGTCCGAGCGCGCGACGGCATCCTGCCCACCAAGCCGCGGCGCCAAGAGCAGCTCCGTGGCGACAAGCTGACCCCGATGGACACGCCCAAACCGTAGGTGCCCATCCCGAGGTGTCGCGGACGAACGCACAGGCCAAGCCTTCATCCAAGCGGCGCTGCCTGCGTGAGCCGGATACCGTATTGCGTCGCCTTGAGCGACGGGAGTCTACCGGCTGCCTGTACCACGACGGGCGCCCTCCCGGCGCCGCCGATAAAAGGCGCGGGATTTGGCCCGACCCCCGCACGTCCGCATAGAGCACCAGCGGCGCCGCCCCGCTTTCGATACGTCGTAGAACATCAGCCGACAGCTCGGGTTCGCACACTTGCGGAGCCGGCGGGGATCGCCGCCCGCGAGCAGCTCCGCCGCTGACCGGGCCACGGCCCCGTAGAGGCGCTCGAGCGGCGCGCCGGCCGGCCGCCGCCGCGTGACCACCTTGCCTCGACTGGCCGTCACTTCGCTGACCTCCGGGTCGCGCGCCAAATGCTGGTTCAGGAGCGCGATAAGCCCGCGAGGATGCGTTCCCCGCACCGCCCAGGCCATGAGCCCCCGCCGCAACGTCTCCCGGAACCCCCGCAGCCGCTCGGGCTCCTGAGCGGCCGCGCTGCCCCTCAGCGCGCCGTGCGGCAGTACCCCCGCCGCTTCCGCCCAGGCCGCGACGTCCATGGGGCCCTGGAGGAGATGCACCCTGCCGTCCTGCACGACCACGGTGTTCAGGAGATCGACGGCGAGCCGCTCGCCTAGGAAGAAGAACTTCATGGGAACTTAACCGTTAAAATACTCATTTACAGGTTAGTCCGCCAGGCCCGACCGTGAGTGGGCGGGCTCCTCACCCTCAACCTTTTTTTGACGGAGGTCACGACATGTCCCGCTTCGCGCAGTACACCATCGCTAATGCGCCCGAGTCCTCGAAGCCGCTCCTCGCGCGCGTGCACAAGGCGCTCGGCTTCGTCCCCAACCTGTTCGCCACCTTCGCCGAATCCCCCGCCGTGCTCGAGGGCTACCTCGCGCTGTCGGGGAGTCTCGACAAGGGCGCCCTCTCCCCGACGGAGCGGCAGCTCGTGGAGATCGCGGTTAGCACGGAGAATCACTGCACGTACTGCGTGGCGGCCCACTCGACGATCGCGGGGATGCTCAAGGCACGGCCGGAAGTCGTGACGGCGGTGCGCACGGGCGCCCCCGTCCGGGACGCGAAGATCGACGCCCTCGTGACGTTCACCCGCGCGGTCGTGCGCAACAAGGGCTTCGTCCCGGAGACGGCGGTCGCGGCGTTCCTGGCCGCTGGATACAGCAAGGCGCAGCTGCTCGAGGTCGTGGGCCACGTCGGCCTGAAGGTGCTCGCTAACTACACACACGCGCTGACGGGCGCGCCGCTCGATGAAGCGTTCCAGCCGCAGCAGTGGGACGCGCCGGAGCTCGAGGTCGCCTAGCGACCGCCGAGCGGGGCGGCTCGTTTGGGCGCCCCGGTCTGCGGCGTGGCGGGCTGGGAGGACCAATGCACGTCGCTGAGTTGTGGCGCTATCCGGTGAAGTCGATGGCGGCCGAGAGCCTCACCCGGGCGGAGATCCGCGCCGACGGGATCGTAGGTGACCGTGTCGTACACGTGCGCGGCGCGCACGGACGGGTCGTCACAGCGCGCACGCGACCGCGGCTGCTCGGCCACCGCGCGACCCTGGGCCCGGACGGGGAGCCGCTGGTCGACGGGCGGCCGTGGCGGGCTTCGGAGGTCGCCCACGACGTCGTCGCCGCGGTGGGGGCAGGCGCGCGGCTGGTGCGCGACGACGGGGTGGAGCGATTCGACGTGCTCCCGCTCCTCGTCGCGACGGACGGCGCGATCCGGGCGCTCGGCACCGATCGGCGACGCCTGCGGCCGAATATCGTGATTGCCGGCGTCGAGGGGCTGGCCGAGCGCACCTGGGAGGGCCGACAGCTCAAGATCGGCGAAGTGGTGATCGGCGTGCAGGATTTACGGCAGCGCTGCATCATGACCACCTTCGATCCCGATTCGCTCGAGCAGGACGTCGGCGTGCTGCGCCGGATCCAGCTGGAGTTCGGTGGGACCATGGCCTTGAATTGCTCGGTGGTGCAGCCCGGCGTCGTTACCGTCGGTGACCCCGTCGAGTTGGAAGGAGTGATCGAATCATGAGGGACCAGAGGGTCGCAATCGTTGCCGGCGCCCGCACACCGTTCGTCAAGGCCGGACAGGCGTTTGCGTCGCTGGGGCAGTTGGCCTCAGTGTAGCACCACTTGCGGATATGTCAGATCTGACATAGCTTATTTGTGCCGATGGCTCCGGGGGAGAAGCCCCTCGTCTGGCTTCACGGCCAGATCAAGACGCCTCCTTTCTCCCAGGAAGCGAGAATTGAGGCAGGGTATCTACTCGGCAGGCTGCAACAGGGCGAGAATCTAAGTTTACCGCAGTCGCGACCGATGCCGTCGATCGGCCGCCGGTGCCACGAGCTCCGGGTTTCCGATAAAGGCCGGGACTGGCGGATTGTGTATCGCATCGACGCCGACGCCATTGTGATCTTAGAAGTCTTTGGGAAAACGACTCGACAGACGCCCCAGAGCGTTATCGATACGTGCAAGAGACGACTGAAGCACTACGACAGCTTGGATTAGTAGACGGGGGGATCGGTCCATGAACAGCGCGAAGAAGGCTCGTCTTGAAGGTGCGGGATGGAAGGTTGGCTCGGCCGCTGAGTTTCTGGGCCTCAACAAGCAGGAGGCTGCGTTCGTCGAAATGAAGCTCGCCCTGGCTCGCTGTCTGCATGCACTTCGGATCCGCCGGAAACTATCGCAGAGCCGAGTGGCTGAGTTGGTCGGCTCGAGTCAGTCGCGAGTTGCGAAGATGGAGTCTGGAGATCGTTCTGTGAGCATCGACCTCCTGCTCAGGTCCGTGTTGGCGATCGGTGGTTCGCCCGCCGCAGTAGTCCGCGCACTTGCTTCGCGCAAGAAACTTACGCCCGTCTAATACACAGGACTCTCCTGAGCCGCTCATCACGAGAGTCGACCAGAACTCTCTGCAAGCGTTTTGCAAGCGTTTCTCCGGGCACGAGCGGGCAAAGATGTCAGACCGACAGGGCGCCGATGCTCGTCGGGACGCCATTCCCGGTCAATTTGTCTGTTTTCGTTGCCCTGGAGCCGGCGCTCTGGATCAGGTAAACCAGGTTCGAATCCTGGAGGGGCAATTAAGAGTCGTAACGGCCGCACACCCCTGGCCGCGTGGTAGCCCGGGCCGTATGATGAGCTCGACCACCGCCCCCCGAGCCGTTGTATGGCTGAGCAGCTCGGCCGCCTGGAAGCCGCCCTTGCGGACCACTACACGGTCGAGCGCGAGCTCGGGCGCGGTGGGATGGCGACCGTGTACCTCGCGCACGATCTCAAGCACGATCGCTCCGTCGCTCTAAAGGTCCTCCATTCTGAGATCGCCGCTACGCTGGGCCCTGACCGGTTTCAGCGCGAGATCAAGCTCGCCGCCCGGCTCCAGCACCCTCATATCCTGACCGTCCTCGACTCCGGCGAAGGCGCGGGCCAGCTCTGGTACACGATGCCATTTGTGGAGGGCGAGTCGCTGCGTGATCGGTTGAATCGCGATCGGCAGCTTGCGCTCGAGGATGCGTTGCAGATCACCCGGGAAGTGGCGGATGCGTTGGGCTATGCGCATGATCACGGGATCATCCACAGGGACATCAAACCCGAGAACATCTTGCTCAGTCAGGGACACGCGCTGGTGGCAGACTTCGGCGTGGCGCGCGCGCTTCAGAGCGCGGGCGCTGAGAAACTCACCGAAACCGGCATGGCAGTCGGCACCCCGGCCTACATGAGCCCGGAGCAGGCGAGCGCGGAGCGAGACCTGGACGCCCGGACTGACATCTACAGCCTCGGGTGTGTGGTCTACGAGATGCTGACTGGCGAGCCACCCTACACTGGCCCGAGCGCCCAAGCCGTCATCGCGAAGCGCTTCAGCGAACCGGTTCCGCACATCCGCACGGTGCGGGAGAGCGTGCCCGAGGAGATCGAGCAAGCGGTCATGAAGGCACTGGCCAAAACCCCGGCTGACCGCTACGCCAACGCCGCCGAGTTCGCGGCGGCGCTACGCCGGGTGGGTGCGGTGCGCCCGGCGGGCCCCAAAGCACTGGCCGCCCCCCGCTTCCTAGGGCAGAGGCCGCTGTTCGCCATGCTTGTCATCGGCTTCCTGCTCGGCGCCGGCGTCCTGTTCGCCTGGCGCCGAACCCACAGCAATGGGGAAAGTGCGGCCCCCACGCGCCTCGCGGTGCTTCCCTTTGAGAACCTGGGCGCGCCCGCAGATGAATACTTCGCCGATGGCATCACCGACGAGGTGCGTGGCAAGCTCGCCATGCTCCCGGGGCTCGCGGTCATCGCCCGCACGAGCTCGGCGCAGTACAAGAAGACCCCAAAGTCCACCGCGCAGATCGCCCAAGAGCTGGGGGTCGGGTATGTGCTGACCGCGACCGTGCGGTGGGAGACCGGCTCGGGCGCGACACGGCGGGTGCGAGTAAGCCCCGAGCTGGTCGAGATCAAGGGGCGCGCGCCGACGACGAAGTGGGTGCAGTCCTTCGATGCTTCGTTGAGCGACGTGTTCCAGGTGCAAACGGATGTCGCTGCCCGGGTGGCGCAAGCGCTCGATGTGGCGCTCAGTGCCGGCCTCGAGCAGCGCCTTGCCGAACGGCCGACGCGGAACCTCGCCGCCTATGACGCATTTCTGCGCGGCGAGGCCGCGTCGGCCCCGAACGACCCGACCAGCCTGCGCCGCGCGCTCACTTATTACGAGCAAGCGGTGGCGCTCGACTCGACGTTCGTCCAGGCTTGGGCTCGGCTCGCTTGGGCCCAAGCGCTGCTCTATTTCCTGGGCACCCCCACACCCGCCGGAGCAGAGGCGGCCCGCCGCGCGGCCGAGCGGACCTTCGCCCTCGCTCCCAATCGCCCAGAGGGACGCATCGCTCTGGGCACGTTCTATGTGGCGGTCATCGGGGACCGGGGTCGAGCCCTCGCACAGGCCAGCACCGCTCTGAAGCTCGCGCCGGCCAGCGTGCAAGCGCTGACCCTGGTTGCGTCGATCGAGATAGGCCTGGCGCGTTGGGAGGCAGCGCGTGCGCACTTGGAACAGGCGCTGCGGCTCGACCCGCTTGACATCCGGGCGATTACGTGGCTCGTGCAGACACTACTCCTCACCCGCCACTATCCTGAAGCCCGACAGACCTGCGCCCGAGGCCTTGCCCTCTCTCCGACGAAGCTGCCGCTGCTGGAGTACAACGCTATCGCCGCGCTGGGGCAGGGCGACCTGGCTGCGGCGCGGACGGGTCTTAGGGCCGCGCCGAAGGAGGTTGATACCGCCCTCGTCGCCTACATGGCAACCTACAACGATCTCATGTGGCCGCTCGACGATGCCCACCAGGCGCTGCTGCTCCGCCTCGGACCACGAGCGTTCGACGAGGACACGGCCACGTGGGCGATCGTGTTCGCCCAGACCTACGCCCTCCGGGGTGACGTCGACCGATCCCGGGCCTACGCCGACTCGGCCCGGGTGGCCTACGAGAAGCAACTCCGCGCCACGCCCAGCAACGAGGTGCTTCACGCCGAGCTCGGCCTCGCGCTTGCCTACCTGGGCCGGAAGGCTGAGGCGATCCGAGAGGGTGAGCGCAGCGTCACGATCATGCCCCTCACCAGAGACGCTTTCGCCGGTGCCTACGTTCAGCACCAGCTCGCGCGGATCTACCTCGTTATCGGAGACAAGGAGAAAGCGCTCGATCGGCTCGAGCCGCTGCTCCACATGCCCTACTACATCTCGCGGGCGTGGCTCCCGATCGATCCAAACTTCGTTTCGTTGCGCGGGAACCCGCGCTTCGAGCGGCTAGTCGCAGAGCGTTAGCGGGCGACGCTACGGCCACCGTGTTTGATGCTGGCTCTGGGTGGGCGGGAGAAGTGTTGGAGCCGGAGGGGTTGCGGGAGGCGGTGAAAAGAGCGGTGGGCAGCGAGCGGTGAGAGGCAGTCCTCACCGCCGAGTCGAGCACCCTTTGCGTTCGACCTTGTCCTTCGCCTTCCCCTCCGCCGTCGATTGCCACTGCATGTTGCTCGCGGCGTCCGCGCCGCCGCACGCGAGCGGCATGACATGATCCACCACGTGCCCCGGCCAGCCGTGCGGGTGTCCCGTCCGGCGCATGAAGTCGTCCTTGGCCGATTGGCTCCGGTGGATGCGGTTGGGGCTCCCGGGCGCGCGGCGTGGGGCTGCGGGAGGCCCGCTGGAGTGGGATCGCGGGTGGCTCGACGGGCTACGAGGATGGATTGAACCACCCTTCGAGCGGGGGTGGCTGGAGTAGCTGCGCGGATGGTACGAATGCCCGCCGCCGTGCGAGCCACCCGAGCGATGCTGCGCGGCGAGCGGCACCGTCACAAGCGCAAGCGCGACAAGCGAGCAGAGCAGTTTCGACGGCATTGGTCTCCTCCGCACGAACCCCGGGTCGAGGGGGGTCCTCCGGCAAACATTGGCGCAGCCCCTTCCATACGCAACCACAACCGGCACATTGGTGCGAGGGCGTCCACTTGCGGAGTAACCGACGGGGGGCATCGTCTTCTTCTTCAGCTAGGAGCTTCTCATGAAACGCGTCCTCCGCTTCTTCACTGTCGCTTGCGCTGGCTACGCCTTAGCGGCCATTCAGAATCCCGCCCTGGCGCAGGGCGGCGGAATCAAGTTCTCCGATGTTGCGGGTACCTGGGAGGGCAGGTCCATGTCGGGCCCGAAGGACAGCGTGTTCGTGACATGGGTGCTGACGGCCACTGCCGACGGCAAAGGGTGGACGCTGAAGCGGGCCAACCGCGACCCGGTCCCGGTTCGGATTGTTGCAATCGGCGGAGATAGCATCGTCTGGGAGTCGGGGCCCCAGCCCAGCTTTCTCAGACCGGGTCAGACGGTGACGACGCGCACCTTCGCACACTTCAAGGGGGACAAGATGACGGGCACGTGGGCGGGGCGCTACGCATCTGGCGGCATTGCTCGGGGCAAGAGCGACGCGACACGCAAGAAGTGACCGTCCGGGGCGTCTTGATGCGCTGGCGAGGGGCGCAGGTCCCGCGGCAAAGGGAACCCGGAGGAGAATGATGGAGCGGATCGCAGACGCGTCGTCCAGCCCCAAGGCGAGGGTCATCGGTGTCGTCTGGCTGGCCTACTTCCTCACGGGATCGCTCGGCGGGTACCTCATGAAGGGACTCGTTGTCCCTGCCGACGCAGCCGCTACGGCGAAGAACATCCTGGCCCACGCGTCCCTGTATCGGTCAGGATTCGCAGTCGGGCTCATCGCGAACGCGATCTACCTCGCTCTGACCGCTCTGCTGTATCGCTTGTTCGAGCCCGTCAACCGGAGCATCTCGCTCATCGCGGCGTTCTTCAGCCTCGTCGGGTGCATCGTTCAGATCTTCGCCGGCCTCCTTCAGCTCGCTCCCCTTGTGGTCCTGGGGGACAGCAAGTCCCTGGCCGCCTTCAGCACGGAGCAGCTGCAAGCAGCGGCGCTGCTGTCTCTCAAACTGTACGCCCAGACGTTCAACATCTCCCTCGTAATGTTCGCCCTGTTTGAACTCGCCATCGGCTACCTCATCATCCGGTCGACCTTCCTGCCCCGGATCCTGGGTGTGCTGATGGTGGTCGGCGGTTTCGGTGGGCTGACCTTTCTGTGGCCGCCGCTCGCAACCCCTCTGGTCTCGTACATTGTGGCCTTGAACGTGGGGGAATTCCTGTTGCCGCTGTGGCTCCTCGTGAAGGGAGTGGATGTTTCGAGGTGGCGCGAGAGAGCAACCCGCCATCTCAATGGGTAGCTCGAGCCCCGTCGCCCTTCGCTAGCCGCGGCGTCTGGCTCGAAACGCAGCGCGGTTCCGCTCGTAGGACGCGAGAGACATGACCGCGTCGATCAGCACCGAATTCCTGGCCCTCCAGGAGCTGCTCGCCGGCCGCTATTCGATCGAGCGCGAGCTCGGCCGAGGCGGTATGGGGATCGTGCTGCTGGCCCGTGATGTGGCGCTCGACCGCCCGGTCGCGATCAAGCTGCTCCCGCCGCACCTCGCGACGCACCCCGCCGAGCGGGACCGCTTCCTGCACGAGGCGCGCACCGCCGCCGGCCTCATGCATCCCAATATCGTCCCGATTCACCTCGTCGAGGCACGCGGTGAGCTGTTGTTCTTCGTGATGGGCTTCGTGGACGGCGAAACACTGCGCGATCGAGTGCAGCGGGCCGGCCCGCTCCCGCCGCGCCTGGCGATGAAGCTGCTGCAGGAAGTGGCGTGGGCGTTGGGCTACGCGCATCAGCGCGGCGTGATTCACCGGGACGTGAAGCCTGACAACATTATGATCGAGCGCGCTACTGAGCGCGCGCTCGTCACCGACTTCGGGATCGCGCTCGGGAGACGGGCGGCCGAAAGCGCGGGCGGCCCGGTCGTCGGGACCGCGCGCTACATGAGCCCCGAGCAGGCGTGCGGCGAGCCGATGGACGCGCGCAGCGACCTCTACTCCTTGGGCGCGACCTTCTTCTACGCCCTCACCGGCCGGGCACCCTTCGAAGCTGCAAACCTGCCCGCGATCCTCACGAAACACGTCTACGAGACCGCCCCCCTGGTCCAGCCGCTCCGGCCCGAGGTGCCCACCAAACTTGCGGCCGTGGTCGACCGCTTGCTCCGCAAAGCGCCGCCCGAGCGGTTTCAGACGGCGGACGATCTCGCGCGGGTCGCGGGCGAAGTGCGGGGCCGGGACTTTCGCGCCCCGCCGCTGGTCCGTGCCTTCGTGCGGAACGCGCAAGTCTCGACCCTGGTCCTGTTGACGTCGCTGCTCGCTGGGAGAGGGACCGGGCTCATCGGGGCGATCCTCCTCTTTCAACTGGTCGTGGTGGCGCGGCGACTCTTGAAGGATGGCTACACGTTCGGCGACCTTCGGGCGGCCCTGCTTGCCGAACGGCAGGTGCAGCAGGAGGAGGACGAAGTCATCAAGCGGCGCCGCTGGTTCCTGCGGCTGGACTCGCTGTGGTACCGGGTGTGGGCCGGAAGAGCCGGACGCTCGTTCTTCCGCCTCGCAGGGTTAGGCCTCAAGGCAGCCGCACGCCCGGCCCTGCCCTCGGTCGAGCGGACCGAACTCGTGCTTGGACGCTCGGCGCTCTCCGCTTATAAAGCGCTGCCGGAAGCGGAGCGGCGCCAGGCGCGGGACCTCCCGGCCGTGCTCGAGCGATTGGAGACCGGGGCAGAGACACTGCGGGCCAGGGGCGACACGGGTGAATCGCTCACCGAAGCCGTGGCCGCGCTCGAACACCTGCGCCTCGCCCTCGTTAAGCGGCAGTCCGGCGTGGGGTCGGCCTCCGATCTCACCCTCGTTCTCGAGCGCGCCAGAGCGATCGGGGACCACGTCGACCGCCGGCTTGCGGCGGCGGCTGAAGTGCAGGCGCTTCTCGAGTAGCGGCCTCCCCCGCTCTGACGGAACTTTCCTATCCGCTCGTTGGCGTTTCGCCGGGATTGCCCCCGTCTGTGCCACTACCCCAGCAGTCTCTCCGCCTCCTCACCGCGTGAGCGTGAGCAGGTAGCCCCCGGTGCCGTCAAAGAACCCACTGAGGTAGCTCCCGACGATCACAGTGTACGTGCCGCTCGTTGGCGCGGTCACGGTGATCTGTGCCGTCGCTGCTCCTGTAGAACTGTTCCCGAGGAGCACGCCGGTCGGGGACACCAGCCGGATCCAGGGAGCGAAGTGTGCCGATGCCGGGGTTACCGTGCCCATGCTCAGCGCGATGTGATCGCCCTGCGTGGCCGTGAACGTCCACGTATCCAGGTCGCCCTGGTAGATGGTGCCGGCATTCGCCCCGTTCGTCATGGGACCGCCTTCGTCGCCCGCCGAGACGACGACCGCGCCCGGCCCCTGTGCGAGCGTGAGCCGGTAGCTCCCGGTGCCGTCATAGAACCCACCGAGGTAGCTCCCGATGATCACGGTGTAGGTGCCGCTCGTCGGCGCGGTCGCGGCGATGTTCGACGCCCCGGCCTGAGTAGAACTGTTCCCGAGGAGCACGCCGGTCGGGGACACCAGCCGGATCCAGGGCGCGAAGTGCGCCGTTGTTTGGGTTTCCGTGCCCACGCTTAGCGCGATGTAGTCGCCCTGCGTGGCTGTGAACGTCCACGTATCAAAGTCGCCCTGGTAGATGCTGCCGGCATTCGTGGCCCCGTTCGTCATGGGACCGCCTTCGTCGCCCGTCGAGACCTCGACCGCGCCCGGCCCCTTCCCGAGCGTCAGCAGGTAGCTCCCGGTGCCGTCATAGAACCCACCGAGGTAGCTCCCGATGATCACGGTGTAGGTGCCGCTCGTCGGCGCGGTCGCGGCGATGTTCGACGCCCCGGTCTGAGTAAAGCTGTTCCCGAGGAGCACGCCAGTCGGCGAGACCAGCCGGATCCAGGGCGCGAAGTGCGCCGTTGTCTGCGTGACCGTGCCTACGCTCAGCGCGATGTAGTCGCCCTGCGTGGCTGTGAACGTCCACGTGTCAAAGTCGCCCTGGTAGATGCTGCCGGCATTCGTGGCCCCGTTCGTCATGGGACCACCTTCGTCGCCCGCCGAGACGACGACCGCGCCCGGCCCCTGTGCGAGCGTGAGCCGGTAGCTCCCGGTGCCGTCATAGAACCCACCGAGGTAGCTCCCGATGATCACGGTGTAGGTGCCGCTCGTCG
>Ga0209471_1001562_pt1 | contig 13486 bp, 11 predicted proteins | sample GraSoiAngelo_128_FD_185885 | JGI IMG/M metagenome (GOLD analysis project Ga0209471, IMG submission 185885) | Grasslands soil microbial communities from the Angelo Coastal Reserve, California, USA - 14_0927_12_20cm (SPAdes) (version 2) | ecosystem: Environmental > Terrestrial > Soil > Grasslands ...
AACTCGAGCCCGACGTAGCGGGTGCGCGAGACGACGAAGTCGTAGACGGCGCGGATGCGGGCCTCTTCGTCGCTCTGAGAAATTCCCTTGACCGCATCGAACGCCGCAGTGCGGATTTCGCTCGTCACGCGCAGCTGGTCCTTGATCAGCCCCCAGTAGAAACGGCCCACGTCCTCCCAGCTGCGGTAGGTGGAGACGTGCACGTAGGCGAGCACTTCGCTGTAGCCGGGCATGGAGGGCTCGGGCACGAGCTTGGGGACCTCGCGCGCCGTCCACCGTTGCCAGGTGCCGCCGTCGGCGAGCTTGCCCTCCGTGCGCTGCAAGCCGGCCAGCTTCGTCGCGCTGGCAAAGAAGAGGCGGCCGGCCGGCCCGAGCAAGACGTAATCGGAGATGCGCCGCACCTGCGTGCCCTGGAGGTAGGCGAAGTCGCCGAAGTAGTCGGCGAAGAAGTTGGAGCCAGAGTCATCGGTGCGCGTGATCAGCTCGACCACGTCGCCCGGCTCGAGCTGCGGGAAACCCACCACCCGCGCGCGCAGATCGTAGTAGAGCCCGTACCAGGGCTCGGAGAGGTTGCGCTCGCTCTCGCTCTTGCTCTCGAGGATCGAGCCGTCCTTGCGGAAGATGCGCGCGCGCTCGATGCGCACTTGCTGCCGGTCAGGGGAGAACTGGACGCTCTGCGATCGCGCCGCATCGACACCGCGGGCGGTGAGCGGCCGCAGCACGACCTGCCGGGTGCGCGAGGAGAGGCCGTTGGCGAAGACCTTCGTGACGGAGAGATCGGCGAGCACTTCGAGATCCTCGCCTGCGATGGCCGCGAGCTTCGACAGCTCGCGAGCATCGTAGAGATACGGCGCGGCGTACTGCTCCTCGGGCCGCACCGCGCGCACCAGCTCGCGCAGCGCAGGATTCTGCGGCCGCAAGCTCAGTGCCCGCGCGAACGCGGCGAGCGCGCCCGATTCGTCCTGGTTGCGCAGCCGGTGGCGGCCGAGCTGCTCGTGCGGCTCGGGATCGTCCGGAGCAAGAGCGAGCGCCTGGGCGAAGGCCTCGTCCGCCTTCGCCGCGCGGCCATTCTGCGAGAGCAGCTCGGCGGCGCGCAGGCGCGGATAGAGGGCCGCTGGCTCGAGAGCGAGCGTCTCGCCGAGGAGCTTGAGCGCCCCGTCGAGATCGCCGCGGTCGAGCGCGAGCCCGATCGACTCGCCCCGCGCCTCGGCGTCGTCGTAGCGGGCGGCCATCGCCTTCTGCAGCTCCTCGGCGGCCTCGGCGGGACGGCCCAGCCGCCGCAGGGCGCCTGCCGCTGCGCGATGCGCTCGCGCCAGGTCGGGGCGGGCTTTCGCTGCCTCGAGGCGCAGGAGCGCCGCTCGCGCGCTCAGACCCACCGCATCGAGCGCGCGCGCCTCGGTGAGCATCGCATCGATGAACGCTGGCGCGGCCGTTCGCGCCTTGCGGGCGAGCTCCAGGGCCGCCCATCCTTCGCCCCGCTCCAACCGATAGGAGGCGAGCGCGTCGAGCAGCTCCGCGTCGTCGGGATGCGCGGCGAGCGCAGCATCGAGCGCCGCGCGCCGCTTGTTCGCGTCGCGATCCTCCAGCCGGGAGAGGCGCAGGGCCATCTCCGCATCGCTGGGCCGCAGCTCGAGGGCCCGCTCCATCGCGTGCAGCGGCAGCCGTTCGGCCTCGTCGTCGGGCCTGCGGAAGGAGAGCGCGACCGCGAGGTCTTCCTGCGCGCGCGCATCTTTTTCGTTCTTGGCGGCGAGCGCCTTCAGCTCCTCGACTGCATCGGCTGGCTTCTTCGCCGGCTTCGCGGCCTTGCGCGCGCCTTCGGGGACCGCGGCTGCGGCGAAGGCCTGTGCGCGCGCATCGGGCGGACGCGCCGCGCGGGCGACCTCGACCAGGGGCGCGTCCTTGCCGCTCGCGATCCGCAGGCTGAAGCCGAGCTTGCCGCTCGAGTGCGCGATCTTGACGAGCAGGAAATTGTCGCCCGCCTTCAGCGCGGCGGCGAACGTCTGCTGGTCGAAGCGCGAGGGATGGAGCGCCCCGTCCTCGTGCGCCAGCGAGCCGTTGAGCCAGACACGAGAACCGCCGCTGGCGCCGAGATGAAAGACGACCGGCTGCGCCTTGGCAGACCGCAAGACGGTCGCTGCATAGACCGCGACATCCTGGCGCGGATGGATGACTGCAGAAAGATCGACGAAACCATAGGGAGCGTGGTTGGCGGGCAGCGTGCGCCAGGCCACGTCGTGCTCCTTGCCGCGGTAGAGGGCTTTGGGGTCGTAGCCGTCTGTTTCGGGACCATAGACGGCGAGCAGGCCCGCGCGAGCTTCGTTGTCGAAGGGACCGACGACGCTCCAGACGCGGATCGGTGCGACCTCGTCGAAGAGGGCCTTCGCCTGCGCCAGCTGCCCTTGGGAAACGGCGAGCTGTGCGCGCATTTCCTGAGCGAGCGCTCGCACGTCCGGCCGTGCCCTGGGCGCGCGAGCGGCTGCCTGCAGTGAGCCGATCAGGCCGGCGAGGTCGCCCTTCTCGTCCCTCCGCTCGAAGAGCCGGTAGAGGTCGGCGATGGCCTGCGGCTTGTCCAGTTCGCCCAGGATGCGCGCCTGGAGCGAGGGGGTGGCCTCGTCGGCGTGCAGCGCAGGAGCGAGCAGGGCGGCGAAAAAGAGCAGGCTTGGCGCTTTGAGCATGCGTCTCGGAGCAACGGCGGGTCGACCGTCCCGATTCCCATGCTGTAGCGCGGCAAGCGCCCGGCCGCCACCTCTCCCGGTCAGGGAGCGCGCGCCAGCGTGCGGACTTCGACACGCGCCGCGCCGGCCGCAAGCAGGGCCTGAGCAGCCGCGGATGCGGTCGCGCCGGTCGTGAGCACATCGTCGAGCAGGCAGATCCGCCGGGCCATGACGTGGCCGCGAACGGCGAAGGCGTCGCGGACATTGCGCTCCCTCGCGACGCGGTCGCGGCCGACCTGCTGCCCGGTGGGCCGCACGCGCAGGAGCAAGTGTTCGACCGGCAGTGCGAAGCGCTTTCCCGCCTCGCTCGCCAGAAGCGCGGCCTGATCGAAGCCTCGCTCGCGCAACCGCGAGAGGTGCAGCGGCACCGGCGCCAGCACATCGGCGCGAGGCCGCGCGCAGGCTTCGAAGAGCAGCCCGAGCGGCCGCGCCAGGTCCTCGCGCCTCTCGTACTTGAGGCGGTGGATGGCCTCCGCCAGCGCCCCGCCGTGGAGATACGGGGCCGAGGCTTGCGCAAAGGGCGGCGCGCGCTGCCGGCAATGCAGGCAGCGTCGCGGCCTCAGTGCGGCGAGAACTTCATCGTCGGCCGGCGCGCCGCAGACGGGACAGCCCGGCGGCAGCGCGATCAGGGTCTCGGCACAAACACCGCAGAAGGGCGACTCGCCGGGCGCATCGCACGATGCACAGCGAAGCGGAAAGACCCAGTCGAGCGCCGCCAGCGCCGCGGTCCCAAGGCATCCCCCGATGTCCACCCCACCGCCCGGTGCACCTCGCGGGCCAATTTGTACAAATTGTACAAAATGGCGGCGCGCGACCCCTAGCCGCCGGAGAGGGTCCGGATCTGGAGCTGTGGAATGAGACCCCGGTCCAACTCCGGACCCCCCTCGAGCCAGCTCGCCGCGGCGGTCAGGGTCAGTCGGACGGCTGGCAGAAGGCGGCGCGTCTCGACTCCCATGAAGTCGGGCGGGAGCGGCTCGAGCTTTTCGAGACCGCTCGTGAGCAGCATGACGCAGCCTCGCGGCTGCTTCTGCACCGTCGCCTTGAAGTAGCCGGCGGCCAGCTGGATCAACCCCTGGAGGAAGAGCTTGCGCTCGTCCTCCTCCTCCATCCAGGCCTCTTCCCAGGCCTCGTGCGCCTCCCAGAAGAGGCCGCGGTTGAAAAGCTCCGCGCCGCGCAAGAGCGCCTCTTCGGTGGTCATCGGGGATATCTTACGCCGCGGGAGGTGAGTCGCCGATGCACAAGCTCGTGCTCCTGCGCCATGGCCAGAGCGCCTGGAACAAGGAGAACCGGTTCACCGGCTGGGTCGACGTCCCGCTCAGCGCCGCCGGCGAGGCCGAGGCGCACGAGGCGGGGCAACTGCTCAAGGAGGCGAGCCTCAGTTTCGAGGTCGCCTACACCTCGCTGCTCAAGCGGGCCATCAAGACTCTCTGGATCGCGCTCGACGAGCTCGACCAGATGTGGATTCCGGTGAAGAACAGCTGGCGCCTCAACGAGCGCATGTACGGCGCGCTCCAGGGCCTGGACAAGGCCGAGACGGCGCGGCGGCACGGCGAGGCGCAAGTGCACATCTGGCGGCGGAGCTTCGACATCGCGCCGCCGCCGTTGCCCAAGGAGGATCCGATGTGGCCGGGCCGCGACCCGCGCTACGCCGACCTGCGCCCTGAAGAGGTGCCGGTGACGGAGAGCCTGAAGTCGACGGTCGCGCGATTCCTCCCCTATTGGGAGCAGGAGATCGCGCCGGCGGTGCGCAAGGGAAAGCGCGTGCTCATCTCCGCCCACGGCAACAGCCTGCGCGCGCTGGTCAAGCACCTCGACAAGATCGGCGATGCCGAGATCGCCGAGCTGAACATTCCCACCGGCATTCCCCTGGTGTACGAGCTCGACGAGGAGCTGCGACCGATGCGCCATTACTACCTGGGCGGCGAGGACCGGGCCCGCCGCGCGGCCGAGGCGGTCGAACGGCAAGGCAAGGCGAAGTAGCTCACTTGTGGTACGGGCCGCCGCGGAGGATCTCGAAGGCGCGATAGAGCTGCTCGAGCACCACCGCGCGCGCCAGCCGGTGCGGCAAGGTCAGTCGCGACAGGCTCCAGGAAAAGCGCGCCTCCTCCCGCACGCGAGGCGAAAGCCCTTCGTCGCCGCCGATGCAGAGCGTGAGCGCCGCGGTGCGCGAGAGCTTCTGCGCCAGCTCCCCGCTGCTCAGCTCCACCCCGCGCGGATCGACCGCCCACAGCTCACCGCGCACCTGCCCGAGCAGCAGCTCCCCTTCGCGCGCCAGGTCAGATGCTTTGAGCTCCAACAATTCCAGCTGCGCGAAGCGTCCGATGCGCTTCGCGTATTCCTTCGCCAGCTCCGCGGTCGGCCCCTTGTCCTTCCCGACGGAGAGCAGCCGGATCTTCAGGGCGCGACCCGCGGCGCGTCCGCCCAGAGCCCCTCCAGGTCGTAGTAGCTGCGCTCCTCCTGGTGGAAGACGTGCACGACGATGTCGCCGAAATCGAGCAGCACCCAGCGGCCGCCGCGCTGCCCCTCGGCGCCGATCAGCCGGCGCCCCTGCGCGGCCAGCTCCTTCTCGACGCCTTCCGCGATGGCCTCGAGCTGGCGGTCGCTCGACCCCGAGCCGATGACGAGAAAGTCGGCGTACCCCGACGTTTCGCGCAGGTCGAGGATCAGCACCGCCTCGGCCTTTTTTTCCAGCGCGGCGCGGGCGGCGGCCACCGCCATGCGCTGCGAGTCATCGTCCACCGCTGGGCGGTGGGAGAGCGCCATCGGGGTCTGCGGGTTCTGCATCCTTCTCTTTCCTCCTGACTTCATCTGCGGACCTGCCCCTCGCCGCGCACGACGAATCTCGTGCAGGTGAGCTCGCGCAGGCCCATCGGTCCATAGGCGTGGAGCTTGCTGGTGGAAATGCCGATCTCGGCGCCCAGCCCCAGCTCGCCGCCGTCGTTGAAGCGGCTGGAGGCGTTCCAGAGCACGCAGCTGGCGTCGACCTCGCGGAGGAAACGGTCCGCCAGTGTGCGGTCGCGGGTGCAGATGCTTTCGGTATGGCGGCTGCCGTAGCGGGCGATGTGGGCGATGGCCGCGTCGGGTCCGTCGACCACGGCGACGGCGATCTGGAGGTCGAGGAACTCGCGCCCGAAGTCGTCGGGCCCGGCGGCGATGGCGCCGACGTCCGCTCGCGCGGCGATCTGCAGGGCGCGCGAATCGCAGCGCAGCTCGACCCCCTCGGCGCGCAAGCCGCGGAGCAGCACCGGCAGCGCGGTCCCGGCGATGCGCGAGTCGACCAGGAGGCACTCGAGTGCATTGCACACTCCCGGGCGCTGCGTCTTGCCGTTGAGGAGCAGCTCCTTCGCCATCTCCACGTCCGCATCGGCCGCGACGTAGAGGTGGCAGACTCCCTGGTAGTGCTTGATCACCGGCACGCGCGATCGCTCGGAGATGAAGCGGATCAATCCGGGACCGCCGCGCGGGATGCAGAGATCGATCTTGTCCTCGAGCTGGAGCAGCTCATCGAGGATGGCGCGCTCCGGCGGCACCAGCTGGACCGCTTCGTCCTCGAAGCAGTCGACCAGGACCGAGTTGGATTCCAGGGCTTCGCTGCCTCCGCGCAGGAGCGCGGCGTTGCCGCTGCGCAGGCAGAGCGCGGCCGCTTCGGCGGTCACGTTCGGCCGCGATTCGTAGATCATGAGGATGACGCCGAGCGGCGCGCGGACCCGCTCAACGCGCAGCCCGTTCGGGCGGGTGAAGGCCTCGACCACTTCGCCCACCGGGTCGGGGAGAGCGGCCACCTCTCGCAGCGACGAGGCGAGCGCGTCGATGCGCGCGCCGTCGAGCCGCAGCCGGTCGAGCATTGCCGCCGGCAGGTCTGTCCTCGCCTTGGCCATGTCGGCCGCGTTGGCGGCCTCGAGGTCCTTGCGCCGCAGCACGATCGCTTCCGCCGCTGCCCGCACCGCCTGCGCCCGCTCCTGCGAGCTGCTGCGGGCCAGCTTGCGCGCGGCGAGATGCGCCCGCTCGGCCAGCTCGCGCGCCGTGAGACGGTTCTCGACGCTCACGCCGTCACCACCAGATCGTCGCGATGGACGACGCAGTCGAGCAAGCGGTAGCCGAGCCGCGACTCGATCTCGGCGCTGCGCAGGCCGCAGATGCGCCGCACCTCGTCGGCAGAGTAGACCGCCAGGCCGCGCGCGAAGGCCTGGCCGTCGAGGGTGGCGATCTCCACCGGATCGCCGGAGAGGAAGGAGCCGAGCACCTCGCGCACGCCGCTGGGCAAGAGGCTCTTCTTGCCGTCGATCAGCGCCGAGCGAGCGCCCTCGTCGACGCGGATTTCGCCGCGCGCTTTCAGATCGAGCATCCAGCGCTTGCGCAGCCGCTTGCGTTCACCCTGGGCGAGGACGAGCGTGCCGATGTCCTCGCCTTCGAGGAGCCTGGTCAAGGCGCCCGGATGGCCGGGGATGATCGCGCAGGGAACTCCCGCCTCGCTCACTCGCCGCGCGGCGCGAAGCTTGGTGATCATGCCGCCCGTGCCGGTGCCGCCGGCGCTGTCCTTGGCGAGCCCCTCGACCTCCGCGGTGACCTTGGCGATCAGCGGAATGCGCTCGGCCGCGGCGTTGCTGCGCGGGTCGGCGCTGTACACCCCGCCGGCGTCGGTGAGGATGACGAGCAGGTCGGCCTCGATCAGATCGACCACCATCGCCGCCAGCGCATCGTTGTCGCCGAACTTGATCTCCTCGACCGAGACGGTGTCGTTCTCGTTGATCACCGGCACGACGCCGCGGGCGAGCAGCTCGGCCAGCGCGCGGCGGGCGTTGAGATAGCGGCCGCGGTTGGCGATGTCCGCGTGGGTGAGCAGGACCTGGGCGCAGCGCAGCCCGCGCTCCTCCAGCTCGTCGTCGTAGAGGCGCATCAACCGGCTCTGGCCGACGGCCGCTGCCGCCTGCTTGAGCGCCATCTCCTTGGGCCGGCTGGCGAGAGCGAGCCGCTCCACCCCCAACGCCACCGCGCCGCTGGAGACCACCACCGGAGTGCGACCCTGCGCCGCGCCGGCGATGTCGTCGCAGAGAGCGGCGAACCGCTGCCGATCGAGCTGCGCGCCCCCCGCCTTTCCGCCCGCCCCCGAGAGCACGGCCGAGCCGATTTTGATGACCGGCCTGCGGCAGCGGGCGAGAAAGGAGCGGGAGGAGTCCGTCATTCGTTTCTGCCACTGAAATGTAGCAAAGGCCGGCCCCGCGCGCGCGTCTGGCGTGTTACAACCCGTCGTCTCGGGAGGCAGGACGGCTACGCGAGAAGAACTCTTCGGAAACACGGCAGGTCTGAAGGCGAGCCAGAGCAGGCGCCTGCTCGCCACCTACCGGCGCAGGGTGCAGCAGCACGAGCTCGTCTCCGCCGAGCTCGCGCGGCACCTGACTGAGCTGTCCCGGGAAGTCGGCCGCCAGCTGGGCGTGCTCCTCACCCGCCGTGGCGAAGTGGAGCAGGTCATCGTCGGAGATGCGCGCCAGCTGCTCTTGCCCGACATCGGCCGCGCCCGCGCCGCCCAGAGCCGCCTCCGCGGTCTGCGGCTGGTCCACACGCACCTGAAGGATGAGCCCCTCACCCGCGACGACCTGACCGACCTCGTGCTCTTGCGGCTCGATGCAGTGGCGGCGGTGGTGTCGCGCGAGGACGGGCTGCCCGGCAAGGTGTACCTGGCCACCCTGCTGCCTTGGAACGCGGCGAGCGAGCTCTACCAGCAACGCGAGTCGCCCAGCTTGTACGAGCTCGATTTCGACGCCCAGGCGCAGGTGGCGGCTCTCGAGCAGGAGATGGCCCGCGCCGCGCCGCTGCGCGAAGTGGGCGTGCAGGGGCGAGCCATCCTCATCGGCGTGCACAAGGGGGATCGCGAGGCCGCCGAGGCTTCGCTCGCCGAGCTGTGCGAGCTGGCCCGCAGCGCGGGCGTGGAGGTGCTCGACAACGTCCTGCAGGGCCGGCGCGCGATCGATCCGCGCACGGTGGTGGGCGAGGGGAAGCTGCAGGAGATCCTGGTGCGCTCGATGGCGCTCGGCGCGGACCTGCTGCTCTTCGACCGCGACTTGACTCCCTCGCAGGCGCGCCACATCGGCGAGGAGACGGCGCTCAAGATCCTCGATCGCACCCAGCTCATCCTCGACATCTTCGCCCAGCGCGCGCAAAGCGCGGATGGCAAGCTGCAGGTGGAGCTGGCCCAGCTCAGGTACCGGCTGCCGCGGCTGGTAGGGAAGGACGATTCGCTCTCGCGTCTGGCGGGCGGCATCGGCGGGCGAGGCCCGGGCGAGACGAAGCTCGAAGTCGATCGCCGCCGCGCGCGCGATCGCATCGGGGTCCTGGAGGAGCGCATCGATCGGCTCTCGGCCGATCGGGCCACGCGGCGGCGGCAGCGCAGCCGCGCCGGCGTACCGGTCATTTCCATCGTCGGCTACACCAACGCGGGCAAGAGCACGCTGCTCAATGCGCTCACCGAGGCGGAGGTGCTCGCCTCGCCGCGGCTCTTTGCGACGCTCGATCCGACCTCGCGGCGGCTGCGCTTTCCGCGGCAGCGCGAAGTGATCGTCACCGACACCGTGGGGTTCATCCGCGATCTGCCGCGCGACCTGCTCGCGGCCTTCCGCGCCACGCTCGAGGAGCTGGAGGAGGCCGACCTGCTCCTCCACGTCGTCGACGCCAGCGACCCGCGCCAAGACGAGCAGGCGGAGGCCGTCGAGCGGGTGCTCTCGACGCTCGACCTCTCCCGCACGCCGCGGCTCCTGGTCTTCAACAAGGTGGACCGCGCGCCGCAGGCGGCGCAGGCGCTGGCCCATGCGGCCGGCGGCGTCGCGGTGTCGGCGCTGACCGGCCAAGGGTTGCCGCAGCTGATCGCGCGATGCGAGGAAGTCCTCTGGCAGCGCGGGAAGGTGCTCCCGCCCGGCGCCGAGCCGGAGTTCGCGCGGCCGCGAATCCCACCTGTGTAGAGGAGCAGCCGCAAGTGTCGTTCCGCAGCGCGCTCGATCTCCTGCTCGCGGTTCTCCCACGCCCGCGCAAGGCGCTGCCCCCCGACGACTCCTCCCGCTTGTGGAACTGGCTCGAGGCCAACGGCGAGATCGTCTTTCCGCTGCTCGGCCTCGCCATCGCCGCGCTGCTCTTCTTCGGCATCCGTCACGGCATGAGGAGCAGCACCGACCAGCTGCGCGAGAAAGAGGAGCGCAAGGAGGCCATCGTCCGCATGATGCGCGCCAAGCTGCTGCTCAGCGCCGAGACGGTCGCCGCCGGCCTTCAGATCGACAAGTTCCTCGCCGCCTCCCTCCTCGACGAGCTCGTCCGCGAGGGCAAGCTGGTCGAGCAGCGGCTGACGGGCGGCATCGCCAGCTACCGCCTCAAGGGTCTGTAGAAGCACAGGCGTAGCCGCTCTGCCGCCTGCGGCGGCCGCGGCTAACGTCCCATTGCGCGGATGACGCGGTCGCGCAGTTCTCCGATGGCATCGGCGAGCGCCTCGCGCACTTTGTCGATCGCCTCCACGCAAGGCGCCGAACGAGCATGGCCCGTCACCGTCCCGCGCCAGACCACCGTCCCGCCGCGCGAGAGCGCCGCGTCCAGCACCACTGCGGCGTTGCCGTTCCCGCTGTTGAAGAGGCTGGCGCGCGGCTCGTTGAGCGAAGGCGCGTCCTCGGGCATGTCTTCCACAGGCCTGTCGCTCCGGCGCAGGCCGCCGACGTTCTCCAGACCCATGGCCGCCTCGCGCAACGTCACCGTCAGCGTCCACGGCGCGTGCTCGTCCAGCGTCGCGGTTGCGCCCGCCTCCGAGAAAGACGACACCAGCGCCTTGTGCGCCCGCAGCGCCAGGTCGCGCGAGAGCTGACCGCAGCCGATTCCCGGTGTCTGCCGCAAGTCCGTGGGCGGCGGCAGCCCCAGCGTCATTCCTTGCAGGGCGCGAGGATTGACCGGCCGCTGCGCCGCGCCCGGGACGCAGCCGAGCAGCGCCAAGAGCCACAGCGCGCGACGCCCCATCGGGCGCTCCTCAGATGTCAAAGTAGAGCGCGAACTCCATCGGCGTCGGCCGCAGCCGGACCGGGTTCAGCTCCTTCTCCACCTTGGTCTCGATCCAGCCCTCGACGACATCCGAGGTGAAGACGTCGCCCTTGAGGAGAAACTCGTGGTCCTTCTTCAGGCAGTCGAGCGCCTCTTCCAGCGAGCCGGGCATCTTGGGAATGTCCTTCAGCTCCTCGGGGGAAAGCCCGTAGATGTCCTTGTCGAGCGGCTCACCCGGATCGATGCGGTTCTCGACCCCGTCGAGGCCCGCCATCAGCATCGCGGCGAAAGCGAGGTACGGATTGCACGACGGATCCGGCGAGCGGAACTCCATCCGCTTGGCCTTCGGGCTGGGCGAGTACATCGGGATGCGGATTGCCGCCGAGCGGTTGCGCGACGAGTAGGCCAGGTTCACCGGCGCCTCGAAGCCCGGCACGAGGCGCTTGTACGAGTTCGTCGTCGGGTTGCAGATGGCCGCCAGCGCCCGCGCGTGCTTGAGGACGCCGCCCATGTAATGCAGCGCCATCTCCGAGAGGCCGGCATATCCCTCCCCGGCGAAGAGCGGCTTGCTGCCTTTCCAGATGCTCTGGTGCGTGTGCATGCCGGAGCCGTTGTCTCCGAAGAGCGGCTTGGGCATGCAGGTGACCGTCTTGCCGTTCCGCACGGCGACGTTCTTGATGATGTATTTGTACCACATCAACTTGTCGGCGGTTTTGGTGAGCGAGTCGAAGCGGATGTCGATCTCCGCCTGGCCTGCGGTGGCGACCTCATGGTGCTGCCGCTCGACCTGGATGCCCACCTGCTCCATCACCCGGCACATCTCGGTGCGGATGTCCTGCAGGGAGTCGACGGGCGCGACGGGGAAGTACCCTTCCTTGTAGCGCGGCTTGTACCCCAGGTTGGGGCGCTCGACGGTGGTCTTGCCGTCGAAGTGCTTCTCGCTGCGGTGCCCGGTCTCCCACTGCCCCTCGTGCGACTCGATGTGGTAGTGCGCGTGGTTGACGCTCGAGTCGTAGGAGACGCCGTCGAAGATGAAGAACTCGATCTCCGGGCCGAAGTAGGCCACGTCGCCGATGCCGCTCTGCTTCAGGTAGCGCTCGGCTTTCTGCGCGATGAAGCGCGGGTCGCGCGAGTAGGGCTCCTTGGTGATCGGGTCCACCACGTTGCAGATGAGCGAGAGCGTGGTGTCCTTCATGAAGGGATCGATGATGGCCGTGTCCGTGTCGGGCACGACCAGCATGTCGCTCGCGTGGATGGGCATCCAGCCGCGGATCGACGAGCCGTCGAAACCGAGGCCCTCCTCGAAGACCGCCTCGGTCAGCTCCGCGATGGGGATGGTGAAGTGCTGCCAGAGGCCGAGGAAGTCCATGAACTTCAGATCGACCATCACGGCCTTCTTGTCCTGCGCCAACCCCAGTACGTCCTTCGCCTTCGGCATGATCTCCAGCTCCTTTTGCGTTACAGCGCCGGCTCGCCGCGCTCGCCGGTGCGGATGCGGACCACCTCGTCGACCGTCGAAACGAAAATCTTCCCGTCGCCGATGCGGCCGGTCTTGGCCGCCCGCTCGATCGCCTCGAGCGCCTTGGGGACCACCTCGTCGGCCAGCACCACTTCGACCTTCACCTTGGGGAGGAAGTCGACCACGTACTCGGCGCCGCGGTAGAGCTCGGTGTGCCCCTTCTGCCGGCCGAAGCCTTTCACCTCTGTGACGGTGAGCCCGAGGACGCCCACGTCGGCGAGAGCTTCCTTCACCTCGTCGAGCTTGAAGGGCTTGATGATCGCCTCGATCTTTTTCATCTGCTCTCCCGGTGGCCGGGCGCAATGTACTTGCCGAGGCTGGAGCGCGCAACGGCCTAAGAGCTTTTCTAACAGCGCGGCGACTTGCCTTGTGCGAGGCATCTTGCTGGTAAACTGGGAGCGTGGGCTACGCCGAAGAGCGCCTGGAACTGACGGCGGCGCTCCGCAAGCAGGTGGCGGGGAAGTCGCTGGTCGAGGCGCTGCGCCTCGACGGCCGCGACATGCGCTTCCATGTCGGCACCTCGCTGGCCGATCTGCGCGTGCCGGTCCACGTCGACGGTTCTCTCGGCGACGCCTTTCGCGCGGCGGTGCGCGACCTCTTCTTCCTGCTCTGCCTGCGCCATCGAGCGGCGTTGCGCGAGAACGAGTACGACCGGCTTCTCTTGCTCGACGGATTCGACCCGAAGGCCTCGCGCGTGCCCTCCTTCCTGCCGCCTGCGAGCGTCACCCGCGGGGGAGTGCGCCAGGCTTTTCTCGAGGCGCCCGAGCTGCACCCGGCGCTCGACAGCGGGCTCGTCGCCAGCTGGATCAGCTCCGGCCGGCCGGGCCGCGTGCTGGTCGGCGCGCTCAACGCGCTGTTCAAGCGCGCCGGCGAGGAAGGCGCCGCGCAGGACCCGCAGGAGCCGACGCCCTATCTCGTGCTCCTGGCGCTGCGCGGGCTTTCGCAGAAGGCGCTGGAGATGCTCAAGGACCTGCCGGTCTCCGGACCGGTCGGCCGCATCATGAACGGCGCGGTGGCGGCGGGCCTTCTGGTCGCGGTCCGCCTCGCGGTGCGCGAGGCGAATCTGCCCTCGCCGCTGCAGTGCGAGGCCGCAGCGCTCGCCTTGCCCTGGGCGGGCGGCCTGCGTGCTCTCTGGGGCAATGGCCTGCAGTGCTACGGTCCACCCTTCGTCGAGCCGGTGCCGCACATCGAGCAGCACATCGCCCGGACGCTCCAGGGCGCAACGCCGGAGACGGTGGCCCGCGAG
>Ga0209471_1001563_pt1 | contig 13484 bp, 11 predicted proteins | sample GraSoiAngelo_128_FD_185885 | JGI IMG/M metagenome (GOLD analysis project Ga0209471, IMG submission 185885) | Grasslands soil microbial communities from the Angelo Coastal Reserve, California, USA - 14_0927_12_20cm (SPAdes) (version 2) | ecosystem: Environmental > Terrestrial > Soil > Grasslands ...
CGGCATTCGAATTGGTGAAGGCTCTCCGCGGCGAAGTCGGCGTCCCGATCCACTTTCACACGCATGATACCAGCGGCATCAACTCTGCCTCCGTGCTGGAAGCGGCCGACGCCGGAGTGGACGTAGCCGACGGCGCCATCGCCGCCATGAGCGGCGGCACCAGCCAGCCCAATCTCAATTCCATCGTCGCCTCGCTTCGTCACACTCCGCGCGACACGCAGCTCGACGTCGACACGCTTAACGAGTGCTCCGACTATTGGGAAACGGTTCGCACCTATTATCTTCCGTTTGATTCCGGTCCCAAGGCCGGTTCCGCGCGCCTGTATCAGCATGAAATTCCCGGCGGCCAGTACACCAACTTGCGCGAACAGGCCGCCGCCATGGGGCTCGGCCATCGTTGGCGCGAAGTCGAAAAAATGTATGCCGAGGTCAACCAGCTTTTCGGCGACATCGTCAAAGTCACGCCTTCCAGCAAAGTCGTCGGCGACATGACGCTTTTTCTGATGGCCAAGGAGATGCAACCGGCTGACGTTTTCAAGCTGGACGAAAAGCACGACGTATCATTTCCAAATTCCGTCGTCGAAATGTTTTCCGGTGTTCTCGGCGTGCCTTCCGGCGGCTGGCCGAAGAAGCTGCAAAAAATCATCCTGCGCGGCCAAGCTCCTCTGCGTGGCCGCCCTAGCGCCAACCTGGAACCGGTGAAATGGGATGACGAGCACCAATCCATCGAGAAAAAACTCGGTCACCCCATCCGTCGCGACGGCCTGCTGAGTTATCTGCTCTATCCCGACGTTTTCACCAAGTACGACAAATTTCGCCAGACCTATTCGGATGTCAGCGTTCTTCCCACGCCGCCATTTTTCTACGGACTAAAGTCCGGCGAAGAGATCACCGTCGAAATCGAATCCGGAAAATCCCTCATCATCAAGTTTCTGACCATCAGCGAGCCCCATCCCGACGGCACTCGCACGCTCTTTTTTGAATTGAACGGCCAGCCCCGCGAAGTGAACATCCGCGATCGCGCGCTGCGCGTAGTCGAGCGCGCTCATCCCAAGGCCGATCCCGCCGATGCCGGCCAGGTCGCCGCGCCAACCGCCGGCGTCATCAGCGGCATCGCCGTGCAATCCAATCACGCGGTGGAACGCGGCACAAAACTTCTCACCCTCGAAGCCATGAAAATGCAGTCCAATATTTATGCGCCCATTTCCGGCCGCATTGTGAAAATCCTTGTCACCTCCGGGCAGCATGTCGAAGCGAAAGATCTTCTCGTGATGATCGCGCCGTGAGTTCCGGTCAGCTTCGCAAGCACGAAAAATTCCGCTCGCGCTTTCTTCGCAACCAGCGCGACCTCATTGTTTACTCTCCGCCCGGTTACGACGATCAGCCTGCGCGTCATTTCCCCGTCCTCTATCTTCATGACGGCCAGAATCTTTTCGACGGCGCCACTTCCTTTATCCCCGGGCAGGATTGGCATGTCGGCCAAACTGCGGATCATTCCATCCAGTCCGGCTCCGTCGCTCCTCTCATCATCGTCGGCATATACAACACCAAGGCGCGCGTTCGCGAATACACTCCCACTCCCGTTCCCAAGCTCGGCGGCGGCCGCGCCGATCGTTACGCAAAATTTCTCATCGAGGAAGTGAAGCCGTTCATCGATCGCGAATATCGCACGCTCTCCGGCGCGCAGCATACCGGCATCGGCGGTTCCTCGCTGGGCGGTCTCGTTTCTCTCTACGTAGGTCTCAAGCATTCGCCCATCTTTGGAAAAATCGCCGCGCTCTCGCCGTCCGTTTGGTGGAACCAGCACGTCATCCTCCGTTTCGCGAAAGCGGCAATCGTCGAGCCCCGCCCGCACATCTGGCTGGACATCGGCACGCGCGAAGGCCCGCGCATCGTGCAGGAAGTCGAAAAATTCCGTGACGTGCTCCTCGAAAAAGGCTGGAAGCTCGGTCGCGACTTACACTACGAGCGTGTCGAAGGCGCGGAGCACAACGAAGCCGCCTGGGCGCAGCGCGTCGGCCCGTTTTTGCGATTTCTGTATCCCGTGCGCGAGGCCGCTGTATAATCCGCGCTCTGATTCTCCAAAGTTAGTTTCGCAAATTGCTTTCAGGGGTCGCAGCTTCAGCTCCGGCAATAGTGGCCCGCTTTCATTGGACCTTAGCCCCTGAGGAACGCCTTGCAGTTCAGCAATGCATTTGCGGACAGCTTCTAGTTTCCTGGGGGCGTCGCATGTCGGAAGGCCGGCCTCTCACCATTCTCTGCGTCAGTTCCTACGAAAAGGGCCAGGAATTTATCCGCACCTGCAAAGCGCTCGGCTGCCGCGTTTTTCTCCTGATTGTCGAAAAGCTTCGCCACGCCAGTTGGCCGTTCGAATGTATCGATGAAGTCTTCACCATGCCGGAAAACCTTCCGCTGCAGGGTTTGATTTACGCCGTCAGTTATGCGGCCCGTTCGCGCAACATCGATCGCATCGTCGCGCTCGATGAATTCGACATGGAAAATGTTTCCGCCCTCCGCGAGCATCTCCGCATTCCCGGCATGGGGCTCACCACTGTCCGCTACTTTCGAGACAAGCTGGCCATGCGCGCCCGCGCCCGCGAAGCCGGCATCCTCGTCCCCGAATTCGTCCACGTCCTCAATTACGACCGTCTTCGCGAATTCATGTCCCGCGTTCCCAACCCGTGGCTGCTCAAGCCTCGTTCGCAAGCCTCCGGCATCGGCATGAAGAAGATTCATTATCCCGACCAGTTATGGCACTGGCTCGACCAGCTCGGCGATCAGCAATCGTTTTATTTGCTGGAGCAATTCGTTCCCGGTTCCGTCTATCATGTGGACAGCGTCGTTTCCGAGCGCAGTGTTGTCTTCGCCGAAGCCCATGCCTATGGCACGCCGCCGCTGGACACCTCGCATCAGGGCGGCGTATTCACCACGCGCACTCTTCCTCGCGAAGCGGAGGAAACCAAATCCCTTCTCGAAATCAATCGCAGTTTACTGGATGGCCTGGGCCTCATGCGCGGAGTCACTCATGCCGAATTCCTCCGCTCCCACGCCGACGGTAAGTTTTATTTCATCGAAGTCGCCGCCCGCGTCGGCGGCGCCTACATCTCCGATGTCATCGAGACCGCCACGGGAATCAACCTCTGGCGCGAGTGGGCCCGCCTGGAAATCGGGGCAGGGAACCAGTCCTACCAGCTTCCGTCACCGCGCCGCGACTATGCCGCAGTCGTTCTTTCTCTCGCGCGCCAGGAGCATCCCGATACTTCCGCCTACACCGATCCCGAAATCGCCAGCCGCATCACGAAATACCATCACGTCGGCTTCATCCTCAAATCCCCAAGCCCCGAACGCCTTCAGCAGTTGCTCGATTCTTACGCCCGCCGTTTCCAGGCCGATTTCGTCGCCACTCAGCCCGTCCCGGACAAACCAACCTCTTAGCATCATTCTCCGCGCCATCGCTGTGGCTCGTTTTTCAGCTTGGCGCCGTTAACTAGAACTTGAGAATGAGCTCGCGGGCAATTTCGCCACAGTTCCGTCTGCTCAATGAAATGCGCCTAAAACGCTTGGTCGTGTATGAGAGTCGTGGTATCTATGGAGCATTCTAAACATTTCACCGGAAAGGAAAGGCCGCCTGCCCCCGCAATGAAGAAAACGCTTATTATCTTGCTATGCTCACTCATCTGTGGAACGACTGTTTGTATGGGGCAATCGAAGTGCTCATCTATAGCAGACGGGGAAATTTCCGGGCAGACTTACACAAACAAGGAACTGGGCCTGTCTTATACGTTTCCGGCTCTATTGACGACCAATCCTTCAACGAGTCTACCTAGAGGCAAAAACGGTCGCGTGCTCCTACTGCTCTGGAAAACGCCTCCTGACTTTGAAAAACCAAACGTCACCATTCAAACTGACGACCCCTCCGTATACCCTGACCGCACGTCAATCGGATACCTCCACAGAATTGAGAATACGGCGAAGCGATATAACCCACCGGCCAAAATCGTGGCTGGTGGTCGAGAGTACGACTTCTCGGGGATCAAATTCTATCGCGTGGATTATCAATTTCCAGAACCGACTTTGACCTTCAACACTGCAATTACTGGCCAGGTGGGAAATTGCGAAATTACATTTCAATTCGTAGCGCGAACACAGAGGGAAATCGAGACATTCGTGCAGTCCATCAATGCGGTTCGATTTAGCAAGCCGTAAAGAGATTTCTGGTTCTTAGAAGTCGTTGTTGGTCAAGCCCGAACACCCCGCTTTACATTCTCCCCAGTTTCCCTCACTATTCCCCTCCGGGTCCAGCCCCGGCGCGACCTGTCCCAAAGTCTAGTAACTGTCTGGAACAGCAGCTTCACACTTTGTTTGCCGCGCACTCTTCGGGGGAATACAGTTTGCAGTACCCCGTGCGGAATTCTGCGTTGGGGTGGTGCTGTCTCTTTTGGAGGTTCGATGTGGGGCAATAAGAAACCGGATGCAGCGCAAGCAGGGCAACCGGATCAAAGAAATTTACAAACGAATCAGTCGTCGAAGCCTGCTTCGTCGGCTTGGGAGGATAAACCCGCGATGAGTACAGATGCGATGCGTCCATTGGGTGCAACGGCGGACCGCGCCACGGCGCGGCTCGGGGCCAGCCTGCAAGTGAAAGGGGAGATCTCCGGCAATGAAGATCTGTTGATCGATGGTTCGGTCGAAGGACTGATCACTCTTGATGAACGGAAACTGACTGTCGGCCCCTCAGCAAAAGTAACCGCTGATATCATTGCCCGCGAGGTAGTGGTGTACGGCAACGTGAAGGGCAACCTTCGCGCGAAGGATCGAATTGAAATCAAGAAGGATGGTTCGGTCAACGGTGACCTGACCACTTCCCGAATCATGATCGAAGACGGCGCCTACTTCAAAGGTTCCATCGAGATCGACAAGAACCCCGAAAAGGAATCTGGTTCGAATGCGTTTGCCCGCTCGTCTTCGCATGCGGCCGCGCCGGCAGCCAAGACCATTTAGCTTTTTTATATTCAACTCTGGTTCGACCACGGCGTCCCGGTATCACCGGGGCGCCGTTTCATTTGTTAGCTAGCTCTTTCCCTCCCTCATCGATTATTTCTTAACTTTGACACTTAAAGTGGTAGGAGTATCGTTGCCTCCGGCAACTTCTTGGGGTAGCGCTCCGGCCGGTCCAGCCCTGTCCCCCCATGGACCGTCAGCCGCTCGCGCGGAATGTTCGCGGGGTCATCTCTTGGGATCGTTACGCCAGGGCGTCCCTGCAGCGGTTCTCCTCTCCCTCGCGTGGACTTGCGTGGGCTGCGGCGGCGCATCTTCAAGTTCTCCGCCTCCTCCGCCTGCGCCAGACTTCACTCTCAGCTTGTCGTCGAATTCGATTTCCATCGCGCAGGGTGCCACAAGTCCCTCCGTCAACATCTCCGTGAACGCCGTGAATGGCTTTACCGGCGCAGTCCAGGTGATGCTTAGCGCTGTTCCTGTCGGCGTCACTTCGAACCCCCAGAGTCCTTTCAGCGTTGCCGCGGGCGCGAGCACTCCCGTTATCTTCGGCGCCGCCGCAAATGCGGCTACCGGAAGTTTTACAATCTCCGTGCAAGGCGCCAGCGGCACACTTTCTCATTCGGCCAGCCTTGCTCTCGCCATTCAGGGTGCCGTGAGTCCCGCGCTTCCGCGCACCGCTTATGCGCGGACCGATTCCACTTCAGCCTCCGACGATCCTTTCGGCGAGCCGCACCATCGCCACATTGCTTACGACCCCGCGAACAAACATTTCTTCGTTGCCAATCGCGCCATGAATCGCGTCGAAGTCTTTTCCACCGCCAGCCAGTCTTCCGTCGCACAAATTTCCATTCCGGGCGCGAGTAGCGCCGATATTTCCGCCGACGGTTCCACAGTTTGGGTTGGCACAGCCCTCGAAGAGATCGTCGCCATCGACACTTCGTCGCTGCGCATCAGAAATCGCTACTCGTTAGCCGGACTCACTCCTGTACCAAACACGATTTTCAGCCGTCCCCTCGAAGTCCTTTCGCTTTCCAGCGGCAAGGCCCTGGTGCGCCTGCGCCAGCCGGTCTCCTCCCAAGCTCTGCTGGCTCTCTGGGATCCCGCGACGAATGCGCTCACCAACCTTACTTCCGCTGCCCCTGCGCTTTTCCAGCAGGGAGTTGGCGTCCTTGCTCGTTCCGGCGATCATTCGAAAGTTCTCGCCGCAGCCAACGATTCCAGCGGGGAACTGGCCCTGTTCGATTCCGGAGGCCACGTCGTTGCAGGCCCGCTCACGCTCGGCGCAGGTTTAACCTCTATCGCTGCAGCCAACTCCGACGGCAGTCGGTTTGCCGTGCTCTTAGCGGCAAGCGGGGGCACGCAATTTCTTTTGCTAGACGCATCTCTCAAACAGGTTGCCGCCTATGTTCCTGCAGTCGCGCTCGGAGTCGCGTTCTCAATCGACGGGAATCGTTTGTACCTCAGCGAATCTTCCTCCGGAACGCCCTTGGTCACCGTTCTCGATGGCCATACGGCGCAACTCATCGGTCGGGTCCCCGATGCCGCGATTCAGGGCGTCTCCTCGGAAATCGAGGAGATCGACGAAACGCAGCTCCTTTTTGGCCTTTCGAATCGTGGAGTCGTTTTTGTCGATACTGCAACCCCAACAAGCTTGTCCTCTCCCGCTCCGGTCATCGCCGCTGCGCCAAGTCTTCAGCCTTCCGAGGGTCCGCTCGGTGGCGGAACTTCCGTTGCCCTCGCTGGCCAGAACTTCACTCCCGTGACTCAACTTAATTTTGGCGGTCAACCAGCGTTGAACGTGATCATTTCTGGCCCTGCTCAAATCCAGGCCACTTCTCCTCCAAGCCTCACGAACGGCGCCGTCAACCTCACTGCCTATTTTCAGAACGGCTGGCTCGCCGTCGCCCCGGACGCCTTCAGCTACGGTCCGCAGATTCTAAAGTTCTCCCAAACCCCGGTTCGAATGCGGGCGGCGATCTGGTCCAAATCTACGGCTACGGTTTCGGTAGCGATCCAACAAAGATCACCGTGAAAATCGGCGGAGGAAATGCCATCGTGCAAAACATTACCAGTATCGCCGCCTCCATCGGGCTCGACGTCAGCTATCCTCAGGCAAAGCTGATGTCTCCATCTCAACTCCTTCTGGCTCCACAACGTTTGCGAAATCATTCCAGTATCTTCAAAGTGTTCAATCGCATGCGAAACCTGCGCTCTTCAAATTCCTGCTCTACGACCAGAAACGTCAGCGCATCTACTTGACAAACATCGATCACATTGACGTTTTCGATCTCCAGCAGAATATATTCCTGGCTCCGCTCCAGCCTCCGGGCGGTCCTCCTCCAAACGCCGGACTGCGCGGCTTGGCTCTGACTCCCGACAGCGGGCAGATCGTTGTCGCCGATTTTGGCGCACAAAGTGTTTATCTTCTCGATCCTGTTCTGGGAACCGGCACAACTGTGCCCGTCGGCGGAGTTCCCGCCTTCACAAACTCCGGTCCTGCGCGCGTCGCCGCCACCAGCACGCAAACCGTATTCGTCGGTCTCAGCGGTGAAGGCGGTTCCACGGGAGCCTGTTCCGCGTGTCTCGCCCAGATGAATCTGACGGTGAGCCCGCCAACCATTCAGCCCGCTCCACAGCCGGAGGTCGCCAGCATCATGGGCGCGCCGCTCGTCCAGGGTACCGCCGCTGGCGATCGTGTTTTTGTCGCCTTCGGCACTTCTTCCAGTGGCCCCGTCGCGGTCTGGAACGCCAGCGCCCCGAATCAGTTCGTCACTTCTCTAGCCAATGCCTCCGCCACGGATTTGGGTGCTTCATCCGACGGCAGCATGTTTGCCTTCCATTCGAATGGCGCAGACGAAATACGCGCTGCAGATCTCTCCCTGACTTCCGTCCCCACTTCGGCCGAGCTTGAGCAAATCCCTGGGCGAGTCCTGGTGCCCGGCGTTGCCCTGCATCCCTCCGGGGCGTTGCTCTATCAACCTTTCCTCACCGGCGCGCCCGGCAGTGCCGGCGTGAAAGGTGGCATCGACATTCTCGACGCGCATTCGGGTGCGCTGCGTTTACGAATTTTTCTTCCGCAACAATTTATGACCGATATCGATGGTCTTCATGGCAGCTTCCTTACCACGGATGAAAATGGTCAACGACTTTTCGCCATTACTTCTTCGGACGGCACGCCGCAAAACGCTGCCTTAACGATTATTCAGCTCGCCGCCGTGCCCTTAGGAATCGGCACGATTGCACCCGCAACTGTTTCCGCTGCGGCCGGCGCCACTCTCACCATCCGCGGCAGCGGCTTCCAGAGCGGCGCCACCGCCAGCATCAATGGAAAATCTGCCAGCGCCACATTCAAGGACATCAACACTCTTCTTGTCGTCATTCCCTCCCTTACCCCCGGCTCTCAGCAAATCGCCATCACAAATCCCGACGGCGAATCCGTCTGGCTCGACGCTGCATTCACCGCCAACTAAGTAGGACAGACATTCCTGTCTGTCTGCTTTGTCCTGTCTCTCTTCTCCGCATCCCTCCTAACCTTTTCGCCGTATTCTCATCCAACTTGTAGAAAGATAAAATAGTCAGATTCGCCGCCAGGACATTTGCCTCGCGGCTGGTGAGAGGATTCGAATGGAAACGCGAAAACTGGGAAACTCCGATCTTAAAATTACGCGCGTCGGATTTGGCGCCTGGGCTCTCGGTGGTGGCGGTTGGGAATTTGCCTGGGGTCCGCAGGACGACGCCGATTCCATCGCCGCGATTCACCGCGCGCTGGAGCTGGGCGTCAACTGGATCGACACTGCCGCCGTTTACGGCCTGGGCCACTCCGAGGAAATCGTCACTCGCGCGCTGAAGGAATGGCGCGGCCCGCGCCCCTACGTTTTTACGAAGTGCGTCTTGCGCTGGAACGAGAAAGGAAAAATTTGGAAAGAATTCAGCCCCGTCTCCATTCGCCGCGAATGCGAGGACAGTCTCCGCCGCCTGCAAGTGGATACGATCGATCTCTACCAAATGCACTGGCCTCCTGAAGACAACAAACCGGGAATCGAAGAGGCCTGGCAAACGCTCGCCACGTTGAAAGCCGAAGGCAAAGTCCGCTGGATCGGCGTGTCCAATTTCAACGTCGCCCAAATCAAACGTGCCGAGAAAATCACTCCCGTCACTTCTTTGCAGCCGCCCTACTCCATCGTTCGCCGGAAAATTGAAGCGGAGATTCTCCCTTATTGCCAAAAGCAGGGAATGGGCGTGATCAATTACGCTCCCATGGCTTCCGGACTTCTCACTGGCGCGATGAACCGCGAACGCGCCGCAGCTCTGCCTGCGGATGATTTTCGCAGCCGCAATCCGGAATTTCGCGAGCCGCGCCTTTCGAAAAACCTCGAGCTTGTCGAGCGCCTTCGCCAGGTCGGCGCCCGTCACGGCCGCACTTCCGGCGAAGTTGCCATCGCCTGGACTTTGCGTCACCCTGCCATCACGGCTGCCATTGTTGGCTCGCGCAATGCCAAGCAGGCCGAAGGCGTCATGCGCGCGGGCGAATTGAAACTCACCGCCGACGAGATTGCGGAAATCGAAGGAGCCGCCGCTCTTGCCACTGCCCGGTGAGATTGATCAATCAGGCGTAGAATCGAACTGTAGTGATCAAGCGTCGCACTCTTTCAAACAAATTGTTGCAGCTGGCCGGCATTAGGCCCGCTGGTAGTCCGGCCTCCAGCATTTGATCAGTCGCTTGATGGCCTTTCGCTCCGTCACCTTTTCGTCCAGAACTCTTCGGGCCAGCGCCGGCAACTCCGCATCACTCGCGAAACGCATCGCAACAATCTGGCCGATCGTCAGTTCGACGCACCTCGCCTGTAAATCCGAGGGCAGCACCTGCGCGTATCGCAGCCTTTCTTCGAGACGAATGACACGGTCCTGCACCGCCAGCGCAAACAGCCTAGCCTGGAACGCAAGAATCACCAAGGCCGCTGCCAGAATCACGCCGAAGATTCCAGTGAACGAAAAACCTAACTTCCACAGCCGAACCAGTGACCAAATAAAGTTAATCACAAAAACCGGCACTGCAAAAAAATGAAACGTGGGAACGAACTTCCCGTGATTCGCAAAATTCTGTTCTTCCATTGGTCCACCTTCCTTTTGAAAACTTCATGCTACTTCGCCAGCTCGTTCTTGAAGACTGCTCCGTTGTGCATTACAAAGAGGACGTGCTCCAATTCTTCAATGCTCTTCAGCGGATCTCCTGATACTGCGATCACTTCCGCATACGCACCGGGAGCGAGCACACCGATTTCGCCTTTCATGTCGAGCATCTCTGCTGCGCGCGATGTCGCCGATTGAATCGCGTCCATGGGCGCCATTCCTAGTCCCACCATCCGCTTGAATTCCTGCGCGATCGGTTCAGTCCACGGAATTCCGCCCATGTCCGTTCCAAAAACAATTTTCAAATGGGCCTGCAATGCTTTCTTGAAAGTGATTTCATGGACTGCGGCCCGCGCGCGGTCGCGTTTTCCCGCCGGAGTATCCGCCGGCGCCCAGTCGTCGTAATACGGGGAAAGCGTCGGGCAATACCAGGTCCCTTGGCGCTGCATCTGGGCGATCTGCGCATCGGTCATTTCCAAACCGTGCTCAATGGAATCGCATCCGCCGTCCAGCGCCCGCTGCAGACCGATCCCGTTGTACGCGTGGCATGCCACTTTCTTTTGCCAGCCGTGCGCCTCGTCAACAATGGCTTTCAACTCTTCCACGGTCAGTGTGGGCTGCGAAACCAGGTTTCCCTGCTTATCTACCCACGAGCGGTGCGTCATATACACCTTGAGCCAGTCGGCACCATGTTCGAGCTGTTGTCGCGCGGCTTTGCGCGCTTCCACCGGACCATCGACAAGCTGCGCGCCCTTGGGCATTTCCAGTTCGGGCGCGTAGCCTTCCAAGTTGTATCCGCCGGTCGTGGAGATTGCTCGCGTGGCGCCAAAAATTCTCGGCCCGGGAATCGTACCTTCCTCGATCGCTTGCTTGATTTCGATGTCGCCGTAGCCCGCACCTTCCGTCTCCACATCCCGAATGGTGGTAAAGCCCTGCTCCAGCGCGCGCCGCGCGGCGTAAGTAGCACGAGCGGCGCGTAACGCGATCCCCGCCTTCAAAATGTTCTCGTCGTAACCACCCTTTTTCGGATCTTCGCCCCACAGGAAAATATGCGTGTGCGAATCGATCAGCCCGGGCAGCACCGTCGCGCCGGAAAGATCAATCACCTTTGCCCCATCGGGGATCTTTGTAGAAGCGTCGGCTACTTTTTCAATGCGCTCGCCGCGCACAAAAATAAGCTGGTTCTTGCGCGGTGCTTCGCTGACGCCGTCAAGCAGTGTGCCAGCGCGGATGACCGTGAGTGGCGCGGGCGCAGGGGATGCGGATTGACCGCGGGCGGAAACAGCGCACAAAGTCAGAGTGAGTGCGAGACAAGAAAGAGAAAGGCGCATGCGGGGCTCCTCAACAGCGTCCGGTAGCTTGCCGCAAAGCGACGGGCGATTGCAACCATTCCGCGCACCGCCAACGCTCATGACGGCTTCTTCTTAAGGTCGGGCTCGGGGTTGGAGAAATCCCAGGCATTGACGGTGTCAGGGGCGGACGGTTGGTTTGAAGCCACAACTTTGTCCGGAACGGGGACGGGCGAAAGTTCAGTGAGGGGCTTGGGGGGAAGTTTGGTTGGGTCCTTTATTCCTGCGGTGTTGTCGGCGTCGATCTGCGGCAGGGTGCGGAGGAGCAAGCTATTGATGTATGCCAGAACGGCGGCGCGGCGAGGGGAAATGTGGATTTTAGCGAGAAGCTCGTAGAGGTTGCTGAGAGAGTAGTTGATGCCTTGTGCGGTTTGGAGGCCTTGGGAATTGCGGATGAGAGGTGCGTAGACGTTGCTCGTATCTTTCTGTTTTTCGATGGCGAGGTGATGCGAACACAGAAGGGAGTTCTGGTCGGAGGCGAAGAGACGGCATTGGCGGCCCGACGGCGTGTAAAACTGGCAGCGAGTGGAAAGTGCGGAGGGGTTAGCGGCTTGCAGTTTCATTTTGGTTCTCCATGGAGGGGCGGAGGTACCCCCACCCCGGGTGTTTTGGGTGTTCAGGCCCATGACATCCTTTACAGATTGTCCCTAGACATCCTTTACACTTCGGCGCGTTTCGCGCGCCGGAGGTGAGGGGATGCCGTGGAGGACTATGGATGTTCATGAGCAACGCGTGGAATTTGTAGTGGCAGCGGCGCGAAAATCGAAACCTTTTTGTTCTTTGTGTCATGAATTTGGCATTTCACGTCCGACGGGATACCTGTGGCTGCGACGGTATCAGCGGCACGGCGTGCAGGGGATTGCGGAGCACAGCCGCAAGCCGCTTGCTAGCCCCGGGCGCACGGACGCGGTTCTAGAACAACGGGTAATCGCAGTGCGACAGCGTTATCCCGACTGGGGTGCGCGCAAGCTGCGAGTTGTGCTTGCGCGAGAAGGATTTGAGCTGGCGCGGAACACGATCCATCGCATTCTGCTACGCCACGATCTGGTGAAACAGGTAGACCAACACCCGGCTGCCCTACAACGCTTTGAGCGCGAGCAGCCCAATGAATTGTGGCAGATGGATTTCAAGGGACCTAAGGGATGGCCGCAGCCGGTCGGTCCTCTGTCGGTGCTTGATGATCATAGCCGCTACGTGATCCTTCTGGCGGCCAACGGCAACACCGATGGCCAACCTGTGCGGGAGCAACTGGAAATGGCGTTTTATGGCTGCGGCGTCCCAGAAGCCATGTTGATGGATCACGGCACGCCGTGGTGGAACCAGCAATCGCCGTCGGGTCGAACCAAACTGTCGCTGTGGTTGATGCGCCAAGGGATTCGGTTGTGCTGGAGCGGCATACGGCACCCGCAAACGCAAGGAAAAGTCGAGCGGTTTCACGGGTCGCTGCAGCGAGCGCTGAACCGCAGAGGTTTTCCTGGACGGCATCTGCAAGCTTGGCTGGACGCCTACCGGTGGGAACACAACCATGTGCGGCCGCACGAAGCGTTGCACATGAAGACTCCCGCCAGTGTGTGGTGTCCCAGCCGTCGGCGCTACGATGCACAACCACCGCGCTGGGAATATCCTTCCGGAGCTTGGGTGCTGAAAGTGGATCCGCAAGGAAAGATCGAGGTGAAAGGTCGCAAGTGGAAGATCAGCAAAGCGCTGTGCGGCGAATGGGTCCAATTGGTAGCTGTCGACCACCGCGTGCTGGTCTACTACTGCGCCACCCTGTTCCGCGAAATCGACCTTCAGATCCAATGCTCGACGATCGTCGAGCATTGGATCGCTGAACCCAAACCCAGTCCCTGTGTAAAGGATGTCTAGGGACGGAATGTAAGGCATGTCTTGGGACTAGACAGTTTTTTGGCAAAGAGTGCGGAATCGGTTGAAAATAAAAGAGTTGAGTTTTTGGTGAGTGCAAAAGAGTGCGCAAGGGTGTGAAAAGAAAGAACTTGAATACAGTAG
>Ga0209471_1001566_pt1 | contig 13470 bp, 13 predicted proteins | sample GraSoiAngelo_128_FD_185885 | JGI IMG/M metagenome (GOLD analysis project Ga0209471, IMG submission 185885) | Grasslands soil microbial communities from the Angelo Coastal Reserve, California, USA - 14_0927_12_20cm (SPAdes) (version 2) | ecosystem: Environmental > Terrestrial > Soil > Grasslands ...
CCTGCCCGGAAGATCGCTCACCTACGACGAGCTGCTCGCACTGCCGTCCCATGAGCTGGAGCTGACGCTGGAGTGCATCAGCAACGAGATCGGCGGGACGTTGATCAGCAATGGCAGCTGGAAGGGGCCGCGGGTGAGCGATGTGCTGGCGCTCACCTCGGCGCCGTCGAACGCAAGCTGGATGTTGATGGAAAGCGCCGACGGCTACACGGAAAGTTTTCAACTGCGCGATCTGACGCCAGACCACCTGCTCGCCACCCATCTCAACGGCTCACCGCTGACCTCGATGCATGGCTTCCCCGCGCGCTTTATTTTTCCCGGCCGGTATGGCATGAAGCAGCCCAAGTGGGTGACCCGGATCGGCTTTTCCGCAAGCGACAAGCCCGGTTACTGGGAGAACAACGGCTGGGATGAGCGAGCCATCGTCAAGACGATGTCACGCATCGACCGGCCTTCGGATGGTGCCGCCTTGGCGGCGGGGTCGATTCAATTCGGCGGCATCGCGTTCGCGGGTTCGCGCCGGATCAGCGGCGTCGAGCTCAGTTGGGATGGTGGCCGCTCCTGGCAGCCCGCCAACTTGCAGGCCGAGTTCTCTCCTTACGCGTGGCGCTTCTGGCAGCTCAGCACCAACATCGCCGCCGGACATTACACCGTCAAAGTGCGGGCCCGCGACGGTGAGGGAACATTACAGCCCTCGCAGTCGGCGCCAACCCTGCCAAACGGGGCAGACGGCTACCACGCCATCACTCTCGATCTCGCCTAGCGGTCTCAGCGCCTTCTCAGGATGCCTTCAGTCGAAGGCCGCGGGCGCCCTTCTACCGTAAGGTTGAGGCCGCCGGATTCCATGAGCCGACCCGTTTTACCTGGTAGGGAGAGGAATATGTCCTCGAACGCGACGCTGAGGTGGGCGTCGGTGCTGGGCACGCTGTTGCTGGCCCTGCTCTCAGGTGGAGTCGTGGCCACGTCGCCCAAGCCTGCGCAGGCGCCTCTGCATCCGGCGGTGACCGTGCTGCCGAGCGACGCTACGGTCCACAGTGAAAGCCATGTCTCGTGAACTGACGACCCGCCATTTCGACGCGCTCGGCTCGACCTGCGAGCTCTTGAGTGTCGAGAGCGGGCCGGCGGCGCTCGAACGCTGCGAGCAACGGATTCGCGATGCCGAGGCCCGTTTCACCCGCTTCCTTCCTGACAGTGAGCTGGCCGGACTGAACGCGAGCGACGGCCGCTACCTCCCGGTGAGCCCGGAAATGTTCGCCATGCTGGAGGCGGCGCTCTGGGCTTTCGCGGAAAGCGATGGCCTCGTCAACGCGGCGGTCCTTCCCGCGCTGGCGGCGGCCGGATACGATCGACCCTTCCGGCACGGCCTGACGGAGCCGTCGGTCCTTTACCCCATGCAACTGCCAGCGCTCCCGCAGGTACTCCTCCTGGATCGGGCCACGCGTTCGGCGGCCCTCGCTCCCGGTGCAGCACTCGACCTGGGTGGAATCGCGAAGGGCGCGCTGGCCGACCTTCTGATCGATGAGCTCGGTGAGAATGCTGTCTGCAATCTGGGCGGCGACCTCCGAGTCCGCGGCGCCGGTCCCGATGGCGACGGCTGGCACATCGGGCTCTGCGACGGCACGCTCGTCGCGCTTCGCGAGGGGGCCGTCTGCACCAGCGGAATCAGCAAGCGGCGCTGGGGCCACTCCATGCATCACCTGATCGACCCGCGCACCGGGATGCCGGCAAAGACCGACCTTGCGGAAGTCTCCGTGGTCACGGACAGTGCGTTGCGCGGCGAGGTCTATGCCAAGAGTGCCGTTCTCCTGGGCGCGGCCCTGGGGATTGCGTTTCTCGAAGCCCGCGGCGTGACGTACGCCGCGGTTCCGGCGGAAGGGGCAGCGACCGGCGCCGGCCCGGCGGAGCTTCCGGCGGCGGCGTGACGCTTGACCAGCTGCTCTGGCTGACCTCGCGCGCCGCGGCGCTGACCGCCTTCTTCGTTCTCGCCGCGGCTCTTGTCACAGGCCAGGCGCTACGTAGCGCGATGTTCGAGGGAGCGATGCGCAATCGCGATCTGTCGAACCTGCACCGCTTTCTCACGGTTTGCTGGGTGCCGTTCGTCGGCCTGCATGTGCTGGCAATCACGCTCGACGCGGTGGCTCGAATCAGCCCGTTCGACCTCGTCATCCCATTCCGTGTCGCCTATGCCTCGCTGGCGATCGGCCTCGGCACCATCGGATTCGACCTGCTGCTGATCGTCACCGTCACCAGCTACCTGCGTCGCCGTATCGACCCGCTCGCGTGGCGCTGGCTCCACCGGCTCTCCTATCCGATGTTCGGTGCGTTCGCGCTCCATGCCCTTCTGTCGGGGACCGACTTCGCGCGCCCACTCGTGCTCGCCCCGGCCGCCGGCGTCGTCGCCTTCATCGTCATCGTGACCCTGGCTCGGCTCGCCTTCGGGCGAATGGAAACGACCCAGCGCTAGACGCGCCGGCACCGTGGATGCCTGTAGGCTGAGCGAGATCGCCGACCGCGTTCGGCATGGAAGGCCAAGTCCAGGAGGATCCTGCGATGCGCGTGATGGATGTCGTCAACGAGGCGAAGGGCGCCATGCGAGCGTCCGAAGTGTTTGGCACGCCCTACGAAAAGAATGGCGTCACGATCATTCCCGCGGCGAAAATCGCCGGAGGCGCCGGCGGTGGTGGTGACGAAGGGCAGCCCCAGGCTGGCGGAGTCGGCTTCGGCGTCTCCTCGCGGCCGGTTGGCGCCTTCGTCATCAAAGGCAGCGATGTCAGCTGGCAGCCCGCGCTCGACCTCAACCGGATCATCCTGATGGGCCAGGTGGTCGCGATCGTGGCGCTCCTGACCGCCCGAGCGATCGTGAAGGCGGCGACGAAGCGCCGTTGATGGCCACCGCCATCGACGTCGACCTGCAATCCGTTCGCCGGCAGTTCCCCGCGCTCGCCCTCAAGGTCGACGGTGACCCGGTCGTCTACTTCGACAATCCGGCCGGCACCCAGGTGTCCCAGCGCGTCATCGATCGCACAGCCGAATACTGGCGGACGATGAATGCCAATCAGGGCGGCGTCTTTACGACCAGCCAGCGGTCGGATGCGCTGATCGCGGAGGTGCGCCAGGCGGCTGCCGCTTTTCTCAACGCCGCTTCGGCGGACGAAATCGTCTTCGGCCCCAACATGACGACCCTGACGTTCGCATTCAGCCGCGCCATCGGACGTGAGCTGAAGCCCGGCGATGAGATCGTCGTCACCCGGCTCGACCATGACGGCAACGTCGCCCCCTGGCTGGCGCTCGAGGAGCGCGGTGTGACCGTGCGCTTCGTCGACATCAAGGTCCCCGACTGCACGATCGACATGGCCGATCTTCAACGCCAACTGACGCCGCGTACACGTTTGGTTGCGGTCACGCACGCGTCGAATGTTGTGGGCAGCATTCCCGATCTTGCGGCGGTATCGCGTGCGGCCCACGCCGCGGGCGCCTGGCTGTGGGTTGATGCGGTTCATTACGGGCCGCACGGGCCGATCGATGTTCGCGCCATCGATTGCGACTTTCTCGTCTGTTCGAGCTACAAGTTCTTCGGTCCGCACCAGGGGATTCTCTACGGACGGCGCGCGCTGCTTCAGCGACTGCGTCCCTACAAGGTCCGGCCGGCGACCGACGAGGTGCCGGGCCGCTGGGAGACGGGAACACAAAACCACGAATGCCTCGCGGGTCTGCTGGGCGCCTTCGAGTACCTGGCGTCGATCGGCGGCGCTGACCGGGTGCTCCGGCCGGCGCTGGAACTGGCCATGGATCGCATCCGCCACCACGAGCGGGCCCTCGTGGCTCGCCTGATCGATGGCCTGCAGCAGATTCCCGGCATCACGATCTACGGGATCACGGCACCGGCGGAGCTCGAGCACCGGGTGCCAACCGTGTCGCTGACCTGGCCGCCCCATCGACCGGAGGCCATCGCGCGCTGGCTGGCGAGGCACCAGGTCTTTGCGACTCACGGCGACCATTACGCGACCGAGCTGATCACGAGGCTGAAGCTCGTGGACGCGGGCGGCACCCTGCGGATCGGCATCGCCCACTACAACACGGCGAGCGAGGTCGACCTCGTGCTCGAACTGCTCGCCGGTTTCCGCGGCTAAGCACGGCCGCATCAGAGGCTGATCAGGAGCACGCCGGCGAAGGCGAGGCCGATGCCGGCCTGCTGCACCCGGGCCATACGTTCATTGAGCACGATGCGAGCCAGGATCACGGTCGACACCGGGTAGAGCGAGGAGAGGATGGACACGACGCTCAGCAGGCCGAGCGTGGTGGCAAATGCGAAGAAGACGTCGGCGCCGACATCGAGGACGCCGATAGCAAACAGGGGCGGCAGGTCGGGGAGCGCGACCTTGATCCGCGAGCGGAACGCCACGGCGAGTAACAGCAGCGCGGCGACACTTCCGGTCCGGGTCGCCAGCACGCCCCAGACGGGGTCGGGCCGGCTCGCGTAGCGGATCGCGACGAGGAAGAGGCCGAAGGCGAGCGCCGCGACGAGTGCGAGACCGACGCCAGGGAGAAGGCGTCCCCCGGACTGGGCGGGGCGGCGATCGAATGCCAGCAGCCCGATCCCGCCGAGCGCCAGGGCAATGCCGAAGAACTGCAGCGCCGTCGGTCGCTCGCCCAACACCAGCCCAACCAGGATCGGCACCACGGGCCCGGTCGCGGCGATGGTCGAGACCACGCTGATCACCCCGATCGCCATCCCCCGATAGACCGCCGACAGCCCGACCAGCCCGGCCAGTCCGGCGACGACGCCGGCGACCATCCAGAGGCCCGGTCGCGGGGCGCCGCCGCGAATGATGACGACGATGGCGATCAGCACGAGCGTGGGCGGCTGCGAGACGAAGAGGACGGTGAACACGCCCAGGCGGCGGGTGGTGATGCCCCCGATGAAGTCACCAATGCCCCAGCTGACGCTGGCGGCAAGCGCGAGCAGAACGGCCGTCAGTGCGCCACCCGGCGAATGGTCGTGCCGCTAAGCCGGTCGCCGAGACGTTGCCGCTGACGGCTGCGGACGAGGAGGACGGCATCAACCGGCCAGAGAGGAAGCAGCACCCCAACGAGGTTGCGCACGGTCGCCCGCCACCAGCCCGGCACGCCGTCGGGCCCGTAGACCGAGATCCCCATCAGCGTCTTGCCGATCGTCTGCCCGCTGCGAGCCTCGATGGGAACGCGATAGGCAAGCGCGACGACCCCCAGCAGCAAGATGCCCTCGGGGTCGAGGACGAGCTCCACGGTGTCCAGCCCCGAGAGCGCGGTCAGGATCAAAATCGCACCGGCGAACACGATCGCCAGATCGATCAGGCCGGCCCATAGCCGGCGGACGATGGGAAACTGGCGCCCCCCGGCATCGCTCGCACGTTGGAAAATCGCGGCGTCGATCGTGTCCGCCAGCTGGCGTCGCGCGCCGAGCACGATCGGGTCCAGGGCGGAGAGGGCGCCTCGTCGCGCCAGCCAGCGCACCGAAAGGATGATCGCCAGGGCCGCCAACACCGTCACGGCGACGACGAAGAATCGATGCTGCGCCCGGTGGAACATCCGGACAGCAGGTTGACCGGCCAGCGCGCCCAGCCCCACAAAGAACGCGATGTACACGATCACCGACGGGATGAGACCGGCGGCAAACGTCAGGCGGGATATCTTGCTGACGCCGGCAACCTGGGTGGTGGTGATGCGCAGGCCTGGAATCAGCCGGCCGATGAAGACGGCCGGCGCCCCACGACGCTGCAGCAGCTCGGTCGTTCGATTCAGCGCGGGCCGGAATCCCAGCGCATCGGCGGCCTTCAGCAGGGCGGGCCGGCCAACGGCGGCGAAGACTTCCCGGCCGACCATTGCGCCCAGGATGGTGGCCAGCAAGAGCGCGCTCACCATGGGGGCCGCGTCCACGGTATCGCTGGCGATCGCGACCCCGGCGATGATCAAGAGCAGGTCCCCGGGCGCGAAGGGGATGGGGATCCCGGTCTCCTCGACGAAGACGAGTCCGGCGATCACGAGCATGAGCAGGTCCCCGCTCAGGCTGCCGATAGAGGTGATGGGATTCATGGCGTCGCTTCCTCGTACTGTGACCCGGCCAGGGCTTAGCCGATCAGCTCGCGGATCAATGGAATCGGCATGGTTCCGCAACCCAGAAAAGCATCGTGGAACGTCTTCAGCGTGTACCCCGGCCGTTGCTGCATCTCGCTTCTCAGTTCGAGGATGAGGAGCTTGCCCAGCGTGTAGTTGAGATACATCGGGTCCCAGGCGCCACGCGTCGCCTCGCGGGTGGCCGGCAGTTCGGTCATGTATCCGACGGACTCGAAAAGGCGAATGGCGTCGGGCATCGTCATCCCCTGGCAATGGAGGCCGAGCGCGACGAGGAATCGACAGTCGCGCAGCAGGGCCTCCAGACGCTGCGCCAGCCGCTGTTTGGGGTCATCGGAATAGCCGATCTCCAGCATCATCTCTTCCACGTAGTGCGCAAAACCTTCGCCCGTGGTGTAGGTCCAAAAGAGTTGACGCGTCGGCGAGCTGGCGTGCCGCTCGAACAAGCCCTGGACGTAATGACCGGGATACGCCTCGTGGATCGAGGTCCCCTCCAGCGTCGCGTAATTCATGTAGCGCAGCCATTCCTCGCTCTTGGCGGCGTCCCAATCGGCGCCGGGGACGGTCACCCAGTAATAGCTGTCGGTGGCGACCGTCTCGAGTGGTCCGGCGCTATCCATGGCGGCGCTGATATAGGCGGCGTAGGTGGGCGTTGGTTGGACCAGGCAGCGGCCGTTGCTCGGAAGCGAGACGACGTCGCGCTCCACGAGAAAGGCACGAAGGCGACCGAGCATTGCCGTCACGTCGGCGATGATCGAGGCCGCGGTCGGGTGGTGATCCTCGAGGCGTGCCACCGCGGCCCGCACGCCGGCGCCGGCCGCGATCTGTTCGGCTGCGGCCTCCGCGGCGGAGCGATTCCGGTCGATGTCGGCGCGCACCATGCGTTCGAGTGTAGGGACGTCGAGCTGCACCAATTCGCGCAAGCCCAGTAGGCGCAAGAAGTGGTCCTCGCCGAGGGCATACGCCTGGTCCGCGGTCGCGAGCCTCGCCTTCAGCCCGTCGCCAAAATCTCGCAGCTGCCGGTTGGCGATGTCGATGGCCTCGAGCGTTTCGGCCTGGCCGGCCGCGGCGACACGAACCTCGCCATCGAGGTACTCGGCCTGGCCGTCGACCGCATCGATCGCGATCTCGAGGTTGGGCCGGGGAAGCACCGGCTCCAGGTTGTCGCGTGCCGCCTCCAGGAAGCCGCCATACCCGAGCAAGTGCCGGCGAAGGGCCGCCAGCCGGTCGCCGAGCGGGGCATAGGGCCGCTTCAGGTACGAGCTGACATCCAACTCGCTCGGTCCGGCGTAGAACATCGGCTCACGAAACGGCAGTCGTAGCTCCGTGAGCTCGAAACGGGCCGCTGCGAGCTGGGCGATCAGCGCCCGCTGATCGATCGCCTGTCCCCGATCGAGTCGCTGCACCGCGCTGATGGTCGAGAGTTGCTCGTCGATCTCCGACACCCGAGCGCGAATCGCGGTCTTGGACAGGTCGCCTACCACGCCGTCGAACCGGTGATCGCCCATGAATCGCGCATGCGCCGGCGAAAACCGGAAAAAGCCATCGACCACCTGCCGCTCGTGCGCCGCCCAGTCCGCCACGCGCGCTACGTGGACTTCTTGGGGCGCCGGCTCCGCCGGCGGTCCGCATGTGCGCGCATGAAGGTGTAGGTTTTCTCGGCCGCGTAACCCTTGTGCACCGCATCCTGGATGCGGGGCCAGAACTCTTCCTTGACCCAGTTGCGCGCGACCAGCACCTCGACGCCCGCCAGGCGAAGGTCGCCTTTTTCCAAATCGGAGGTGGTGTCGCCGCGCTGCAGCGAGCGCACCGCGTCGAGGCTCAGGTTGGGAAGGAGCCATCCGTGCGGGATGAGGACCTCGGCCTGCCCGCGCGGCTCGTCTGGCACGGAGCAACTTTACAACGGCGGCCGCCCGCTACGTAACGTATGCTGCTCACGTGCCGGTGCTGAAAACGCTTCACGTGCTGGGTGCGATCTTCTTGCTTGGCGGCGTCAGCACGCACGTGTTACTGCGACCGATGGCGGCCCGTGCAGCCGACGTCGCGCAGCACGTGCTCTATCAGCTCGCCTGGCGGGTGCAGCTTGCGCTCGTCTACACCGGCTCGGCGCTGGTGCTCATCACCGGTCTGTTGATGTGGGTCGGCCGTTTCAAGCTCTTTACCGGCTGGCTTCTCCTCGGCTTCCTTCTCTACGTAGCGGCCGCCGGCCTGGATGGCGCCTTTCTGGCCCCCAATCTGCGGCGCGCGCGCAGCGCGGCGGGGGAGGCGTCGGCCCCGGTTGCGGCGGCGGCCGTAACGATCCAGCTCGTCGCCTGGTTGCTGCTCGTGGTCGTCGTCTTCCTCATGGTCGCGCAGCCCTTCTAGGAATTTGGCGCCGCTGGGGCCGATCACGCTGACTGGAAGTCACATCCGGCTGGAGCCGATGCGCCCCTCGCACGCGTCAGCGCTGCTCGAGGCGGGACGCGACGAGGCCATCTGGATGTGGATGCCGGCCCGTCCGGTGACGGCGGAAACGATGGACCGCTGGCTGGAAAAAGCGATGCACGCTGAGGCGCAAGGCCGGGAATATCCTTTCGTCGTCGTCCGCCTCGAGGACAACCGCGTGATCGGCAGCACCCGCTACCTCGACGTGCAGGAGGACGATCGGACCGTCGAGATCGGCTGGACCTGGTATGCGACGGACGCCTGGGGCGGCGTCGTGAACCCTGAGGCCAAGTATCTGCTGATGCACCATGCCTTCGATGACTGGCGCGCCATCCGCGTCGCGTTGAAGACGGACATCAACAATCTTCACTCCCAGGCGGCCATCAAAAAACTCGGCGCGCGCTACGAGGGGACCCTTCGCAACCAGCGCATCCGGCCGGATGGGAGCTACCGCGACACGGTGATCTTCTCGGTGATCGAGAACGAGTGGCCTTCGGTGAAGGCCGGCCTCGAAGAGCGTCTGCGCGCCTAGCTCTTTCCGCCGTTCAGGACGCGAAGGCCTGCTGGATTCTCCTTACCTGGCGAATTTTCGGCCGCCATCTCGAGTGGCAGGGTCATCGTCGACGCACTCGCTTTTTGCTTGCGGGGGAGGGTCAGGGAGGGGGCTCCCGCTTCCTTGCGCCGGGTCCGGTAACCGCTGGCGACCTTCGCCGCCGCCGCCTGGGCGGCCGCGATCACCTCGGAAGCAGATACGTCCGGGTTGCCCAGCGCCTCCAGACCGAAGGGGACCATCTCGCTGACGCAGATCTGGCGCTGCGGATCGATGATGACGACGGCGACGAAGGGCTCTTGACTTGTGATGCTCGGATGGATCTGTGACCACGGAATGACATTGCCCATGACCGCAGCCTAACCCCCCGTTTTGACAGCTGTCTGTCGCAGCCTCAGGCGGTCGGGACTTCCTCTTCGATCTCGTCACGGCTGGATCCATTGGCCGGCGCCCCTTCGGCCGGCGCCGCGACCAGCGACGGGCCCGCGAGGCGGATGATGGTCCAGTCCTCGGCCTTCTCGGCGCGGTCGGCGAGCGCTTCGTCCTTGGAGAACAAGATCACCTGGTGGTCGAGCCTGCCGAGCTCGTTCATGGCCGCGGTCAGGCGGCGCCGGTCGGCATGGACCAGCGCCTCGTCGAGCAGCAGCGGCGGTGGCTCAGCGTTGCCACCGATGATCCGCGCCAGCGCCAGCCGCTCGAGCAGGTAGATCAGCGAGCGGGTGCCGAGGCTGAGGTTGTCAACATCCTTATAAGTACGTTGATCCTGCGTCCGGACCTGCAATGCCAGGTCTTCGCCGATGCGCACATCGCGATAGCGGCCGTTCGTGATCGGGGAGAGCTGGCCCTGGAGTTGCGACTTCAGCCTGGGGATCACGGCGCGCCGGACAGATTTCGCCGCGGCCTCGAGCGTTTCGATCGCGAGGTCGTAGGCGTGAGCCTCCGCTTCGAGTTCCTGCAGCTGCTCGCGGGCGGTCGCGATCTCCTCTTCGAGCGTGGCGACGTCCCCGGTCTGGGTCAGCCGGTCGTTTAACAACTCCTCCGCCCGAGCCCGCTCTTCCTGGGCCCGCTCCTTGGTGCCGCGGTGCTGGTCGCGCTGCCGTTCGAGCTCGGCCAGCGGCAGCGCGGCGAATTCCGCCACCGAGGCCGGGTCCACTGTTCGGCTGATCTCCTCCAGCTGGCGTGTCAGGTCGTCGACGAGCTGTCGCAGCGACGCGCCTTCATCGTTGGTCGCGGTCCCCCGCTGGGCCTCCAGTTCGGCGAGCCGCGCGCTCGAGGCGCGGTACGCCTCGGCGTGACCGACACCGGCGTCCCAGGCCTGAGCCGCACCCTCCATGTCGGTGTCCTCGATGCCCGCCGGTGCGTAGATGGCGGCCAGCCGACGCGCGTAGTCGTCGGCCTTGGTGCGCTCGGCGATCGAGCGCTGGCCGGGCGCCCGAAGTTGTTCCAGCTGGGCGTCGAGCTGCTCGATCCGGGTGCGGACCTGTTGGGCCGTGCGGGCGGCCTCGCAACTGGAGATGAAATCGCGCGCGGCGCCCAGCGCCTCGCGGCGGTCGAAGCCCAGCTGGTCGAGCAGGCTGTGCAGGCGCTGGCGGAGGGACTCCCGCCGCTGATCCAACTCGGATTCAGCGCGGGACGCCTCCTGCGCCCGCTCGCTGGCGGCGTTCCAGGCGAGCGTGTCCTGGGCCAGCGACTCGATCTCGCGCGATGTCTCGTCCACGGCCTCTTCGGTGGGCGCCGGCTGGGGGAGGCCCCAGGAGCCGACCAGCTCGCGCAGGCCGCGGCCGGCAACCTGCGCTCGTTCCTCCAGCTCGGTGGCCTGGCGGTCGAGTTCGAGGCGAGTGGCGTCGTAGCGCACCTTTTGCAGGTGTTCGACGAGGGCCTGCTGGAGTTCGGCGGAGCTGCGCACGCCCCAGGGCTGCAGGATCTCGCGGCGTTTGATGCGCGCCTCGTCCTTGGCACGGAGGCGGCGATCGACTTCGCGAACGGCGGCGCCCCGCACCCAGATGCCGATGCCGGTCGAGAGGACGCCCATGCCGAGCAGGAAGAACGCTACCCCACTGAGCGGGAGCGGCATGCCGCCTTGCAGCGCGAGGAATGCGACCAGGATCGCCATCGCGGTGAGCAGAAGGCCGCCCAGCATGGCGCCCAGGAAGGTGCGCTGCCGGCTGCGAGCCCGCTCCGCCATCGCTTCCTCGCGTCGCATCGCCTCCTCGGCTTGCTGGCCGGTCTTGATGACGTCGGGGACTTCCTTGTAACGAGCGATGTCGTGCTTGAGCTGCTCGAGGCGGGGCGGGAGCTCGGCGCCGGCGCGGCGACGCGCCTCGAGGGCGACGTTGTGGCGCTCCCGCCATTCGGAGAAGACGCGCTGGAACTCCATCTGACGGGCCGGCCAGTCCAGGTTGTTGCCGATCAGACCGGGGTGCCGCTCGGCGATCCGCCGCGCGTCCTCGGCCGTCGTCTGAGCGCGGAGGTGGACCTCGGGCGCCTGGGTGTCGGCGACGTTGAGCGTGGAGAGGAGCTCGCGGACGGAGGGCTCCTGCGCGAGCGCGGCGTCGTCGATGCCGCGTGCTCGCGTTTCGTGACCCTGCGCCTCGGACTCCAGCTTCTGGCGCTCGGCGTCCAGCTGTTGCACCTGGGCGGTACTGTCGGCGGCGCGACCTTCGAAGTCCGCCTGAGTTTCGCGCGTTGCCCGCAGATGGCTCCGCAATTCCTGGACCTCGGCCTGGCGGTCGAGCGGGAACATCGCGAAGCGGGTGTGTTCCTCCTGGCGGCCGCGCTCGTCCGCGATCGCCTGCTCGACGGCCTCGACCCGCTCCAGCCGGTGCCGGGCATCCTGCAGGCGGGACGCCAGCAGGGCCGCCTCCAGCGTCAGGACGATACCCAGCTCGGCCTCGGTCAGCGCCGAGACGGTCTCCCGCTTCTGCGCGAGCTCATCGACGGCGGCGCGCGCCTGTCGCGCGGCGGCGAGCTGACGCTCCAGTTCCGTCAGGCGAGCCTCCAGATCATGCAAGGGACCGGAGCGCCCGCGCGGCTTGCCGATGCGATGGGTCCGTTCCTGGCGCAAGCGATCGAGAACCTTCTGCGCCGTTCGGTCGGGATGCGCCGAATCGGCGAGGGCGACGATCGCCTCCTTGATGGTGCCGGCGTCTTCCAGGCGCAGTACCTCGCTCCGCGAGATGCACGCCGTGTTGGTGTAGATGTCGCGGCTGACACCGAGCAGCTGGCGTCCTACCTGCAATCCGCCCGAGGCATCGTGGTCGAAGCGGTCGCCGAGTTCGTCGCCAGTACTGACGTCGAACACGCGAACCGTCTCGGCGTCGAGATCGCGCTCGACCCGGAGCTGGGTCCCGTCCTCGAGCACCACTTCGAGCGCCAGCCCGAAGTGCCCGCCCTGCCATGGACGCCAGCGGTCGGCGCGTTCCAGCGCGGAGTGTGCACGATCCCCCGACTGGAGCCCATAGAGGCCGGTCACGATGGCTTCCTGGAGCGTCGACTTGCCGGCCTCGTTGGGTCCGACGACCAGGTTCATGGTCGGCCCGAACCGCAGCTCCATGCCTTGCAGCGTGCCGAAGCCTTCGATCTCGATCCTGGTTAAGCGCACCTTGGCCTCACCACGGCGTCCAGCCTAGCGTCATTCGTCGAAGGCATCGAGGGCGAGCTGCAACGCGCGCCCCACCGCTTGCTCCTCCTGGCGAGACCCCTGCTTGTGGTCGACCAGCTTGCGCACCATTTCGCCTCGGCTGGTGAACTCCTGAGCGGCGGCCGCGAGGTCGTGCGACACGCGCGAGTGGTCGCGGAACTCGAGATACGCGAATCCATCACTGCACTCCCGGGACAGGGCCTGTGGATCCAGGACCAGAGAATGGGCGCGTTCACCGACGAGCGTGGCCCGGATGACGCCTCCGTCGAGCTTTTTCTCCTCCCGCATTGCCGTCACGGCGTCGCGAACATGGTCGAGGCTGGTCATCCCGCTGACGTCGATCGTCTCCTGGGCGAACTGCCGCTCGTTGATGTCTTCCAGCAACACCTCGACGGTGCCATCGTCACCGATGGTCAGCAGCGCCGTGCAGTGACGGCCCGATTCGTTCCAGCCGAGCGGCTCCGGGCTGCCAGGATAGGTGATCAACTCCGACGTTCTGGCGTCGTGATAATGGCCGAGCAGCGCGTGACGAAAGCCGGCCTCCTGGACCTGGGCGGGCAGGATGGGTTTAAAGGGGGTCACATCCTGAGGCACCTGGCTCATATCTGAGGCGTGGAGGAGCAACAGGTGGGTGCCCTCCTCGCGCCGGGCGAAATCGCGCAAGGGCGCCTCCGGCACATCGGGGCGCATGAAGCCCGCGGTCCAGATCCCGACGTTCGCATAGCGGTAGGATCGCAGCTCTTCG
>Ga0209471_1001567_pt1 | contig 13469 bp, 7 predicted proteins | sample GraSoiAngelo_128_FD_185885 | JGI IMG/M metagenome (GOLD analysis project Ga0209471, IMG submission 185885) | Grasslands soil microbial communities from the Angelo Coastal Reserve, California, USA - 14_0927_12_20cm (SPAdes) (version 2) | ecosystem: Environmental > Terrestrial > Soil > Grasslands ...
ACGTTGGCGCGCGCGCCGTTTCATCGCAATCAGTTCGGAGGAACCATCGGTGGTCCCATCAAACGAGACAAGAGCTTTTTCTTCTTCTCGTATTCAGGTTTGCGCCAGACGACCAGTTCATTTTTGAATGGCGCGGTTGTGCCGACTGCTTTGGAGCGGGTCGGAGACTTCACCGCCTCCGGAACCAAGCCCGTCGATCCCAAGAACGGCTTGGCTTTCGTCTGCAACGGCGTCACCAATGTGATCTGTCCGGATCGGATCGATCCGGTGGCTGCGAAGATCATCAACACTTACATTCCGCTTTCCAATGTCACGGGCAGCAAGTGGCAAGGCAATGTGCCCAGCCCATTTAACTCGAACGATTTTCTAACCAAGATCGATCATCAGCTCAATAGCAAGCATCGATTGACGTTCAGCTACTTCGAGACGTCGGGCACGAACAGGGTCAAAGCAGGAAGCGGCAACCTGCCGTGGGCCAGTCAACAGTTCAATTGGCGACAGCATAATGTCAACGCCAGCGATGTCTGGATCGTCAGCTCCACCAAGATCAATCAGGTTTGGGCGACTTACACGCGAAATTTTGGCGGTCGCTTGAATTTGCCGGCGACGTCGCTCGGCGACTTGGGTTCCGCATTTACGATCCAAGGTACGCCGTCCTTGCCGCAGATCACTGTAAGTGGTTTCTTCACTCTGACAAACTCGATTGGTGGACCGACCGCAGGCACTGACTTTTATTCGATCCGCGACGTGTTCAGTTGGAATAAGGGCAAACACGCGCTGAAGCTCGGCGGAGAAATCTCTCTCGACAAAGACATTCAGCAGACGTTGCTCAACAACTACGGCGTCTTCACTTTTAATAACAGCGTGACCAAGAATGCGCTGGCGGATTTTATGATTGGAATTCCAAGTGCGATTACCCAGGACGCGCCGGTTACCGGTTACACGAATAGCTGGTACACGGCGCTTTTTGCGCAAGACGATTTCCGTGTCAGTCCGCGCGCCACGCTTAATCTAGGCTTGCGTTGGGACGCGCAGACGGCGCCAACCGATCCGCTTAACCGCGTGGTCAACTATGTGCCGGGCCTGAAGTCCACAGTTAATCCAATCGCGCCAATCGGAGCGCAGTTCTTCGGTGACCCCGGCGTCGAGCGCGGCGGTATTCCAACCGCTTACAAACATTTTTCACCTCGCATCGGAATCGCGATCGATCCAAAAGGCGACGGCAAAACATCGATTCGCGGAGCAGTCGGTCTATTTTATGGAAGCGTTTCCGGTAACGAGTGGAACACGATGACAAACTTTCAGCCGTTCTCCACCCGACTGACTTTCTCGAATATCAATCCGAAGACGAGTTCGACTGGTGTTCCGCTGGGCGCGTCGCTCGTCAATCCCTATAACGCGTTCGTGGGCGGCAATCCGTTTCCGTACAAGGGAACGTTCGTGACGGGCGGCGGCCTGTTTGCCGTCGCGCAAGACTTTAAGTGGCCGCACTCATGGCAAGCGAATTTTGGCGTCCAGCGTCAACTCACAAGAGATTTGATGGTGGGCGCTGCCTATGTCGTGACGCTCAGTCGCGACCTGCCGTTCGCGCGCGACGTCAACTATCCGGTACTGACCACAACCGCGACGAGTGCTGGGGCGAACATTCTCGCGCGCCGGCCGAACCCTGCGTTCGGCGCAGTGCTGCTGCTGCAATCCGATCAGAACGCTGACTATCACGGTCTTCAAATCACCAGCGCGATGCGCATGAGTCACCACCTCAGCTTCAACGCGTTCTATACTTATAGCCACACGAACGACAGCGCGCAGCTTCAGAACAATACGACTCAAGGTGGAGCGCAGAACTTCAGCATTCTTGCAGAAGATGCTGGTCGCGCTGATACGGATCAGCGTCACGTCTTCAGCATGAGCTTCAATTACGAACCTGAATACTACAAAGGCGATAACCGTTTCATGCGGCATCTGCTGAATGGTTGGAGTATCTCGCCAATCATCAAGATACGCAGTGGCCTTCCTTTTTCGATCACGAATGGCAACGTCGATGCGAACCTCGACGGCAACACCAACGATCGCGCGCAGTTGGTAGGCAATCCCCGCATTAGCAATCCCACCGCGGCCCAGTGGTTCAATACGGCGGCGTTCTTGCAGAATAAAGTTGTTACGGGCGTTGCGACTGACGGGAACTCGCCGCGCAACCTTCTTGATGGACCCGGCTATTGGGTTGTTGATCTGGCACTCTCGCGCGACTTCCGTTTGAGTGAGCGCTTCCGCTTGCGCTTCCGGGTCGATGGGACGAACTTCTTTAACCATGTAAACCTCGGACAACCTGGCAACTCTGTTCCTTCAGGAGCAACCTCGACGACGTTTGGTGTGATCACTTCGGCCGGACCGATGAGGAAACTTCAGTTTGGTTTGCGGCTGAGTTTCTGAAGTAGATTCTGACGGTGATCCTTATGGGATTCCGCACTGGAAGTCGGCGAAGCCGACGAGCGGTAGTAGCCCAGCACTTCAGTGCTGGGTTGGCAAACAGAAGATGAACGATAGTCCGCGAAGCGGACGACAGACGAAGCGGTAAGCGAAACTCTGTCGCGAGTTTCACGGGCTTTGGATTGTTGAGGCTTCACCACCCAGCGATGAATCGCTGGGCTCAATCGTCTGCCGCGCGGACGACATCAATCCATTCCTAATTCCTGAGCGGTCCAACCGATGCTTTCACCACAATTAACCGAAGCAGTTACAACCGACATCGGTTTCAAGCTGCGCGGTTTGCGTTGGTGGATCGTCGGCCTCATCTTCCTCGCGACGCTAATCAATTACATCGATCGATTAACGATCTCGGTGTTGGCGCCGGTGATCACGCACGATCTCGGCCTCACCAACACTGAGTTCGGCGGCATCATTTCCTGGTTTCTGCTCGCGTACACAATCAGTCAGGGGCTGTCGGGAAAACTGTACGACCGCGTCGGCACCAAACTAGGCTTTGTGTGCTCGATCGTGCTGTGGTCCATCGCGGCGATGGGGCACGCCTTCGCGCGCGGGCTGGCCAGCCTCAGCGCGTTTCGGTTTGTACTCGGATTGGGCGAAGCAGGGAACTGGCCGGGCGCAGCCAAGACTGTTGCCGAATGGTTTCCGATCCGCGAACGCGCGTTCGGAATGGCGATCTTCAACAGCGGCGCCGCTATCGGTTCGATCGTGGCGCCGCCGCTCATCGTTTGGATGAGCCTGGCTTATGGTTGGCGCACCACGTTTATTGCGACGGGCGCACTCGGATTTCTCTGGCTGGCGTTGTGGCTCGTTTTTTACGAAACTCCGCAGCGTCATCGGTGGTTGAGCGAAAAAGAGTGGGAGATAATTCGTGATGGTCAAGACAATAATGAGCGAGCTGAGAGAAGCGCGGCGCCGAAATGGAGAGAGCTGCTGCGATATCGACAGGTCTGGGCAATCGTGTTGTCGCGATTCTTGACCGATCCCGTTTGGTGGCTCTACATCAGTTGGCTGCCGAAGTATCTCGCGGACGCGCGCGGTTTCTCGCTGACGAAGATTGGACTGTTTGCCTGGGTGCCATACGTTGCAGCCGACGCGGGCAGTCTTTCGGGCGGTTGGTTGTCAGGGTTTCTGATTGCGCGCGGTTGGAGCGTAGACCGCGCGCGCAAAATTGTGATTCTGTTCGCGGCAGCGCTAATGCCCGCGGGAATCTTTGCAGCTTTCGCGCATGATGCGATGGTCGCGTTGGTTTTGATCGGCGTCGTGTTGTTCGGATTTCAGGTTTGGATCAATAACGTGCAGACTTTGCCCAGCGATTTCTTTTCTGACAAAGCCGTCGCGTCGGTCGCCGGCCTCGGCGGAACTGGCGCGGGTATCGGGTCGATGATCTTTATTCTGGGGACCGGCTGGGTCGTAGATCATTTTTCCTACGTGCCCGTGTTGGTGACGGCCGGCTTGCTTGCGCCGCTCGGGACGCTGGTCCTGTTCGCACTTTGCGGTCGCATTGAGCGCGTGTCTGATTCGAGCTGGCAGCATTTATTAGAGGAGACGAATTTGTGAGTAACTCATTTGATTTGACTGGAAAAGTCGCGCTCGTCACCGGTGCATCATCGGGAATCGGGGCGGCCACTGCCAAGTTGCTCGCGGCGAATGGCGCGCGAGTCGCGATTAATTTTCATCAGAATAAAGACGGAGCAGAAAAAACGCGCGAGGAAGTCGCTAACGCCGGCGGCATGGCCATTGTGATTCATGCTGATGTCGCGAGGTCAGCCGAGGTTGATTCACTCGTCAAGCGCACGGTCGATGAACTTGGGCCAATCGATATTTTGGTGAATAACGCCGGTTCGCTCGTTGAACGGCTGCGAATCCTCGAGCTAACCGAGGAGCGCTGGGATGAGGTGATCGATCTCAATCTTAAGAGTGCCTATCTATGCTGTCGCGCAGTTGCAACTTCAATGATCGAGCGGAAGACCGGCGCGATCGTCAACGTCTCTTCGATCGCGGGACGCACGGGCGGAGCGCTCGGCTCGATTCATTATTCGACCGCCAAAGGAGGGCTGATCACTTTCACGAAAGGGCTGGCTAAGGAACTCGCGCCGTTTGGAATCCGCGTCAACGCTGTGTCGCCCGGCGTGATCGACACGCGATATCACGAAACATTTTCAACGCCAGAGATGATCAAAGGATATGTCGCTGGGATTCCGCTGGGCAGAGTTGGCACGCCCGAGGAAGTTGCGTCGGTGATCTGTTTTCTCGCTTCTGCAGCGTCAAGTTATCTCGCTGGCGAAACCATCGAGATCAACGGCGGCATGTTCATGGATTGATCCGTTAATTGCCCTCTCCCTCTGGGAGAGGGTCAGGTGAGGGCCTAGCGACTGGTAAAGAACGATTGAACGTTCTGCTGCTGATTAACTCTCAGCGAGAGTTAATCAGGAGCGAGATAGGGTGAGGTGGCGGCTGGGCTTGCCTGGCGAAGCTTCCGAAAAACTCTGATGCTTATCGACTCAAGATTCTCTCGGCTTTTCTGCCAAATCCTAGCCCTTGGATTATGTTTTGCCGCCTCTGTTTCGCACACATCGTCGCTTGCCCAGGACTCGCGCGAATTACAAACGGAGCGCGCTGCAAGCAACAAAATCAAAGGCGCGCATCCGCTGCTTGAGTTAATGCGGACGCGCAAGTCAACGCTGCGGCCGGAGTTGAGGGGCGTCCATCCGCGCGTTTACGTGACCGATAAGGAACTCGCTGTCCTGCGCGTGCGTGCGCACACCACGCACCGCGAACTCTGGCAGCAAGCGCTCAGCCACGTGCGCGCACTCAACGGCGATCCGCCACCGCCTCCGGCAGAAGCCCGCCGGCAACAGAACGAAGTTGCGATCGCGATCGCAGAGGCTGCGTTCATTTACAAGATCGAAGGTGATAAGAAATATCTCGACGCCGCGCGCAAGTACATGGATGCCGCCGTGAGTTATGACATTTGGGGTTACGCATCGAACAAACCGAATGTCGATCTCGCCGCGGGTCATCTGCTCTACGGTTTGGGTTGGGGCTACGATTTGCTCTATCACGATCTGACTGATCAAGAGCGAACACGCTATCGCCAAAAGTTGATCAAGCAAGCGCGCTTGATGGCGGATTACTTCAAGCCGAAGTCGGGAAAGACATACTCGTACAGTCAGAACCACACGTTTATCCCCATTGCAGGTTTGGGTATCGCTGCTTACGCGCTCTATGACGAAACGCCCGAAGCCCCGGGTTGGGCCGCACTGTCGCGCGCGATTTATGATCGCGTGTTGGCGACATATTCGCAGGATGGTTACTACTACGAAGGGTTTGAGTATTGGATATTCTCAACGCCGTGGTTGGTTCATTATCTCGATGCGCACGCGCACGCGACCGGAGAAGATCTCTACGATCGGCCCGGCTTCCGTTTGATGCACGAGTACGTCGCGCATTCAATGCTGCCGAACGGCGATTACGTTTTCGATTTCGGCGACATTTTCGAAGGGCCGTTGACGCGCGCGCACAAAGGCGATGAGTATCCGCGGACTCATCCGCAGGGACACTTCAATACTAATTACAATTTGCTTTATCGCGTCGCGCAACGATTTCAAAACGGCGAGGCACAGGGCGTGGCCGAATGGCTGAAAAGTTTCGGTCAAGTCAACGCGGAAGATTTCTGGTCGCTAATTTGGTACGACGCGAAATTGAAACCGGCGCCGATCGCCAAACAGGAGCGTTGGCATTACTTTCCCGATCACGAGGTCGTGTACTGGCGCAGCGATTGGTCAAAGAATGCGACGGCATTTGCATTCAAATGTGGACCGCCCGAAGGTCATCACACCGAACCGTTGCTCAAACAGTTTCCCGATTGGCGTCTGTCTTCCGGCCACGCGCATCCTGACGCCAACAGCTTCATCATTTTCGCGCGCGGTAAATATCTGACGGGCGACAGTGGTTACGCCGGCGTGCCGATGACTGAGCAGCACAACACTCTGCTTATCAATGGCAAAGGTCAGGGAAAAGAAGGCGAAGGTCACGATGCGTTCGCCGATCTGTCGTATGAACTTTTGAATCGCATCAGAATCAGCGAAGTGAAGGCGGAAAAGGATCGCGTCATCGTGCGAGGCGATGCGAGTGCGGCTTACTCGCCTGATTTGGGCCTGAAGAAATTCGAGCGAGAGTTTGCTTATACTCTTGGCGGCGACTTTACCATCACCGACGAAGTAGAAACATCAAAGCCGGTAACTTTGACGTTGCTGTTGCACGCTGACGATCGAATCCAGAGAGTGGGTGACAATCGCTTTAGTATTAATATAGGTGGAGTGAAGCTGCTGATTGATCCGACAATCGACGAACCGAAAGAGCTAAAAGATTTTCAGACTGCGATCGAAACGAACACGGTGACTGCTCCAGGTCCTCCGGGCGCGGTCGACAAAGGTGAGCGTCAAGCGCGCGGTCAGAAGCTTTCGCTTTCGACTCCTGAGCCGGTAACGAAAGCGCGATTCATTCAGCGACTGAGAATTGAAGAGTGAAACAGGCGGAGGTTTTACTCAAGAAGTCGATCACTCTATTTAAGGAAGTCTGACCCGAGTACGCTATCGGGCGCATCTCCGGAAGGTGGTAATCCCTTCAGCAGGAGCCAAAAGCCCATCGTCAGTTCGAAGAAGAAGATCGGAGTTCCATAAATCCCAACGCCGACGACCTTGGCAAGCTCAGGAAAAATGATGAACGAGAATGCGCTGGCTCCCATCAGCAAGGACGCAAACATTCCCCACGCTGCCAATGCTCTTGGGATATAACTCGACTTGAACCACAAATAACAAAACAGCGTGCTTCGAAGTCCGGCAAACACCAGGCCCACGCCATATCCGGCGCCATGTGCGCTCATCGAAGCCCGGGCCAATGCTTGCAATCGATCTGGCTCAAATACTCGCAAGTAATCGGCGCCGCTCAATAGACGCAGAACCTCGAGGTCATTGAGCAGGGTGACAACAAAAATCGCCGTCTCGATCAGCCCCCAGAACGCCGCGAGCAAGGCCAGGTTCCGATTGACTGGCTTGAGTACTACGTAAAGAGCGGTGATTAGTACAATATCGATCGCGAAGACGGTGAGATTGCTGGCGGTGCCCAGACGAAAGAGTCTCTCGTGCGCCATGATATTACGAGCGGTGTCCACAGCGTTGTTGGAGACAATTAGTCGGCCGAGTACATAGAACTCGGCGAAGATCGCCGGCGGCAGCGCAAACAGATAAGCGAATCCCACAACTTTCGCTGCTTTGCGTTGTGATTCGTCGATGGTGCCGATTGTCATTCCACTTCCCCACCGTCTCGGCGCCGCCTAACGTCTGAATTGACCGGGCGCGGGAAAAGCTTGCTTCCTAACACTTGGTCGGTCAAGCATATTATTACCCCTTTAAGGCCGGGCTAAAATTCAAACCACGGCTACGGGGCGAAGACTATTGGCCACGCCACCGGAACGGAAGGTGGTCTTCGACCACCGGCTATTATCTTCCAGCCCTTCGGGCTGATTTCATTTGACAGAAAATCTAAACACAGTCGTTTGCTTATATTCTTCGGCGGGCTTCAGCACCGTGGATGGAAAATTCAGATGATTCGGCGCGTCGGGAAAATGCTGCGGCTCGAGACAGCAACCCGAATGCTTCACGTAAGCGCGACCACTTTTGCCGACGATGGTGCCATCTAGAAAATTACCCGAGTAGAACTGCAGGCCAGGCTGCGTCGTCAACACGTCCATGACTCTGCCCGTTTTTGGGTCGTACACTCTCGCCGCCGTTGTCGGCGCTTTGGTCGCTGTTCGCAGAACGAAATTGTGATCGTAGCCGCCCGCATTCCTCAGTTGCCCGTCGTCTTCATTAATGCGCGCACCCACGGCAGTCGCAGATGTGAAGTCCATTGGTGTGTCTTTCACGCAGCTAATCTCGCCGGTCGGAATCAAGGTTTCGTCAATCGGGATAAATGCGTCAGCGTTGATTTGCACTTCATGATCGAGAATTGTTCCGCTGCCACTTAAATTGAAATAAGAATGGTTCGTTAGATTAACGATCGTGTCGCGGTTTGTCGTCGCGCGATACTCAATTCGCAATTCGTTTTCATCGGTGAGAGCGTACATGACTGCGGCGTCCAGATTTCCCGGGTAGCCTTCTTCGCCATCACAGCTTCGATAGTTCAGTTGAAGTCCGTCGTTCGTTTCTTTTGGAGTCCACACGACTTTATCGAATCCCCTGATTCCACCGTGAAGATGATTCGGGCCATTATTGATTGACAGAGAATGCTCGACGCTGTTCAAAACAAATTTTCCGCAAGCAATGCGATTCGCGTGACGTCCGATCAGCGCGCCGAAGTACCTCGAGCGATTCAGGTATCCTTCCAGTGAATTGTGGCCCAGCACCACATCGTCAAGTTTGCCGTTCCTGTCTGGCACATTGATCGCCGTGATGATGCCGCCATAGTTAATGACCTTAACTTCCATCCCCTGATCGTTCGCCAAAGAAAATAACTGTATCTGCCGGCCGGCAGGCGTAACGCCAAATGGCTCGCTAATTATTCGCAAAGTTTGGATTGCCGTCATTACTTTTTCGCCACCACATCGATTTCGCTGTAGAAAGTATTGCCAAAATTGTCGGCGACTTCAGTGGGATACAAATCGAATAACAGATAGCGATATCTGCCGAGCGTTCCCGCCGGGGCGCTAATGCTGACTCCGTACTGCCCGCCATCTTCTTCGTCAGTTCGCGTATCGACGATCGCGATCGAAGTCCAACCGCACGATGCGGGATCAACCGTGCCTTTCGGTGACGCATCAAAATTTGGAGCCGAGCCATCACCGGCCCATAGACGATAAAGTTGAGGACCGCGCGAGCCTGAATGCCACGAGTAACTGTTCACCTGCGCGACGTCGATCACGCTGCCGAGGTCCATCAGCAAGCGTCCGCCGCCGCTCCCGGCACTGAGAAAGAAATTTCTTCTTGGCTGATCTTCACTGTCGGGCCACAGGCCATCGTTGAGCGCGCCGATGTCCGGCGAGTTTCCGTCGGGTTCGGCGTCAATGATGGTCCAGATCGCTTTCGCACCGGCATCGTTTCGCGAAGGCGAGGGAACTCGCTGGAATCGAAACTCGGCATTCGCCGTTTTGTTGTCGTTGTGATCAATGGTGATCCGTGGTTGCGCATAAGTTATCGACCAAAGCGCCGGCAGAATGAGAACCACGATTAGTAGTTTGTTAACGCTCATTCTCGCTCCAATGTGTCGTACAGCGGATGAACCAGACTCAAGATCCATGGCTCATTCGCGACGGTCACCGCCAGAATCCGAACCCGTTCGCTGTCCGGCAAGGTTAGCGTTCTTGCGCCCGGCGCCAAATCGATTGCGTAGGCAAACAGGTAGGAATAGGCGTAGGGTTCGGCGCTGCCGTCGGCCGCTCGTCGCTGGGAAGAGAACCACGCGACGTCAGCGCGTTTAATAAATCCGGGCCGCAAGCCTATCATCTCGCCATAAATATTTGGGCGCGTGCGCACCGGCGTGCCCGGCGGCGCGTTTGGCCTGATGGGAATCGGCTCTTCAATAGTCCGCCAGATTCGATCGCCCCATTGACCGATGAAACCGGTCCATTCCTGAATCGTTAGGTCCGTCGCTTTCGAGCCAACACGGAATGTCGCTTTCTGATCACCGTTGGCCGCCGCAGCTAACAGATAAACGCGATTGAAATTTCCTGTGGGCAGATTGATCGTTTGGCCGTGAGCGATGATTGCGTTCGGTTTCCCCGCGGGCGCAAGATCGAAACGGATGCCTCCAAAAGTTATCTGGCGCGGCAACATTTCCGCGGGCAGAGCTTTTCCTTGCGACGCGCCCTGACTGTTCGGCGCCCAATCGAACGCGCCATCCGCTGGCCGGCCCATGCGGGCCGCGACAGACATTTCGTAATCAAGCGGAACAGGCTGAGAATTAATTTGCGGAATCCTGATCCGAGATGGCGCGAGTTTGATCGCAAACGTTCGTGGTTGGTATGCATCGAACGACGTAGTCAGCTCGCCGTTCGAAACGTTCGCCGGACTGAGTGGTTGTTCTTGCCCGTTGACTTCGCGCGCGGCGATGATCACGGATGGAAACGAAATGTGAACATTCGCTTCGCGCTTGCCATCCATTTCGACCAGGCGAACGATCGTCTCGTCGCTTAGCTCCGCTTTCTTCAGGGCCATCACGCGAATCCGGTCGTTGTTAAGTTTCAGCAGCGAAAAAGTCTTTCCGAGCGCGCCCGCGTGGGACGGACTTTGAAAAGCAGTCAGCGGTTGGTTCAGACGGTAAGCTTGCCAATCGGTCTGCGACTGTCGCCAATCGTTCGCGTGTCCGGCGAGGCCAAAGATTATTTCGTGACGACCGATGTCCTGCGTTCCCTGGTCAGCATAACCGCCGCGCGTTCCGGGTGTGCGAATCAGCGTCAAACGAATCGTCTTGTCATCCAGCTTGTCTGAAGCATTCTTGCAGTCAGTCAGTATCGTGACTCCGAACGATCCGCTCTTGTCGGTCAGATCGATCCATTGATGTGACGCAACTTCAAATTGGCGTTCCTCCTCGTTCGAGCGCTGCACAGTGCCGACGTCCCAGTTGTATGTCGCGAGATTGTTAGCGGCGCTGAGCGGAAAGGTCGCCTTCAGATTCGCTTCTTTGGTCTTCCAATTAATGACGTTGCTGAATTCAACGCGATTGCCCGCGTCACCCGTCGATAGACTGATTCGCTGCACGAACTTGCTACCTTCGGTCTCGCGCTCGACTTCGATCGCGACGCGCACGGGCCCGGTTTCCACGACGCGAACTTTCGCACTGCCAGAAACAAAACTACGCGGCGCGCGCTGCTCGTCTTCAAAGTCCATGTTCCAGGCGGGCCATCGCCGCGGATTGTCCGTTGAAATCGCCAAGCGAATCGGCGCCGACAGCAATTCGCGGTTGAGTTGCTTGTCGAAGATGTGCGAGACATCACCGTGACTGTCGATCGCCAGGCGATAGCGAGCATTCTCGAGCGACAATTCAGTGACCTTTAGTTCGGAAGGAGATTGCAGAGAGCTGGCGGGCTGGACGTCGTAGACTGCAAAACCGACCGAGGGAACTTTAGCGAGAAACAGAACTTTGCCGTGCGACATTTGCGCCGGCACTTCAACGCCTTTGGGATCAACAATACGCACCGCCGCAGGTGGGCCATTCGGAAATTGGATGTTTGCTTCGACAACGTCTTCGCGCTGAACGTTCAGAGGATTGTAGACAACGATCGCAATTCCTTTTGCTTCGGTATCCAAGCCGGCCGCGACTCCGTTCGCTGCGCTCGTCAACACGCCCGCGAATTGATTCATCGCGAGCACGTCATCGTTCCAGGCAAACTCGAAGGCCTTCGGCGTTGCGGTGCCGGGAAGCAGATCGTGAAACTGTCCCCCCATCACCAAGGTCCATGCGTCGTTCAAACGCTCACGCGGATACGCACGAGCGCCTAACCATTCAGCGGCGACCGAGGCTTTCTCAGCCGCATCGGCAAGCAATTCGTTCTTGCGCATCCAACGCTTTTGATAAGCCTCCGACGTGAGCGATCCAGCGGAATGATTAATTAATTCGAGGTCGCCTTTGTAGCGCGGCAAACGATCGGTCGAGCAACAATTGAGAATGTCTTTGAAGATTTGATCAGCTTTCGACCAAGTCACGTGTATTGGTCCATCGCCGACCGGAACCGGCGCAGTCGGGGCTCGCGGTTGCACACCAAACGGAAAGAATGGTGGCAGCGACGATTTGCTCTTGGTGATGATCGCTTCCATCAATTTCACCGAACTCTCGTTCGGCGAGCCGCCGACGTCGCCCGTGCCGACGTAATGATAATCAGCAAAAATCCCGGTCAAGTTGCCGTTCGTCGCGATTCGCTTGGGCCAGTCCTCCTGACTTCGATTTCGCACCTGGCTGAGTTGTGCTGTCCTAATGGGATCGGGGCCGGGCGGCGGTGGCGGCGACTTCGTGATGTCATAGTTTACCTGGCTGCCATAGCTCATCGGATTGAGCGCGGCCATCACCGTGCGTCCATCTGGACCTTCCCAAAGGCCTACATTAAAAGGAATCCCGACCGGCGTGTTCTCCAGCGAGCCGCGTCCGCCGACGTGCGGCGCCGGCTGCCACGCTGAAGAAAGTTTTTGCGTTGAGAAACCTTTAATGCCTGAATGCGCGAGGATGCTTGGCAGCGAAGCAGGAAAGCCAAAACAATCGGGCAGCATGTATTCGTCGCTGGCGATTCCGAACTCTTTGCGAAACCAATTGTTGCCGTAAAGAATCTGCCGAATGATCGATTCAGCGTTCGGCGAATTCACGTCGCCTTCTTCCATCGACGAGCCCGCCGGAAACCAACGGCCATTCGCGACGTAATGCTTCAAGCGTTCGAAGTCCGAAGGGTAATACTCCTTCATTAATCGATATCGATTCGCGCCGGTGAAATTGAAAATGTAGTGCGGGTACTTTTCGAACAGCGCGAAATTGTTCCGCATCGTCTTGGTAAGATACTCCTGAATGACCTGCGGATATTCCCAACGCCATTCAGTGTCGAGATGCGCATAGCCGACGACGTAGAGCGTCGGGTCTTTCGATAAGTCAGGCCGAAGAGCGTTTGCGGCTGCGACCTTTGGTTTCGATTTTTCCGACGTATTGCGCGCCCGCGTTGCGTCACTGCGTCTTGAATGGCGAGTTTGGCTGGACCCGCTGACCATAAATACGGCGCACAGGAGCAACAGCAACGATGATCGGTTCAATTTGGCGAACATGGTTTTAGCCGCATAACGGCGAAAATGTTTATAGCCGGCCTGGGATACTTCTACTTCTTTCCGAATTGAGCGAACGTGCTTCGCTCAATTCGGAAAGAGCCGATGATTAGAGTAGATCCTATCTATAAATATTTCGTGCCTATGGCACTCCTTCACCGGATCTTAGTTCTTGTTGTTTTACTT
>Ga0209471_1001568_pt1 | contig 13467 bp, 13 predicted proteins | sample GraSoiAngelo_128_FD_185885 | JGI IMG/M metagenome (GOLD analysis project Ga0209471, IMG submission 185885) | Grasslands soil microbial communities from the Angelo Coastal Reserve, California, USA - 14_0927_12_20cm (SPAdes) (version 2) | ecosystem: Environmental > Terrestrial > Soil > Grasslands ...
CATGATAATATCGAAATAGCTTGATTAATACTTGTGCCCACGCGAGCGGTTGGACAGGTCAGCATGAGAATTTCTGGAAGAGCGGTGATAATCGACGCCAGTTCTTCAGGAGCCTCCGGAGACAAATTCCTAGGCGCCCTCATCGACCTAGGTGGAAGTCCAAAGAGTTTGGATAAAGTAGCCAGGGTTGTGGAAGATAATCTTCTTGGGGCAAGTCATGTCCATGTCAAGACGGCAAGAGTAGAGAGAGGAGAGATCAGCGCACAACTGATCGAAGTAAGGTCTGAAGAAAGAGTCTCGAAAAGAAAGGCGAGCGATCTCCAGTCATCTGCTGTGAAGTGCGCAAAAGAGTTGGATCTCTCTGAGTGGGGAACTGCCTTTGTCAAATCTGTCTTGGATACACTATCCTCAGCTGAATCACGAGTCCACGGCCACTCCGTCAAAGAGGTCGAACTTCACGAGCTCGGGTCCGCTGATACTCTCGTGGACATAGTCGGTACCGCATACCTCGCGGATGAGCTCGAACTGTCGGGAGCGAGATGGTGGTGCGGTCCAATTGGAGTCGGAACGGGAGTGACAGAGTTCTCTGGGCGAACCTATCCGAATCCGGCACCTGCTGTCGCAGAGATTCTAAGATCTCACAAGTTTCCCATGAAAACCAGCAACATCCAATTCGAACTGACCACGCCTACAGGCGCTGCAATCGCGGTAAATCTAGCGGATGGTAAGGCCGGAGAAAATCCAATAATTACGCCTCATAAGATCGGGTACGGCGCCGGAGCAAAGAATCTGGATGAAATAGCGAATATCCTCCGTCTTACGATCGGAGAGCTTTCTGGGACCGATCACGCTCACGACGAGGTTGTTGTCCTAGAGACAAACTTGGACGATGTCTCGGGCGAAGTTATCGGACGGGCGGTCGAGAGGCTGATGGAAGCAGGAGCGAGAGACGTATCCATCACTCCGGTCTTTATGAAGAAAAACCGGCCAGGACAATTAATCTCGGTAATAGCTGACAAGACAAAGAGCGAACATTTGGCTGAATTGCTGATGGAAGAGACAGGGACGCTTGGGGTGCGAGAAATGCCGGTTTCGAGACACATCAGCAGAAGGGCCAGCAGCACGATCACACTCGAAGTGGGAGGAAAGAAGTTCCAGGCTAGAGTGAAGAGCGCGCTTACAGCGACCGGTCATTCCCACGGCGGGAAGGTGGAGTACGAAGATCTTCGAAGAATATCCAACGAGACCGGATTAAGTATGAGAGAGCTTCAGCAAATCGTTAAGAACCGTGCTATTACGCGCGACACCTGACTTCCTGTGATTGGAAGAATGCAGGTTCGCAAGACCAGATTCGACACAAAACGGATAACCCTGACGGCATCATTGACCGCACTCTACATAATTCCGCGGACCATACCGCTTGATAGGCTCATAGGGATATCCGGGGCCATCACATTCAGCGGAATCATAACGCCCGTCTTGGGTGTCTTCCTCGCTCCATCCTACGGAATACTCGCGGTTTTCTTGGGAACAATGATTGCTGCCTTCATTCCTGGATCGGCTGGAACTCTGAAATTCGGCGGACTCGATTTTCTCGGTGGAGCACTGAACGTAGCGCTGATCAGTCTTCTCATCCGTGGTCGTAGGACTGAGGCGACCCTAATGTACGTCGCTACGTTGGGACTCTTCGTCATCAATCCCAATACTGAGATCTTTGTTGGGACAAGCCTTCCAAACTTGGTTCCTCCGTTCCAGTGGCTTCGTCTTCCCAGTCCGCCTGTTCCATATCTCTGGCTTCATCTGGTCGCGCTCGGGGTTCTGGTGTCTCCCCTGACTCGAAACCTGCGAGATAGTTTCGTCTTTGGAGCGCGTAGAGATTTGGCCAAGGCCGTGTTTGTTGTTGCATTCATTGGAACGATGATCGAACACGTCACGGGAGGAATTCTTTTTGCTAGTATCGTTGGAGCAGGTGCGCTGGGTTTTTGGCCAGCCATATTCCTGGTTTATCCATTCGAACGAGCGATCATCGTACTCGGAGCAGTGCTAGTTTGCACTCCGCTGTTGATCGCGAGTCGCGATCTCATCGCGAGATATCCTTTGCAGGAAACCTAGATACTAGTATGAGACTAGCGAGGCAAGAGGTCAGGACGCCAGGATTTCCTTCTTCGGCTCTCTCTTGGCTCTTTTTCTGCCTCTCGGAGGAGAGGCTAGCGCGGTTTTGTGAGCATTAGCCTTCTGTGACTTCAGTGCTTCCTGCTTGACAAGCTCGGAGAATTTGTCTGCGCCTGTTGCGATCGATGCGAGGGCCAGACTCGTGGTTTTGGCCGCGACGGTTCCGAAGGCAGCTGCCAGTTTTAGTCCTGAAGCGAATGCGGCAAGAGCGAGATCCTCTGCGGCCTTGATAGAATCTTTGGAGGGCGAGCTTTCTCGGTTGCCCTGAGAATCGCTATTTGATCTTGTTCTTGTCGCGACCTTGCGAGACTTCCTCCGGGGCAACAGATGGTCGCAAGGGTCCTTGAGTTTCATTCTTATTTAAGATGGGGAGCGGTCGGCTGAGTTCCACGGCTCTCCAACCCCTCCACTTGACCAGCCTCCCAAGCGTCAGGATTCAGCATTACATCCTAAGCACGGTTCTCTTCCCAAGTCTATTCTGCTTTAGGCTTGTTTTCCTTCTTCGTCCGCGAAAATAGATGTGATAATCGATAAGCCTTCGGATGTACTTGTCGGTTGTGTTCGTCCCGTTCCTCAGAAGAATTGAAGGTCTCGCCACACAATCTGCACTTGAATTTCTTCTCTTGCAACATACCCTCGTGTATGTCCTTTCTAATTCTTAAGAGTTCTTGGGCCTGTCACCTTTTCACCGTACTGTGTCTGGCCTCGGCACGCAGGAGTCGTTATATCACTCGGCGCCCAAAGTGGCGAGCGATCGAGAATGATGCTTACTCACGTGACGATTGTCGTCAAAGACCAGAACGCAGCCCTGGAGTTCTATACCAAGAAGATGGGCTTCGAGAAGAAGGCCGACTACCAGAATCCTGGTCAACCGCGGTGGCTCACTGTTGCGCCGAAAGGGCAGGCTATCGAGATGGTCCTGTTTCAGGCGGGGTCAATGACGGACCCTAAGGTACCTACGAGTCACGATCTGCCAGGAATCGGGACACGCTGGGTGCTTGAGGTCGATGACTGCGGAAAGACATTTGCTGAGCTGAAAGCGCGCGGAGTGAAGTTCTTGGACCTGCAGCCTCGCGAAGAGGGTTGGGGTTTTGCAGCCGATCTCGTCGATCCTGACGGCAACCATTTTACGATTCATGAGACGCGCAAGCCCTCCGCGACCACGGATTGGGCTAAAACAGGCAAGAAAGTATAGAGGACCTCACCCTCTAAAGAATTTCAGCAGTCATCAGAACCTGTGTACCCATCTTCCAGCCGCTAGGTTGGACTATCCTATTATCGTCGTTCTCTCAATGCGTCTGGAGAGACAATCGGATTGGGAAAGGAATCTGAACAAACCCCGCGTGAGAAGGCAGAAAAAACTCTGCTCGCCATCAAGGAGTTCAAGCGGTATCTGGAAGGTGTGGAGAAAGACCTCAGCGGCATGTCAAAGAAATTCTCGAATAGAGAGATCGCTCAAGGTGTCGGTTTCGCAGCAACCGGAATTCATGAAGCCTTAACCTATTTAGGCATAGTCAAGAAGGTGGTCGAGAAAACCGAGCGGATATTCGCCAAGAGAAACCATGTCTCTGATAAAGAGACTGACGGGCCTCTCCGAGCTTCAGGAGACCCTCAGTAAACAACGGTTCACAATGGAGGCGCAATTTTCGGAAACTATTTCCGTTTGCGAATGGCGATGGCTAGGAAGGCTCATACTATTGCGACGAGGAATCCTATGATTGCACAGGCGACCGCTATCGTTGGGGAAACGCCTACAGGCTTGTACAGGTTCTCAGCGTTTGGATTATTCTGAACCATTGCGTCGCCCTATCTTACCGGCGCCGACAGCCATTCCAACTGTGAATTGGACGAGTTCGCTAGCCCCAAGCGGCAATCCCCGATTGCGACAGTATTTCCTAGGCGAGTAACATTATCGCGAAATATTCCTCATCGGCTGTGCGGTAGAGGCTTGGCAGTCAGTTCCGTCTCCACAAGCAGTCTCAGGGGCACTCGTGGATGGCTCCTCGTCATGATACTTCTCATAGGAGTCTTCTCGACTGTTGAAGCTTACACGGGCGGAAAGCTGCCTATTCGCCTCGAGCTCGTAGCCGCATATCCCACTCCACCGCTTGTTAGAGGCTGGGGCGGGATATTCGCAGACAGTTCAGCCCTCCAGGCCAACCTAGATATAATCAAGGGGAGGGGCTACAATGGCTTCCGTTGCATGATTTACAATTCAGACCTGGGCAGAACCCCTTCTATTAGTTCGATAGTTAACGCTGTCAACGTTGCCAAGGCTAACGGATTATGGATTATCCTCGACCGCCACGCTTACACTGACAGTTTCGACACCGACCCTCTCTGGGATCAGGTTGTAGCGGCTGTCAAAGACCTGTACGACCAGATAATCTGGCAGCCCCAGAACGAGCCCGCCTACAGCATGTCCACTCTGACCACAATGTATCAGAACTGGATAAACAAGGTAAGGGCTACGGGAGATACGCACTGGATTGTCGTCAGCATAGACTATCAGGGCTTCGGAGCGCCAGGAGACTCTGGCTTCCTGTCCCAATTCCCGCAGGTCACAGATCCCCTCAACAAAATATTCTACGATTTCCACGACTACTACTTCTACCAGTACCATCCCGCGTGGAGCGTATCTGATGCCCAAGCCTATGCGGACCAAGTGCCCGTTGCAGTAAACAGTCTCATCTCAGCGTATGGGCGTCCGGTGCTTATTACGGAAACCGGGGCTGATGCCTCGGGGGGCGGTGGTTGGCCTCCGGACACAGTGGTCGCGGGAAGCGCGGGTTATGCGCCAGAATCTCTAGCTTATGTCAGCAGAGAAGTCTCGGACTTGGACGCGATCAAGACGGGCTACATGCTCTGGACCGCGGACGACTGGACAGGCACCCAGGGCGCAGGAGCCACGGGAGCCCTGAACATCTGGGGCCAATACCTTCCCCTTCCAGCCAGTTCTCTTAGCCCTCCGCTAACCGGGTCCTTCAACTATTCGCCGAGTTCTGTGTTCCCGAATACCACTGTCACTTTCATCGCGACAGCCTACAATGGTACATCCCCTTACACGTACAAATGGGCGTTTGGAGATGGGACGACAGGGACTGGTCAACAAATGACGCACAGGTTTTCGACACTTGGAACCTACAACGTGACTCTCACGGCTACGGATGCGGCCCAGGGCCAATTCACGACCAGTCAGTCCATAGCGGTGATACAACCTCCGCCCTCTTCTGGCTGGATAGATATCGTCTATCAGAACACGGCTCTTTTCACCCTCGGTACAGTGGCACTGATAGCGGCTCTGGCTTTGACTGTGTGGGCCAGGAGGAAGCGTCGCAAAGACTTGGGCCGGTAGAAATGACATTCTCTCCAATTTCACCTGAGCTGGCCGCAGATTTTCCTGTGACCTCTGAATCTTGGGTGCTGTTGAAGATTACAATTTTCCCTGACTAAGTGTCCAGTACAGCTTGGATCCCAGTGTGTTCTAGAGACGTAGCCCGCAGAAGATCGACCATGTATTCGGCGCGATAACCAGAATTCGAGAAAGAGTACAGTCGAGCGGTGGCGTGGGTTACAAATCGTAAATGAATCCCCGAGCAGGACTGTGTTCTGTGTTAAGAAATGGCCTCAGATACTAACAGTAGAGAGTCGTGGACTGAACAAGAAGATTCGGGGAGAAGCCTTACCCCGATGAACCAGCTAAGACTATCAAGGGTTTTCCGGTTCAACGACCCACAAACAGGCGCTCCGCAGATCTCAGACTTTCCAGACTCGAATCCCACGGGGGATACACCGCTAGAAATACGGATGAAACACTTCACGGAAATCGAGAACTTCAGCTTTCTCGCACATGTCCTTGGACATGAGCTTGGGGGGACAACTCCCAGGCCGATTCGGACAGTCGTGGACCTACAGGTTCCCGACGACGAGTTTCAAAACTATGTCAATACAGCGAAGACCGTCTCTCTAACAGATGAAGAGCTCGCGGACACGGTTCTCGACGTTGGAATAAACTGGGAGCATTTTGTTGCTTCGAACGACAACCTGCTTATTCCTGAGCATCCGTTGAAGATTACTGATGTTCAGATGCAGGAGAAGATTGACTCGCTTGACTTCATCACCGAGGCATTTGTCAAGGAGATCAATCTCCGCAGCTTCGAGAAGCAAACGGGAACTAAGACTAAAAAGGGCCACGAGTAATCCGGGATTTCGGGCTACATAGTCAGCCCCCTTATTCTCATATTTTTCTTTGTTCGGAAAGCCGTTATTGGCTGACGCCTGTCTAATCGTGTGAAGCGGGCAAATAGGCATCGTGAACCGACTCATAGTGGCATGAAATTGGGCTGAGCGAACGCTGTGATGCCTGGCTGTGTTTTACGATTCCGAGTGGATTCTCGCGTGGTCCGGATTAGCTTCCAGACTCTGGAATAAAATTAAGTAGTCAAGCTCCAAGTCGAGAATACCAATACAGGAATTGGATGATTAGAAGAATGGCCATACCGAAACCTGCGTCACCTGTTGAATCGGAAATCTTTGATCTGTTCAAGGAAGCGGACCCTTCTGGAGCTTACATAAACGGGCTGAAAGAGTATGCTGGCAAGATCTTCATTCCTTCGAGGAAGAATCTAGATAGGCTTTCTAGGCGGGTCGAAGAGTTGCGGTTGAAGGCGGAGAACAAGTCGCAGCTCAAGGTCCTCGATTCAGGGTCTGCGTGGGTTACGTTGAATGAGCCGCATCAGGTTGTTGAATGGGTGTTGAACGCGTTCTTTGGTTACATGATCAAGGAAGGCATCATCGACAGACACATGAAGGCGCTTACTCGAAACGGCATTAGGGCGGTACAAGCGGCCACCATGGAGGCTGCAGGTAAGAACTGGCCGACGGGGCTGCGTTTGCTTGCGTTGATTCGTTGTGATGGTCTGCAGGAGATTATCCGGACGATCAAGAAGGAGACTCAGGATAAGCAGCTGAAGGAGGGGCTTGATGATCTTTCTGAGGTAACGAGGAAGTATGCTTCGATCTTCCGGGTTAAGGGTTTCAAGAACCAGGGTTTTGACGAGGTCTACCGGATCATCAAGAAGCAGGGTGCGGATCTTGGCCGGAAAGAGATCTATGCTCAAGCGCTGCAACGTCTCTGGGATTATTCCGAGACGCCTGGTGAGTTGGAGGCGAAGGGTCTCAAGTATCTTGAGAGAGAGTTTCCAAGGTTCCAGCGGATTATGGCTAAACTGGCAAAGAAGTACGGTGTTGCTTCGAATGCGGAAAAGGTGTCGCAAGCGATCAAGGCCAAGAGAGCGGTTAAGGTCAATGAGGTTATTCCGTATCTCGCGGATCTTCGAAAGCGAGTTGTCAAGGTCGTCAACAAGAGTATTGTCAAGGTTAATCCGAACTATGATGCGAAGGTGATCGAGACACCGTCGTATCTGACGGCGATATTTCCGAGCGGCGGCGCATTCTTCTTCGACACTCTCACGAATAAACCACAACAATTGTTCATCTGTACTACGGACCCGCGTCGCGATCCTAGCACGGCTCCTGGCGAGTTACTCAATCTCCTTGTGCATGAGGAGTATGGTCATTGTGTTCACGCGTCGAACTCGTCCGTCGGGTATGGGGCAAAGCCGACCTTGGTCGATATGCTCTGGTCTCCGCTTGGAGGGGCAATCTCGGAGGGTATCTCGTTCCAGCGGGAGATGGAGTTCCAGGATGTGATGGAGAAGCTGAAGACGAGAAAGGGTCTCAACGCGGATGAGAAGGCGTTGGTGAATTTCTATGAGAAGCATGGAGGATTCGATAATATTGCGGAGGAGTACGAGTTCTATACGTGGATGTGGCGTATCGTACGGTTCCTACGGATCATCGGTGACGCGAGGATCAACTCTGGCAAACAGGGTCTTGTGGAGTTTATCGAGTGGGCGAGTAGGAAGACGGGCTTGTCAAAGAGCATGGTCTACCACCAGCTGTTCCCAGCGCACCAAGGGAACGGGCCAGGATACGCGTCCACATACGCCATAGTAGGCGAGAGCATACGAGAGATACAGAATAGAGCCTTGAGGAACGGGAAGAAGTTGCTGGATTTCAACACGTATGCGTGCAGCATGGGCTTTCCAGCAAGGACGATATTCGAGGATCGCCTCCGAGCCTTCGCCACAAAATAGCCGGAAAAGGGCACTCATCCCACGCGAAGTGCCTCAGCAATACCCCACTTTTTCAGCGGGACGATTTCCTGTCTGGGGGCTGATAATAGGCGAGTCAGCCTGAACAGGGCGTAATACTGGCTTGATGGCAAGGCGAAACCTGCCCTTTTTCCGGCAGATCACGGAGGGTCAATGGGTGAGCCGTTGGGGTCAGCATTCCAGATTCGAGATCAGGGCTGATTATGGGCGATTTTTCCTCTCCCCTACGAATATAGCTTGGTTTTGCGTATCCTGTAGGCCATGGGTGAGAGAGTCAGTATTGCCGGGCTTCGGGCGGAGCACGCGGCGCGCCGGGCTGGAGTCATGGCCTGGGTCCAGTCTGTGGTGATCTTTCTCTTGCTGGTCGGGGTAGCTGAAGATTACGATCACAATCTGTACTTCCAGTCCTGGGCTGGCACGCATCTCGTTGGGTTGGGGTTTCTGCTGAACGGAACTCTAGCCGCATTCTACGCGGGCATTCTGATGGGGCTCTTCCTAAAGATGGATCTACCGAACAGGGTTAGCAAGCGGATAAGAAGCGGGGAGCCGGTCGTGCCGGATAGCGTCCTGAGGTTCTATGACGAAATCGCCGTATTGACCTCCGAACCCGGAAAATAGATACCCGGGATACCGGGCAACTCATGATCTCGTGAAGGGTGGGGCTCGGGAAAAACGGCCACCCCCGGGGGTCACATAATAGTTAGCAGAAAAGAATAGTTACGACAAAAAAGGTACGAGAGAAAAGAATGCTTACCGGTAGCAAAGGCTCGAAATAAGCGGATTGTCGGGCGACCGGGGGCATCCAAGAAAATGCCCGGGTATACGTGGCTGTACGGGGATGGAGCTTGACGGCTAACTTAACTAGCTATGCGGGTGGAGAAATGGACTATGAAAATAGTGTCCCTTCTGGCAGGACTGATGCTTCTGGCGACGCTGTCCCTTGCTCCGACGGCAATGGCTCAGGGCACGAATTTCCTAGCAGTGCTGAATGGTGCCAACCAGATTCCCAGCATTCCAACGAACGGCCACGGGGTCTTCCTGGCGAGTTTGAGCGCTGACGGTGGAAGCTTATCTTTCAGGTTGATCGTTGCGAACATTGAGAACGTTCTGGTTGCCCATATTCACCTTGGAGATTCGACCCATAATGGTCCTCCAGTGGTCTTCCTCTTGCAACCTACGCTTCTCTCAGGCCGGAGTGACGGTACAATTGCCATGTTCACGATCACCGCAACTAACCTGGTGGGACCGTTACAAGGCCAACCGTTGTCCGCTTTGGTCGATGCTATCCAGCACGGGAACACCTACGTGAACGTTCACACCACACAAAATCCTTCTGGCGAGATTCGGGGACAAATCTTCCTCGCAGACGAGAGCAACTAAACACATCGAGTCCCAACTTCCGGTCCCACCTTCCTTCTTTTCTGGCGGATGAGCTAGGCTTCAGCGAGGGTCAGTCGCTAAGACCCCCCATTTTCCGGAAACTATTTCCTGTCTAGCAGTGACAATTGTCGCGTCCGGGTCCGAGACCCATCAGAGGACCGGGAAATTCAAAAGCAAAGCCTCCGGGATTCCAAAAACGCCACGGAGGTTATCGTATCAATAATCTAGCAATCCTTTTTTTTCTCGTCTCATCAAATGACTTACCGGTGGCATGTCCCTGTCAGGGATAGCGTGTCCAAAATGTGGAACGAATAATCCTGCAACAGCACGATACTGCTCCTTATGCGGCAATATTCTTGCGCCCGTTTCCCCGGGACAAACTGTCGCACCTTCGCCGGTGCCCTCGGTGCCTGTGACGCCTGCTCTCAGCGCCTACTATGGATACGTGGCTTCGTACTATGAAACCGCGCGTGCCACTGCAATCGACAGGACCAAAACCGGCCTACTGCTACTCGTAATCGGATTCGTCATCAGTTGGATCCCAATTGTTGGAGCGGTCGGGGTCATCTTCGAACTAGTCGGGGCAATACTACTGATCTTGGGATGCCATACCTTTGGACCAGACCACGCTCGAAACGTCCTGTTGTCAATCATTATTTTCGTAATAGCCACAGCTGTCGTTGTTGTGGCAGCGATCTTCGCTGTAATTTCACAACTCCTGTTTTTCCCGCCTGGCGGCAATCTGGCACCACCTTCGTTCCTCGGCGGGTTTTTTGTCGGCCTGCTAGTCGGAATCGCCATCTTCGGTATTGCCGAGGTCCTCTTCACGTACGCGTTGCAGGCTGGTAGCGGACGAATACTTCTCTGGTGCGGATATGCTTCGACTATTGCGACAAGTAGCATTGCATTCTTCGTGTTGAACGATGTGCCAAACGTGAACGTAATTTCGATCATTCCGGCCTTATTCTATGCCTACGCTTACTATCTCGCAAGAGAACGAATTGTGCACGGGGAAATACCCACTCCGTCTTTGGCGCCCCCGCAAGTACAACTTCCCCACTAAATTTTGAAACGTCGTTGACCTAGAGGCCTAGCTCAGCCTGAACACTTCCATCTTCACGCCCCTCTCGGCAGGCTGTCGAGTGAGCCTTGCCTTCATCCGCGAGTTAGTTCTGTTTCTTCCACACAAGCCACGTGTAGAAGAGGACGATTCCATACCCGATGGCTGCGTACAATGTTGCGTCGATGTTGAAGAAGCCCCAATTGTAGCTCGTAGGTTGAGGACACATGAAACATGTTGGGATAAGTTCTACTGTCTTCCAGGGAAGGGGAAAGCCATATTTTTCTGGGCCATTTCCGGGAAGCGCCCAGAAACCCTCAGCCAACGTGGTCAATGCCGCGAGTACTGGAATCAGGACATAGAAGATGGAGATGTGCCTCAGTTTCATACTCAAGCCCTCAGCCTCCAGTTCTTAGGCCAGGTCGGTAGAAATCCTAAATATCGCAGCTGGCCGCGGCAACTCCGCACATTCTTGTCATCGCAGAAAACAGAGGATGTCAAAATAACCGTCCGCCCTGCTAACACTCTGTATCAGGCGTCAGGTAGGATTCAGGATGGTACGTTTCGTGGTCGGTGGCATTTTTCCTTCGACACCTACAATAGTCCGTTGCACAATGGTTTCGGAAACCTCCGCGTACTAAACGACGATACACTAAGCTCTGGTGCCATCTGGCCGTTGCATCCTCATACTCAGAATGAGGTTGTCACATATGTCGTCGAGGGAGAGTTCCGTCATGAGGACGAGCGTGGTAAGGGCGGCGTTCTCCACAAGGGAGGAGTACAACACACCACCGTGGGCCGTGGAATGTACCACTCAGAGATCAACAATCGAAAAGACATTCCCATGCGGTTCATCCAGATATGGTACATACCCGAACAGCTCAACATGACACCATCCGTAGAACAGCAGGAGGTAGATCGGTCAGAGAGAACCAACCAATGGCTCCCGTTGGTGGCTTACAAGAATCCGGAGACGCTCCCGCTCAGAGCCGACGGCGCAGTCCTTGCATCATTCCTCCAACTAGGACAGAAGATCGATTATGAGTTGAGAGACGGTCATGGGTTATACCTCTATGTCCTAGAAGGCGGACCCGTCCGCGTCCGCGACAAGCTTCTACCAGAATTCAACGCGGCAGAAGTACGAGGACAGGGGATCGTTACGACTACAGCAGAGCAAGAAGCTGAGCTGCTTCTACTGGAAGTCAGCTTGACGAAGGGCTGGCCGACCCATTGAGCCGTTGATGCTCCGGCCATGACGTACCTGATCCAGAGTTGGAACTACTAATCAGTGCAGTTGGATGACTCCAGACCTAATCTCAGACTCCCAACCAGGGAACCAAACCGGTCCGTCGCTTCGAGAGAACAATTCCCTCGTTTCGCTCATACCACTTCTACTATCGTAAGAAGTACCAGTGACATCAGGCAGTCACTTGCCGTACTCACGTAAACTTGCGATGTATCTAGGTGAACCCTTTGAGAAAACGCACGAGATTTGGTGGAACTGTGGCCTGGCGGTCGAATCCAGACATCCTCAACATACTGTAATTCCTTTCAGCCCGAGAAAAATGAATGAACGTTTGGTGGGATTCATACTGGAGCCATCAGGTCGAGAATTGGAGGCAGCATGAGGAGGGCCGAAATCAGGGAAAGAATAATCCCCCCATGTCAGGTCTGTGGACATGTTGGTAATTTTTCAGACTCATTCTAGGGGGCAAACCAAGAACGGTAGGCCCTCCGTCTAACCCGCGCAGCGGTGGCTGCCGCGGTTCACTTCAAAAGCGGCTCAATTTGTCGCATTCGCTAAAGACGCTTGAGACGCAAGCTTCCTCGCATTAATGTTATCTCTTGTGCTCTTGCCACTGTCCCTAGTGAGGAATTCCTCGTGATTCGTTGTCCAACGTGCGGAAATGATGTAGTATATTCTCCGGTTCCATCTCTGTACTTCTGTCTGGAACAAATGCTCGGCGAGAATATTTCCATCAGCGTGGAGTGCAAGCCTTGGATAATAGAGGACGCACCGGCCGCAGACTTGCTCAAAATGACTGAGAGAATCGAGAAATTAGCAGTAGAACTTAGACTCTAGACGCGCTTCGCATTTGAGCGAGCGCGCCCAAGCATTGGAACGCAATTCCCGTCCTTATGCTCTTTTTCTGGGCCTGCAGAGGGAAAGGAGTTTGAACTTGCGTTTGTTCCCACACCCGATTGTCATTGTTTTTCGGCGCGAATCCCACGTAAGGGTTCGAACGTAGCTGCACGGGTGTTCGCTGGCCGCTGCCTTAGAAGGGAACCTTATTCGACATTCAACTCCTCCGCCAGACCGCTAACCTTGGCTTGCCTAACCCACCTCTACGTCATAGCCGCCAAGTCTCATCGCCTGGTTCGATGACGATGCTTACTCGAAGGATTCATCGCGACTATGTCGAACAGTATGCGTCTGTAGTTTATCGTCAAGGCTCTTGCATAGAAAGATCCTTCGACGCTCATTTCCTTGAATTCGTGGCCCTTTCTCTCGTGCGGCCCGAATCTCTCGAACGACAAGCAGTTTTCGAGGTATGGCCTGAGCTTGATAGGATCAGCGTCTACCACGATCTCTTTGAGTATGGGTCTCTTCTTTGACGCGCTGAGCAGGTCATTCAAGGCTTCTCTAGCTGCTTCATGGTTCTTCCAGGCTTCCTCCAC
>Ga0209471_1001569_pt1 | contig 13464 bp, 13 predicted proteins | sample GraSoiAngelo_128_FD_185885 | JGI IMG/M metagenome (GOLD analysis project Ga0209471, IMG submission 185885) | Grasslands soil microbial communities from the Angelo Coastal Reserve, California, USA - 14_0927_12_20cm (SPAdes) (version 2) | ecosystem: Environmental > Terrestrial > Soil > Grasslands ...
GTCTTATCGACGATCACCTGGAGCCGCGCGAATTCGTCGCGAATCTGCTCAGGTGGGAGCAGGTGGATGCGGGTGGCGAGAATGGCGGCCTCGAGCACGGCATGCCGGGCCCGGTTGAAGCCGAGGAATTCGCGCTGCACGCCGCGATGCACCACGCGGGTCACGATGCGCGCGCGCGGCGGCGTCGCGTCCAGCGCCTGGACGCGAACTTCGCGCCAAGAGCAGGCGGCCTCGAGCACGACTCCGGGCACCACGGCCGCCGGCCGGGAGGGGAACTCGACGTTGGAGATCGCGCCCCGCGCGAACAGCATGACGTCGTCCGTGAGGTTCACCACGGCGGCGCCCGTCGCCTCGAGGTTCCTGAACGTCGTCGTCTCGAGGAACGGCTTGATGACGATCTCGTCCTCGCCCCATTCGACGCCCATAGGAGCGAAGTTCACCGCCCCGCGTGCGTCCACGGTCGTAAGAATGGACTCGATGATCAAAGGACGGCAGGGGCGGCAGGGGCGGCAGGGGCGGCACGGACGGCGGCCCGCACTCCGTCTGCGCGGTCCGGGAGGGTCTCGGCGCGCGAGGCAGCCCCGTGCAGGAACCGGTCCAGCAGCACGTAGCCGTGCTCGGTGAGCACGGACTCGGGGTGGAATTGCACGCCGATCACGGGATGGCGCACGTGCTCGACGGCCATGATCTCCCCGTCATCCGCGGTCGCGGTGACGCGGAGGTCGGTGGGCAGACCCGCGCGGGCGATGACGAGCGAGTGGTAGCGCGCCGCCAGGAAGGGGGTTGGGAGTCCCGCGAACAGGCCACGCCCGTCGTGCCGGATCCGCGCCGCCTTGCCGTGCACCGGTCGCCCGGCGCGCACGATGGCGGCGCCGTACGCCGCGCCGATGCATTGATGACCCAAGCAGACGCCCAGGATCGGGATCGTCGGCCCGAACCGCCGCACCACGTCCGTGGAGATCCCCGCCTCCCCCGGCGAGCACGGGCCCGGTGAGATGATGATGTGGGACGGGCGCAACGTCTCGATTTCCTCGTACGACGTAGCGTCGTGCCGTCGTACGACGGTCTCTTCGCCCAGCTCACGCACATAGCGGGCCAGGTTGAAGACGAAGGAGTCGTAGTTGTCGATCAGCAGAATCATGCGCTCACTCAGATCAAAACGTAACGCGGTCCTTCTTGGCGTCGATGGTGGCGGCATCGAGACCTGGCACCCTCTTCAAGTCCTCGAGGGATGCGAATTTGCCGTGCTGGGAACGGTACGCGATGATCGCCGCGGCCTGCGAGCGCCTCAACGTCAGGCCACTCTCCAGCTCGATCGCCGTCGCCGTGTTCACGTTGATCCGCGGGATGGAATCCGCGGGGAAGTGCGTCGCGAGATACCCGAGCACGGCACCGAGCTCCTCGTCTGTCCCCTTGGCGCCGAGCGCGCTCATCTTCCGAAGCGTGCCCGCCCATCCACCCCGATCCTGACGCACCGACATCACGACGTCCGCGGCGTGACACTGCGAGCAGAGCCGGACGGTCTCCTGCTTGCCCGGCCCGTCGGGCAGCTGCGCAGCCGCGTGAGGGGCGCCCAGCCAAGCCGCGACCACTATCACCGTGCAGCGCACTTCAGTGCTCCATCGGGAATCCGAACGCGTACAGTGTGCCGTCGCCGGTCGTCACGTACACCTGGCTGCCGCCGGCCGACAATCCGGCAGGCGCGGCGGGCGCGATCGCGGCGCCGCTGTTCCACAGCTCGTTGCCGGTCGCCCCGTCGAGTGCGTGCAGGACCACGGGCGAGGCGGGCTGCGCGCCGCGGGAGACGGCGAAGATCACGTCGTTGACGACCGCCGGCGTGAGAGACGTCGGCATCTGGCGCGACACCCAGCCGGGCTCGAGCCTCGGTACGCTATCCCGCTGGATCACTTTCCATGCGGCCATCGCGCCCCCTCCTCCCCGAGCCCCGGCGGGCGCTGCGAGCCAGCGGGTGTCGTCCGTGTCGGCCCAGCTGGTGAGCGCAGCGGTCGCGGTTTGGGGCGTCACCGGTGTTGTGACGAAGGTCGTGCGGCGAGTGTCGAGCAGCCGGATCCGTCCATCCCGGCTCGAGGCGGCGATCAGCAGGCGGCCGCCCCGATCGAAGATCACGGGCGAGGAGCTGAAGCCTGGCCCGCCGGAGCGATATGTCCCTCGCAGCTTCAAGGTGCGCTGCTCGAGCGCGACCAATTGTCCGGCGCTGGTCGTCACGTAAATCGTTCCGTCCGGACCGATGGCGGGACCGACGGCGCCGGCGACACGACCGGGAGCGCGCCACGTGGTGACCCGGTGTGTGCCGAGATCGAGTGCCCAGACCGCATCCGAGGCCGCCCCACACCCGCGGCTCGTCGCCACGTAGGCGACGTCATCGACGACGATCAACCCGCGCGCGTTCGCATATGGAGGAAGGAACCGCAGCGGGGGCTCGGCGTCGGCGCCGTTCATCACGTTGAGGGTGCGGAGCATGCCGTCCGTCGACAGGACGTACACGATGGGAAAGGGACGCGGGGTCGGGCGCGGGGCGGGGGGCTTGGGCGGGGCCGGGGCGGGCGCTTCCGGTCGGCGCGCCACGAGCGGCGCCAGCGTCACGGCGCCCTCACCGGGATCGCCGACTGCGCCGCGGGCGGGTTGACGGGTGCGGCGCGAGCCCGCCCCCCCGATCAGGATCGGAAGAGCGGCGTTGGTGGGGCGCGCCAGGTTGGGTGTCATCGCCCGCGCGCACGCGGGCACGCCGCCGGTGGAGGGCGCACCCGGAGCGAACCGCCGCTCCCATTCCACCCGGCCCAGGTCGGTATCGATCGCCACCGCGTGATCGGACGGCGCGCCGACAAATGCCAAAGCCCGGAACCCCCGGTATCCGATCACCAGGTCGAGCAACACGGGTGGGGTCAACGCGCGCTCGGCGGTCGATGGGTCAACGACCTCGAGCTTCCACAGCAGCTGAAATCCGGGTCTCTGCAAGGTGGCGGCGGAGATCTTGCCCTCCGCCCTCACCCAGGACGAGCGCTGCGCGTCGTACCCACCCGTCGTCCAGTCCTGGGCACGTGCGCTGTCGGCCCCCGCCCCTCCCAGGGCGACGCCGGCGCTCATCACCACGGCCATCAAGGGAGAGGCTCTCATGGGCCGACGCCGAAGCAGTACACCGTCCCGTCGAACGTGCCCAGGTAGACGCGGCCGTTGGCTACGGACAGGCCGGCCCAATGGTTCCATGACGTGATCTGCGTGCCGGAGGACCACAGCTCTTCGCCCGTCTGACCATCGAGCGCGTACAGGACGACGTGGGTGGAATTCTTGATGCGAAACTCGGCCGAGTTGGCCCGAAGGCCCAGCTCCGGCGTGGCCTGGGTGGTGCTCTCGCCGCTGCCGTACGCGAACACGACCCCGTTGGCAACGACCGGAGGCTCTGCACGGTTCATGTCGCGAGAGATCCAGGCCGGCGTGAGCCGGAGGCCGCCGTCCCGCTCTTCCAGTTTGAACGCGGCGATGGCGCCTTCCCGGACTTCGCCGTGCTCCACCGGGGCTTTGAAGAGCGAGTGCTTGGGTCCCCAAAACGGCGCCAAGACCCAACGTGTGCCGTTCGTGTCCACCCAGCTCGCCATCGCTCCCCAGATGCCCGCCGAGGCGAAATTGAGGCCTTCGTTGCACAGCTGCGGCGTGTGGTACAGCGGCGTGCGATGATCGTCACCGCCGATGGACTCAGCATCCATCAAGTACACGCGGCACTCCTTGCCGGCCGAGACCATGAGCTCGCGGCCCTTGTAGTCAAAGATCGCGGGCGTCACCTGCATGTCGAGGTCGCGCTTGAACAGCCATTCGGCGTTCGCCGGCGCGAAGTAGTCCACCAGCTCGAGCGCCTTGGTACTCGGATTCTGCTGAATGCCGACGATCCCGTTCCCGTAGATCCCGCGCTCGGGATCCCACGGCCCGTCACCGGTGCCGGTGTACATCACGCCCTTCGAGCTGATGGCGGGTCCCGTACGGCCCCACATGCCGCCGCCTGCCGGTCCCCAGCTGCCGACCTTGCCGGTGGCGAGGTCGTAGGCATAGGCCACATTCGGATGACCGCCGCAGCCTTGGGCCGTGTGGGTATAGAGGACGTTGTTCCAGAGGTTCAACGCATACGGTTTCCCGTTCGGGGGCATGAACTTGGCGGGCGGCGCCACATCCTCGCCGTCGGCGACGTTCACCTGGTGGAGCGTCCCGTCCCACGACACGGCGTAGATGGTGTATCGGCCCGCTACCGCGGTGCGACCGATCACCGGTGTAGCGGTGATGCCGCCGGGGCACATGAGACCGCTCCGGGGCGTGGTGTCGCCGATTGCCGAATGGTCGAAGCGCTTCTTCCAGAGCAGCACACCGCGGCCGGCGTCGATGGCGTACAGGTTGTCGGACACGCCGGTGACGATGACGATCTCCTTCGGCCCCTCGCGCGTGTCCACTCGACCAACGACGAGCGCGGGCAGAAGCGAATGCATCTCGCGCGGAACGTTGTCGAGCATGATCTTCCATAGCAACCGGATGTCTTTGGCGCTGCGGGTCGAGAGCAGGGTCTCGGCTCCCTGCCAGGCGGTGCGCTGCGGGTTGCCGCCGTCCGTCAGCCAGTCCGTGTGCGCGAGTGTCGTGACGGCATCCAGATCCTTGAGGCGGATGTTCCGGAACTCGATCTTCATGGGCGGGCCGGCGTGCAGCTGCAGGCCCAGCAGGCCATCCCTAGCCCGTCGCTCGTCGTCGTCCACCAGCAGGCTGGTCACGTGGCCGTTCACGAGCTCCAGGATGACGTTGCCGCGCGCGACGACCCGCACGTCGTTCCAATCTCCCTTCTTGATGAACCCCTTCACCATGTCGGGCGTGCCCACCGACCCGAGCGCGTGTACCTGGCCATCTGGGGCGACGCGCGCGACTTGGCCCGGTCGCGCGAGAAACCCGCGCCCCCGCTCTTCGTAGATCTGGCCTGTGTAGGCGTCGGCCGCGTCGATGTCCGCCTGATAGCCCTTCATCACCCAGCGGCCCACCTCGGGCAGCAGCGAGCTCCGGAACTGGACGCCGCTGTTGCCGGCGGGGTTGCGGGTGTCCATGCGGTATTCGAGCGTCAGGACGAAGTCGCGTGTCGTGCCGCCCCGCCAAACGAGGAACGTGTTCGCCGTGAGCGGCCGGTCGGCGCGTGTTTCGCCGACGATCGCCCCGTGCTCGACCCGCCAGAATGCGGGGTCGCCGTCCCAGCCCTGCAGCGTCGTGCCGTCGAAGATCGGGTCGAGTTCGGCCGTGTCCCCGGCTGCCTGTTGTGCGGAGGCAGGGGCTGCAGCGAGCGCGCACAGCAGCGCCGCGAAGCGCGCGAGGCTCGAGTGTCTGTTCGGGATCATGGTAGTAATGCGGCGATCAGGCCCCGCGCCTTGTCCAGCGTTTCTCGGTACTCCTGCTCGGGATCGGAATCGGCGACGATGCCGCCGCCGACCTGAAAATACACGTCGTGCCCCCGCACCAGATAGGTCCGGATCACGATGCTCGAGTCCAGCGCACCGCTCGTGCTGAGGTAGCCGATCGCGCCGCAGTACACGCCCCGCGCCGTCGGCTCGAGCTCCGCGATGATCTGCATCGCCCGGACTTTCGGGGCGCCGGTGATCGAGCCGCCGGGAAACGCAGCGCGCAGCAGATCCACGGCATCGTGCCCGGGCGCGAGGTCGCCCACGACCGTCGACACGAGGTGGTGCACGGTGGCATAATGCTCGAGCGCAAACAGCTCGGGGACCCGCACGGTGCCGGGCCGGCACACCCGCGACAGATCGTTCCGCAACAGGTCGACGATCATCACGTTCTCCGCCCGGTCCTTTGCGCTCTCGGCGAGGGCGAGCGCGAGGGCCGCGTCGTGCTCCGGGCCCACCCCGCGGGGCCGCGTGCCTTTGATGGGGCGCGTTTCCACTCGGCCGTCCGGCTGCACGCGGAGGAAGCGCTCCGGCGACGAGCTCGCGACGATCACGTCCCCGAAATCGAGCAGCGCGGCGAACGGGGCCGGGTTGCGGCGGCGCAGGCGCTGGTACAAGGCGAGGGGCGTGTCGACGAGTGGGGCCTCGAGCCGCTGCGACAGGTTGGCCTGGAAGATGTCGCCCGCACGGATGTACTCGATGACGCGGGCGACGGCGTCGAAGTAGCCCGCGCGCGTGAAATTGGAGCGGACGCCGGGGATGTCGGGCACGGGATAGGAAGGGGCCGAACGGGCGGGGTCTCCCTCCGCGACAAAACGACGCAGGCGCTCCGGGAGACCCCGCCCGTTCGGCCCAACGGCTACACGCTCCTTCACGAATGCCAGACGCGCCACCGCACGCCGCGCCGCCGGAGCGCCCCGCTCCGGCATCCCGGTCGAAATCAACCACGCCCTGCCGGCCTGGTGATCCCAGGCGATCACCCAGTCGTACAGGCCGAGCAGCAGGTCGGGCACGGCCAGATCGTCGTAACGCGCGCGCGGCACCCGCTCGAGCGCCGCGCCCCAGTCGTAGCCCACGTACCCAGCCGCCCCACCCTGAAACGGCGGCACCCCCGCCACGCCGTCGGCCCGATAGGGCGCGAGCAGCTCGCGCACGCGGGCCAACGGATCGTCTGCGACCCGGTTCCAGCGACCGCTCTCGAGCTGCTGGGTAAGCAGACCTTTCGTCCGCACGGCGGTATAGGGATCCGCAGTGAGAAAGGAATAGCGACCGAGCAGCTCGGGGTCAGCGGTGCTGTCCAGGAGCACGAGGAACGGCAGGTCCGCAAATCGGGCGCAGGTTTCGAGCGGATCGGGGGTGGGGACGAGCTCCTCGACGAGCGGTGCGGCGTCGCTCACCGGCGGCTTTTGGTGCGGGGGGTACCCCGGCCGCGCGAGCGCGTCGAGCGTTGTGTCAGCTGCACGTGGTCGGGACCGCGGTCGTCCGGGGGCGTGAGGTACCCCCATTGCAGCGCGCCCTCCTGGCGATACGTCTTTCCGAGAGTGACGGCGAGCTTCGCCTTCGCGAGCTCGCGGCCCAGGTAGAAGGCATGCATCGGCTCGTCCACGTCGAGTTGGGCGAAGATCTCGTGAATGTTCGTGCCGCGCACGAACTTCTCGCTGTTGAACACGGTGATCGCGTCGCGATCCGTGAAAATGCGGAAATTCGGATCCGTGACGCCGCGCTGCAGCTCGCGCAGCTCCGCCTCGCTGTAGGCGAGCACCTCCGGATCCTTCACCGTGACCAGCCGATCGTCCACCCCCTTGGGGAGCGTGTGCTGCGTGACGGCGTGGTACATCAGTCGCCGGGCGACGTCGATCTCCCGCACGGCGCCGCGGGCCCACGGAATGACCTCGGTCGTGAGCACCGCGCGTACGCCGAGCTCCTGACAAATCGCCAGCAGCAGGGCGTGCACGCCGGTCGTGTCGGCGGCGGTGAGCTCCGTGATGTTCCCGATGCCCATGAACAACGGCGCCTGGGGGTAGCGTCGCCGCGCCTCCGTGTAGCGCTCGAGCGAGCGCATGAACCCGAACCCGATCGGCTCGATGATGGGGTCGATCAGGTACGACACGCTCCAGCGCTCGAGAGTCGCGACACTCGACTCCAGGCTGTCGGTTCCGCCGCCAGCATCGGGAATCACCACCACGCGCGTCTTCGTGCCGGCGAAGTCGCGCGCGACCTCGAGGTTAGAGCCGTTCACGCTCAACACGAGCTCGGCTCCGGCCCGCACGGCGGTACCGATCTCGCCGGGGTCGAGCGAGTCGATGCTCACCCGCATTCCGGCCGCGACCAGGTCGCCAACCACGGCGGCCAGGTCGGGAAATGCGCGCCCGGGGGTGCAGCCGATGTCGATCAGGTCGGCGCCGCTCACGCGGTAATGCTCCGCCTCGAGGCGGATCGCTTCCCGCGCGAGCCGCGGCGCGTTGTTCACCTCCGCGACGATCTCTATGTCGTACGCCCCGTAGTCGCGTGCCGCCGCGGCCCGTCCGAAGTACTCGGGGATCTGGCGCAGGTCCTTGGGGCCCTTCTCCACCGGCACACCGAGCTTCTGCGCCACCACGGCCGGATCGCCCTCGCACAGGCCGGGGATCAGGACGAGGTCCGTGTCGGGAGAGGGGGCAGCCTCGAGGAAGCGCGCGATCCACGGTGTGGTCATGAGTGCGGCCACCGTGATGCGCATGACCGCCACGTCCCAGGCGAACGCCGGCGCCATCCCGGCGACCACGCGGCGCAGCGCGGGCTCCGCGAGCTTCCCGGTGACGAACAGGACGCGGCGCGGGGCGCGCGGCGCCGCCGTCACCGCGGATCGCCCGCGCGCACGAACTTGTTGGGTGTCCCTTCGAGGGCGCCGCCCTTGGGGCGCCACAGCACCGTCTCTTCGATCTTGCGCGCCAGCTCGAAGTCCTTGTCGGTGATCCCTCCCGCCGCGTGGTTCTGGAGCTTCACGATCACGCGTCCCCAGGTGACCGACAGATCGGGGTGATGGTACGCCGCCTCGGCGACGTACCCGATGGCATTCACGAGCATGAGCGTCGTGGGCCAGCCGTCCGTCTTGTAGTTGCGGCGGATCCAGCCGTCCTCGTACCACCAGCCGGGAAAGTCCTTGAGCTTGGCTTCGATTTGGGCGTCGGAATACGTGGGCTCTTTCGCTGCCATGGCGGCTCCTTGGTCCGGGGGCTAGACGACGCTCCCGCCGTTGACCGCCAACATCTGGCCGGTCACGTAGCGCGCCGCGTCGGACGCGAGGTACACGGCCGCGTAGGCGATGTCCTCCGGCGTGCCCCAGCGGCCCAGCGGGATCGACTTGGTGATGCGCTGTTTGACGCTCTCATCGAGCGCGCTGCCGTAGGCGGTCTCGATCCACCCGGGGCCCAACACGTTCACCCGGATGTGTGGCGCGGCCGCGTGCGCAAGCGCGCGGCTGAACGAGTACACGCCTCCCTTCGCGGCGCAGAACACCTGGGCGTACTCGCTCTTCAATCCGCCCGCCAGCACATGGTCCCACGACATGTTCAGGATCACGCCGCCGGGGGGTTGCGCCCGCATCAGCTCGACCGCCTTCCACGAGGCGAGCACGGTCCCTCGCAAGTCGACCGCAAGCAGCCGGTCGAGCTTCTCCGTCCACGAGAGGCGCGACGCCTCGCCGGTGAGAATGTCGGCGCCCGCGTTGTTCACCCACACGTCCACGTGCCCGAACGTCCGCCGGACCGCGTCCGCCAGCGCGTCGAGATCTCGGCCCTCCGCGATGTCCGCCTGCAGTGGCTCCGCCCGGCGCCCGGCCGCGCGCGCCTGCTCCGCGGTCTCCTCCGCGCCCCGACGGTTGCCGCGGTAGGTGAGCGCCACGTCGGCGCCCGCCGTGGCGTACGCCAGCGCGATGGCGCGTCCGATGCCGCTCGACGCGCCCGTGACCACCGCCACCCTGCCGCTGAGCGAGAGCGTCGGAGCGGCCGCGTCCTGGCCGCCGGGCGTCGCCTGCAGCACGTCATCCGTTTGGCGTTTTGACATCGCGTCTCCGGAAGCCTAACCTACCGGCGGTTTCACGATAGCCACAAGGGAGCGCACGGAAATGCGTCTGTTGGTGAGCGTCCGAGGGCCCGTCGAAGCGCGTGCCGCGCTCGCGGGTGGTGCGGATGTGATCGACGCAAAGGACCCGGCGCGCGGGGCGCTGGGCGCCGTGTCGGCGGAGCGGCTCGCGGCGATCCGCCGTACGGTGGGCGCCGCGCGACCCGTAAGCGCGGCGCTCGGCGACGCCCACGACGAGGTGACGGTGGCGGCCGCGGCGGCCGCTGCGGCGGGCGCAGCCTTTTTGAAACTTGGCTTCGGCGGTGTGACGAGCGAGGCCCGGGCGCAGCGCCTGGCGCGCGCCGCCCGGCGGGACGCCGGGGCGGCGACGGCGCTTGTCCTCGTCGCTTACGCGGACTGGCGCCGAGCCACGAGCCTCGCGCCGGATCACCTGCTGGCGGTGGCCGTGGAGACTGGTGCCGCCGGACTGTTGCTCGATACGGCCTGGAAGGACGCTCCCCTGTTCGCCCTGGTGTCGCCCGACGCGGTCGCGGCGTGGGTCGCCGCCGTGCGCGCGGCGGGGTTGTTCGCGGCGCTGGCCGGAAGTCTCTCGGGAGCGGACTTCGCCACCGCGCGTGCGGTCGGTGCGGAGCTCGTCGGCGTGCGGGGCGCCGCATGCGTCGGGGGCCGGAAGGGCCGCGTGTCTGAGGCGCGGGTCGCGGCCCTACAGGGCCTGGTCCGCGCGCCGCCCTCCCCCACGCTCTCGCTCGGGGTCCTCGCGTAACGCCAAATCGAGCTGCCCCAGATCGTCCGCGGTCACAATGAGGTGCTCCACACCGGACGGGAGCGTGCGGAGGAAATGCGAGTCGACGAGCTTCTTGTGTGCTCCGTCCGCGGGCTTGATGAGGACTATGCGGCGTGCGCCCAACGCACCGGCGAACCAGGCGGCGATGCTGTCGCTCGTGACGTCCCACGAGTGCGGCAGCGGATCGGCCGCGCGGAGCCAGCGATAGGGCGCGAGCACCGGCAGGTCACCGGCCTGCAGCGCCGCGGCGACGCCGCCCGCGCCGTCGACCAGCACGGTGTCCGGTATGCGCGCAGCGAGGGCATGGGCGTATTGATCCATCCCCAGCACCGCCATCCAGTGCGCCGCGTCCTCGCCGATCTTGGCACGCTTGAACATCTCTCGCACGGCCTCGGCGAACGGCCCGCCACCCGGCACGACGACCAGGCGCCGGCCGCGCCGGAAGGCGGTGACTGCCTCGATGGTGAGCTCGAAGGCACCCGCCCTGCTGAGCAGGCCGCCGCCGATTTTGAGGACGGTATGCACCGCCGACGGAGTGCCCCTCACGAGGGAAACAGCAGCGCGACGGCCGCGGCGGGGGCGTGGCGCGCCGCGGGGCCCAGCCGGTCCGCCAAATGGATCACCTGAAGCCCGGCGCGACGCGCGGCCTCGGCCGCGAGAAACGATCCCAGCCCGGTGACGACGGCGTGCGTGAGCCCGGGCGAGCGGACGCGCGCCCGCAGCACGGCGTCCCGCAGCCGGGTCGCCTGAGCGTCCCACAGCGCGTCCGCGATGGCGTCGATGCCGTCGTCATCGAGCATCTCGCGATCGGCGCACACCACGCGCGTGAGCCGCTCGCCGGCGAAGGCGCGCGTGGCGGGACGACCGTCGGGCGTGGGAACCGAGTAATCCTCCGGCGCCAGCTCGCCGCGCCACAGATGGACATCGCCGGCGAGCGCAAACCCTTCGGCCGAGACGCCGGTCGGGCGACCGCAGACCGGCACGGTCGCCGCGATCGCCTCGGTCGGCGTGCGCAGCGCTCCCGTGTAGACCAGCTCACCCTCGCGCAGGCGTTCGGTGTCGTTCACGCCCGCGGCCCGCGGCACGCCGCCCGCGATGGGAACGATGTCCGTCGTGGTCGAGCCCACGTCGATGAGCACGCAATCGGGAACCAGGCGCGCCACGAGGAGCGCGGTCGCGACCCAGTTCGCCGCGGCGACCGCATGCGGCTCGCGCCGGGCTTGGGCGAGCGTGAGCCAGCGCGCATCCACCGTCCACACCCGCACGCATTCCTCCACGAAGGCCGCGGCTACGGCGTCGAGCACAAACCCCACACCCTCCCGCTTGGTGCGGAACAGCTGCGACAGCTCGGCCGTCATCGTGACGGCGTGCGCGTCGCCCGGCGCGGCGCCGACGTCGCACGCCAGGCGGCGCAGCAGCGGCGCGAGCGCGGCGGGATCACGTTGCAGCTCGTACGGCGCCGCCCGCGCCGCCACCACCCGCCCCTGCGCCACACGCGCGCCCTTGGTGTTCACTCCGCCGATGTCCCAGCCGAGGACCCCCGTCATTGCGTGTGATCCCGGTGCTCGACCTCCGCGCCGGGCGCGCCGTGCTGGCGCGGGAAGGCCGTCGTGAGAGCTACGCGCCCGTCCGATCGGTGCTCACCGGTTCCGAGACCGGGACGGGCGATGCCGTCGCGCTGGCGCGGGTCTATCGTGACGCTTTGGGTTTGGCGGACTGCTACGTCGCCGATCTCGACGCCATCGGAGGCGGCCCCGTCCAGACCGGCCTGTTGCGACAGATCGCGGGACTCGGCTCCACGCTGCTCGTGGACGCGGGCGTCACCGACGCGGCGCGGGCGCGTGCGGTCCGCGCCGCGGGCGCCGCGCAGGTCGTCGTCGGCTTGGAAACGCTGCCCTCGTTCGAGGCCCTCGCCGCCGTGGCCTGTGCCGTCGGCGCGGAGCGCGTCGTGTTCTCGCTCGATCTGCGGGACGGTGCGCCCCTCGTCCGCCCGGGCGTCGCGGCTGGCGCGACACCGCTCGAGCTCGCGCGGGAGGCCGTAGCGGCGGGAGCCGCGAGTCTCCTGGTCCTCGACCTTGCGCGCGTTGGGACCGGGCGCGGCGTGGATGCGACGCTGCTGCACGCCCTGCGGCGGGCGCATCCCACCGCGGAGCTGCTCGCGGGCGGCGGTGTGAGCGGCGCGCCGGACCTCGCGCGGCTCGCCGACGTCGGGCTCGACGGCGTGCTCGTGGCGACGGCGCTGCACGATGGCCGTTTGGGGCGGGCCGACCTCGAGGCCGCGCGGAGTGGTCACCCGAGCGACTCCCGGTAGGTGGCTGATTGCCCGGCGGTCTCCTCCACCTCTACTTCCACCGCGGTGAGCTCTACGCCGTCCGACGCGGTGAGCTCCTGGCGCACCCGGCCCGCGAGGTATTGCGCCAGCATCTCCACGGTGGTGTTCGGCACGGGAAGGAGGACGCAGTCGTCGCGCGGGAACACGTAGCGCGGTCGGCCCATGACGGTCACGCTCACCGTCTCGCCTTCCTCGCGGACCTGAATCTTGGGGTTCTGGAGCGGGAGCAGCACCTTGTGATCGATCTCGTCGGTGAGCCGCTTCATCAGTTGCTTTAGCTCGGCGAAGTCGACCACGTAGTGTGCTTCGCGGTTCAGTCCGCCCTCCACCACGACGCGGGTGCGGTAGTTGTGGCCGTGCAGCCGCTCGCAGCGGTGTCCTGGGAAGGTGATGAAATGGGCCGAGGCGAAGACGAGGTTGTCCTTCGTGACGGCGACCTTGAAGTTCTTATGGTCGGGCACGCCAGCCCCCTTCGAGCAGCACCACGTAGATCGCGGCGCCGGTCAGGTCCGCCGTGGCGCCGGGATTCAACGTGTTGGCCTCGTCCCGCAGCTCGCCGTCGAGGGCGGCGATCGCCTCCCGTCCCGCGGCCGTGCGCACGCCCCCGGCGTCGAGCACGCTGCGTCCCCGCCGCTGCACGGTGATCGCCGCCGGCAGACCGAGTTTGCGCGCTATGTGCGTATCGGGCGCGGCGACGAGGAGGGTCAGGTACGCCTCGACCACGGCGTCCCGCCAGGGGAGGCGGTCGGCGAGCGCGGCCCGGAGGGCCGGAGCGCCCAGCTCGAACGTGGTCCGGAAGTCGCTCGCGTATTCGCGGGCGATCGCGTCGCGCTCGACCGCCATGGCCATCA
>Ga0209471_1001570_pt1 | contig 13463 bp, 11 predicted proteins | sample GraSoiAngelo_128_FD_185885 | JGI IMG/M metagenome (GOLD analysis project Ga0209471, IMG submission 185885) | Grasslands soil microbial communities from the Angelo Coastal Reserve, California, USA - 14_0927_12_20cm (SPAdes) (version 2) | ecosystem: Environmental > Terrestrial > Soil > Grasslands ...
GCGGGACCGAGGAGAATCGGTCAAGGAGACACCGTCCGGCTCAGGGTCAGTTACGGAACGACCGGGAAAACGGCCGGGGAAGGGGTAAGGGGAAAGGGGACGCTCGTCGTGCGTCTGGGGTCTCGGCGCCTCACCTCGCGAGTCGTTTCGATCCCGGACAGCGGCATTCTTTCCACGGAAGTTACCCTTCCCCCTTCCCCCTTCCCCGGCTCTCTCCCCGCCGGCTGGCAGGCGCTCGAAGTGCGGCTGGAAGGCGTGGCCGGCGATTCCGAGCCGCGCGACGACGCCCGCTGGTTGGTGCTGGAGGTGAGCCCGCCGCCCTCCGTGGTGCTGCTCGCGGCGCCGCCCGATTGGGACAGCCGGTTCCTCGCCCGCACACTGAGCGACGTAGCGCGCGTGCCGGTCCGCACGCTGGTGCAATCGGGGTCCGACGGGTCTGGCTGGCGGGACGCGGCCGGTCTAACACCGGTCTCCGCCGCCGCCGCGGCGCAGGCCGTGGCGGGCGCCCGGCTCGTCGTCCGGATGGGAGATCCGGCGGCGCTCGATCGGTTCCCGACCAAAGGAGCGGTGCTGACGTGGCCCACCCAGCGCGGCCAGGACGGTGACTGGTACGTGCGGGCGCCGGAGCCGTCGCCGCTCGCCGGGGCGCTGGCCGGGGTCGCGTGGGATTCGCTGCCGCCCGCGGCGGCGGTGTCCGACCTCGCTCTCCCTCCCACCGGGGACAGCGCCGCGGTGGTGGTGCTCACCGCGCGCCTCGCGCGGCGCGGCGCGGCACGCCCGGTGATCGTGCTGTCACAACCGGGCGGCGCGCGGCGCGCCGCGGTCGCAGCGTCCGGGCTGTTCCGCTGGGCGTTCCGCGGCGGCGCCAGCGCAGAGGCGTATCGGGCGGTGGTCGCGGCCTTGGCAGATTGGCTGCTGACGGGGGGAGACGGGAGATGGGAGAAGTTCGTCCCGGTGATGCGCGAGGCTCCCAACGGGATGCCGATCGTGTGGCGCTGGACGGAGTCCGGACCGCCGCAGGACGAGGTCGTCACGCTGACGGCCGGCGGAAGGAGCCGCATCGATACGCTGCGGTTCGATGCGACCGGCCGAGCCGAGCTGTCGCTGCCCCCGGGCGTGTACGCGTACGGAGCGCCGCACGGGGCGGAGCGGGGCGTCGTCGTGGTGGAGACGTACTCCGACGAGTGGCGCCCCGCGGCGCCGCTCGTGCAGGCCCAGCGGGGTGGCGCACCGGACCGACTGGCGAGCTCGGCGCTGCGCGATCGCTGGTGGCTGTTCGTGGTCGCGATCGCTGCGTTCGCGACGGAGTGGGCGTGGCGGCGCCGGCAGGCCCTGCCGTGATGACGCCGCTGTGGCAGCGGCTGAGCCGCGTGTTCGGCCGGCGCGACGCGGGCGCGCGCGAGGAGGCCGAGCGCATCCTGCTCGAAGCTGACTTCGGCGTCGCAGCGACGGCGGAGATTCTCGAGCAGGTGGCGCGGACCCCCGACGGGGACGCGCGGCCGGCACTGGAGCAGGCCGTGGTGCGCATCCTGTCGAGGGTGGGCGATCCCGGCGCGCTGGCGCGCGCACCCGAGCCGCCGACCGTGATGGTCGTGTTCGGCGTGAACGGCGTCGGGAAGACCACTACCGTCGCGAAGCTGGCGCGCCGGCTGGTGCGTGAGGGTCGCAGCGTCCTGCTCGCTGCCGCCGACACGTTCCGGGCCGGGGCACGGGAGCAACTCGAGATCTGGGCGGACCGGCTGGGCGTTCCCTGCATCTGCGGCACCGGGGCGGACCCGGCGGCGCGCGCCCGCGGGGTCGACAGCGTGCTCGTCGACACGGCGGGCCGGCTGCATACCGAAGAACGGTTGCTCGACGAGCTGAAAAAGGTGGTGCGGGTCGTCGCGAAGCAGCGCTCTGTTGGGGGGGTGGGCGCACCGCACGAGTCGCTGCTGGTGCTCGACGCGACGGTGGGCCAGAATGCCGTTCAGCAGGCGCAGGCCTTCGCCGCCGCCCTGCCGCTCACGGGCCTCATCGTCACGAAGCTCGACGGCACCGCGAAGGGCGGGAGCGTGGTCGCCGTGCAGCGCGCGGTACCCGTACCGATTCGGTTCGTCGGCACAGGGGAGGGGCTCGACGATCTCGAGGCGTTCGACGCGCCATCCTACGCCAAGCGCCTGATAAGCGGGTGAACGGCCGGGGAACGGCCGGGGAACGGCCGGTGAACTGCCGGGGAGGGGGGAAGGGAAGTGACGTTGTCGCTGACGACGTCGGTGAAATATCTGAAGGGCGTCGGGCCGAAGCGCGCCGAGGCGCTGGCGCGGCTCGGGATCCGCACGGTCGGCGATCTGCTGTATCACGCTCCGCACCGCTATCTCGACGCGACCACCGTCACGCCGCTGGCTCGAGCGCGGGTGGGCGAGGAGGTGAGCTGCGTCGGGCAGGTGGTCACCACCGGCGTGCTGCCGACGCGGCGCGGGCTGCGCGTCTTCCGGGCCGTCCTGCGCGACGAGAGCGGCCTGCTCGAGTGCGCGTGGCCGGGCCAACCGTTTCTGGAGCGTCAGATCAAGCAGGGGCAGGTGCTGCTGGTGACCGGTCCGGTGCGCTACTACCACGGGCGCCAGCTCGTCCCCCGGGAGTTCGTGGTGCTCGCGGACGAGGGCGAAGCGCGGCCGGAGCGCGGGCTCGTGCTCCCGATCTATCCGGCGACGGAAGGCCTGACGCACCGCCAGATCCGCACGCTCATCCACCAGCATCTCGACGCGCTGCTCGGACTCGCCGTCGATCCTCATCCACCGCGGTTACGCGCCGCCGTGGGGATACCCGACCTGCGCGCGGCGCTCGCCGCCGTGCATCGGCCGCGGGATCCGGACGACGCCGAGGCGGGCCGGCGGCGTCTCGCGTTCGACGAGCTGTTCGATCAGCAGCTGGTGCAGGCCCGCGCGCGGCACCTCGCGAAGCGGGCCCGCGCGGGGATCGAATTCACGCTCAAGAAGGAGCTCACCACCCGCTTGAAGGAGCATCTCCCCTTCGCGCTCACGGACGACCAGCGCCGGGCGGTACGCGAGATCGCGGGCGACATGACGGCGCCGCTCCGCATGCACCGGCTGCTGATGGGCGACGTGGGCACGGGGAAGACCGTGGTCGCGCTGTTCGCGATGCTGCTCGCCGTGGAGAACGATTATCAGGCGGCGATCATGGCGCCGACCGAGCTGCTCGCCGAGCAGCACGGCGCGACGCTCGCCCGGTTGCTGGAGCCGCTCGAGCTGCGCCCTGAGCTGTTGATCGGCCGGCTGACGCCGGCGGAGAAGCGCGCGGCGCGGGAGCGCATCGGACATGGCGCGGCGCGGCTCGTGGTGGGGACGCACGCCCTGATCCAGGAGGCGGTCACGTTCCACCGGCTGGGCCTCGCGGTGGTGGACGAGCAGCACCGGTTCGGGGTGGAGCAGCGCGCCGCGCTCGTGGAGAAGGGCGATGCGCCCGACGTGCTGCTCCTCACCGCGACGCCGATCCCGCGCTCGCTGGCGCTGACGCTGTACGGCGACCTGGACGTGACGGAGCTGCGGGAGCGGCCCCCGGGGCGGGGCAGCGTGAAGACCGCGCTGCGCGGCGACGCCGCCCGCAAGAAGATCTACGCGTTCATCCGGTCCGAGTGCGCCGCGGGACGCCAGGCGTACGTGATCTATCCCGTGATCGACGAGTCGGAGCGCGCCGACCTGAAGGCGGCGACCACGATGGCCGAAGATCTGCGCGAGGTGTTCGCGGAATTCCGCGTCGGGCTGGTGCACGGGCGCCTCAAGGCGGAGGAGCGGGACGCGACCATGCGGGCATTCCGCGATAACGCGGTGCAGATCCTCGTCGCGACGAGCGTGATCGAGGTGGGGATCGACGTCGCGAACGCGACGGTGATGCTGATCGAGCACGCCGAGCGCTTCGGACTGGCGCAGCTGCACCAGTTGCGCGGCCGGGTGGGGCGCGGCGCCGCGGCGAGCCACTGCATCCTGCTTTCGAACGTGCCGTCGGCCGCCGCCCGCCTGAAAGCGTTCACCGAGACCAGCGACGGCTTCAAGATCGCTGAGCTCGACTTGCAGGAGCGCGGCATGGGCGAGCTCGCCGGGGCGCGCCAGTCGGGCGGCGTCCCGTTGCGCTATGCCAACTTCGCGACCGACTTGCCGCTGCTGGAGGCGGCGCGCCGCGCGGCGGCCGAGATCATCGCCCGCGACCCCGCCCTCGTCCGGCCGGAGCATGCGGCGTACCGGGAGCGGATCGTGGCGCGGTACGAGCGGGGGTTTGAGTTGTTCAGGGTGGGGTGAGGCGAGTGCGGAGTGCAGAGTGTGGAATGCGGAGTGAAACGGTTGATCTCGTGCGGCACGACACCTACATCTACATTCCGCATTCCACACTCCGCATTCCGCACTAGAACGTCACCCGCGCCCCCACCAGCGCCCCACCAGTCCGTTCGTCCACCGTCACTTTCAGCGGCGCAAACGGTTTATTCACCGGTCCCCCCGCCCGGTGGGTCAGGTCGGCGATGAACAGCCCGGCGGCGACGAGCAGCGTCGCCTGGCCCGCCATCAGGCGCAGCCGGGCGCGGCGGTCAAAGTGGATCGAGGACTGGTACTGCTGCTCGGCGGCGGGGTCCACGTAGGTGCCGTCGGCACCGAGCAGGCAGTTGGCGTTGTCGCGGCGGCACAGGGCCAGGAGCTGGTTGAACTCGCGGTTCGACTGGGCGTGCTCGTGCGCCCCCATCACCGTGAACGCGACGGCGCCGCCGGCGGCGAGCCACTTGCCGTAATGCACGACGGCACGTTGGAACGTTGCACGTTGCCCGAGGGCTGCCACACGGGCGGCGGCAGCACTGGCGGGCAACGTGCCGTCGTGCCGTCGTGCGACGCTGTCCCCCTGTGCCCGCAGCAGACCCGGGGCGCAGAGCACGCCAGCGACCAGAGCGCTCGTCCCGCGCATCATCGGTACGCCTGAATGTCGCCCCGGCCGGCGACGATCACCAGCTGCCGGTCGCGCACCAGCGGCGGTTGCTCGATCGGCCCGTCCAGCTCGATTCGCCACAGAATGGTACCAGCCCGCCGGTCGACGAGCAGCACCTCGCCCGACACGCTCGCCACCAGCACGCCCGACGCCACCGGCGTCGGTCCCGCCGTGGCCGTGATGCCGAGCGCGAAGGAGCGTGCCTCGGACGGGCGGTCCTTGGGCACGAGCCACAGCGTGCCGTTGCGCGCCAGGGCATACACGGTGTCGTGCGCGACGGCGGGAGCGCCCAATACCGCGTCCCCCGCCGGGAGGTCCCACGCCACGGTGAGGGCCGGGAAGTCGATCGCGAGCATGCGCCCCGCGGTCGTCGCCGCGTAGAGCCGCGCGCCGTCGAGCGCGGGCGCGGCGATCATCGTGCCGGGCGTGTGGAGACGGGTGCGGACCTGGCCCGAGGCGCGCTCCAGCAGGTATAGCGTGTCCGCGGTCGTGGCGACGACGATCCCGTCGCCCACCGGGATCGGGGCGGCGCGGGCCCCGCCACCGGCGAGCCGCCGGCGCCAGGTGACTTTCCCGCCGTCGGTCTCGAGCCGCAACACGGTGCCCGACTCCGTCGCGGCGTACAGCGTGTCGCCGTCGAGCGCGAGCGGCGCCACGATACTCTCGGTCTTGGTGCTCCACAGAGTCCCGCCGTCGCGCAGGCGCAGGGCGTAGATGCGCGCGTCGGGGGTGGCCTCGGTCGCGACGTAGACGCGGTCGCCGTCGAGCAGCGGCCCGGCGTGAATGGTGCCCGCGAGCCGCGCGCGCCACAGCCCCTGACCGGTGGCCCGGTCGACCAGCGTCACCACCCGGTCGGCGACGCCCACGACGATCACGGTTTCGCCCAGGGCGGGACTGCCGCGCACCGCCCGGCCCACGCTGGTGTGCCACAGCGGCCGCGGATCGGCGTTCACCGACTCGGCGATGCAGGCGTCGTGGCGCGGCGTACCGAGGTAGACGGGCCAGCTCGCTTCCTGGCGCTGCGGGCCAAGCCGCGAAGGCGGCACGTACGGCGTCGCGCAGGCCGTCGCGTTGACAGCCCAAAACCCCGCCACTAGTATGCCGCGCCTATGCCCGACCTTCATCGTATCGAGGCGTTGCCGCGCCTCGGGGGCCGCTCGGTCCTCGTGCGCGGCTGGGTGATGACCACGCGCTCGAGCGGCAAGATCGCGTTCGTGATGCTGCGCGACGGCACGGGTTACTTGCAAGTGGTCCTCTCCAAGAAGGATGTCCCCGACGCCGCCTGGGAGGCGTTCGGCCGGCTCACGCAGGAGACGTCCGTCGAGGTGACGGGGCTGGTGCGCGCCGACACGCGGGCGCCGGGGGGTGTCGAGCTCACGGCCGCCGACCTGACGATCCTCGGGCCGAGCGAGGATTTCCCGATCACGCCCAAGGAGCACGGCACCGCCTTCCTGTTCGAGCACCGGCACCTGTGGCTGCGCAGCCGCCGCCAGGTCGCGATCGCCCGGGTGCGCCACGAAGTGATCCAGGCGATCCGCGACTTCTTCTACGAGCGCAACTTTGTGCTGGTCGACACGCCGATCCTCACGGGCGCGATCGGCGAAGCCGCCGGGAACCTGTTCTCGACTGAGTACTTCGACCTGGGCACGGCGTATCTGGCCCAGACCGGCCAGCTGTACGTCGAAGCCGCGGCGGCGGCACACGGCAAGGTGTACTGCTTCGGGCCCACGTTCCGCGCCGAGAAGTCCAAGACGCGCCGTCATCTTACCGAGTTCTGGATGGTCGAGCCCGAAGTCGCCTGGAACGACTCCGACGACAATATGAAGCTTCAGGAGGAGTTCGTCTCCTACGTCGTGGCGCGCTCGCTCGAGCGGAAGCGCGCGGAGCTGGTCGATCTCGAGCGGGACACGACTGCGCTCGAGCGCGTCCGGCCGCCGTTTCCCCGGATTTCCTACACCGACGCGGTGGAAAAGCTCAAGGCGTTGGGGAGCGACATCGAATGGGGCCGCGACCTGGGGGGAGACGCCGAGACGCTGCTCGCCAAACAGTACGATCGTCCCGTGATGGTCTACAACTACCCCAAGGCCGTGAAGGCCTTCTATATGAAGGAAAACCCCGCCGACCCGCGCACCGTGCTCAACAACGACATGCTGGCGCCGGAGGGGTACGGCGAGATCATCGGGGGCAGCCAGCGCGAGGACGACTACGACAGGCTGCTCACGCGCATCCGCGAGGAGAAGCTTCCCGAGGAGGCGTACAGCTGGTACCTGGATCTCCGCAAGTACGGGACGTTCGTCCACGCGGGCTTTGGGCTGGGCGTGGAGCGCACGGTCGCGTGGATCTGTGGCATCCCGCACATTCGCGAGGCGATCGCATTTCCGCGGACGCTGTACAAGCTGTGGCCGTGAGGGGGGCATGACCGAGCCTCAGATTTTCGGGACGCACGAGCCTCAGACGCTGGCCCAGCTGCGCGACGTCGCGAGCCGGGCCGAGCGCGCGGCGCTCATGGCGGATGGACACTTGGGGTACGTCATGCCGATCGGCGGCGTGGCGGCCTATCGCAATCAGGTGTCGGTGGTGGGCGTGGGGTTCGACATCGCGTGCGGCAACGCCGCGATCCGCACCGACCTGAGCCCGGCCCGGCTGGGGCGGCACCTCCCCGAGCTGGCCGACGCCATCCAGGACACGATCTCGTTCGGGGTGGGGCGGAAGAACCGCGCCGGCGACGCGCCCACCGACGACCCGCTGTTCGCGGATGCGGCGTGGGACGCCGTGCCGGGCAAGCACGAGCGGGAGCGGCTGCGCGCCAAGGCGCGCGAGCAGCTCGGCACCGTGGGCAGCGGCAACCACTACGTGGACGTGTTCGCCGACGAGGCGGACCACGTGTGGGTCGGCGTGCACTTCGGCTCGCGCGGCTTCGGCTTTGGGGTGGCGCACGGGTTCCTGGCGCTGGGGCAGAATCGCGCCTGGGGCGAGCGCGTTCCCGAGCAGGAGGCCCTGCTCGACGTCGCGACGCCGGTGGGTGACGCCTATTGGCAGCTCATGAACCTGGCGGGCCGCTACGCCTATGCCGGCCGCGAGTGGGTGGCGCGCAAGGTGGTGGCGTTGCTCGGCGGGCGGGAGCTCGAGCTGGTGCACAACCACCACAACTTCGCCTGGCAGGAAGAGCACGGCGGCGAGCGTTTCTACGTGGTGCGCAAAGGCGCGACGCCCGCGTTCCCCGGCCAGAAGGGATTCGTCGGCGGGTCTATGGGAGACGACGCGGTGATCATTCAGGGCGTCGCGTCGGATGAGCCCGCCGTGCGGGAGCTGCAGGCGCGCGCGCTGTACTCGACGGTGCACGGCGCGGGCCGAGTGATGAGCCGCACCGCCGCGGCGGGGAAGCGCAAGCAGGGTCGGGTGATCAAGCCCGGCGCGATCTCGCGGGACATGATGCTCGAGTGGGTGGAGCAGAAGGGCGTCGTGCTGCGCGGCGGCGGGACGGACGAGAGCCCGCACGTGTATCGGCGGCTCCCCGACGTGCTCGCGGCGCAGGGGCCAACCGTCCAAGTGCTGCACGTCCTGCGACCGCTCATCGTGGTCATGGCGGGGGCGGAGGAATTCGATCCCTACAAGGACTGACCCTTCACCTCGTCCCACAGCTTGTCCAGCTCGTCGAGCGTCGCGCGCCGCATGGCGATCCCGCGCCGTTCGGCGAGCCGCTCGACCGCCTCGAAGCGGCGCGTGAATTTGTCGTTCGCTTGCTCGAGTGCGGCGCGCGGATCGATCTCGAGCTTGCGCGCCAGGTTCACCACTGCGAACAAGAGATCGCCAATCTCATCTTCAATCGTGTCCCGTTTCCCTTTTCTCGTTTCCCGGTCCAGTTCTCTCAATTCCTCTGCTATCTTGGCGCGCGGTCCGCTCGCATCCGTCCAGTCAAACCCCACGTCCGCGGCGCGCTCCTGGATCCGGAGGGCGGTGATCAAGGTGTCCTGGTCCCGTGGCGTCACGCGTTCCTCCGAGAGTGCAACCGCTTCATCGTCTTGCATTTAGCTTCCGGGCCGGGTATCATACCCGCGCCTGTGAACGTGTCAACGAGCGGGCGCGACGCGCGCGCCTGGGTCGAAGTGGACCTCGCCGCGGTCGTCGAAAACGCCCGCACCGTCGCGCGTGTGGCGGGCACGCGGCTCCTCCCGGTCGTCAAGGCGAATGCGTACGGGGTGGGAGCCGTTGCCGTTTCTCGGGCGCTGGAGCCGCTCGATCCCTGGGGGTACGGCGTCGCCACGATCGAGGAGGGCGCCGAGCTGCGGGCCGCCGGCATCGCGCGCCCGGTGCTCGTCTTCACGCCGGCCCGCGCGGACCTGTTCGATGCGTTTGGCGAGCAGCGGCTCACGCCGGCGCTGGGGGATGAGCGCACGATCGCCGGCTGGATCGCCCGCGGGGCTCGCGGCGGCGCGTTTCACCTCGAGATCGATACCGGCATGGGGCGCAGCGGCGTGCGCTGGGACGACGTGGAGCCGCTGGCGGATCTGCTCGACACGCCCTACCTCGAGGGTTGCTACACCCAGTTTCACTCGGCCGAGCGCAACGACGGGTCCGCGGAGGCGCAGCTCGAGCGGTTCCGCCTGGCGGTGGGGCGGCTGGCGCGGCGGCCGGCCGTGCTGCACGTCGCCAACAGCGCCGCGGCGTTGAAGGACCGTAAGTTCGCCTTCGACGCCGTACGCCCGGGGGTCTACCTGTACGGCGGCTCGCCGGGCGACGGCCTGCCCGAAGGCAGGCCGGTGGTGAGCCTGCGGGCGCGCGTGGTGGCGCGGCGCCGCGTGCGCGCGGGCGACAGCGTGAGCTATAACGCGTCGTGGACCGCGACGCGCGATACGACCATCGCGACGCTCGGCATCGGGTACGCCGACGGGCTGCGCCGCTCGCTCGGCCGCTCCGGTCAGGCGCGCGTGCTGCTGGGGGGCAGGCCGTGCCCGATCATCGGCCTCGTGACGATGGATCTGACGATGGTGGACGTGGGTGACGCCCCGGCCGCCGTGGGCGACGTCGCGACGCTGGTCGGATCGGCGCCGGAGGGCGGTACGAACACGCTGGAGCAGTTCGCCACCTGGAGCGGTGCGCTGCAACGGGAATTCTTGACGGGGCTGGGCGGGCGGCTGCCGCGCATCTATCGATGAAACGCGCCCCAAAGGACGCGCAGAGGCGCGCGGCGATCATCGTGCTCGACGGCGTGGGGATCGGACCCGCGCCCGATACCGAGGCATACGGCGACGCGGGGAGCGACACGCTCGGCAACGTGGCTCGGGCGGTGGGGGGCTTCCGGCTCCCCAATCTCGAGCGGCTGGGGCTGGGGCTGTGCCGGCCGCTGCGGGGCCTGAGCGCCAGCATTCGGCCGAGCGCTGCGTACGGTGTGGCGCTCCCCAAGTCCAAAGGCAAGGACTCGACCACCGGGCACTGGGAGATCTGCGGTGTGCTGCTCCACAAGCCGTTCCGCACGTATCCGAACGGCTTCCCGACGTCTTTGCTCGACGACTTCGCTCGACGCACTGGTCGTGGTTATTTGGGCAACAAGGCGGCCTCCGGGACGGCGATCATCGCCGAACTGGGTGCGGAGCATCAGCGCACCGGCCAGTGGATCGTCTACACGTCGGCCGACTCGGTTTTCCAAGTGGCGGCGCACGAGCAGACGGTGCCGCTCGCGGAGCTGTACCGGGCGTGCGAAGTGGCGCGGGAGCTGCTGGTGGGGGAGCACGCGGTAAGCAGGGTGATCGCGCGACCGTTCACGGGCTCGCCCGGCGCCTACGAGCGGACGCCGCACCGCCGGGACTTCTCGATCGCGCCGGTCGGTACGACACTGCTCGACCGGCTGGAGGAGGCGGGGATCGAGCGGGTCGGGATCGGCAAGGTGGACGACCTGTTCGCGGGCCGGGCGATCACGAGCGAGCATACCGCGACCAACCGCGACGCGTATCGCCTGATCGAGCAGGCGCTCGACCGCGGGAGGAGCGGGTTCATCTTCGTGAACGTGATCGAGTTCGACCAGACGTGGGGGCACCGCAACGACGTGGCGGGGTTTCATGAGGGGCTGCGGGAGCTCGACGCCTGGATTCCGCGGCTCGAGGGGCGCGTGCGGGAGGACGATCTGATCATCATCACGGCGGACCACGGCAACGATCCGACCACGCCGTCCACCGATCATTCACGGGAGGCTGTGCCGGTGTTGGCGCTCGGGCCGCGGGTGCGGGCGCGCGGCTTGGGAGAGCGGGCGACGTTCGCGGATCTGGGGGCGACGGTGGCGGAGTACTTCGGCGTGGCGCGACTCGCGGCCGGCAGCTCCTTCCTGAAGGAGGTGTGGGCGTGAGCGCCGAGCTGGTGCGAGCGGCGCGCGCGGTGCAGCAGCAGGCCTACTGTCCTTACAGCAAGTTTCGCGTGGGCGCGGCGCTCGAGGCGGCGGACGGGCGCGTGTTCGTCGGCTGCAACGTGGAGAGCGCATCGTACGGTCTCACGATCTGCGCCGAGCGGATGGCGCTGGGCGCGGCCGTCGCCGCGGGAGCCCGCGCGCTCAAGCGCATCGTGGTCGCCAGCGACGCGGAGCCGCCGGCCTCGCCCTGTGGGGCGTGCCGGCAGCTGCTCGCGGAGTTCGGACTCGACTTGGAGGTGATCGCCGCGGGCCCGAAGAGCGAGCGGCGCTGGACTCTCGGCGCGCTGCTCCCCGACGCCTTCGCCAAGCCGAGCCTCGACCGATGAAGGCGGCACGTGTGGCCTGGCTCGCTGCCGTGCTCGCAGGGTGCGTCGATCAGGCGACGGCGCCCGGTGTATGCCCTGCCTTCTGTCCCAGCGGCAGGATCGACGTCGTCGATACGGTGCTGGCCGCCAGTATCGCGCGCGATTCGGCATATCGGGGCTACGTCTTTCCCTATCAGGCGGTGGCGATGACGGTGAGCGCCGTGCCCGGCGTGCTGGACAGCCGCGTGGTGTTCGTGACGGCGGCCCTGCCCGACCGCGTCTCGCTGAACACCTCGGACACCACGACCAGCCCGCTGGTCGGTTCCGACTCCGCCAAGATCACGCTCACCGTCACGCGGCGCGACACCTCGGCGCACAACCTGACGCTCCGGCTGTACGGCCTGCCGGTCAGGATCGACTCGAACACGACGTTCGGAGACGTGCAAGGCGCGTTCGCCGGGTCGCCGCTGCGCTCGGTGAATCTGGACAGCCTGCTGGCGAAGCCCAACGGCGTCGACGTCACGACGGGCGACTCGGCCGGGATCGACACCACGAGCAAGCGGCTCAAGGTGACGCTCAAGCTCGACTCCGTGCAGGCGCCGTACGTGCTCGGCGACAGCGGCAAGCTGGGCATCGGCGTGGGGGTCGGCGCCGACGGGCCGACGAGCATCTCGTTCTGCACCCGCGACAACGGCTGCGGCGCCACGATCGGCTGGTTCATGAAGGTCGACTCGATCAAGGGGACCGATACGACGCTGATCCACAAGCCGTACCCCCGCGGTTCGATCTTCGACACGTTCCTGTTCGATCCGCCGCCCGCGCCGCTCGATTCCACGCTCGTCGTGGGGGGTGCGCCGTCGGCCCGCAGCATCCTGCGCATCACGCTGCCGCGCGCCATCCGCGACTCGTCCCAGATCATCCGCGCCACGCTGCTGCTCCTCCCCGCCGTCCCGGCGCGCGGCGCGCCGGTCGACTCGTTCGTGGTCGAGGCGCACACCGTGGCCGCCGACTTTGGCGCCAAATCGCCGCTCATCCTGGACGCCACGCGCACCGACACCACGATGATCCGCGTGGGCCGGACCGACACGGTGCGCATCGAGATAACGAACCTGATGCAGTTCTGGGTGTCAGACACCACGCGGCCCGAAGTGCTGATGCTGCGGTCGCAAGAGGAAGCCACGCGTCCCACGGAGATCCGGTTCTATCCCTCGGCGGCGACGCTGAAACGGCCCGCGCTGCGCATCACCTACGCGCGGCGCTTCCCGTTCGGGGTGCCATGACGGCTAGACGGGTAGACCCTACAGGACTCCCGGTGGGTCGCGGGTGGACGGGTAGGGTGCTCGTGGGAGCGTCGGCATTGCTAGCCGTCTACCCGTCTGCCCGCCTAGCCGCCCAAGATTCCCAGTTCGGCATCCGCGGCCTCGGCACGCCAGGCCGGTTCGAGACGGTGCGGGGGCGCTCGACCGGGGGCGGGCTCGGGGCGTTCGACCCGCTGTCGCCGCTCACCGAGGCGTCGCTCGGCGATCTGCAACAGCTCGCGGCGACGGCGACGGGCGGCGCGTCGTATCGCAGCGCCGACCTGGCGGGCGTCACCACGTCGCTGCGCGCCATGCGGTTCCCCGTGATGGGGCTGGCGGGGCCGGTGTTCGGCCGCCTGGTGATCTCCGCCGGCTTCACCACGTACCTGGACCGCACCTGGGACGTCAGGCTGCGCGATTCGCTGCTGGTGCGCGGCGCGATGCGGCCGTATTCGGACGAGCTGGCGAGCGACGGCGGCGTCACGGACCTGCGAC
>Ga0209471_1001571_pt1 | contig 13461 bp, 11 predicted proteins | sample GraSoiAngelo_128_FD_185885 | JGI IMG/M metagenome (GOLD analysis project Ga0209471, IMG submission 185885) | Grasslands soil microbial communities from the Angelo Coastal Reserve, California, USA - 14_0927_12_20cm (SPAdes) (version 2) | ecosystem: Environmental > Terrestrial > Soil > Grasslands ...
GGGGTCTCGGATTCCTCGCGGATCTTGCGCAGCACCTCGAACCCGTCGACGCTCGGCAGCCCGACATCCATGATGACGATGTCTGGACGGTCGGCCTTCCATCGACGCAGGGCCGCTGCGCCGTCGGCAGCCTCCGCCACCACGAAGCGCTCGCGACGCAGGACATACGCGGTGAGGTCGAGCATGTCAGGCTCGTCCTCTACCAGAAGAATCTTGATCATTGCAGTTCCTCCACCCACATGAATCTTGCATGGCGGTGGCGCTGCTGTCCGTTAACGCACGAGAACAAAGCCGTTACGACGGGGCAACTCGGCGCTTCAAAGTCATTACAGCGTGGGTTTGCTCGCCCGCCCGTTAATCGCCGGTCGCAGCTTCAGCCCGACCCCGGGCACCGTTTCGATGAATCGACGGCCCTCGCCGTTGTCCCGCAGCTTGCGCCGGAGGCGGTGGACGGTTACCCGCACCACGTCGCGCGCCGGAGCGTCGTCGTAGCCCCAGACGTGCTGCGCCAGGGCCGCCGTGGGCACGACCGCGTTGCTGTTTCGCATGAGGTACTCGAGCAGGCGGAACTCCGTCCCGGTGAGCCGCAGGCCCTCCTCGCCGGTGATCTCGAGGAGCCGCTCACGCAGGTCGAGGCGGAGGGGTCCGACCTCCAGGGTGGCGTGCGGAAGCTTGCCGTTCCGGTCGCGGGCGGCGCGGCGGGCGTGAGCCCGGATCCGGGCGACGAGCTCGCGGTGGCCGAACGGTTTCACCACGTAATCGTCGGCTCCCTTGTCGAGGGCCCGCACCTTGTCGTCCTCGCTCGCCCGCGCCGTGAGCACGAGGATCGGGATCCGAGGATTTCGCTTCCGTACCTCCTCGAGAAGCTCGAAGCCATCCCATGGAGTCAGGTTGAGGTCGATGATCGCGACGCTGGGATCTTCTTTGGTGAGGAGGTCGAGCGCGGTGGCCGGGTCGGAGGCGAGCAGGGGCGTCAAGCCTGCTTGCTCCACGAGGAACGCAAGTAAGCTCAACAGATCGCGATCGTCGTCGACAAGTAGAACGCTAGAGCGATAGCCGACATCTTCGCTCGGTCGCACCGACAACCACCCACACGCGCCTAATCCATGAATGACGTGTGATTCGAAGCATACAGGGTGTGGCCGGCACGGACGGTGCGCACTGGTTACGTCAGGTCGATGTGCGGGCGAGTCGTCATGCGCTCGCCGGGAGCAGTGCCTTCAAGCCAAATTGGGAGTCGGACCGAAACCATCCGATCTCCTCGGTGATGCCGTCCGCGAGCGATCGGCTGGCGGAGAAGCTGAACGAGGTCCTCGCAAGATCGGTCGCGCAGACGACGCGCACGGGTTCGGAGACCGACTCCGTTCTCTGAAAGAAGAGGGGTTCGATGTTCGCCCCCGCGAGGCGAGCGACAACGCGCGCGAGATCAAGGGTCGACGTCCCGCTGCCTGTTCCGATGTTGAAGACGCCGGAGGCGCGCCGTCGCATGGCAAGCATCGTCCCGTCGACGACGTCGCTCACATGAATGTAGTCGTGCTCGTCGCGGCCATCGCCGGCGATGACGGGTGGCTGGCCATCGAGCGCCGCGCGGATGAAATTAGGTATAGCTCGCGGGACCGTTTCGCCCGCGCCGTAGACGGTCGCGTAGCGCAGCACGCAGGGCGTCCATCCGTTCGCCGCACAAACGATATCGATCGATTCCTCGCCGGAGAGCTTCGCGATCGCGTACGGGGTCTCGGGCCGCGGTGCGTCGGTCTCGCGGACGGGAGCGGTCGCGCGAGAGCCGTAAACGCTGACCGAGCTCGCGAAGATTACCTGCCGCGTCTTTCCTTCCGCGGCGCGTAGGAGCCGGACGAGGGGCGCCAGGTTCTGGACGAGCTCTTCGCCGAGGCGGCGCGCCGGTGAGAGCGACGACGGCCTGACGTACCCAAGGAGGACCAGAGCGTCGGCGTCGGCGAGCGCGGGGCGCAGGATGTCCTCCTCGGAGAAGCTGTCGTCGCAGCGCAGGAAGCGCACCAAGCCACCCGAGACAAGCGATGCGGTGTAGCGCGATCTGCCGATCGTCGACCCGATCAGGGTCACGTCCATCCCCGCGCCCATCATTCGCGCCAGCAGATGGGAACCGATGAAGCCGCCTCCACCGGTCATGACGACCCGCATCGCGCTAGGCAGCGCCGTTGCGAACGAGCAACGCTGCGGGTGTGCGAACCAGGATCCGGAGGTCGGTGGCGAGCGAGGCCGACCCGACGTAGCTCACGTCGAGGCTATACATCTGGAGAAGGCTGAGCCGGCTGCGGCCACTCACCTGCCACAGTCCGGTCATGCCCGGCTTCGCGTCGAGGCGGCGGTGCATCCAGTCGGCGTAGCTCTCGACGGCGTACGGGACATCTGGGCGCGGACCGACGAGGCTCATGTCGCCAAGCAACACGTTCCAGAGCTGCGGCAGCTCGTCCAGGCTGGTGCGGCGCAGAAACGCGCCGACGCGAGTGATCCGCGGGTCCTGCGGAACCTTGTAGACCTCGCATTTCGTCTCGTCTCGCATGAGGCTCTGAACGAAGGCAGCGTGCGCGGTCGGGTCGCAGTCCGCCCGCATCGACCGGAACTTCACCATCGTGAAGCGGTTTCCAAATCGACCGATCCGGTCGCCGCGATAGAAGACCGGTCCACGGGTTTCGAGCAGGACAGCGATCGCCACGGCCGCGAAGACGGGCAGCAGAGCGATCAAGAGCACGGCTGCCACCACCGCGTCCATCGCGCGCTTCGTGGCCGCATACGCGAGGTCGCGCCTGCGTACCTCGGCGAGCAGCTGCGTGAGGATCCCGACGGTCTGGGGCGCGGATGGTGCATCGACCGCTGGGGCGACGATCATTCGTTCGGTGGCCACGGAGATCATCTAAGCGGCGCGGAATTGAGCCTCTTATGGGGTATGCGTGACCGTCGCAGCGCTTACACGCGCGAGTGACGGCTTCGTGCTCACAACTTCAATCGAGCCGCAATAGGCGCTCAATCGGCTCATCTCGGGTCACAGGTTCGTAACGCCAGACGCGCGAGAGCCCGGAGCTCTCCGACGAGCTCCGGGCTCGGCGCTGATGGACGGCCGCTCTTTAGAGTCCGCCTATCCCTAGCCCCGTCGTGACGCTGATCACGCCGCTCCCCGCGTGGAGGCTTCCGTTCGCGATGTCGTACACGCTGATCGACTGTCCAGGTGGCGTGGCGAGCGTCACGTTGAACACGTGCCTTCCGCCGTCTGCCGCTGTGAACGTGGTGTCGGGCGGCAACGTCGCGAGCAGGTCGGTGCTCGTGAAGTGCACTGTGCCCCTGTAGCCGGTCGCGAGGTTCCCGTACGCGTCCGTCAGGGTGACGGTCACCTGGAACGGTGTGAGTGCGACGGCGGTCTTCGGGGCGACTAGCTTCATCGTGGCAGCGGCTCCCGGGCGGACCGTGACGCTCAAGGTCCCTGTGATCGTGGCGGTCGCCGTGTCAGTCGCCGTGATCGTCTGCGCACCCGCCTTGATCAGGGTCGCCTTGAACGTGCCCTGGCCATTGGTGAGCGTCCCATCGGCCGGTAGGACGACCCCCGCCGAGGAATCGGTACTTATGAAGTGCACCGTGCCGGCGTAGTCCGTGGCGGTGTTGCCCGCGTCGTCTAGCGCGGTCACGGTGAAGCTGAACGGAGTGCCGGCCGTTGGCGTAGCGGTAGCAGTCGCAAGCGCGAAGTGGCTCGCGGGTCCGACGACCACCGTCGTTGTGAACGTAGCGTCGGGACTCGCCGCGCTTTGACCCCACCCGTCGACGCCGCTCACGGCGTAGTGGTACGTCGTGTTCGGGGTGAGCCCGGTGAGGGTCATCGAGTGACTCGTGACGGTCGCGGCATCCGCGACGTTAGTGCCGTACGCGGTCGTGGCGCCGTAATCGACCTTGCTGCTTGCGGTGTTGTTAGTCGTCCAGGTGATGACAGCGGAGCTCGAGCCTACGCTCGATGTCTGCACGTTCGAGATCTGCAGCACCGGCGGCGGCGTGTACACGCTCGCGATCGCCGTGTTGACCCACTGCTGCCGGAGGGCGAGGTAGCCGTCCGCGGTCGGATGAATGCAGTCCTCCGTTCCATCGGGCGCCGTCTTGTTGATCAGGTTCGGGTTCGCCTGGAAGAAGGCCCACAGGTCAGGGCCGCGCACGATCTGCGGATACGCGTTGTAGAGGGCGTCGATCTGCTGATTGAACACCGGGCCATAGGTCCCCACCTGAGCCGTGCAGCCCCAGGGGATCTTCGGCACAAGTGGCACCTTGCCGGCCGCGATGACCGCCTGGACCATGCCCGCCATGTTGTTGTAGAAGGTTGTCGGGCTGATGTTCGGGTCGCCTGGGCAGGGTGTGGCGGGACAGTAAAAACCGACGTCGTTCGTGCCGTAGGCGAGCGCGGCATAGCGCCCCGGGAACATCGGGAACCACGTCCCGAACGAATTCGCCCCGTCCTGGCTCGTCGTCCCGCCGATCGCGCCGGCCTCGAACGCCGGGTAGTGCGCGGGATTTTGTGCCTGGATCAGCTGCGCGAACGAGCCCGCGCCTAGGTCGTGGCGCATCGCGCCCTCGGTGATCGAATCGCCGTAGAAGATCCAGTCATCCTGAACGCCAGCGCTCGCGTCGTGGACGTCCATTTTGATCACCACCCCGGTGGCGTTGGTAACGCCGTCCGTCGCGGTGACGTTCAGGCGCAGCCAGTTGTATCCGGTCAGATCGACCGCGTGCTGGCGGGAGTGGTAGTTGTTGCCAGTGACTGTCGCCAGTGTGACCCAGCCGTCGGTCGGGACGCCTCCCGTAGGCCCTGCGTTGGCATCGACTGTGTAGTCCCTGGGGATGTCGTAGGGACTCCAGCAACAGTACGGATGGACGCCCTTGTATGTGTAGTCGTACTGGAGCGTCGCCTGGTCGTTGTACCAGGCGACGACAATGCGACCACGCTGTGCTGCCGGAACGCCCGAGAGGTCGTAGGCGAGGTAGGTCGGCGCGGCCGTCGAGGGCGTGTTGCACGAACGCCACCCCAAGTTGTAGTTCGCGTCATTGGCCATCGCCGCCGGCCTCGAGCCGCCGCAGTCGTCATTCGTGTACGCGGGAACACCGCGGCTGATGAGCGGCATCGCAGCGGGCACCCCTCCGGGTGCGGCCGCCGCCGTCTGCGCCGCGGGCGAACTCTGCGCGGCATTGGCCGTTCGGGCGAGGGGAGCGGCCGAACCCAAGGCGATGCTTATTACCAAGGTTGCTGTAGCGCTGATTTTCAGAAACATCGTCCATCTCCGGCGATTCATCGTCGTGCCGCGCATTGGGCACCCCGACCGTTGAGGGCGCCTGCAGGATTCGCTTGAGTTCGCTGGGTGCTCGCTCGTTCGCCCCGCACGGGGGCCCGGCCAGGCTCCAGCGGTCCTACCGGGACGCTCAATCCCACGACCGCGACCTGATCGAGGCGGGTGTCACAGGACTCGGTCATCCGCCGTACCTGCAGGCGTTCGCTGCCGGCTGCTCGTAGGCGCGGATCTCGCCCCAGAAGGAGTTCTTGACCCAGATGACGGAGACCGGGTAGGTCACGTTGTCGCACTCGAAGTCTCCGACCGACATCGCGGCCGTGCGGACCGAGGAGACCTTGACGCCGGCCTTCGTGTACTCGAAGTAGCGCGCGCAACCACCCGCTCCGAGGAAGAGATGGTCGCCGCCCACGGCGATCGCGCTGACGATGGAATAGCCGCACTCGGGTGCCATGTCGTTCGGGGGGATGCTGACGTTGATGGATGGATTCGTTGCGAGCACCGCGTGACCCATCGGATCGGGGTAGGTCTCGTAGTGAAAGATGAGCGTCGAAGCGTCCGGTCCGATCCAGAGGGTGTCGTCGGTGCGGTCATAGGCCAGCTTGGACTCCTGGCATGTGTCGCCGGGGTTGCACGCATAGCCGGGACGGCCATTGACCGGATCGATGGTGAATTCCAGGACGGCGACTCCGGTCTTGGCGAGCAGGTAGACCGAAAGTCCGTCGCCGCCGGTCACCCAGAAGGCGTCACGCCCGGCGTCGTAGGCGAGCGCCATGATGCCCGACGGCAGTCCGATGATCCCGATGTCGATGTGGTTGTTCGCGTTGTAGGTGCCGCCCGCGGGCGGGGTGTCGATGCGGTGCAGCACGTGGCCCATGTACTCGGCGTAGTAGAGGTACTTCCCATCGAACGCGACGCTCGGAGAGACGCCGAGCGGCCAGAACGTTGCGCCTTCCGGCGTGATCACGTCCGCGACGGTGTCACCCGGGAGGGCCAAGGCCGGTTTCGCGGAGGCGGCCTGTAGGGCGAGGAATGCGAGGACGAACACGATCGTGAATGTGCGCGGCAGGCGGTTCTTCATGGCTAGCTTTCTCCATTCGTCGAGCCCGCCGGCATCGCGCCGATCGGAGCCCATGTGAAATCCGGCATCGGAACGTGGTGAAGAGGCGCGAGGCTGTTCGTGTGAGGCGGCGCGATGCGTAGCGCGTTGACGATCCGTTCGCTGGCGTGGCCATCGCCGAAGGGGTTGGCGACGTGGGCCATGCGCCGGTACGCGGTGGCGTCCTCGAGCAAGCGGCGAGCTTCGCGAACGATCCGCGGTGCGTTCGTGCCCACGACTCGTGCGCAGCCTGCCTCGACGGCTTCGGGTCGCTCGGTCACGTCGCGCAGAACGAGGACCGGGCGGCCGAGGGTCGGGGCCTCCTCCTGGATCCCGCCGGAGTCGGTGAGGATGAGCACCGACGCGCGCATGAGCTGGATCAGCGACACGTAGTCGAGCGGTGGGAGGAGAGTGATCCGTTCGTGACCCGAAAGGTGCTCGCGTACGGGATCCTGGACGTTCGGGTTCAGGTGGACCGGATACACGACCTGGATGTCCTCGACTTCGTCGACGAGCTGCAGGAGCGCGCGGCAGATCGCGACCATCCCGGCTCCGAAGCTCTCGCGCCGATGGGCCGTGACGAGCACGGTGCGGCGATCGTGCGGAAGCGCGGCAAGCGGTCCGCGCCCCATCTCGTAGTCGAGCGAGATCGCATGTCGGAGCGCGTCGATGCCGGTGTTCCCGGTCACGCGCACCGTCGCCGGCGAGTGCCCCTCGCGCAGGAGATTCGCACGAGCCCGTTCGGTCGGCGCGAAGTGGAAATCGGTGACGTCGTCGACGATCCTCCGGTTGAGCTCCTCAGGGAACGGCTGGCGCTTGTCGTTCGTGCGGAGGCCGGCCTCCACGTGCGCGACGGGAACTCCCCGGTAGAAGGACGCCAGAGACGCCGCCATTGCGGTCGTCGTGTCGCCCTGCACGATGACCCACGAGGGGTTGCAGGCCTCGATCACGCGGGTCGTTCCCTCGAGGGCCGCCGCCGTAAGACCCGAGAGCGTCTGCCCCGGTGTCATGAGGTCGAGGTCGTGATCGGCCGTGATGTCGAACAGCTCGAGGATCGGTCGCAGCATCTCGCGGTGTTGGCCCGTGACGCAGACCTGCACGTCGAAGGCGACGGCGCGCGCCGCACGAACGACCGGAGCAAGCTTGATCGCTTCCGGTCGGGTGCCGATCACGACGAGAACGCGCGGTGCCGTCACGATTCGCATGGAAACGGGCGCGCATTGAGGTCATCTGCGGGTCCGCGATGACGTTTTTGGACCCATTCCTCAGCGCCGCCTCGGCAATTCGTGATCCGTCAATGCGACATCAATCGGCGCTCAATCAGCAGGCCGATAAATCCAACGTAGTCCCGGATGCAACGACTCCTGACGCTCTTGTCCATCGCGTGCCTTGTCGCGGTCGGTCTGGCTGTGACGAGGCCCGGCCGCGCGGCCACGGATGTGGTGATCACCGTTCGCGCGAGCTCGGCGGAAGGGACGCTGGCGACGCGGCTCGGCACTCAGTTCGCGTGGCCGGGGTCGCTCGATCGCGCTGCCGGATCGCGAGGACGCTTCAACGCGCTGGCGCCGGGGCTTGTGCGGATAAACGCGACGACGGACGGCGTTCCAGGCCTCCCGCTCGTCATGCCCGCCGGCATCACGAAGGGCGATTGGAACTTCGCCAATCTCGACGCGATCGTCAACGACGTGCGCGCCGCGGGTGGGCTCGTGGTGCTCGATATCGCGTACGCGCCGCAGTGGATGTGGGACTGCTCGACCGGCGCGATTCGCGACACGACCTTCGCCGAGTTCGCGTCGTACATGGCGCGAGTCGTCTCCTACTACAGCCTCGGATCGTTCGTCGCGGAAGACGGCACCACCATCACGAATCCCGCGGGGACGGCGAACCGCATCGGGTACTGGGAGGTCTGGAACGAGCCAGATCAAAGGGCCCTCGGCTGCCCGCCGGGCGGCAATCCGAACATCAACACCGACCAGTACGTGGCGATGTGGAACGCGAGTGTGCCGGCGATGCTGGCGGTCGATCCGGCGATCAAGCTCGTCGGCCCCGCGACCTCGAGCGCGATGCCGATCAGCGCGCCCGATTTCCTGGGGGCTCTCCTCGCCAACGCGAAACACAAGCCCGACGTCGTGAGCTTTCACGCCTACGGCGGATGGCACAACGCGCAGACGGATCGCTTCTTCTTCGATGGCGACACGGGGTGCTGCGGGATCGCCGGCATCGAGCGCGGCCTCATAGCGGTGCAGGCGGCGGCGCCGGGGATCCCCATCTGGATCACCGAGCTCAACGTGAATTCCGACTCCGCAGCGGACGATCCGACGCAGCGGCCCTGGACGGCGTTCGGCGCCGCATGGGGTGCGAGCGCGTTTGGAAGACTTGCGCGTCACGGGGTGCAGGCGATCTTCGAGTTCCAGTTCGCCAATCCCAGCCTGCGGCAGCTGTCGCTCATCGAGATCGATACCGGACGACCGCTCCTCCCGTACTGGCGCGACTACTACCTCGCGCGATCGTTCCCGGCGGGCAGCACGCTCCTCTCGACGAGCTCGAGCAACCCTGAGGTCGAGACCTTCGCCGCACGATCGCCCGAGTCGAACGTCGTGCGCGTGCTCGTCGTCAACCGCCAGGTCGACAGCGATTCGGCTACGGGGGGAGGGGGTCTCCCCGCGACCGTGCGCGTCACGCTCCAGGACCTCCCGCGCGTCGGCTCTGTCACCGTGCGCCGGATGGACGCCGCCACACCGCTCGACACCGGGCCGGAGCTACAGTCGCTCCCGGCCTCGGACTCGGTGACCGTGGATTTCAGCGGGTACGGCCTCGCGCTCATTGAATTTGTCCCCGAGGCGGTCCCGGCCGCGCGGCGCTGACGTTACGGTGTGGTCGAGTGAGCCGCGCTCCTCGGGGCATCGAGAAGCTCGCGCCACACGGCCGCACCGAGTCCGCTGGCCTCGGCGACGCCGGCCCAGTACTTCATGTTGAAAAGTGCGCTGCAGAGGAGCCGCCGAGCACGCGGCGACGGCGCGACGAGTGCTCGTCGCAGCGTGGAGACGATGAGGCGCGTGCGATCCTCGTGACCGAGGGACCATCGCGCGAGCATTCGATTGAGCCGATGCCGCCGGCGCCATTCGGTGGCGAGCGATCGGTCCGCGGGATCGAGCTCTCCTTCGAGCAGAAGGTCTTTGCGTCCCCGCTCGAAGGCGACGTTCAGCCAAACATCGAACGTCCGGTCCGGGTCGTGATGGACGACCGCGTCGTTCAGGAAATGAAAGGTCACGCCGCGGGCGGAAAGCCGGTGGGCGAGCTCGACATCTTCCTCGCGCAGGAAGCGCTCGTCGAAGCCTCCCACCGCGAGGACGTCCTCGCGCCGCACCGAGGCGTTCGCCGTGTAGAAGACGCGCCAGTCGATCGGGTGCCGGCCGGCTCGCATCCATCCGTACTGACGCTCGAGCAGCGTCGCTTCCCATTCGAGCCACGCGGGAAGGCGCGCTCCGGGCGGTGCCGCCATGCGCCCCACCGCCGCGGCACGCGGGTGCGCGCGGTGGAACGCACGGTGGCGCTCGAAGAGCCCGGCCTGCGGTGTGACGTCGTCGTCGAGGAACAGCAGTACCTCCCCGCGGGCCGCGGCGATCGCGGCATTCCGGGCGGCGGCCGGCCCGCGCTGCGGCTGTGACACGACGCGGAGTGGAAATCCGGTTCGCAGCGCGGCGAGCATCTCGAGGGTCCCATCCACGGAGCCGTCGACCGCCACCACCGCCTCGAACTCCGCGCCGGCGGCGCGGTGCCGCTCCAGCTCGCCGAGAAGGCGAGCGAGGCGTTCGCGGCGGTTGTATGACGGAATGATGACGCTGACGCTCGCCTCGAGCCCCGATGCCATGGACCATATGGACGGCTCTGCCCATTGAGGGCGGCTGTAGCCGCTGATGAGCCGTCCGCGGCGAGGGCCGTCGCGCTTCGGCCAGGTCGTTCGCATCATCAAGGCGGGCCGCACACCCTTTCAATGACGGTTCGTCAGAGTCCTGCTCGATGCGGCCCTATCTCGCAACGCTTCGACGCTATGGCTGGCTGATCGCCGCGATCCTGGCGCTCGTTTGGGGCGCCGGGCTGGCATCCGCGTACGTCGATTACACGACGACGTTCGAATCCGACGCGACCATCTGGGTTCTCCGGGCGTCCCCGGAGCTCCTGGTGACCAGCCCGAGCGATCCGAGCGCGCCGATCCTGCAAACGGCCGCATCGCAGCAGGCAGACCTGCTCGACCAGCTTCTGCAGACCCAGAGCTTCGTGCGCGACGTCGTCCAGAAGACGTCGCTCTCAGCGGCCCTCGCCGCGGCTCAGGATGAGCGCCGCTTTCTCGCGAGCGTTGGGAAGTCGTTCCAGGTCGACACGCACGGGACGAATCTGCTGACGGTCGCCTACATCTCGCACGACCCGAAGATCGGCCCCGAGATGGTGAACGCAGCTCTCGCCGTGCGCGCCGACCGCGTCGCGCAGGCGAGCGTCACGTTCAGCGCCGCCGCCAGCACGCTCTATCAGCAACAGCTCGCGTCGGCGCAGACGCAGGCACTCGACGCGCAGAAGAAGCTCGACGACTTCGATGCCGAGCATCCCGCACCACTGAGCGATATCCAGCAGCACTCACGCGATCAGCTCCGGCTGACGCTCGACTTCGCGCAGATCCGGCTCGGCGATATCAGAGGACGCATCGATCAAGCGACGCTCGCCCCGGCGGTGCTCGCGGTCAGCGGTATGGAGTTCCAGGTCGTCGACCAGCCGCGTGTCGAGGCGACGCCTCGGGGCGGAACGAAGCCGGCCGCGATGACCGCGGCGATCGCGTTCGCCGCCGGCGCCGCGCTCGTCACGCTCCTGGTGCTCCTCGGGACCATCCTGCCCTCACATGCGACCGGCCCTGCCGACGTCGCTCGTCTCGCCCCGATGAAGCTGATCGCATCCGTGCCGCGCGTGTCGCGCGCCCAGGGATCGGTGGGCAGTGGCGACGTGCGAAGGTCGCTCGGCGCGATCGCATTCGGCGGGGGACGCGAGAAATCGGGACCACGCGGATGAGCGGAGATGACTCGATGACTCGCGCGTTCGACGGCCTCGCGAGCCGCATCGATGCCCTCGGCGCGCGAAGCGTCGGCTTCACGAGCGCTCTGCTCGGCGAGGGCGTGAGCACGGTCGCGCTCGGGACCGCGCTTTCACTCGCGGAGCTGCGCGGTGACGAGGTGCTCCTGGTCGACGGGAACTGGCTGCAGCCGTCGCTCAGCGAGGACGCCGGCCTCGATGCCGCGCCCGGCCTCGCCGATCGGCTCGCGCGGGCGACGGAGCTCGACGCGGCCATCCGGCGAACGCCCGGCTCGCGGATCGCCTTTCTCCCGATCGGAGATCGCACGAGCACCCGTCCGGCGCTGCGCGCGCTCGGATCGTTCGTCGCGAGCGAGACCGGATCGTTCGAGACGGTCGTAGTCGACCTTCCGCCGATCCTCGCCGGCGAGCCGTTCGTCCTGCCGTGGGCCGCGGTGCTCGATCAGATTTGCGTCGTGCTCCGCGAGGAGGCGACGCCGTTGCCGGTGCTGCGACAGGCGCTCGGCCGTCTTCACGCGGTCAATGCCCCGTGCATCGTTCTGAATCGCGCGAAGCGATCCTCGGTCGACGTTCCGGCGAAGCTCCTCGCCGCACGGACGTGATCTACACCGCCCTCGCCGTGATGCTCATCCTCGTCTGCGTCGGCCTGGGCGCGTCCGGCGCCGTTGGCCTCGGCCGCTCCCGTACCGCCCTCGCGCTCGCGGTCGCAATGGTCGCGGCGCAGCTCGCCCTTCTGCTCGTTGCCCGATGAGCGCTTCGATCGACCTCGTCGGCGGATGGCCGTCGAGCGAGCGGTATGCGACGCGAGCGAGCCGCGGTCGCATGGTCCTCGGTATCGCCGCCCTCGCGATCGCGATCCTCTACGCGCTCGCGATCGTCGCGGCGGGCGGCGATCTTCTCCTCGTCGCGCCGCTCGCGGCGGCGGTGGTCGTCGTGCTGGTCATCGCCCACCCCGTCGTGGGCCTGTACCTCGTGTTTGGAGCGGCTCTGCTCTTCGAGCAGTTCCCGATCGCGGGGCTCTCGCCGATCACCGCGCAGAGCCACGTCTTCCAGAATATCTCAGCGTACACGCCGCTGCCTCTTCGGCTCAGCATCGCGGACCTCCTTCTCGTTCTGACGGCCGCGGGACTGATCGTGCACCGGCTCCGCGCGCACGAGCGCCTGCGGCTCGGGCCGCTGGGGTGGGGAATCGCCGCATACGCGGCGGCTTTCGTGTTGAGCGGCTTCATCGGCATGGCGCGCGGCGGAATGGACCTCGAGGTGGGCCTCAACGAGATGCGCGCCCCGTTCGAGCTCTGCGCCGCCTACTTCCTGGCCGCCAACCTCATCCGAGATCGCAGCCAGCTCGGCGTTCTCCTCTGGACGTTCGTCGGCATCGTCGGCGTCAAAGCGATGCAGGGCGTCCTCAACTACCAGGACGCGCCGGGCTGGAGCGCGTACGACGCCGGAGCGGTCACCGGCCATGAAGATGTGGTGTTCTTCGGCACCACGGTCGCGCTTGCGATCGCGATGGCGATCCTCGGCATTCGGACGAAGCTCTTCTACGTCTTGCTGGCGCTTCAGCCGGTGATCCTCACCGCGCTGCTCCTGGATCAGCGCCGCACCGCGTTCATCGCTCTCGCGGTGGTGTTGGCCGTGATCGCGATCCTGCTGATCTTCGCGACCCCAAAACGCGGTCTGCTGCTGGCCGCGGTCGCGGGCATCGCCGCGGTCTCGTACATCGGCGTCTTCTGGGACGCGACGGGGCCGCTCGCCGAGCCGGTCAGGGCCGTCCGCAGCGTGGTGGATCCGGGATCGGTGAGCGCGCGAGACCAAAGCTCCAGCGCGTGGCGTCAGATCGAAAACCGGAACATCGCCTTTACCATCGGCCGGCTGCCGGTGACCGGCGTCGGTCTCGGCCAGAAGTACCTCGTCCACGTGCAACCGCCGCCGCTCTACGACTTCATCTACTGGCAGTACATCACGCACAACGCGCTCCTCTGGCTC
>Ga0209471_1001574_pt1 | contig 13451 bp, 12 predicted proteins | sample GraSoiAngelo_128_FD_185885 | JGI IMG/M metagenome (GOLD analysis project Ga0209471, IMG submission 185885) | Grasslands soil microbial communities from the Angelo Coastal Reserve, California, USA - 14_0927_12_20cm (SPAdes) (version 2) | ecosystem: Environmental > Terrestrial > Soil > Grasslands ...
CGGGCAGGCCTTGAGGCAGCCGGGGTCGGCGCAGTGCATGCAGCCGTCCTTGCGCAAGAGCCAGGCGAAGAAGCCGCTCTCCTCGACTTCGCGGAACTTGATCAGGTTCCAGTAGTTCGCGTCGAGGCTCGGCATCGTCTGGTAAGTGCCCGTCTGAGTGGTGGGCACGATGTGCAGATCGTTCCACTCCTGGCAGGCCACCTCGCACGCCTTGCAGCCGATGCAGGTGGTGGTGTCGATGAGCTTCGAGACCACCTTGAGGTTGCGAAGCTCCGTCGCCGAGCCCCAGACGCTGGCGGACGACTGCCGGATCTCCAGCCCGTCGGCGGTCATGACGCTTTCTCGAGCCGGACGAGGAAGGTCTTGAACTCAGGCGTCCAGGTGTTCGGATCCATCGCCGAGGGCGTGAGGAAGTTGGCGAGCGGCCCGACGTGCTTCGGATCGCCTTCGTAGCCCCAGTGCAGCGGGAATCCGATGTGCCACACTCGCTTGCCGTCGATGGTCAGCTGCCGGAGGCGCCTCGTCACCATGGCGACTCCCTCGATGGAGCCGCGCGCCGAGGTGACTCTCGCCCGCGAGCCGTTGGTGATCCCTTTTTCCCGAGCGAGCTCTTCCGGGATCTCGATGAAGAACCCGGGCTGCAATTGATTGAGCTCGTTCGTGTGGTGGGTCCAGTAATGGTACATCTCGGTCAAGCGATAGGTGGTGCAGACCACGGGGAATTGATCGCGCGTTCCGTAGACGTCCTTGTTGGAATGGAACCGGACGGTCACCGGGCTCGAGGTGACCTTCGGGTGGAGGGGATTCTCGATCGCTGCCTCGGTCGCCTCGTAGTGCTCGGCGAAGGGCCCGTCGTTCAGCGAGGGCGTGAAGAGGCGTCCGACGCCTTCGGGATTCATGATGAACGCGCCGTACTGGCCCGGCGGCGAGTTGGGCAGGATGTCGGGCACGTCGCCGACCCAGAGCTTCCCGTTCCAGGCGATACCTGGGCGGGTCGGGTCCCACGGCCTGCCCTGCGCATCCGCCGAGGCGCGGTTGTAGAGGATGCGCCGGTTCGCCGGCCAGGAGAAGGCCCAGTCGGGATGCATGCCCAGGCCCGTGGGATCCTGCGTGCCTCTGCGCGCGGCGTTGTTGCCCGCCTCGGTGTAGACGCCCGAATGGATCCAGCAGCCGCAGCTCGTCGAGCCGTCGTCTTGCAGTTGCGAGAAGCCGTCGAGCTGCTGGCCGGCGCGCTTGATCACCTTGCCGTCCTTGTCCTTCAGGTCGGTGACGGCCTTGCCGTTGATCTCCTTGAGCACCTCGCCCAGGTCAGGATTGACCGGGTCGGTGTAGTTCCAGGAGACGTTCAGCACCTGCTCGGGCAGCGCGCCGCCTTCCTTCCGATAGAGATCGCGGACCGCCAGGAAGATGCGCGCGAGGACTTCCTGGTCCGTCTTCGCCTGCCCCGGAGGATCGAGCGCCTTCCACTTCCATTGCAGCCAGCGGGCAGAGTTGGTGAAGCTGCCGTCCGTCTCGGCGAAGCCGGAGCAGGGAAGCTGGAACACCTCGGTCTTGATCTGCGAGGAGTCGGGCCCGCCGTACTCCTTGGGCGCCTTCCAGAAGGTCGCCGTCTCGATCTGGTAGTTGTCGCCGACCACCAGGAACTTCAACTTCGACAGCGCGTTGATGATCTTCGAGGTATTGGGGCCGACGCCTACGGGGTTGAAACCGAAAGTGAGGAGGCCTTCCGGACCAGGCTCGGTGCCGCCCGCCCGCTGCGAGCTGCCCCGATACATGTCGTCATAGATGTAGAGCCAGGAATAGTTGCCATCGACCTTCGCCAGCCACTGATAGCCCCAGTCGTTCTCCTTGGTGGCTGCGTCTCCGTAGAGCTCCTTGAGCAAGCTCACCATGAACTTCGGATAGTTCGACCAGTAGTTCATGGTCGGCCACGGCGCTCCATTGAGGGTCGTCGGCGTCTCGGCTTTGAGGTAGGTCTTCAGATCAGTCAACTCGCCGCGGGGCGTCGCCAGGTAGCCGGTCAGATTGTCGAACACGCCGGCGAGGTCGGTCGAACCCTGGATGTTGGAATGGCCGCGCATCGCGTTCACGCCGCCGCCCGGCCGGCCGACGTTGCCCAGCAAGAGCTGCAGTGTGGCCGCGGCGCGGATCATCTGAACGCCGACCGAATGCTGTGTCCAGCCCAGCGCGTAGGTGATGGTGCCCACCCGCTGCGCGTTCCCGGTCGAGGTGACCACTTCGGCGACCTTGAGGAACTGGTCTTTCGGAGTGCCGCAGATCCTTTCCACCATCTCCGGCGTGTACCGCTCGACGTGCTTCTTGAGCAGCTGCAGGGTGCAGCGGGGGTGCTTCATGGTCGGATCGACCTGGTAGGCCTTGGTCTTCGGATCGGCGCGATAAGCCCAGGCCGACTTGTCGTACTCCGCCTGCGCTGGATCGAATCCCGAGAAGAGGCCGTCCTCGAAGGCGTACTTGTCGCCGACGATGTACGGGCCGGAAGTATGGATGCGGACGTACTCCTCGTGGTAGCGGCCGGTCTGGAGCGCGTAGCGGATGAGGCCGTTGAGGAAGGCGATGTCCGTTCCCGGCCGGATCGGCGCGTAGACATCCGCGACCGATGCCGTGCGGGTGAATCGCGGATCCACCACCACCAGCTTCGCGTTGCGAGTCCGCTTCGCCTCCACCGTCCACTTGAATCCGCAAGGATGGTTCTCGGCGGGATTCCCGCCCATCACCAGGATGACGTCGGCGTTCTTGATGTCGACCCAGCCGTTGGTCATCGCGCCTCGCCCGAACGTGGCGGCCAGACTGGCCACCGTGGGACCGTGTCAAACCCTTGCCTGGCTGTCCCGGTAGGCGACCCCGAGCGCGCTGATGAACTTCCATTGGAGGAAGTTGAACTCGTTGGTGTCGGTGCACCCGCCGACCACCGCGAGGCCCGGTGTGCGGTTCACCGTCTGGCCTTTCGCGTTCTTGGCGACGAAGGTCCGGTCGCGCGTGGACTTGATGTGCCGCGCGATCCCCTGGACGGCCTCGTCCCAGGAGATCTCCTCCCAGTGATCGGAGCCCGGCCGCCGCACCTTGGGCGTGAGAATGCGGTTGGGGTTGTCGATGTCGTACTTGAGCGTCGCGCCTTTCGGGCAGAGCGTGCCGCGGTTGGTGGGGGCATCCGGATCGCCTTCGACATGCACGACCGTGGGGCGGACGTTCTTCGCCTTGTCGCCCAGCGTGTGGATGATGACGCCGCAGGCCACCGCGCAGTACGGGCAGATGCTTCGGGTCTCGGTGGTGCGCGCGATCTTGAACTGCCGCATCTCCGCGCGCGCGCGAGACATGTCGAACCCGATTCCGACGGCGGCGCCTGCAGCAGCCGCCCCCTTCAAGAACATCCGCCGCTTCATCTCGCCTCCACAAAGATCGATCGACCCCAGCAACGGGGCCTTTCACGGTCCGTGCCGGTTCGGGACGTGCCTTGGCTGGAGTGTCGCGAAGAAGAGTCCGCCGCGAAAACTGCCCGGTTTTGCGACACCCCTGTCGGTGAATGATCAGCGTGCTCGCTCGAGGGCCGGACGAGGCGAACGAGCGAAGCCCCTCCTGCAGCCCGCCTTCCGTATCTCACCTTGCGCATGATCGTCCCCCTCCTGGTTGCCTAGAGTATGGAAGGCGACGTGCCGAGCGAGCGGCGATCCGACCGGAAGCAGCTCCCTGGCGACGAAGGGCCAGTGAGTGCGGACAGACCGGGTGCGGCGAATGGTCTCGGTAGCGCCGTGCTTTTGCAGACCATCAGGGTCCCGGAGCTCGAAACTGGTACACGTAATCGTAAATACGCTCCGTGTTGGTTGGCGATGGATCTCAGGAGTGGGTTGTAGACTGTTCCGTGATTCGGATCGAAGTCGGGATTGTCGCCTTCAGGAGCCCCAGGCTGAAGCCTGGGGCCAACCGATGAGTCAGGAGATGAGACGAGGCTCCCTTGACCTCTGCGACGAGGCGAGCCACGGGCGTCGAAGGGTGAAGCCGCGTCAGCAGATGGAGGTGATCCTCGGTACCGCCAATGGCGCAGGGCACGCAATCAACTCGAGACTCTTGGCAGTGACGACCCTGAAAAGGTCTGCCTCGAGATCGGCGGAGATCAACGGCCGACGCCGAAAAGTCCCCCACACGAGATGGACGTACAGCTCGACACGCGTTCTTTCACCCATCCACCGCCCCCGCGATCAGAACGCGCTCGAGCCTCCGAAGGAGGCTTGGTGCCCTTCTAGCCCCAGGCTTCAGCCTGGGGCTCCTGAAGCTGACCGTCCTGCCTTCGATCCGAATCACGGGACAATCTACAACCCGCCCCTGACATTCATCGCTCAACAACACGCAACGAATTTCCGGGCAGATCTACTAGGGCGTGCCCGCGTCGGTTCTCGACGGCTTCGGACCAAATGCGCGCCGCGTGTCGCGGAACGGGCGATTCGCTCTCGCCAACGCTCGCTGGCGCGCGAGCTCTTGCGCTCCTTGCGCTTGGTAGACGTCGCTGGTGAGCGAGGCCATGAAAGCGACGAGGTCGTCGAGCTCATTTTCCCGAAGTCCGAGCGGCTGGATGTCCTGATCGAGCCATGGGTCTCGGAGGCCCGCTCCCTTGTTGTAATGGTCGAGGACGTCCCAGAGCGTCTGGTGCGACCCGTCGTGGAAGTACGGCGCGGTGACGAGGACGTTCCGCAAGCCCGGCGTCTTGAACGAGGCGATGTCGGACTCCTTCTTGGTGACGAGAAAGCGGCCCAGCGCGCTCATGTCGGACTGGATCGCCGCCCGGTCGACCTCGACGGCGTTGCCGGAATCGACGAGCTTCTCCGCCTTGCGCGCGAGCGGGACCACGCGATGCCGGACGATGAGGACGCCGATGTTGTGGAAGTCGTCGTCCTTGAAGTTGGTCAGATCGGGCGTCTCGTCGGGGAGCGCGTGGCACTTGTTGCAGCGCGCCCGGTCGTTGAAGAGCACCCATCCGCGCTTGGCGGATTCGTCGATCGCTTTGCCGTCGCCGGCGAGGAAGCGGTCGAAGGGCGAATCGAACGAGGTCAAGGTGCGTTCGTACGACGCGATCGCGCGCAGAAGATCCTGGCCGTTCGGGGCCCGTCCGAACGCTTTCTCGAAAGCCTGCCGGTACTCGGGGTAGGCGGCGAGCGATCTGACGGCGGCTTCGAGATCTGGTTGCCCCATCTCGACGGGATTCACGATCGGGAGCGCCGCCTGGTCCTCGAGCGTCTTCGCTCGACCGTCCCAGAACTGCGTCTTGTTGTAGAGCGCGTTCAGCACCGTCGGCGCGTTGCGCTGGCCGCTGCGACCCTGCACGCCGACGGACGTCGGCCGCCCGTCGGTGAACGCGCGCTGCGGATCGTGACAAGTGGCGCAGGCGACGGTCCGGTCGACGGAGAGCCTGCCGTCGAAGAAGAGCTTCTGGCCGAGCGCGATCTTCTCCGGCGTCTGCGGATTGTCGGTCGGGATGGCTGCCAGCGTCTGGTCGGCCGGCAAGCCCACTTGCTTGATCGATCGCGGTTGAGCGAGCGGGCCTGCCTTGGGGATGGGCGGCGGACCGGCGTGCTGCGCAGGCGCCGACGCGTCGCCTGCTACCGCCATCAAGCCGACCATCACGACCGACAGACGGATCGAGAGACTCATGTCAGAGGTAGCGCAGGCCGGTTGCATTCTTCAGCAGCAGGTTGCGGAGGGCCTTGGCGCGGTCGTGCGAAACGGGCGCGCGGATGCTCCGCCCCTCGGCCCCGAGCTCGCTGCCTACGGTCAGCGTGGCCCCTCCGAGGTCGCGCTCCAGCTCCTTGACGTAGGCCAGGTTCACCAACCAGTTGCGGTGCACGCGAAAGAGCGCGCGGCCGAACGACGCCTCGAGCGCGGCCAGGGACAGGTCGATGGCGAAGGTGCCCTCCGGCGCGTGCACGAAGGTGAGGCGGTCCGCCGCCTCGAACGCCCAGATCTTCTTCGGGTCGAGGAAGACGAGGCTCTTCTTTCGCCGCGCCACCACGCGCCGCAATTGCCGGCGTCGATGGGCGGGGCGGCGAGGCTGGCCGCCGCCTGCGTCAGGATCGCCAACGATCGGCATTTCGAGCACGTTGTTCGGCATGATGTCTTCCGTCCGCGTCGCCATTGCGACACCTTTTGGCCATCTTCCAATCCCCCTCGTTGCATGGCCCGTTCCAAATCGACGCGGCCTTCGAGTTGTAGATACGGGTTCACGTCGGGCCATCGAACGGGCGCGCTGATCTCTTATCGACAGGGGATGTCGAAGGAGTGTGCAGGCGTTCGTGGCGGATTCAAGGTTTGCGGTCGTCGGTGGTTGACGACTGCTCGTCCAATCGCAGCGCACCGCTGCTGCCGGTTGGGCAGCTGCTGATGCGCGCGAGCTGGCGAGGAAGCACGCGACGGTCAACGCCGGTATCCATGACTTCATCATTGTCTCCCGCAGCCCCGCAGGGGCAGCTGACCTCTCCATTGCAGCCGGTGCGCCAACGGCCTGGCTGATCCGCTCGGCTCGTGCGGCGCGCCCCACCAGGCGTGTGCGCTGTCCAGACGTTCGACAGGGGTGGCGTCGAATCGTCGCGGATCGATCAGCGCAAGGCACCGTGCGCGGGTTTCGCTCTCAGCGGGTGGGCGATGGCACATCGCCTGCACATCGGAGTGTCGGTCCCATTTCAGGAGGTCATTGGAGGAATCCATGTCGATCCGCCGTTCCCTGTCCCTGCTCGCGGCAATCACGCTTGCACTCACCGCCTGCGCTTCGGTCGACGTGCGCGCGGTGACGAGCCCCAACGCCAACCTGGCAGCCTTGCGCACGTTCGGCGTCATGCCGCACGCCCAGCCAAAAACGCCAGCGGCGCAGTCGGCAAACGACCCGATGCTGGTGAACTCGATCTCGAACCGCGCCTTGCGCGCCGACCTGGTCAAAGGATTCGAAAACCGCGGCTACGTCCTCTCCGACAAACCAGACTTCGCAGTCGCCTACTACGCAAGCACGAAAGAAAAGCTGGACGTCTCTTACTGGGATTATGGGTACTCGTACTATCCGCGTTGGTGGGGTGGGATGGGCCCCGGTCTGGATGCTTCCGCTCCGATGGTCACGCAATACACCCAGGGGACCGTCATCGTCGACGTGATCGATCCCAATAGCAAAGAGCTCCTCTGGCGCGGACAGGGAGTGGCCAGCGTCTCGGACAACGAGGCGCAGTACGAGCAAGAGCTCGCGAAGACGGTCACGGCGATCCTCGCCAAGTTCTCTTCGGCCGGGAAGGGTTCATGAAGCAGCGCGACGACTTTCCGGAGCCCGACCGCGCGCTGGCCGAGCGCGCAGCGAGAGGTAGCGGCGCAGCGTTCGCCGTGCTGGTGACCCGGCACAGCGACGCTGTCTACGCGATCGCGAGAAACATGTGCGCCACGTCTCGAGAGGCGGCAGAGGTGGTCCAGGAAGCCTTCCTCGCCGCGTGGCGCGAGCTCCCGTTCTTCCCTCCAGGCGCGAGGTTCACCCCTTGGCTCTATGGGATGGCCATGAAGGCCGCCTTCGCTCAGCGGAAGCGGGACCGCCGCAGCCCAGCCGGCTCGCTGGAGTCGTACCTGCCTGCCTTCGACGGCGCAGGCCGTCTCGCGGCGAGCAAGGGCCGCTGGCAAGAGCTCGACGACAACCCTTCCGAGCGGTTCGAGGTTACCGGCCTCTTGCGCGAAGCGCTCGAATGCATCGACGATCAGACTCGGGCTGCGTTCGTCTTGCGCGACCTTCTCCAGCTACCTGCCGACGAAACGGCGGCAATCCTCGAAGCCTCCCCGCCGGCGGTACGTCGAGACGCGCATCGGCTCCGCCTGATGCTCCACGGCTTCATCGACCAGCTATGACGTTCGAGAACGCCGCTGCCAGGAAAGCTTCAGCCCGGGACCATCGTGCCGTACTTCTTCAGCCGCTCGATGAGAGACCCGCGGCTCAGGCCAAGGCGGCGCGCCGCCTCCGACTGGTTGCCGCCGACCGCCGTCATCGTCCGGCCGATCAGGCCGCGCTCCACCGCCTCGACTTGTTCGCGCAAGTTGAGCGCCCCCTCGGGCGGCACTTCAGCGCACGCGGCCGTCGTCGCTGCGAAGGCCTCGAGCCCGATCTCGCCGCCGTTGCTGAGTGCGACGATGCGCGCGACTGCGTTCTCCAGCTGGCGGACGTTCCCCGGCCAATCCAGTCGCTGGAGCGCATCGAGCAGCTCGGCCAAGAGGCGAACGTCCTGCATTCCAAACCGCTCCGCGTGGCGGCGAGCGAATTCGGCGGCGAGCGCCGGGATGTCTTCGCGGTGATCGCGGAGCGGCGGCAGGAGCAGCTCGAGGACCGCGAGGCGGTAGTAGAGATCTTCCCGGAAGCGGCCGGCGCGCACCTCGTCGGCGAGATCGCGGTTGGTGCAGGCGACCACGCGCACGTCGACCCGATCCACCCGGGCTGCGCCGACCGGCTGGATCTCGCCCTCCTGCAGCACGCGCAAGAGCTTTGCTTGCACGGGCAGGGAAAGCTCGCTGACCTCGTCGAGCACGAGCGTGCCTCCGTCCGCCTCGGCGAAAAATCCGCGGCGCGCCTGCACGGCGCCGGTGAACGCGCCGCGCGTGTGCCCGAACAGCTCCGCCTCAGCCAGCTCTCCGGGGATCGCCGCGCAGTTGAAGCGTACGAAAGGACGCGCCGCCCGCTGGCTCTGGGCGTGAACGAGCGAGGCGATCAACTCCTTTCCCGTCCCCGTCTCGCCGCGGATGAGAAGGGTGATGTCCTTGGGCGCGACCCGCGAGACCAGCTCCAGCAGCCGGCGCATGGCGGGGCCGTCGCCGACGATGGAATGGCCCAGCGCCTTCTCCGCGGCGAGCCTGCGCTTGTGGTGGCGGACGATCGCCCGCCGGATTGCCCCCAGCAGCACCTCGTCGTCGAATGGCTTGGTGAGGAACTCGAGGGCGCCGGCCTTCATCGCTCGCACCGACATGCCGATGTCGCCGTGACCGGTGAGAAAGATGATGGGGATCTGGAGGTCCGTCCTGGCAAGCTCCTGTTGCAGATCCAGGCCGCTCAGGCCCGGCAGCTGCACATCCAGCACCAGGCAGCTGGGCACTTCGGTTCGCGGCCTGGCGAGGAATTGCTGCGCCGACTCGAAGGCCTCGACCCTCAGGCCCGCTGACCGGATCAGGCTTCCCACGGACTCGCGCATCGAAACGTCGTCATCCACGACATAGACAGGAGCAGTCGTCTCGCTCATCGCGCACCTCTCCTTGCTCTAGGTCATTCCGGCCTCAGGGCTTTTTGCACCGCATTCAGGAGCGCCTCTTCGCTGAAAGGTTTGAGCAGGTAATCCACTGCGCCGCCCTTCAGGGCTTGCGACCGAAATCCCTCGTCTCCGTGTGCAGTGATGAAGATGATCGGGATGCCGGGCTGGCTGGCCAGGAGCCGGCGCTGCAACTCGAGTCCGCTCATTCCCGACATGCGCACGTCGAGGATCAGGCAGTCCGTCTCGCGCACGCGATCCGAACCCAGGAACTCCTCGGCCGAAGCAAAGACCTCCACGCCGAACCGGACGGACCTGAGCAAGCCCCGAAGGGACTCGCGCACGGAGTCATCGTCATCGACGACCGAGATGAGAGGAGTCTTCGCCAAGAGGATCTCTCCTCGCCGATGATCACCGTTCGCGGGAGAAGATCCATTACACCTTGGTATAGGTGGCCGCGCTCCTGGTCCTATGCCTTCTTGTCGCGCCGGATCCCCAGTTTCTCCGCCATCCGCACCAGGTCCGCCAGGGAGTCGGCGCGCATCTTGTGCATCACCTGGGCCCGGTGGACCTTCACGGTCACTTCGCGGGTGCCTAGCTCGGCGGCGACCTGCTTGTTGAGCAGCCCCGAGACCACCCGTTCCATCACTTCCCGCTCGCGCCGGGTGAGTGATTCATAGCGGCCGTTCAACTCGTCCATCTCTGCTCGCCGCTGTCGTGCGGCCCGATGGCGCTCGATCGCCTGTCCGATCGCATCCAGCAGGTCACCGTCGCGGAACGGCTTGGTGAGGAACTCGACGGCGCCTGCCTTCATCGCCCGCACCGAGGTCGGAACATCGCCGTGCCCGGTGATGAAGACGATGGGAATGTCGAGGTTGATCTCCGCCATCCGCGATTGGAGATCGAGCCCGCTCAGGCCCGGCAGCCGGACGTCGAGCACCAGGCAGCCGGGAACATCCGCCGGCGGGCGGGCGAGGAACTCCTGCGCGGAAGAGAAGGTCTCGACCTTCAGCCCTGCCGACCGGATCAAACTTGCCAAAGCCTGTCGAATGGCGTCGTCGTCGTCCACGACGAACACGGTTGCAGCCGGCTCGGGCATGACAGCGTTTACACCTTGGTGGGGAGCGTGAGGGAAAATGTTGCGCCGCGCGGAGAGCTGTCCGAAGCCCACAAGCGGCCGCCGTGCGACTCGACGATGGAGCGGCTGATCGACAGCCCCATTCCGAGCCCCAGAGGCTTGGTCGTGAAGAACGCATCGAAGATCTGGTCCCGCTGCGGGGGAAGGCCCTTGCCCGTATCGCGGACAGTCACGAGAAGTTGCTCGTTTTCCGTTCGCTGCGACTTCAAAGCGAGCTCGCGCATCCCCTCCACATCCTTCATCGCCTCGATGCCGTTGAGGATGAGGTTCATCAGGACCTGTTGCAATTGGACGCGATCTCCCAGGACCCGGGGAAGTCTTGCCGTCAGCTCCGTCCGGACTGAAATGGAATATTGCGTGGTCTCGCTGCGCAGGAGGACGATCATCTCTCGAATGACTTCATTGATCTCGACCAGCTCCCGTTCTGGGGTCCCCTTCTTGAAGAGCAGACGGATCCGGCTGATGATTTCCGCCGCCCGCGTTCCGTCTTTCACGATTCTCCTGGCAGCGGCGCGCGCCTCTTCGAGATTCGGGGCGTCCCCCGCCAGCCAGCGCAAGCAGGCATTGGCATTGGTGATGGCGGCGGCGATCGGTTGATTCACTTCGTGCGCCAGCGAAGCGGTCAGCTCGCCCATCGTGGTGACCCGGTTCACGCGCGCGAGGTCCTCATGCGCCTGGCGCAATCTCTCGCGCTCTTCCTCCGCCCGCTTGCGCTCGGTGACGTCGATCACGGTACCAACAAAATCGACGCCGCCCGATGCAGCATTCAAGGCATGAGCCACGACCTGGACATGTTTGATGGAACGGTCCGGCATCACCAGGCGATATTGATGGTCAAAATCATTCCCACCTTGCGCCGCACGCTCGATGGTCTGCTGCACGAAGGCCGCGTCTTCCGGATGAACCCGTTGGAGAATGAGCTCCACGGTCGGTTTGGTCGTCCGGTCGTATTGAAAGATTCGAAAGGTTTCTTCGGACCAGACGATGTCGCCGGTGGAAACCCTCCAGCCGAAGCTGCCCGCGTGGCTCAATCGCTGTGCTTCCGATAGATATGCCTCGGTTTGCTGCAGCTTCTCTTCCTGGACTTCCAAGGCCTGGGTAACGGATCGTCGATCGACCGAGGACGTCAGCAGAGCCAGCCCGAGAACGACGAAGGTGACGGCGGCAATTCCGCCGGTGCCGAGTGTGGAGATGCTGACGGCCTGAGACAGGTCCATCGGCATGCTCGAGGGAGTAAAGCTGGCGGCGGCCATGCCCGTGTAATGCATGACGGGGATCGCGGCGCCCATCACGACGGCTCCGGCTAGCTTTTCCCAGCCGGTCCCCGTTTTCTCGTCTCGGAAGTGAAAGGTAATCCAGAGCGCAGCGAGAGAGATCAGGACCGCGAACACGACGGACAGGACGACGAGAAAGGAATCATACTGACACATGGCAGGGATTCGCATGGCGGCCATGCCGATGTAATGCATGCCTGCAATACCCGCACCCATCAGGACACTTCCGGCGAGCGCCCGGAGCCAACCCATTTTCTGCCGGCTGACGACACCCAGCGCAACGACCGAAGCGAGAATGGCCGCAACCAGCGACAGCAGGACGGTCGGCCAGTGGTACGCCACGGGAACCGGCAGGACGAACGCCAGCATCCCGATGTAGTGCATGGACCAGATGCCAGTCCCCATCGCACAAGCTCCGCCCAGCAACCAGACCGCGCGAGTCCAACCGCCCGTGGCAGTTACGCGACCTGCAAGATCCAGAGCAGCGTACGACGCAAACATGGCGATCAACACCGAGAGCGCCACGAGCGTGTAGTTGTACGAGCCGATCAAGTTCACGGCAGCCACGCGCCTCCGTCTGCTTGCCACGCGGCGAACGCCTGAACGAATTGCGACGCGATTCTGGGCCGATACAAGAGCATTTTGCAAGAAACCTTGGGATGGCCATAGGCGGAACAAGAGGCACTCCGACTCGATCCCGGGCTTCCCGGGAGCGAGCGTGCCCGCTTACGTGACAGGCGACCTGCGTCTTTCCTGGCAAGGATGGCAGCAGCTCGAGTTCTCGCTGATGGGAAGAAATCTCTTGCAGGATCGCCACCTCGAATACCCGGGCACGGTCCAGATCGAGCGCTCGTTCTACGCCAAGCTCACGGGGCGTTTCTGAACTGAACATGAAAAGAACGGCGTGCGGATCCCTTCGGGTTCGAGTACATCGAAGGATCGTTCCAACAAGGGGGTCTCATGAAGACCAATCGATCGCTTGCCGTGGTCGCGGTCATCGCGTCGGTCGCCCTGGCCGCAGATGCAAAGAAGAGCGCACGCAATTTTGCAACTACGCTGACCGCTTTCGAAGAAGTCCCCGGAACCATCAGCGACGGTTTCGGCACCCTGGGTTTGACCATCGCCCCGGATGATTCCCGAATCGACTACACGCTCTCGTATACTGGCCTCTCGGGGCCCGCGCTGTTCTCGCACATCCACTTCGCCGAAGAGGACGTGAACGGTGCAGTGATGGTGTTCCTCTGCGGCGGTGGCGGACAGAAGCCGTGCCCCGGGGCATCGGGCACCGTCTCGGGAACTATCGTGGCCGCGAATGTCGGCGCCAATGCGGCCGCGCAAGGAGTTACCCCCGGCGACCTCGCCGCGGTCATCAGCGTCATCCGCCACGGGTCGGGTTACGCCAATGTGCATAGCCCGAAGTACCCGGGAGGCGAGATTCGCGGCCAGCTGAAGCCTGGCGACGACGACTGAGCTGACCGCTAGAACGACAACAGCCTCCCGCGCGTGGAATCGGCGCGGGAGGCTGCCTTGCCGAGCTCCTCAGTTGTCGTTGTCGTCGTCCGCGCGGCGATGCGGATTCGCCACGTCGAACACGAGGTTGTCCGGCGACGGTCCGAATGACGGCCAGGTGACGACAGGCCGGTATCCAACGCCGCGCCGCGAGTAGTCGCACACGCCGTTCGGGAAGATGCCCTGCAACCGGGCCATCTCCTCCGGTGTGAACGTCTTGGCGTAATCGGCCGGGTCGATGGCCTTCAGGTGGCACTTGTAGACGTTCGC
>Ga0209471_1001579_pt1 | contig 13439 bp, 15 predicted proteins | sample GraSoiAngelo_128_FD_185885 | JGI IMG/M metagenome (GOLD analysis project Ga0209471, IMG submission 185885) | Grasslands soil microbial communities from the Angelo Coastal Reserve, California, USA - 14_0927_12_20cm (SPAdes) (version 2) | ecosystem: Environmental > Terrestrial > Soil > Grasslands ...
CAATTTTTAGCCAGAGTGCGATGCGCATCTTCGAAATTGTACCTGCTGCGAAATCCGGCCTCTGGGGGCACGCCGCTTCGACACGCAGGCCTGCGTACACAGCTAGAAATGTGATTTTCTCAAACTCGCAAATCAGGCATAATAACCATCCTTATGGGCTATCCCGTTTTCACCCAACCATGAAGGGACGCACCAACACACAAAGACGACTCCTCCCTAAGTTGCCTAGAGTCCCGGAAGAGATGCGGCAGTGGTCCGATCTTCTTTTGCGCGAGATTCTGGGCTGGCCGGACGTCAGTTCCCGGCCCATGTTCGGCATGACAGCGGTCTACCGAGGCAATGCCATCTTTGGCGTGCTGCCGCGCACGCGTGCTATGGATACTTCATACTCGGTCAGCTTCAAGATTCCGTGGCGGAATCCGACCCTGAAGAAACGGCTGGAGGCCGACCCTTGTATCCTGCCAAGTACCGGCGACGCGAAATGGATCTCATTTGAGCTGCAGTCTGGAGACGACCTACCGGACGCGATTCGATGGTTTGCGCAAGCCTATCGACTCACGGCCAAAGCAGGTAGAACTTGATAGCCAAATCCTTGATCTGGCTGCTGCAAGTGCTGTAATCCATTTACCGACGTTTATGACGTTCTCCAGCTGATGCGCCAGCATCGTGCTAACGGACGAAGCCCTTTAGTTACTTTGCCGATCTGTGGATCCATGGGACATTGTCTCCGACGACGGGCAGGATTTCACCTTCCGCACTCGCTCTGTTTATGTGTTCCACCCGTCGCGCCCGAGCTCGAATCCCAAACGCACGCAAAAAGGTAAAGATGTATGAGTAAACGCTTGATCTGGGTCGACGGCGACAAGTTCACTGGCTGGTGCTGCTCGCAGTGTATGTGGGGGCTTACCACTCCACGTCTCGAAAGCACCGTTGCGGCGCTCGCGTTCAACCGCCTTGCGCAAGAGGACTTTGAGAAACACGACTGCACAAACGGCCCGCACGGTGAGTCGCGTTCTTAGGGTACAAAGGGATGGGAGTCCCAGTGGCCGCTAACTGGCGTCGAGATCAGCGCCGAGTGCGCGCTCGCGCGCGCCTTTCCCTTCAAAAACGCACGCAAAATCCGCGACCTGATCCCGGATTGAACACGCCCGACCCCGAGGTCTAGAATTCACCTAAGGATGATCCGAGGAAGGTCAGCATGCCCCACTACGAGTTCTTCTGCCAGAAATGCAAGAAATTCTTTGACAAGATTCTGTCTCTGGTGGACTACGAAGAAGGCGAGGTTCTGTGCCCGCACTGCGGGAGCAAGAAAGTCGAGCAGCGCTGGTCGGCCTTCTCCGCCATCACCTCCAAAAAAAGTGCCTGAAGACGGAGCCTCAGACGCTGCACCATTTCTGCGCAATTGACCCGCAAGGGGACGAAGAGTACCGTACGTTGAAACATCCAAATCGCCACCGCCGCCGCGCCAGCGGCGGGTTCCTTTCACCCTCTAGCCGAACGAAAGGAGCGCATCATGTTTACGCGCGTAGTTGAACTCACCAGCAAACCGCGTAAGTCAAGAGAACTCTCTAGCCTCATCAACGACAAGATAGTGCCGATTCTGAAAAAACAAGCCGGGTTCGTTGATGAGATTGTTCTTGTCTCGGACGCGGACTCGAATCGCGTCCTGGCGCTGAGCTTTTGGAAGACAAGGGAGGACGCAGAGCGTTATCAGCGGGAGCAATACAGCAGTGTTCGCGAAACTATGCAGTCCCTGCTCAAGGCCGAACCGGTTGTCCGTACGTTCGAGGTCCACACCTCCACCGGTCACAAGATCACCGCAGGCAAAGCCGCCTGACAACGAGCCGACACCATCAAAAAGGCGAATCTCCAACGGCTCGCCTTTTCCTCTTAAAATCCCACGCAAAATCCGAGACTCGGATCTCCTGAAAAATCCGCGACCTCGCCAGGCAAAATCCGTGACCCGCCTTGGCAAATTCAATGAGTATGCTTTGCTGAGACTCGGCCTTCACAAACCTTCCTCGTCCGGGCTTACAGGGATCCGTTCCGGACTGGTAGCTTCGTTGAGAGTGCCACCGGCATTTACGCAAGACGAGTCGTTCACACGTGCCTCACGCTCTACTGCAAGTCAGTCGACCGCATCTTCGGCGGCTCGCCGTACCAGCAGTACCAGAATCGGCAGAAGGAGTATGCACGACTTCAGGCGAACGTCCGCGAACTCAAGGCACGGCAGCAGGACCGCGCCGAGCGTCGGTTCGAACGTGAGACGGTTTATCAGGCTCTCATGAATCCCCATTACGTGGCAACAAATCGCACCGCTAACACGCGGTCTTTTTCTTTCGCGCGGGCCGCTCGCGCGGTAGTTATTCCCCCGTGAGCAGCCATTCCATACTTGTCCCGAACTCGCGGGCAATCCGCAGCAAGATCTCCGCCCCAATCTCCACTTGGGCCCCGCTCCATCATGGACAGTAGTTCTGGCTGATACCTACGCTCGCGGCGAAATCCGCCTGTGTCATATCGAAGCCGCGCACCTCGCGGATACGTCTTCCTACGCCGCTCCAGCCGACCTTAAGCTGTGACGGCCGCGATTTTTTAATTGACGTAATTGGCAGACGCTTTGCGACTTCTGAATCGCCTATTTCGAACAAACCAGGGCGAACCTCAAGAGCTATTCGGTCCTGCGCGACGTGCCTGATCTGACACATTGAAAGTGGAGTACCATGGTGCCGAAAAAGCTGGCCTCATCCTAAGTAGTACCTAACGACACTGGGGACCGGTATTTAATACTGCTGACGCTCCAGCCGTACCGTCCCTGGCGTTTCGGGAGGACCCATGCGTGATGCAAGTCAGATCCTTTCTTTCAAGATTCTTTTCTTGGCGGTGTTTCTCGCATCCCTGTGCCTTGCACCGGCAATCGCGCAAAAGCGACCGGAGCCAACCTCGCCTAAATACGACCTGCATACCGAGACAAAAATGAAAGTAACTGTGGAGGAGTTGAAACTGCCGCCGAAAGGTAGCGAGAAAGAAGTAGCCCACCTGCTCGGGAAAAGCGGAGCGGACTCAGTCGACGTTTATCTATGCCCGAAGTCCTTCCTCGACGACATGGGAGTAAGCTTCGAGAAGGGCGACGAAATCGGTCTCACCGGGTCGAAGGTGAAACAGGACACAGCAGATCTCGTCCTGGCACGCGAAGTGGTGAAAGGAAGCGATACGCTGGTGCTCCGCGATGACAAAGGGAACCCCGTCTGGGCTTGGCGCCGTTGAAGCCTCTCTCTGAACGTCACCAATCCGGGAAATTCGGGAACGCCTGCAAGGCGAACAATTCGCGGGTCGCCGCGCTGAAACCGCCGCCGCCCGCCCTGCCCAACCCCGGCGTCCCCGCCTGGCTTTCGCTCGCCTTCCGCGCAAACCTGGCGCCAGGCGAAAACGCCTCATTCTCGGTGCGACCGGAAGTGACTGGCAAACTGGCCGTAAAGATATGCGAAGCTTTCTCAGCATTACAAGGTTGAATTCGAAAACGATCAGGTCCGGGTACTACGGATTCACTACGGCCCGCATGAGAAATCAATCATGCATGCCCATCCCAACGCCGTCGCCGTTTTCTTGACCGCGAATCGCTCGAAGTTCACGCTGCCGGACGGGAAATCAGAAGAGCGTAGCTGGAAGGTAGGCGATGCGAGGTGGACTCCGGCAGAAACACCTGCCCGAAAACCTGACGGATCAGCCGCTCGATCTAGTTTTGGTCGAGCTAAAAAAGTAGCTGGGTTCAAAAATACGCACGCGAGGAGCCGAGAGTAGGGCTGCGTCCAACGAGAGGCGAGGAGTCTTTAACCGAATCCGCGCCAGCTCGGCCTTTCTTTCGGAGCAATATCATCCGTATCGAAAGCGTCCCCGACCTTGACTCCTCGTTCTGGCGAGAGCAGAATTTTTGGGGTTCTCATTCCGGCAACCAGCATTAGGAGTTCCCGCCATGCCGAGGGCCAAAGAACTAACGCTTTCACATGAGAACCTGCGGGATGCTCGCAAGTATCGCGAAGGTGCTTGGCAACGAGCCAGTCAACATCCTGAGTTGTATGACGATGACGTCAGGAACGACGGGCCCTACCCATCTCGTAGTTGACAGCGTTGGCAAAGCGAAGAAAGCGCTTGCGAGCGCCCGACAACCGTATACTGAGGCAGATGTGCTCCGCGTTGAACTACCGAATACGCTAGGAGTGCCGCGAGGTTCGCCGGTAAGCTCGCCCAAGAAGACATCAACATCACTCTCGGCTATCAGACGAGTACCAAAGGCTCGAAGAAGGTGAGTATTGCGTTAGCCGTTTCCGATTTAGCCAATGCGGACCGTATTCGATAAGTGCTTGTCGGCTGTGACCCTCGAGGTGCGCTATGATTCTGCGGTCTCCAAATCGTCCGAGTTCTTATGGCAAAAAGGTTCTCCTCATTGACCGTAACCAACCTACCCGCGACGTGCGAGCCAGCGTTCTGCGGAGTCGCGGCATCGAAGTCCATACGGCCGACTGCCTCGGAGCAGCGCGATTTCTGTGGCAACCTGGTCTCTACCGCTTCATATTGCTCGACGTGCGGAGACACTTTCCCGGAGAGGCGCTCGAATTCTATGAGCAGATTAGAGCCGCGAGTCCTAAGGAACACTTCTTCTTTCTCGTTGGGCCCCCAGCCTATCTTTCCCTCACCTGGCCGGGCGATGTCACCACCGTAGAAAAGAAACGAGAGCGGGCCGAGAAGATTAAGCGGTTCTTAGCTGCCGCATGAAACCTTCTCCCGGGCAGGACATTGGGAACTTAAAGGCCCAGCCGGTTTCAATTCTTCCTATCGATAGAGGTGGGCAATGACACCAAGAATTTTTTCCCTGATTGCCACGGCAGTGTTTTTACTGATAGCTCTCGGCCATGCGCTTCGTCTCCTCTTTGGCTGGCACATAACGGTGGGAAACATTGTCGTGCCAGTTTGGATGAGCTGGATAGGGCTTGCTATCGCGGGCTATCTTGCCTACCAGGGCTTCAGGCTGAGCAGACGAATTCGAAGTGAGGTGAAAGTTTTTGGCAAGTAATCTCTCCAACGCAACGAAAACTCGCTCCTGTCAACTAATACTTGGCGCGTGATTCGCGGCTTGGGGCTTCGAGACAAGTTTTGAGAACCCAGTCGACTTCCTCCAGGATGGGCCCGCAACCATGAATCCCGAGGTTGCCGGATTCCATCAGAATCACGGGCTATCCGGAAACAATGCGATAAACAGTTTCGACAGCCGCGGCGGCATCGAAAGACGCAACATCAGTGCGGGAACATCACCTCCGATTCCACGCCCGCGTAGTTGTAGTTCTCTCCATAGACATCACAGAAAATCTTGAAGGCCAGGTTGCCGGTGCAATGGCCGGAGCCACATGCCGAACGCCGAGCTCGTCCTTCATCCGCCGCGCGGCCGCCCGGCAACCTTTTCATGCGAAAGCGGCGCCGTAGCCAGTCAGCTTCATATCCCTGAGGCGATCGAGCAGAGTGTATTGGCAGGCGTCAGAGCTGTCTAGAAAGCGTTCGTGGTCCGTCGCACAAGTCGATGAGGCATTGGCGGAATTCGGTGCTCGAATGAAGCGGATCAGCGAGACAGCGTCCGCTTGCCGCCTGGTTGATACTGGAGAACCTCTTGAAACCAGTGCTTGTGTATACCGTCGACATCCAGACTGTGCGCCACGGGGTTGCCAAGATGCGCAGCTGGAACCCGAGTCAAAGCTTCTTAGAATCCGAAGGAAAGGGTTCAGGTGTATGCTTGCTGCAGCCCAGGCTGGAGAAATAAAAGTCCTGTTCAACAGTTTCTCGGATAAAATACTGATCTTCATATGAGCCTGTCCAGCACCAAAGCGTGTCGGATTGCGCGGATGGCCCAGCATTGTTAAAGCCGATCAAGGGCCGCAGGTACTTCTGAGAGGTGAGCCGGGCGGTTCCGTCGGTTTTCGTTTGGAGATTACGCCATGAGGCAGACCTTCGCCATCGGTATCGGAGGCGCCGCCGGTCAAGGTGTTGCCACGCCAGGCGACATTTTCGCGAAGATCTTCAGTCGCCGGGGCCTCCACCTGAATGCCTACAACGCCTATCAGTCGATTATTCGCGGCGGCCACACTTTTCTCACCATCCGTGCAGGCCCTGAAAAAGTCACCAATATGGGTGACTGTATCGACTTGCTTATCCCGCTGAACCAAGACAGCATGAATCGCCACCTGGGCCTGCTCAGCGCGGGCTCTGCGTGCATCTACAATGCTGACACGATTAAGCCAGGCGCCGCCGGGAATTGTGTGCAGCTTTGCCCGCTTCCGGTCTCAAAGCTCGCCGATATCACGCGGAACAAAGTGGCCCAGAACACGCTTGCGATCGGCGCGGGCCTCAACATGATGGGCATCAGCTTTCAAGCGTTAGAAAGCGTCCTCACCGAGCAGTTCAAGAAGAAGGGCGAGGCCGTGGTGACTGAAAATGTCGGAATCGCACGGGCCGGCTATGATCATGCCGCCCCGCGGTTCAAGCCCTTTGCCTGGCCGCTTCCGATGACTGAGAACCGTTACGCGGTGCTCAGTGGCAATATCGCGATGGCCATGGGGGGCGCAGCCGCCGGAGTAAAATTCTACTGTGCTTATCCGATGAGTCCTTCCACCGGCGTTCTGCATTGGATGGCGGCGCATGCGCGCAAAGCTGGCATCATGGTTCGGCAGGTGGAGGACGAGATCGGAGTGGTCAACATGGCAATCGGAGCCGCCCACGCCGGCGTGCGCGCTATGTGTGCCACCTCTGGCGGCGGCTTTGCCCTGATGAGCGAAGGCCTGGGGATGTCGGCGATGATGGAAACCCCTGTGGTAGTGATCGACTGCCAGCGCGCCGGTCCGTCTACAGGAGTTCCCACCAAGACCGAGCAGGGTGACCTCTGGCAGATGCTCGGCGCGGCGTTCGGCGATTACCCGCGGATCATTGCCTCCCCACTCGACATCGGGGATTGCTTCAAGATCATCCCCGAGATGTTCAACCTCGTCGACCGCTTCCAATGTCCTGGCATGGTGCTTTGCGATCTCTTGCTGTCGGAGGGCAGGCTCAGCGTCGACCCGAAGGATCTGGGCTTCACTCCCGGAATCGATCGCGGGGAGCTAATTACCAGGGCCAACGGAACGCCTTCCGGGCCTGGGATCAGCGGGGACTACAAACGCTACAAGATTACCGAGAGCGGAATATCGCCGCGCGCCATTCCTGGCGTGCCTGGCCATGTCCACACCGCTGCGACCGACGAACACGATGAAGACGGCGTGTTGATCAGCGACGAGTTCACCAACACCGTCAAGCGCCGCGCCATGATGGAAAAGCGCATGCGCAAGGTAACCGGCATCGAGGCTGCGATTCCCCCGCCCGCCCTGTGGGGGCCCCGTAATGCGGATGTGACTCTGATCGGTTGGGGATCGACGAGCGGTGTGATCGAAGAAGCGTGCGAGATCCTCAGCGAGCAAGGAATCTCGGCCAACCAGCTTCAGATCCGCTGGCTTGTCCCGCTGCATGGCGAGGCAATTGTCGAAATTCTGAAAGGCGCGCGACACACGATCATCGTAGAGAACAACTACAGCGGCCAGTTCGCTCGCTATCTGCGCAGCGAATCCAGCTATGTGCCGAACGGGTACATCCGCAAGTACGATGGGGAACCGTTCATGCCGCACCACATTGTAGAGGCGGTGAAGGAACAGCTGACCGGGAAGACCACCCTCTCAGTTCCGGCCCACGAAATCATGGTTTGAGGAGAAGAAGAAATGGCGACCAGTCTAGCAGCTCCAAAGCAACTGGCGTTGGCCGATCTGAAAGGCAAAGTCGATCCCGACTGGTGCCCTGGCTGCGGCGATTTCGGTGTGCTTGCGGCGGTAGAGAAGGCCCTCGTAGAGTTGCAGATCCCGAACCATAACGTAGTCACCATCAGTGGCATTGGCTGTTCGTCCAACTTTCCCGGCTTCATCAATACCTATGGCATGCACACCCTGCACGGCAGGGCCCTGGCGGTGGCGACCGGTGTGAAGCTTGCCAATCACGATCTGACCGTACTGGTGACTGGCGGTGACGGCGATGGTTTCGGTATCGGCGGCAACCACTTCGTCCACACCATGCGCCGCAACGTCGATCTGCTCTACATCGTCATGGACAATCAGATCTACGGCCTCACGACTGGTCAGACCTCGCCCACCAGCCGCATCGGCATGAAAACGAAAAGCATGCCTTTCGGTAACATCGAAGCGCCAGTAAACCCCATTTCGCTCGCCCTGGCTGCCGGGGCCACCTTCGTCGCGCGCGGCTTCAGTGGCGAGCAGAAGCAGCTGATAGAACTGATCAAGCAAGGCATCGAGCACAAAGGTTTCTCGTTCTTGGATGTCTTCAGCCCTTGTGTCACCTATAATCACGATAATACTTACCAGTGGTTCCGTCCGCGTGTGAAGAAGCTCGAGGATGACACTGCTTACGATCCCACCAACTGGCTGGCTGCTATGGAAAAGTCGCTGCTCTGGGGTGATGAGATCCCTATCGGAATATTCTTCGAGCGCACCGACATTCTCACCCTGCACGGTGCCGAGCCAGTCCTGAACAAAGGCCCGCTGGTGCACGGTGACACGCGGATACCTCCCGACGTGGCCCGCTCGTTCATTGAGGAGTTGATGTAGCGCGCTACGGGAGTGCAAACTTGAAGCCTTTGTGTCAGCCAAAGGTTTAATGGATGCGAATGACCGGACTTCGTGGAATCTGGCCGGCTTCAGCGGTCCAACCCCGCCTCCCGGTACAGCAAGGACATCGGATTGGCGGATCGGCGCAATATGCCGGACACGATCGACGGTAGAGAAAGGGCGGCTTTTCGCCGCTCTCCTTGCGAAACGGTACCGACGAACCTTTACTTTTTCATCTTCTCTTTTTAGTTTCGCCAGCCTTTAACTCCATGATGTGAACGGATTCATTGTCGGGCATCGGAGCTTTGGCCCATCCCAAAGGCGATCTGTGTGCAGCAGAAGTTTTTAAGGCCCTGAACGCACGGGATTAGAATAGCGGGCTTGCAGTATCAGCGCAGGTACGCCGATGCCTATGATCGTCAGCGTTCCGAAAGAAGCGGTCCCGGGCGAGCAGCGCGTGGCGCTTGTTCCCGAACTCGTTCCGAAACTCACAAAGGCCGGATTGGACGTCGTTGTCCAGTTCGGTGCAGGCGCGTCGGCCGGGTTTTTCGACCCGGAGTATGAAGCAAAGGGTGCACACCTCGAGACAGAGGTTTTCGACAAAGCAAACGTCCTCCTCAAGGTGCAGCCTCCGACGATAGACGAGATCGGCCGCATGAACGAGGACTCGATCCTCATCAGTTTCCTCCAGCCGTACACGAACGCCATAGCAATTAATGCGCTCGCGGCCCGCAAGATTACGGCGTTCTCCATGGAACTCATGCCGCGCATTACGCGGGCCCAGGCCATGGATGCCCTCAGCGCCATGAGCACGATCGCTGGCTACAAGGCGGTCTTAATCGCGGCGAGTCGCCTTCCGAAGTTCTTCCCGCTGCTCATGACCGCCGCTGGCACAATTACGCCTGCGCGGGTTTTCGTCATCGGGGCGGGCGTGGCGGGGCTGCAGGCTATCGGCACTGCAAAGCGGCTCGGCGCGATCGTGGAGGCGTACGACACCCGCCCCGCCGTCAAGGAGCAAGTACAGAGCCTCGGTGCCAAATTCGCGGAGCTGGGCCTCGCCTCGAAAGACGCTGAGGATAGGAGCGGTTACGCCAAGGCGCAGTCGGAGGAGTTCTACCAGAAGCAGCAGGAAATGATGTCCAAGTATGTGGCTACGGCCGATGTCGTCATCCCGACGGCGCTGGTTCCCGGGCAACGGGCTCCCATCCTCATAACCGAGGAGATGGTCCGCGGTATGCGACCAGGCTCCGTCATTGTGGACCTTGCGGCGGAGCAGGGCGGGAACTGCGCACTGACCGAACCCGGCCAGGAAATCGTGAGACACGGCGTGATCATTATCGGTCCTATGAACCTGCCAAGTACAGTGCCGTTTCAGGGTAGCGAGATGTATGCCAGGACCGTCACGAGTTACCTCCTTCATCTCCTTAAAGACGGGACACCGCATCTCGACCTGAACGACGAACTGACACGCGGCCCGCTGGTCACGTATCAGGGAGAGATTTTGCACGAGGTGGTCAAGGCCAAGCTCTGAAACGGGTTTGAAGGTTGAACACCATGACAACTGAACTCGAGATCGGGCTTTACATCTTCATCCTGGCGGGCTTTCTCGGCTATCACGTCATCACACGAGTACCACCGTTGCTGCACACACCCCTGATGTCCGCAACCAATGCAATTTCAGGGATCTCGCTCATCGGTTCACTGGTCGTCGCGGGGGCCAATTACAGCCGGTTGAGCACTACCCTCGGCTTCCTGGCGGTGATCTGTTCTTCGACAAACGTGTTCGGTGGCTTTCTGATTACCGACCGGATGCTAAAGATGTTCAAGAAGCGGGAAGAGTTTGGCATTCAACATCGCCGGTTCAATCCAAAACTATTGCTCGCCCTCCCAGTTCTCATCATTGTTTTGCTGGTGCTCATGCATGGGTTCAGGCGATCGGGGACTGACACAGAGTCGTCTGGTGCCGTTTTCGCCGCGACGGCGTTGCGCTACTTCTACATCCTGTCGGCGGTTCTGTTCATCCTGGGGCTGAAAGGTCTGAGTTCACCCAAGTACGCCAGGAAGGGTATGCTCCTAGCCGCACTCGGCATGCTGATGGCCATCACGGGCACGCTCTTCCACCCTGAAATTGTCAACTACCGCTGGATCACCGTGGGTCTCCTCACTGGCAGCATCGTGGGGGGCGCCATGGGACTGCGGATACCGATGACGGCTGTCCCGCAAAGGACTGCTCTTTCGCATTCTCTCGGAGCCTTGGCGGCCAGCCTAATAGGAATTTCCGAGTACGTCCGCCACGTCGCTGTCGGGCTCGATCGCGTGAAGATGACCACGATTGGTCTGGAGGTTGTCATCGGTAGCCTGACCTTCACGGGCAGCCTCATGGCCGCGGGGAAACTGCAGGGACTCCTCCCGGGATCTCCCATCACCTACCGGGGACAGAACGTTTTCAACATCACATTGCTGGCCACGGTGGTGGGAACGCTCATCTACCTGGTCTTTGTACCGGCGACCAGTACGCTGTTCTTTGTGATAGTCGGTCTGGCTTTACTGTTTGGCTTTCTACTGGTCATTCCCATCGGGGCGGCCGATATGCCCGTCGTCATAGCCTTGCTGAACTCCTACGGTGGTCTCGCAGACGCCTCCATGGGCTTCGTGTTGATGAACAAGATCCAGATCATTACAGGCTCGCTCGATGGCACTTCCGGCTTCCTTCTCTCGTTGCTGATGTGCAGAGCCATGAATCGTTCCGCGATGAACGTTCTATTTGGCGCCTTCGGCAAGATCAAGAAAGAGGACGTCGGTGCGGCAGCCGAGGCGATGGGGACCGTCCGCAGCATCACTCCTGAAGAGCTGACTGTTCTGTTCGACAGCGTCAGGTCGGTCATCATCGTCCCGGGTTATGGGATGGCTGTCGCACAAGCTCAGCACGGTGTCGGTGAACTGGCAAAGCTGCTGTCCACGCGCGGCATAGATGTGAAATACGCCATTCACCCGGTCGCCGGCCGCATGCCTGGCCACATGAACGTCCTGCTCGCCGAGGCAAACATACCCTACGACCAGCTGTACACGATGGAACAAATCAACCCGTACTTCCCAGAGGCAGATATTGCCTTGGTTGTCGGCGCGAACGATGTGACGAACCCGGCCGCAAAGAACAACAAGAGTAGTCCGCTCTACGGCATGCCGATCTTGGAAGTCGACCGCGCCAAGTCGATCATCGTCCTCAAGCGTAGCCTCCGCCCAGGCTTTTCCGGAGTTGATAACGAGCTCTACTACGACCCTAAGTGCATGATGCTATTCGGCGATGCGAAGGAGAGCCTCAACAGTCTGTTCGCTGCTTTGAAATCCTAGGAGCGCCAAAAAATCGCTCGTCCCCAGACATTCGGATTGGTGCGCGCGGTTGAGGCGTTTTAGGCTGGGTACTTCCCGGTGATGTAGTGCTCCAGTTGCTGAATGGTCTCTTCCTGCTCTGAGATAATCCACTTCACCAGGTCGCCGATCGAGACCATCCCGACAACCTTCTCGTTTTCCACGACCGGAAGATGACGTATGCGGTTGTTCGTCATGATGGTCATGCATTCATCAACCGTGTCCTTCCGAGTCACGAAAATCACCGGGCTCGTCATGATTTCTTTGACCTGGGTCTCCTTTGAGGACCTTCCCTTGAGAATGACTTTGCGGGCGTAATCGCGCTCTGAGATGACGCCCACTAGCTCGCTCTCGAAAATCACCAGCAATGCCCCGACTCCCTTGTCTGCCATCTTTTCTATTGCATCGTAGACTGACTGATCGGGAGTTATCGACCAGATCTCACCTTCCTTCTGTTTCAAAATCGAGCCAATCGTGTCATTGAGTCTCATGGCTTTTTGATCCTCCGGTTGCGCCTACTTCGCTGTTTGGTGCTTGGCGTACTCCTCTTTCTTGAACGTGCCGCCCTCGACGTAGCTTGCATTAAGTTCCGCGTAGTTCGTCCACTTTTCGGGAAGGTCATCCAGCGCAAAAATTGCAGAGACCGGGCAAACTGGTACGCAGGCCCCACAATCGATGCACTCCACGGGATCAATGTAGAGCTGCGGGACCTCATCGAAGCCCGCGCGGCCATCGTCATAGGTCGTATTCTTCTTGGGGTGGATGCAATCTACGGGGCAGGCATCGACGCAAGCCGTATCTTTTGTCCCGATGCAGGGTTCGGCAATGACGTATGTCATGGGCCACCTCCCGCTATCAACAATCCACGGTATTCCTGTCCGAGCGAAGATTCAAGCTCCAAGACTGTCTCAGACGCTGTTGTGCGGGTTCTGCGAAATACAGCCAACGTGGGTCTGGGATTTTTGCGAGGATCGGTGCGGCAAAAGCGGCATGGGAAGCCGCAAATGAGTCGCGAGAAGTTCGAGTTCCCTTAACGCAGGTTGCCGGAGGTAGAGATGAACGTTGAAAAGATTTCTGCTGTAACTCTTCGGGTCGTGAATATGAGAGATTCAGTGCGGTTTTACAGAGATGTTTTGGGCATGGAGATTATCTACGGAGGCGAAGATGCCTACTTTTCTTCGCTTCGCGCTAAAGATGCACAATACCCTATTCTCAATCTGGAACAGGGTCGTTCGGTTACTGGCTGGGGGCGGATGATTTTCTACGTGCCTGATGTCGATGCGATGTGGGTATACCTGAAGGAGAAGGGATTTCATCCACAGAGTCCGCAAGACGCATCATGGGGCGAGCGATATTTTCATATGAGCGACCTGGATGGACATGAGT
>Ga0209471_1001580_pt1 | contig 13436 bp, 14 predicted proteins | sample GraSoiAngelo_128_FD_185885 | JGI IMG/M metagenome (GOLD analysis project Ga0209471, IMG submission 185885) | Grasslands soil microbial communities from the Angelo Coastal Reserve, California, USA - 14_0927_12_20cm (SPAdes) (version 2) | ecosystem: Environmental > Terrestrial > Soil > Grasslands ...
GCGACAATCGTTAATATTTTGGTATTCATCATTTTGCTGTTTGTTGTTGGTTGACGTTGCCCTTCATCCCAGGTAGCCGCGCGCAGCTTGATGAGTCTAATGTGAAGACGCGAGCAGAATCTTTCGACAAGATTTGACTGGATAAAATTTGATTTTCGGAATCCTGGTAATCCAGTAAATCCTTGTCTGATTTCTTATCTATGAAAACGAAATTGTGTCTCGCGATTGTAATGGCGGCGCTAGGAAGTTTTGCCTTGAACGGGCGCTCGGCCGAACCGAGCGCGACGGTTGCAAGCACTCCGGGCGAAACAAGTGCGAACGAGCCGATCTTCAAGAAGTTGTCCGAACTCAAATGGGACAAGATTCTTCCCGATCTTGGCGAAAGTTCCCCGGAGATTTGCATCTTGCATGTCGATCCAAAAACGCAGGCGACCAACCTGCTCATTCGCACGCCAAAAGCGATCCATGTTCGGAAGCATTGGCACACCGCCAATGAAACGCACACCATGATCAAGGGCACGGCCACCCTCGCTTGCGACGGCAAACGCGCTGAGATCGGAGCGGGCGGATTCAACTTCATGCCGGCGAAAATGGTGCATGAAGCCTGGTTGCCTGCCGGCTCATTGACGTTCATCACTGTGGACGGCGCGTGGGACATCAATTGGGTTGAAGGCCCGCCCACGGCGGCGGATTTGTCGCGAACGCATTGATCGCGGCGATGAGCAGCAAGTGCTGAACGTTGCATCCGAGGTCGGTCAGGCGACGGCAGTTGGCGAATTTTTCGCTCGCTTAATTATCCGCTCATTCCAAAGAAATAGCTTAAAAACCCCGATTCCATTATGAAACAACTTCAATTTCTCTCTGCTTGTCTGATCTGCCTTTGGTCATGCGTTGTCAGTGCTCAATCGGACAAGCCGACGATGAAAGCCATCGTCGTTCACGAGTACGGCGGACCGGAGGTGTTAAAGCTTGACGATGTGCCGCGCCCGGTACCGAAGGAGAACGAAATTTTGGTGAAGGTGATCGCTGCCGGTGTGAACCCGGTGGACTCGGCGGCTCGCTCTGAAAAATTCGCGCAGTTTCTAAACATCAAATTGCCGGCAATTCCGGGATACGATATTGCGGGAGTGATCGAGAAGACCGGCGCGACCGTCACGAAGCTCAAAGCGGGCGATCCGGTGTACGCATATATCGCGTTGGACAAAGGAGGGGGTTATGCCGAGTACGCGCTTGCAACTGAAAAGGAGACATCGCCCAAGCCAAAGTCTCTCAACTACGTGGAGGCTGCGGCGGTGCCGCTCGTCTCGTTGACGGCGTGGCAAGCGCTCATCGACACTGCGAAACTAAGCGCGGGCCAGGCCGTGCTTATTCATGGCGGGTCGGGCGGCGTGGGAAGTTTTGCGATTCAAATCGCGAAGGCGCGGGGCGCGAAAGTGTTCGCGACAGCATCGACGCCGAATCAAGATTTGCTCAAGCAACTCGGTGCCGACGTGGCGATCGATTACACAAAACAAAAATTCGAGGATGTCGCGAAAGATGTTGATGTGGTGCTCGATGCGGTCGGAAAAGACACGCTCGCCCGTTCCTACGGGATCGTAAAGAAGGGCGGTATTATCGTGTCGCTAGTGGCACAACCCGATCAGGCGGAGCTCGACAAGCACGGCATTCGCGGTGCGCCGCTTGGCGTAGAGCCGAACTCTGATGAACTGGCCGAGATAACAAAGTTAATCGACGAGAGAAAGATCAAGGTGATCGTCTCGCAAACGTTGCCGCTGGCGGAAGCGGCCAAGGCACAGACACAGGCCGATACGCATCACACGCGCGGCAAGATTGTGCTCAAAGTGGCGGAGAAACCGAAGTAGACAGAGGTCAGAGATCAAATGTGTCCGGATCAACGTTTTAACGTCTCGGCAATTCAAGGCCGAGCAAAGCGAGCATGAGTTGGGAAGCGATCAATGCGGTCTCGCAATTGGTTAGCTCGATCGCGGTCGTCTTGTCGGTGCTGTATCTCGGCATTCAAGTGCACCGGAGCACGCGCGTGGCGAAGCTGGCCACGCAAGACGCCGCCGCCACTGCCCTGCGCGATGTGACCAAGCCCTTCATGGAAAACGCGGAGTTGGAACGAATCTGGCGAGTAGGTCTGGAAGATCTCAGCGCACTCTCCGCCCAAGATCAGGCGCGTTTCTTTCACGCAACTTACCAATTCTTGAAAGCGTTCGAAACGATTCATTTTCATTATGTTTATGGACTCATGGACAGGGAGCTCTGGGAAGGTTGGCGCGGGCTCCTTCGACATTACATCGCTGCGCCCGGAATCGCTCAGTACTGGAAACTTCGTCCGGAAGTTTTTTCCGCGCGCTTTCGGAAGTTCGTCAGCGCGCTCGAACCTCCGACCGAGCATTACACAGTTGGTAACCTCGTGGGGGAGGAGACGAGAAAGTAGCGAGATGCCGCTTCTACTTTGTCATGCGACTCAGCGGATGGGCTAAGCGCGGTCGTGTTTGTCCGTTGCACGGTCGCAGCGGTTTTGGAAGGTAACCGGCGCAGGGCAGAACCGGCGATTGGATGCCGGACGGGCCGACGCGAATGCTGACGCTCGCGTCGCTTGGATCTTCTTTGCCGGCGAATCGACTTTCCCATTCGTGGCGCGCTGTCTCGCGCAACCGCCGATAACTATTGTCGATGGCGCGTTGAAACCACTCGATCAGCTCGTATTTGATCATCTGATCTTGAATTGCCCGGCCCTCCTGTCGCCAGGTGCCCATGATTTTTCATGGATGAGCAGGAATTACGCCCGGAAATCAGAGATCAGAAGTCAGGCCAGAAGTCCCGAAACATCCTCGTAATCTACGGTTTAGACGGTTTGCTACTGAGACAGCAGCCGCCTCTACAACTCGTCACTCATCACTTTGCAGTCGTCACCTTTTGTATTGAGGTAGCGTCATCGAGCAAAATCCATTCGATGATTGAAACTGGCAGGCTGCCGTTCTTGATCAGGTCATCGTGAAATTGGCCGAGCCGGAATTTGTCACCTTGTCGATCTTTGTAGCGACCAAGTAGATTCATGATCTGCCATTTGCCAATGATGTAACTGATTTTTTGGGTCGGACTCGAGGCTGCGCCGGCTGCTTCGCCTTCTGCCGCTTCACGATCGAGGCCGCCCGCTTCCACGAAATATTTCACCGCTTGCTCGAAGCTCCATCGGCCGGTGTGCAGGTTCACGTCCACGCCGATCCGCGCCGCGCGATAACGCGACAAGCGGAGGATTTGCCCTTGGGCCGCGGAGTTGTTCGGATACAAGCCGGTGCGCATTAACATTTCCTCGCCGTAAAGCGCCCAGCCTTCGACAAACACACCGTCTTCATGCTGGCGGCGAATTTCATCGCTCAAGTGGTTCGCGATCGAGAGCTGCAAAAAATGTCCCGGAATACCTTCATGTCCGAGGATCGGCCGCGGGTCCTCGATCGCGGCGCGAATATAAAAGTTCTTCGATTGCGGATTGTACGTCGGGATGAAATAAAAACCGGTCGGGTCCTTGTCGTAAACGCCGGGCGGATTCATGAAACCGCCGGGACTGGTTGGTTTGAATGCCTCCGGCAACTGCCGGATTTGAAACGCGCCAAGATATTCGGGCAACGTGACCAGATTGTGTTCTTTCAGGAAATTGATCATCTCCTGCTCGCGACTCTCGTAGGCTTTCAAGAACGCGGCCTGGTCGGGCGGAATGTTCGCGCTACGCGCCGGATCGGGATCGGCTAGTTTCGGATTGGGCAGGAGGGCTTCGAGCGCGCGATAACGCGCCAGCTCCGCACGCCCGATCATCTCCACTTCCGCGCCGCTGACCGGCAGGAGCAGGACATGCTTGAGGTAATAATTGTAATTCGCTTCGCCCATCGGCGCGAAGTCCACCATCTTTGGCAATCGTTTCTCCAGTTCATCGGCGTAAACATGCAAAGCGACGAGCGCCGCATCGCGCGCTTTCACGAGTTCGTCGTGCTCGTTTGGCGCAAGATCGACATCGAGCGCCATCAAACTGTTGTTCAGGAGCGGATCAATCGAGCGCGCCGATTGAATGGCGAGCTGCGCGTAAAGTTTTACCGGATTTTGCAAATTGCTCAGGCTCTGCTTCAGCATCGCCGGCATTTGCTGTAACCGCACGGTCGCCGCTACAGCGCGCTTGCGCGGCGTGTCGTATTCCTTTTTCAGCAGCGAAAAAATGCCGCTTACGCATCCGCCGACGTAAACCTGCGGATTCGTCCGCTCGAATTTGAGCACGCGGTTCTGAAAATCGACGTCCTCCAATTGCGCGCGAAAGAGAATCGCGTCAATGCGCTCGTCTTTCGGCCAGTTGTCGATCTTGATCGCTCGCACTTTTTCGAGCAGCGCGTGCACATGCCGTGCGCGCTCCGCGATTTTCGCCGATGAATAATCGGTCAGCCGATCGTCCCACGTATGCAGTCCGGCATCGCTGCTCTGCACGGGATAATTTTCATTGCGCCACGCATAGTATTCGTTGGCAACTTTGTGCAACGCCGCCGCGCCCATCACTTCTTCCTTAGTTGTTTGTGTGATCAATGCCTTCCTGGAAAGATCGGGTCTGTTGGTTGTCTGGGCCAAGGCCGTTGCGCTGCCCACGAAGATCGCGGCGAAGAAAAGCATTTTCGATTTCACGATGTCGATCTTAATAAGTGTTGCTCAATGAGGAAGCGCAAACGAACAACGCTATGAAAACGCTCGGGATCATCGGCGGGCTCGGACCGGAAAGCACCATCGATTATTACCAGACAATCATCGCCGTGTATCGCGAGCGCACTGGCGACGGTAGCTATCCGCAATTCCTCATCAACAGCATCGATCTGAATAAAGTGAGGGACTTCGTGATCGCCAACGATCTGCAACGCCTCATCAAAACGATCGTAGAGGAAATCGAGAAGCTCGCTCGGGCCGGTGCGGGCTTCGGACTGATCGCAGCGAACACTCCGCACCTGACCTTCGACCAGATTGCGGAGCGCTCATCCATTCCGCTCATCAGCATCGTCGAAGCAACATGTGGAGCCGCCAAAGTAAGGAAGCTGAAGAAGCTCGCGTTCTTTGGCACGAAATTCACCATGACCGGCGAGTTCTATCCGAAGGTATTCTCACGCGAAGGCATCGCGCTCGTGCAACCCGATCATGCCGACCAGGATTATATTCACGACAAATACATGAACGAACTGGTTCCCGGGAAATTCTTGCCCGAAACGCGGGCAGGCTTGCTTGCGATTGTCGATCGATTGAAAGCGAAGATCGACATCGACGGCGTTATCTTGGCTGGGACAGAGCTGCCGTTGATCCTGCGCGAACCCGAGCACCACGGCGTTCCGCTTCTCAACACGACAACAATTCATTGCCAGGCTGCAGTTGCTGAAATGTTGTCCTAGATGAGAGCGCTGTTGCCGTTATTTGCGATTTTTGTTGCGACCGTGAGCCCCGCCGAAAATAAGATCGATAAAGAGAAGATTCGCTACGTCGCGATCGGCGATTCCTATTCGATCGGCGAAGGCGCTTCGCCTAACGAATCGTGGCCAGCATTGTTGACTCGCCACCTCAATGACAAAGGCCTGCGTGTTGATCTTGTCGCCAATCCCTCGCGCACCGGGTGGACGACGCAACAGGCCATCGATCGCGAGTTACCAATCTTTGTGGAATCAAAGCCAAATTTCGCAACGCTGCAGATCGGAGTGAACGATTGGGTCCAGGGAGTCGATGCGGAAACATTTCAAAAAAACTTCACCTACCTTGTCGATCAAATGCTCGCAGTGCTGCGCGACAAAAACCGGCTCCTCATCGTTACCATTCCCGATTTTGGAGTTACGCCGACCGGCCCGAAATACGCCCGCGGCCGAAACATTTCCGAAGGCATTGCCTCGTTTAACAAAATCATCACTGAAGAAGCGACCAAGCGTAACCTGCGCGTTGTCGATGTTTTCCCGATCAGCAAACAAATGGGCGGCGACCCCTCATTAGTCGCGGCCGACGGCTTGCATCCTTCCGCAAAAGAATACGCAGCGTGGGAGAAGATTATTTTTCCTGTTGCGCTGGATTTGCTGGCGAAGTGATCTATCCGCAGTGTTCGCACAACACCCTGCAGAGTTTGAGAAAGCCCCGGCGAGGCATCCGCTTGGAACCAGCCCTTCATCGCGCCGGCTAAAAAGCTCAACACCGGCATCGGACACTAACGAGTAGATCTTCCAGGAACCTCTGACATTCCGGCGAAGCCGTCGTGCGCCCCGTGACCTGCGTTGTCTCTTACAGCACGCGCCTGGCTGTACTCCACAAATTCAGCCGATCAACCCGGCGTGGCAGCGAACAGGCCCTCCCGGCTCGTCTCGTCCTCATTCACGCTCGATCTTGTCAGAACCGGTTGCTGAGCCTGGTTCCCCCGATATTTCTGTCGCGGGTATAATTGCGGTCTGATATTTTCTCGGAAATTGCTTTTGCGCGCTTTCGTTTTCCGATTTGCTTAGCCGCTCTGCATGTCCAGAAAACCCAGGCGCATTCTCCTCAAGTTCGGCTCCGGCATTCTCACTCGGCCGCGCGCCAACGCGCTTGATGCGAAACAATTTGCGCGTCTCACCGCCGAGGTAGCGCAACTCGTTCGCGGCGGATGCAAGTGCATCATCGTCTCCAGCGGTGCGGTCGCCGCCGGAATGCGCGTAGTCGGGCTGAAGGAGCGTCCACCCGATTTGACGACGGGACAGGCGTGCGCCGCAGTGGGTCAATCAAAGATGATGCATCTCTACGCCTCGATGTTCGCAAAACATCAGCTGAACGTTGCGCAGCTTTTACTCACGCATGGCGATCTCGACAGTCGCATCCGCCATCAAAACGCGAAGAACACACTACAGCGCCTGCTCGAATGCAAGGATGTCGTGCCGGTCATTAATGAAAACGATTCGGTGGCAGTGGAGGAGCTGCGCTTCGGGGACAACGACCGCCTCTCCGCCGAGGTCGCGGTGCTGGTGGAAGCCGAATTGCTCATCATGCTTACAAGTGTTGACGGACTGATGGATGATGCCGGCAAACGGATTCCGATGATCGCTGATGTCACGGACGCGGATCGTTTCGTTCGCAGCGAAAAAGGCAGGGTCTCGGTGGGCGGCATGGTCTCGAAACTCGATGCCGTAAAACTTGCGACCGCAGCCGGAATTCCCACAGTGATCGCAAACGGTCGCCGCGCCGGAATCATCCCGCGAATCGCGGCGGGCGAGCGAGTCGGAACACGATTCCCTGCGCAGCAGAGGAAGTCTGACGGAGGCTCGTTTTTAAGCGGCGAAATGAGAGTTGAGAGTTAGAGTGACTACTTTTCGCCTGCCTTTGATTTGGACGATTTAAGAAACGAGGTCTGGATTTCGGCAAGCGCGCTCGCGCTGCCGCGCGCGCACTCGCGCGGCTGAGCACTCAGCGGAAAAACGCCGCCTTGCTCGCCATGGCAGATCAACTTTGCGCCAGCGCCGGCGCAATCCTGCGCGCGAATGCCAAGGACGTCGAAAAAGCGACCGCCGACCAGCTTTCCTTGCCGATGATCGACCGGCTAAGGCTCGACGAAAAGCGCATTCAGGCGATGGCGGACGGCATTCGTCAGGTGGCTGCACTCGAGGATCCAGCGGGGAAAGTCATCACCGAATGGACCCGTCCCAATGGATTGCACATTTCAAAAGTGCGTGTCCCCATCGGCGTTATCGGAATCATCTACGAGTCGCGCCCGAATGTGACCAGCGACGCGGCGGTGCTTTGCACAAAGACGGGAAACGCAGTCATCCTGCGTGGCGGCACGGAATCGATTCACTCGAACGTCGCCATCGCCGAAGCGCTCCGCGCAGGCGCAGCCAGCGCGGGGTTGCCTAAAGACAGTATTTTACTCATCCAAAAGACCGGTCACGATGCCGTGCGTCACATGGCCGAGATGGACCAATACATCGATCTCATGGTTCCGCGCGGCGGCCGGGCATTGATCGAAACGGTCGTTAGTTATGCGCGGATGCCGGTGATCAAACACTACGTCGGGGTCTGCATCGCATATGTGGACAGAGAAGCCGATCTCGATATGGCGGTGCGGATAGTGGTCAACGCGAAGACGCAACGTCCCGGCGTCTGCAACGCCATCGAGACGGTGCTTGTGCACCGTGAAATCGCAGCTCCCTTTTTCAAAAAAATCGCACCGATACTGGCCGAAAAGAAAGTGGAAATGCGTGCCGATCCCGACAGCTTCCATCAGCTCTCAGCTCTCAGCTACCAGCCACTTCGTCCCGCCCACGACGAAGACTGGACCACGGAATATCTCGATCTCATCCTCGCCGCCCGCACCGTGCACAACATCGAAGAAGCGATTGAGCACGTCGAAAAATGTGGCTCTCATCATAGCGACGTCATCATCACCCGCGACGCCGCGCGTGCTGAGAAATTCCTGAACGAGGTCGATTCCGCCACAGTTTACTGGAACGCCTCGACGCGATTCACGGATGGTGCCGAATTTGGCTTTGGTGCGGAAATTGGCATCAGCACCGACAAGCTTCACGCGCGTGGGCCGATGGCACTCGAAGAGCTAACGACTTACAAGTACGTCATCCGCGGCGAGGGCCAGATTCGCGAATGAATTTCGATGAACGACTTCGCGTCCATACTTTTACTGGGCGATTCGAGAGCGACGCCACCGGCAACAACAACACAGCCAACGGTTTTGAAGCGCTCGCAAGCAACCAAACCGGCAGCAATAACACGGCCAGCGCTGAAGTACTGGGAAATCATGGCTGACGGGATTTTTCCCAAACTCTGCGGACTCAACCTAACTCGAGGCAGAAGGCGTTTCTCCCCTGGTTTCAGGCGTTAAATAAAGCTCGACAAACTGTCGCGGATCTCCCAGATAGACTCAGTTAGTATCGGTGGGCTTATTTCCCAAAGAGATTAGTGGGACGACCGATTTTTTTGAATAATCATCTGCTGGCAGATTTAGAAAAAATTAAAATTATATTATGAAAAAAAATCCCGGTTCTGAATCAGGTATCTCCACTCTGCGCATCTTCCTGGTTTTCATTCTTTGCGCAATTGGTGGTTCGCTCGTTGTGCTCAGCTTCGCGACGACGACTTCCGGCCCTCCCACCTTCGGGCATCCGGTCATCAGCGGCATCGGCGGGGTTGGTTTCGAACAGGATCTGCGGCTCGACCCCACGGACCCCCACCTCGTGTACACCAGTGGGCCCGGTTCGCTTTCGTCCGACACGAGTTGGATCTGGCATTCCCGCGATGGCGGCAAGACCTTCAAATGGATCACGTCTGGTACGCCGCTCGAAGGCAAGTCGACCGCGTGCGCGGGCGGCGGCGACAGCGAGCTGGCTGTGGACTCGGCGGGTCATCTCTACTTTAACGACCTGACGCTCGCGAACTTTAGCGTCGCGCGCTCCGACGACGGGGGCGTCACCTTCCCCTGCAATAACACCGGTGTGCCTGACACCGCCGTAGACCGCCAGTGGTACGCGACCGACGGCGACCCTGTGAACGGCGGCGGCAGCATCTACCTGGTCAACGACGAGATCGGACCCGGCGGACCAATTTGTGGGAATTCCCTCGGCAACAACGTCCTTGTGATGTACCGCTCGCCAGTCAACGGCGCCGGCGCTACAGCAGGACTCCAATTCGGACCACGTAACACGATCACCGCCGACCTCTCCTGCGACGAGGGCATTATGGGCAACGACGAAGTGAGTCCCGTCGCAACTACCACCGGGCAGCCGGATGGCTTAGGTGGCTTTGCTGTTCTGCCGACGCCCGTCAAACATGTCTACGTCATCCACGACGACGCCGCTTTGCACCAGATTCAGATCGGTCGCTGCTTCCCGGTCGCCTTCGGCCCGCCTGTCCCGAACGTGAGCGATCCCAGCGGCTTGAATTGCACCAACATCCTGGTGCGCGACCTGGGCACCGGCGTCAAGACCGGTGGAAATTTCCCGACGATGGCGATTGATAAGGGGGGCAACCTTTACGCGGTGTGGGAACAAGCACCTATCGATGCGAACGGCAAGGTCACCGGCGACACCGTGCTGATGTATTCCTACTCGGCCAACGAAGGCAACACCTGGTCCACGCCGATACAGATAGACACTTCTGGAGCCCCGGGCGGCGCCTTGCACAACAACGTCTTCGCGTGGATAGTCGCTGGGGATGGCGGGCGCGTGGACATCGTCTGGTACGGCACGCCCGGACTCGCGAACCCGGCTGACCCCACTTGCGGTTCAGGCGCACCGAATAACGGCACGGGCGGGCCTGACTCTACGACCAACGCCCTTTGGAGTCTGTGGATGGTTCAGTCGTTGAACGCGCACGCACCCACTCCGACCTTCACCGCGCCGATTCTCGCGAGCGAGCACTTTATCCACCGTGGGAGCATCCAGACCCTCATAGGTGCGCAATGCGGCGACCGCACTCTTGGCGACTTTTTGCAGGTGCGGATGGGATCCAACGGTGAGGCGCAGATCAGTTACGCCGACTCAAACAATATCGATGAGGTCTTCGCCCCACACGGTTTGTATGTGCGACAGAACGGCGGCGATGGGTTGCTGGTCGCGAGTTCGCCGGTGAAGATTCCGAGACTTACGCCCTTCAACGCGGTTTCAGATCCCACTGGCGATGGCAAGTACGAAGTCAGCGGAACCACCAGCGCCAATATGCCGCAGCTCGACATCATCAACTCGAGCGTCAGCAAGATCACCACCGCGCCGTGTAGTGTGGCAGCACCGTGTTATCAAGTGGTGATGCAGTTGAACAACCTGAGTCTCGCGCCGACCACCGCGCAGGATCCAGATCCCGATTTGGTGTGGCTAACCCAATGGCTCGTTCCATCCACGACCGATCCGAATGGCGGAAAGAATTTCATGGTCTATGCGGAGTCCTTCAACGGCGGCGCGCTGCAATGTTTTGCCGGCGAGAACGCTGCGCAGGCGGTCGGCGGCGGAGTGACGCTCACCTATCCCGGCGCAACGACGCTCCCCGCTGCAAATTGCAACGCAACACTGGGCCCGAACGGCACAATCACGATTGACGTCCCACTCGCGGATGTGACAGAGGCCGGAGCGATTGATAACCGCCTGCACGAAGTCACTGCCAGCACGATGACCCTCCAGCAGCCTGCGAACAGCGTTCCATCGGTTGGCGGCATCGGCGGCTCTTTGTTCAACCTGATCGACGTGGTGCAGGGATACACCTTTCGGCCCCAGCGGCGCCAGTAACACCCTCGCCGACACCAGTCGACCTTCGCTTGTTGAATATTTCACGACGCGTTTTGGTCCAAACCGGTGATAAGGTTGGGATCGGTGCGCGAGAGAAATCAGAGCCTTCGCGCGCGCGCGCGAGGCGTCGCAACAAAGCGGAAAGGCGATGACATTAAATGGGAACAAGATCAAGAAAAAGACTAGTCGTTAGACCGCAGCGCGGCGTCGCTCTTCCACCTCACAACCGGCAGCGACAACACGGCAATTGGGTGGGCAGTGATGCGGGCAGCCATCTCACGACTGATAGTAACAACATCGATATCGGCAACGCTGGTGTTGCTGGTGAGTCCAACACGATCCGCATCGGTAACAAAGGCACTCACGAGAACACCGTCATCGCCGGCATTAGCGGGGTAATTGTGGCCAAAGGCGTTGAGGTAATCGTCGATGCCAACGGTCACCTCGGCACAGTCGTCTCCTCGGAGAGTTTTAAGGACGCCATTAAGCCAATGGACAAGGCTGCGCTACGAGGCAGTGAACGCCATGTTGCTTAACGAGTTTCTCAAAGAGCACCGGAAGGTCGAGCAACAGGCAACGACCATTGCGCAGCAGCGCAAAGACTTCCAAGCCAACATCACACTAAGCTTGAAGCGACTGTCGCGCAGCAGCAGAAGGAAATGGAGGCTCTCACTGCGGGCCTCCAGAAAATGAGCGACCAGCTTGAGATCAGCAGACCGGCGCCGCAAATGGTCGGCAATAATCAATAGGACGATAGAGGAAGTTTGCAATCGCGAGACGCTATCGCTAGAGACGTTTTTTGAGGAAGGCACGGCCAGAAGCAGACTTTAAATAGCGTTCGAAAGCCTTAGCCTGCACTCTGTCTGAAAAAGCGATGTAGGTTTTGATTCGCCACGGCTTCCATTTTGAGGTGTGCGGCACTTCGCCATTATTATGACGAGCGAGTCTCTTGCGAAGATCGAGTGTGCAACCAGTGTAGAACCGTCTTGAGTCCGTCTCGCTTTGTAAGACGTAAACGTATGTGAAAGTTTTCATTTTTGAATGGCATGCCGAGTCGAAGCTCGCTGCGTTGACGTTACAAGGTAAAAAAGGTCCGCCTTCGCTAAAGCTACGGCGTGACAGTCCACGCTCTCCATTACGCTGCGAGCGTAGACTGGGCGGTGAGGGTTTCGAACCCCCGACCCTCTCGGTGTAAACGAGACGCTCTACCACTGAGCTAACCGCCCGCGCTGAAGAAAGTGAATAGTGAATAGTGATAAGTGCAACTGGCGCGCGGGCGCGTGGTTTGTCGCCAACCAAGGGTTTTTTACGATTGCCCAATTTCAGCCAATGCGTCATCAATGCCGGCGTCGCAGTTTTTTCAATGAAAGAGCGTTATTTTGACGATTTGAAAGTGGGCGACCGCTTCCGCTCCGAAACGCTTCAGGTCAGGGAAAAAGATTTGATCGAATTCGCGCACAAATTTGATCCGCAGATGTTTCATCTCAATCGCAAAAGCGCTGAGCGAACGATTTTCAAAGGATTGATTGCGAGTGGCTGGCATACGGCGGCGATGACTATGCGGCTTTTCGTGCAAACGTTGAATTTTGCCGAGGGCGTGATTGGTCTTGGCATCGACGAATTGCGGTGGCCAAACACGGTGCGCGCCGGCGATGTGCTGCGCGTCGAAACCGAGATTGTCCATCTGAGGCCCTCGCGCTCAAAACCGCACTACGGAATTATCAAGGCGCGCAGTGTTACCACCAATCAACGCGGCGAAATTGTACAGACGATGTTGGGAGCGGCGATGGTGCCGCGACGTTCGGCAAACTAGCTCTTAGCGAGCAGTTTCATCATCGCTTCTGGATAACGCGAGCCGGCGAATGCATCTTTCGGCGCGACCTCATCAATGCGCGCTAAATCTTCGCTCGTAAGATCGACATCGAGCGCACCGATGTTTTCCTGCAAATATTTTCGGCGCTTTGTCCCCGGAATCGGCACGATGTCCTGGCCTTGGGCGAGCACCCAGGCGAGCGCGAGCTGCGCCGCGGTGCAGCGTTTCTCGCGCGCAATCGCGCTCACGCGTTGAACAAGATCGAGATTGCGCTGGAAATTTTCACCCTGAAATCGCGGCGTCGTTTTACGATAATCGTCATCGGGTAAATCTTCCGGTTTCTGAATTTTTCCGGATAGAAA
>Ga0209471_1001583_pt1 | contig 13430 bp, 14 predicted proteins | sample GraSoiAngelo_128_FD_185885 | JGI IMG/M metagenome (GOLD analysis project Ga0209471, IMG submission 185885) | Grasslands soil microbial communities from the Angelo Coastal Reserve, California, USA - 14_0927_12_20cm (SPAdes) (version 2) | ecosystem: Environmental > Terrestrial > Soil > Grasslands ...
TGGCGAAATTGCTCGAGCGGGTGTGGAAGTGAGGCACGCGATCGAGATCGCCTCGAGCTTCATCCTCGTGGCGCTTCTGGTCGGCATCCCCCTCTACGGATGGGTCCGGGGCGTCAAGGTCTACGAAGCCTTCGTCGAGGGAGCGAAGGAGGGATTCAACGTCGCCATCCGCATCATCCCTTTTCTCGTCGCCATCCTCGCGGCAGTGGGCGCCTTTCGCGGGGCGGGGGCGATGGACGCCCTGGCGAAAGTGGTCGGGCCCGTCACGGGTCCCTTGGGGCTGCCGCCGGAAGTCTTGCCGATGGCGATCGTCCGCCCCTTCTCCGGCTCGGGCGCGCTCGGGCTCCTCGGCAACATCTTCGCCACGCCCGGCCTGGGGCCGGACTCTTATGCGGGCCGGCTCGGGTCGATCCTGCAGGGGTCGACCGAGACCACTTTCTACGTGCTCAGCGTCTACTGCGGCGCGGTAGGCATTGTCCGCTACCGGCACGCGCTGCTCGCCGGGCTCTCGGCCGATCTGACGGGCCTGATCGCGAGCGTCGTGATCGCGAGGATGCTCTGGGGATGAAAGAGGCATCAGACCTCGGGCTTCGGGCATCAGGGGAAGAGCAGTTCCTGAGGACGACGCCTGAGGCCAGAATTCATTGCGCCGCGAATCCGTCCGCGGTACGTGCATGCGTCCCATGCGCCGACTCGCTCCCCTCCTTTTTCTCTTTGCGCTCTCCTGCCGGAGGAGCGAGGACCAGGCTGCCAAGCAGCGGATCTTTTCTCCCGAGGAACCGCTCGGCACTCTCGCCGAGGCGAAGGAACCGCTCGACGCGCGCTCGCTAGCGGAAGACGCGCAGCTCGCGCACCGGGTACTGCACATGCCGCAGGCGGAGATCGAGCAGCGGCTCGGTCCCCACCGGGCGCAGACGCGCGTGCAGTTCGCCTGGTTCCGCGGACCGGGATTGAAGGACGGCGGCTCGGAAGTTTCGCTCTCGGAGGAGACCACGCTCCTGCAGGGCCCCGGCGGCGACTTCGACGTGCGCCTCTCCAACGATCGCAACCAGGGCTTCGAGCTGGTCTGGCTCAAGGGCGAGGCCTTCGTGAAGAGCCTCTACGGCCCCTTCCGCAAGCGGCGAACCGACCGCACCGACGTGGGCCGCATCCGCGAGCAGGCTTTGTCGGCTTTGCCCACCTTCGATCGGATGGGGCGCGGTCTCAAGTTGAAGGTCGTCAACGAGAGTGTGGCCGAGGGCCGCAGAGTCGTGCGGTACGGAGTGGCCGGCTGGGGAGGGCGCGCCGCCGGGAAGGACGAGCGCGAGCTACCGCCCGTGCAATATCCCGGCAACGCGCCCGATCCGGACACCGCGCGGCGGCTCGAGCTCTGGGAGAAGGAGGAGCCGGTGTCAATCTCCGGCACGATTCTCGTCGACATCGAGACGGGAGCGCCGCTCGGCTGCGATCTGAAAGGTCACTTCAAGGTGGCCGGCTCGAGCGGCGCAGGCCCCAATGCCGAGCTCGATCTGCACTCTGTTTTGATCACGCAAGCCGTGGGCAAGAATCCCGGGCTGCAGCCGCCGAAGTGGGAACCGGAGCCGAGCGTGCCACATGCGGTCAAGGATCCGCTCCGCTTCCTTGGAAAGGAGCCCGGCGCGACGCCCGGCGCGCCCAGCGCCGCCGAGCCGGAAGAGGAAGGCGACGAGGAGAGCGAAGGTAGGTGAGCCCTTCCTGATATGGTCCTTTCCCCGGTTCCGGATCCGCGCATCTCCGGATGCCCGCGAAAGAAAATTTGATCTCCCCGCAAGCCCGGATACGCTCCATGCCGACACCGCGGCGTCCCAGGAGAGGCGACATGGGTGAAAAGACCTCCTCGAGCACCATCACCAGCACGGAGGTGCGCGAGCTCTTGCGCACGGCCGCCAAGAGGCTGAGCGCGCGCGAGGAGAAGGCGGTGCGGATGCGCGCCGGCGCCGGGCTGGGACGGAGCGAGGCGCTTCCCCGCCGCGGACAGGAGAATGCCGAGGCGCGCGCGGAGCTTCTCGCGATGGAGATCGAGCTCAAGGAGAAGCTCGCCGCCCGCAGCGGAAAGACGACCGCCGCCCCGCGCGTGCGCAGCAAGGAGAAGGACAAGATCATCCGGGCGCTGCGCCGGCTGAAGTAACGGATGCTGCTCGCGCTGCTGCTCGCGGCGCGCACCTTCGGGCCGCAGCACCTGCCTGAAGTGCCCGACAAGGAAGATCCGCTGGTCGACGCCGCGGCAATCGTGCCGGGGCTGATCGTCGACCTGGCCTACGCCTCGCCGCGGAACATCGCCGGGCGGGCGCTCTATCCACCCGATGCGAAGTGTCTCTTGCGCAGGAGCGTCGCGGCGCGCCTTGCGCTCGCGGCGCAGGCGCTGCGCAAGCGGAAGCTGCGGCTGGTGGCGCGCGACTGCTGGCGGCCGGCGTCGGCGCACGAGGCGCTGTGGAAGGCGCATCCTCACGCCGGATCGGTCGCCGATCCTTCGCGAGGTAGCCTCCACGAGCGCGGGGTATCCGTCGATCTCGGCCTCGCGACGCTGCAGGGCAAGCAAGCGCCGGTGCCGACGGACTTCGATGCGTTCGGGCCTGAGGCAGCGGCGGACGCACCGATCCCGAACGGGCCAGCGCGCGAGAATCGGGAGGCGCTCGAGGAGGCGATGCGCGCCGCGGGATTTCGCGTCAATCCGAAAGAGTGGTGGCACTACTCGCGCCTCTACGGCTGGCGCTGGCCAATCGCAAAACCTTCATTTCATTCCGCTCAATGAGCGCGAGGTGCTCGAGCTCGTGCTGGAGTGCGTTCCCGCTAGTCGAGCTCGTTCCGGTGCTCGCAATGGAGCAAGAACGAAAACGAGCTCGGCCACCAGCTCGATGTTCGGGCACCACCTCGAGCACGAGCACGAGCTCGAATGTCGGGCACGATACCGAGCACGAGCACGAGCTCGGCTGGTCGATCGGCAGAGATCTAACCTGCTCGCAGTTCCGTGCGGCTGCAGAGACAGCCCGCGTCGTGCGACAGCTCCTCCCACTGCGCATCGCAAGCGGCGAGGAAGCTGACCAGCGCCGGCGGTGTCTCGAGCAGCTCCAGACCTGCCTCGCGCGCGCCGGACCAGGCGATGCGCGAGGGAATGTCCATCGCGTCGGGCACGAGCAGCGTGATCGCCACGCGGTCTCCCATCAGTCCGGCGTCGAAGGCCCCGGTCGCGAGGCGCACGCCGCGCTGGCTCACGTCGAGCGCGCGGCAGAGATAGGGAGCGCCGTCGAAGGGCTTCACCTCGGCGACCAGGTCGCACGGCACCCGCCGGTCGCCGCGCGAGGCGCCGAGTGGACCGACCATCCAGGTCGGGGGCAGATCGACGAAGGAGCCATGCCGGGTGCGCTTGCGGATGCGGCCATGGAGGAGAACGGGGTCCGGCGATTCAGGCCAGCTCACCTCGATGGCGACGCGACTGCCGGGCTGCGGACGCAGCGGCAAATAGAGGCCGTCGCCCAGGCGCAAGTGGCGTGCGTAGACGTCGAGCGACTCGAAGCGATATCTGAGGCGAATCATCCGATCTTGAGTGCAGCAAAGTTCCGGCCAGCGGGGAAAGGCGCGTGGATTCAGCGGGTGTGTGGGAGGGCGCCGTAGGAATTACTGTTTTGGGACGAACACCCCACAGGCGCGATTACCGGCAGGCCTCAGCGAGATCTTCGAGGAGCGGCTCGACCGAAGGCTCACCGCCGATCTCCGCCCAGAGCTCGACGAGCGTGGGCCGGCCGCCGCGCGCCCAGAGCCCCCTCACCGCCGGGAGAGCGCGCGGGTTGCGCCACCAGTCCTGATCGTATTGCTCGCGCAAGAAGAAGCGCGCGCGGGCGGCGAAGGAGCGGCCACGCAATTCGGCGAAGGAGCCGAGCCAGGGATCGAGCTCGCGCAGCGCCAGCCCCGCGGGCAGCTCGGCGCCGGTGGCGCGCCGGAAAGCGTCGCGGTGGAACTGCTCGGCACGCGCGCCGAGGCCGAGCTCGTGCGCTTTCAAGGACGAGAGCGTGCGCGCAGCGGCGAGCCGCGCGTCGATGACCGCAGCGATGGCGATGGCGCGCTCGTCGTCCCGCGAGAGATCGGCTTTGGCGCAGCGGCGGGCGAAGTCGGGCTCGCGCAAGAGGCCTGCGAAGAGCGCGCGGCAGGCCCAGGGGACAGCCGGATCGGAGAGCCACAGATCTTCCGGCGGCGCATCTTCGGGCGGCCCGAGGCGCAGCTCGGCAACCGAGAGCGCGCCGAGCAGCGACGACAGCGCGCGCGGCCCCTCCTCTGGCCAGAGCGAAACGCGCGCTTCGTAGGGAGGATCGATCGCCTCGGCGCAAGCGCCCGACATCTTCAGCGGCCGTACCTCGTCGTCGATCTTCGCTGCGAATTCGAGGCGCAGCATCTCCGTCCAGCGCCGCACGGTCCGCATCATCTCGCCTCTGGGAAAGGCGCTCGCGCAGCGAGGGGCGTGGAGCAGATGGAGCACGTCGTGCCGTTCGGCGCCGCCGCCCGCTTCGGAATGGCGCTGCAGGAGCCAGCCGCCCAGGTCGGACATGACCGCGTCCGTGCCTTGCAGCACGCGCTCTGCCGCCACCTCGGGCGAGCCCTGCGTGGTCCAGCCTCGCGCATGCAGCGCGAACGGCGGCAGATCGCCCAGCGCCTCTTGCGCCGCGTCCCAGACCGCGCCTCGCGCCGCATCGGCCGGCTGCAGCGCCGCGGCCAGCGCGCGCTCCATCTCCGCCCGCCTCTCCCGCGAGCGGAGAATCGACAGCTCCCGCTCGACCGCGATCGCCGGCAGGGCGCCGTGCAGCCCGGCATCCCCCGGCGGCCGCACGAGCGGCCGGGCAGGCAGCCTCCACAGATCCTCCGCTGCGGCCGGCTCGAGCGCCTCCGCGCGCGCCCGCAGGAGAAAATCGCGCAGCGCCGAGAGCCGCGCGATGCGCGCCGGCCGCTTCGGCTCCTCGGTCTCCGCCTCTGCCAGCGCCTCGCTCGCCTGCGCCAGGCCCTCCGCGCTGGCAGCGAGCGGGTGCGCGGCGAGCATCTCGCGCAGCGTCTCCTCCGCGGACAACCCGGCTGCGCGGCGGTAGCGATTCCGCGCCAGCGCGCGCGAAAGTCCCGCTGCGTCCTCGCGCAGCTCAGGCAGCTCCCGGATCACGCCCCAACGTCTACTTGATCAGCCGCGCCTCGCAAGCCTTCCAGTCGAGATTGCGGAAATACGCGTCGATGTACTTGGCCCGCTCGGTCACCTTGTAGTCGGGGACGAAGGCGTGCTCCCAGCAATCCATCACCACGATGGGCTTGAACCCCGGCGGATGGCCGCTGTTGTGCAGCTCCACCCAGTGGTTCGAGACCTCCTTGGTCTCCGGATTCTGGTAGCAGATGGCCCAGCCCACCCCGCGCATGCCGGCGATGGCCTTGAAGTCCTCCAGCCAGGCCTCGACGGTGCCGAAAGCCTTGACCAGCGCCGCGCCGAGCGGGCCGCCCTTCACCAGCGGGTCGGGCTCCGGCGAGAGGTTCGCGAAGTAGAGCTCGTGCAGCACCATGCCGCCGTACTCGAATCCCAGCCAGCGGGTCAGCTCGGCGAACGCCGGGTTGGTTCCCTTGGCCTTGCCATCCTTGAGGATCTGCTCGAGCTGGGAATTGAGCTCATTGACGTTCTTGACGTAGCCCTCGTAGAGCTTGAAGTGGTCCTGCAGCAGGCTGTCCGAGATGCCGGACAGGCCCTTGAGCCTCGGGAAGTTCTTCGGCTCGTAGCGCTTGCTCATGTCTGCCTCCTTGCGCGCAAAGCTGGGGCGCGCGCGGCGCGAACACAACCCGAGACTCGACGGCGCGATCGCGGAACGCTAAGGTGCGCGCGCAATCCTGCTCGGGGAGGATCGATGGACTCGAACGTGTCCGAGTGGCTCAACCTCATCTTCCGCTGGATTCACGTGGTCGCGGGCGTGATGTGGATCGGCCATCTCTGGTTCTTCAACTTCGTCAACGCGCAGCTGGCCAAGACCTATGACGCCGACTCGCGCAAGAAGGTCATTCCCGAGCTGATCCCCCGCGCGCTCTACTGGTTCCGCTGGGGCGCGGCCTACACCTGGATCACCGGCGTGCTGCTCCTTTGGGTGGTCTACTGGGCAGGCAACGCCATGGGCGGCAACATGAGCAGCTACGGCTCGGGCGGGGTCGCGCTCCTCATCGCGCTGGTCTCTTTCTTCGTCTACGACGTGCTCTGGAAGCAGCTCAAGAACGAGATGGCCGGCGCGGTCATCTCCTTCGTCCTCTTCGCCATCGTGCTCTTCGTCTTCAGCCTGTTGATGGGCGGCCGCGCCGTCTTCATCTACGCCGGCGGCACGCTCGGCACGATCATGTTCGCCAACGTCTGGATGCGCATCTGGCCCAACCAGCGGAAGATCATCGCCGGGGTGAAGGGCACCGCTCCGGCGCCCGACCCATCGGTGGCGGCGCTGGCCGGGCTGCGCAGCAAGCACAATACGTACATGAGCATCCCCCTCATCCTCTTCATGGTCTCCAATCACTTCCCCACCGTCTACGGCAGCGATTACGCCTGGGTGATCGTGCTCATCTTCCTGCTCGTCGGGTGGGGCATCGCCAAGCTGCTCTACAACAAGTCGGCCACGCCCGCGCCGGCGCAGTTCTGAGGACTCGCTCGTGCAATCGGTCAACCTCATCGCCGACGCGCGCTACACGGACGACAAGCCCAACGTGCTTCACGCGGTGAAGACCGACCAGCTTCTCGTCGACGGCGTCTATCTCAAAGGGATGCAGGCGATGGGCTGGCACAAGCTTCCCGACGCGGACCGGGCTTTTCTCTGCGTGCAGGGATCCGGCGAGCTCGTGCTCGAGACCACCGCCGCCGGAAACGAGCTCCGCATCCCGCTCGCCCCAGGCGCGGTGGCGCTGGCGCCTCGGGGAGTGTTCTTCGACGTCGTCGCCGGGCGGCAGGGGATGGTCTGCTCGGCGATCTCGAAATTCCCCGTCCGGGTGGTCGAGAAGGGCTGAGGCAGCGCAGTGCCGAAGCGGGCGCCGGCGCGGCTGAAGCTCACCGCGCGGCAGGCCGATGCCGGAACGGAGCTGGCGCGCTTCATCGCCGTGCGCGGTGGCGTGCCGGAGGAGACGGCGCGAGCTGCCATCCTCCGCGGAGCGGCCTTCTTGCGCGGGCAAAGGCAGCGCGATCCGGCGAGCGTGGTCGGAGCGGGCGACGGCGTGGAGGTCGATCTGCGCGAGCCCGCCGCGGCAGAGCTCGGCAAGGAGCGCATCCTCCACCTCGACGAGCTCGTGGTCGCGGTGGACAAGCCCGCCGGAGTGAGCGCGCAAGAGGATCGCCAGGGCGGCCCCTCCCTGCCCGATCTCTGCAGCGATTTGATCGGCGGTCCCGCGCTGCTCGTCCACCGCCTCGACCGCGGCACGACCGGCGTCACCATCCTCGCCCGCAGCAAAAGAGCGCAGGCGGCGCTGCTCGAGGAGTTCCGCTCACGGCGCGCGCACAAGGAATATCGCGCCCTGGTGAGCGGCCAGCCGCGCGGCGAGGAAGGGGCGATCGATTCCCCCATCGCCGGCGAGCCCGCCGCCACCAGATGGAAGGTGCTCGAGCGATTCCCCGAAGCCGCGCTCCTCGCGGCTTTCCCCGCAACCGGCCGTACGCACCAGATCCGCATTCACTTGCGCGAGCTCGGCTGCTCGCTGCTCGGCGATTCGCGCCACGGCGGGCCGCTCTTCGTCACTCGCCAGAGCGGCAGCCGCCTCGACCTCGCCCGGCCGCTCTTGCACGCCCTCTCGCTCGAGATCCGCCACCCTCAAGGCGGCACGCTGCGGCTGCGCGCGGAGATGCCCGACGACTTCACGGCCGCACTCCGCTTCTTGCGGGGATGAGGCCGCTTTGTTACAGAGGCGCGCGCGGAGGGCCATACATGGGCGAGCAAGCCGAGGGTGGAGCGAAGAAGGAGCAGGGCGGCCTCTTGATCGTGCAGAGCAAGGTGCGGGACGTCATCCGCGAAAAGGAGATGCGCACCTCCGACGAGTTCATCAACGCGCTCTCCGACCACGTGCGCCAGACGGTGGAGAGAGCCATTCAGCGCGCCAAGGAGAACGGCCGCAGCACGCTGCGGCCCGCCGATCTGTAGCAGATGCAGAAGCTGGCCCTCGCGGTGATGCGCCGCCTCGCGGAGCGCGGCGCGCGAGTCGGCTTCGTCGACACTCCGCAGGGCCGCTTGCGCTTCGCAGTCCGGGGGCGCGGGCCGGAGCTGTTGCTCCTGCATGGGCTGGGCGACTCGATCGCCGGCTGGGCGCTGATCGCCGGGCCGCTCGCGCGCCGCCATCAGGTGCACCTGCTCGACTTGCCGGGGCACGGCCTCTCTGGCCCGCCGCCGGACTGGCGCCTCTCGACGCTCGCCGCGGCTGTCGCCCATTACGCGCAGTCGCTGCGCACGCCGCTGCTCGTCGGCCATTCGCTGGGCGGCTGGATCGCGCTGCGGCTCGCGCTGCTCGGAGTTGTGCGGCCCTCGGGCCTGACGTTGATCAATCCCGCCGGCGCGCTGCTCGCGCGCGAAGAGTGGGCGCCCTTCCGCCAGCTCGTCTCCGCCCACGACCGGGCGGGAGCGACGCGGTACATGAAAGCGGCCTTCCACCGCCCACCCATCGCGCTGCGGCTCTTTCCCGGCGAGGTCATCAAGGCCATGCGTGCCCCGGCGGCGCAGGGCGTCCTCGACGCCGTCACCGAGGAGGATTTCCTCCGCGAGGCCGAGCTGCTCGCGCTGCGGATTCCGCTGCGGCTCATCTGGGGCGCGCGGGATCGCCTGCTGCCGCCGGGGTCGCTCGCCTTCTTCCGCCGCGCGCTGCCGGCCGCCGACTTCGTGCTCCTGAAAGATGCCGGTCACCTGCCGCACCTGGAAACGCCGCACGCTCTGGTTCGCGCTCTCTTGGACGAAGGGCGCGCAAAAGAGCCCCGCGCAGAGCCGCCGGGCTGATAGGCTGAGGCCGTGCGCCATACCCTGCCGAACGGCCTCACCCTCCTGGTCGAGGAGAACCGCGCCGCGCCCGTCGCCGCCCTCCAGGTCTGGGTCAAGGTCGGCAGCGCCGACGAGCTGCCCGACGAAGCGGGCCTGGCACACCTGCACGAGCACATGCTCTTCAAGGGGACCGCGCGGCGCGGCCCGGGCGAGATCGCCCGCACCATCGAGGCGGCGGGCGGCGAGATCAACGCCTGGACCAGCTTCGACCAGACCGTCTACCACGTGGTCATCGCCAGCCAGTTCTTCGCCACCGGCATGGAGGTCCTGGCCGACGCGGTCACCAGCGCTGCGTTCGATCCCGACGAGCTGCGCCGGGAGATCGAGGTGGTCTGCGAGGAGATCAAGCGCAGCGAGGACTCGCCCACCCGCAAGTTGTCGCGCGAGCTGTTCAGCGCGGCCTTCCAGAAGCATCCCTACGGCAAGCCGGTCATCGGCACAGAGGCGAGCGTGCGCAGCTTCGCGCGCGAGGGAATCCTTCGTTTCTACCGGCGCTGGTACAAGCCGGAGAACGCAGTGGTCGTCGTGGTCGGCGACGTGCGCGAAGACGAGGTGCTGCGGCTGGTGGAGAAGCTCTTCGTCTTCCCTCCGGGGCCGTTCGAGCCCGCGTCGAAGCGGCCGCCCGAACCGCGCCGTGAGCGACCCGCGGCCCGGCTCAAGAGCGAGCCGCTCAAGGAAGGATATCTCTCCATCGCCTTCCCCGCCCCGCACATGCTGCACGACGAGGTGGCGGCGCTGGACGCGCTCGCCATCATTCTCGGCCACGGCGAGGCCTCGCGGCTGCACCGCGCGCTCAAGCGCGATCGGCTGCTCGTCTCGGAGGTGCAGGCGAGCTGCTACACGCCGGTCGATCCCGGATTGACCATCGTCGGGCTCACCTTGCAGCCGCAGAACGCGCGCGAGGCGGTGCGCGAGGCGCTGCGGCAATGCCGCCGCGTCCGCGACGAGGAGGTGAGCGCCGAGGAGCTTTCTCTCGCCTGCCGTCTCCTCGAGTCCGACGCGGTCTACCAGCGCGAGACGGTGCAAGGCCAGGCGCGCAAGCTCGGCTTCTATCAGTCGAGCGCGGGCGGGACGGAGTACGAGGAGCGCTATCTGGAACAGGTGGCGCAGCTCACCCAGGCGCGGCTGCGCGAGGCGGCAGAGAGATGGCTCGACCCGAACGCCGCCGTGCTCGCTGCCCTGTTGCCCGAAGGCGCCGTCGGCGAAGCCGAGCTGCAGGCGGCGCTCGAGGATGCGGCGCGGGCCGAGCGCGCCCGCTCGCCGTACAGCGGGGCGCCGCCGGAAAAGCGCGCGCGCGTGAAGTTCGGCGAGCCGAAGACGGGACCGCTCTTGCGCGAGGAGCTGCCCGCGGGCGGCGTCCTGCTCGTCAAAGAGGAGCGCGCCGTGCCGCTCGTCGCGCTGCGCGCCGCCTGGCAGGGCGGGCTGCGCGCCGAGGACGCCCAGAACGCCGGCATCAACATGCTGCTCGCGCGCCTCGTCTCCAAGGGGACGAAGACGCGCGGTCCCGAACGGCTGGTGCGCGAGATGGAGTCGATGGGCGGGGCGCTGGGCGGAAACGCCGGCCGCAACTCCTTCGGGCTGCGCGCGGAGTTTCTCTCGCGCCACCTGGAGCAAGCCTTCGACCTCTTCGCGGAGGCGATCGGCGAGCCCGCTTTCGCCGCCGAGGAAGTCCAGCGCGAGCGGACCCTGCAGCTCGAGGAGTTGCGCTCGCGCGAGGACAATCCTGCCGGCATCGCCTTCCTCCTCTTCGCCGAGACGCTCTACCGCAAGCATCCCTACCGCTTCGATACCCTCGGCACCGAGGCGAGCGTCTCGCGGCTCGAACCGGGTCTGCTCGCTTCCTATCGCGCGCAGCAGTATCCCTCTGCCGCGGTGACGCTCTCGGTCGTGGGCGACGTCGATCCCGACCAGGTGCGCAAGCTCGTGGGCAAGAAGCTGGGCCGGACCGGCGTGGCGAAGCGGCTGCAGCTCGCGCCGCCGCAGGAGGAGCTAGTGTCCGCGCCGCGAGCCGCGGTGAAGAATCTCGACAAGGCCCAGGCGCACCTGGTGGTCGGCTTCCCCGGCGTGCGTCTCTCCGATGCCGAGCGCTGGCCGCTCGAGCTGCTCTCGGCAATTCTTTCGGGTCAGGGCGGGCGGCTCTTCCTCGAGCTGCGCGACAAGCGAAGCCTCGCGTACAGCGTGACCAGCTTCTCGATGGAAGGCCTCGACCCCGGCTACTTCGCCGTCTACATCGGCTGCGGGCCGGGCAAGATCGGCGAGGCGCTGGCCGGCATCCGCAGCGAGCTGGCCCGCTGCCGGACCGAACCGCCCCGAGCCGACGAGCTGGAGCGCGCCCGCACCCACCTGATCGGCACTCACGCGATCTCGCTGCAGCGCAACTCGGCGCGCGCCGCGGTCTACGCATTTGACGAGTGCTACGGTCTCGGCGCCGACGCCAGCGCGCGATATGCCGAGCATGTCGCTGCCGTCCGCGGCGAGGATGTGCTGGCGGTCGCGGCGCGCCTGCTCGATCCGGCGCGCGAGATCGTCGCGCTCGTTGCTCCCCAAGGCGCGGCTCCGGCGGAGCTGGGCAGGTGAGCTGGGCGCTGGTCGTCGTGGCGCCCCCCGAAGAGCTGGAGATCCGCGCCGCCGAGCTGTTCGAGCTGGGCGCGAATGGTGTGGAGCTGCAGGAGCCCGGCATGCCGCTCATGCCTGGCACTCCGGCCCTGCCACCGGGAGCGGGCCGCGCCATCGCGCATTTTCCCGACCGCGCCGATGCGCTGCGCGCCGCTGCCGAGTTGCGCGCCGAGCCGCCCGTCGAAGTGCCCGCCGAGGACTGGAGCGAAGCCTGGCGCGCGCACCACCGGCCGATCCAGCTTGCCTCCGATCTCTTCATCCTTCCGCCCTGGGAGAAAGCGCCGGCCGGGAGCCGCTCCCTGATCATCGAGCCGGGGATGGCCTTCGGCACCGGCAGCCACGCCACGACGCGCCTCTGTCTCGAGCGGGTGCGCGAGCTGCTCGATCAGATGCGCGGAGCGGACGTCCTAGACGTCGGCACCGGCAGCGGCGTGATCGCGCTGCTCGCGCACCTGCTCGGCGCGGGCCGCATCTGCGCCAGCGAAAACGATCCGGTGGCGCTGGAGTCCGCCCGCAGCAACGCCGCCCTCAATGGCGCCTCGCGGATCGAATGGCTGCTCGAGGAGCAGCCGGCGAAGATCGACGGCAGTTTCGACGTCGTCGTCGCCAACATCCTCCTCAATACGCTCGAGGAGCTGGCGGCGCAGATCGCCTCGAAGGTCCGCCCCGGCGGCCGGCTCTTGCTCTCGGGACTGCTGGCCGAACAGGCCGCCGATGCCGAACGCGCGTACCTCGCGCAGGGTTTGCGGCCGGTCGAGCAGCGGCGGCGCGAAGAGTGGGTGCTGGTCGAGCTGGAGCGGGCTTGATGCGGCGGCTTTTCGTGGAGCGCATCGAGCCGCGCATGGCGCTGACGAAGGAGCAGTCGCACTACTTGCGCAGCGTGCTCCGGCTCGAGAGCGGCGCGGAGGTCGAAGTCTTCGACGGCCGCGGTGCGCGCCACCGCGCCCTGCTCGAAGGAGATCTGCTGCGGCTCGGCGGTCCCTTGCCCGCCGCTCCGCCGCGCGCGCTCGACGTACTCCTCGTCCAGGCGCTGGCCAAGGGCGAGAAGATGGACCTGATCGTGCAGAAGGCCACCGAGCTGGGAGCGGCGCGCATCGTGCCGCTCGCCAGCGAGCGCGCGGTGGTGAAGCTCTCGGCAGGAGCGGCACGGCTGCAGCGCTGGCGGCGCATCGCGCAGGAGGCGGCGCGGCAGAGCGGGCGGGCCGACGTCCCGCGCATCGACCAGCCCTGCCGCTTCGACGAGGTCCTGCGCATCCTCCGCGAGCAGCCCGAACGGCAGGGGCTCATTCTCGATCCGCGCGAGAAATCGCTCCGCCTCTCCGCCGCCGCGCGAGGGCTGTCGCAGGTGCTGCTCGCGGTCGGGCCCGAAGGAGGATTCTCGCCCGCCGAAATCGAGACCGCCCAAGGCGGCGGCATGATTCCGGTCGCGCTCGGCCCGCTTACTCTGCGGACCGAGACAGCCAGCCTCGCCGCGCTTGCGGTGTTGCTGCACATCCACGGCGATCTCGGGTAGACCGCGTTGACGTTGACGTTGGGCGTGATCGTTGTCGTTGAGCTGGACGGCGACGGCGACGGCGACGGCGACGTGGCCGCGAACGATCGGCTTGTGTCCGCCCACGGCCACGTTCACGTCGCCGTCGCCGTCAACCCTCACGTCAACGTGAACGTCAACGCCCGGGTCAACGTTAGATGATCAGTCGGTTAGTGGGCCCGTGCGTGATCGATGCAGTACTCGGTCAGTTTGCCGTGGCACCTCTCGGCGCAGTCGCAGAGGCGGAACTCGAGACTGGGATC
>Ga0209471_1001584_pt1 | contig 13428 bp, 14 predicted proteins | sample GraSoiAngelo_128_FD_185885 | JGI IMG/M metagenome (GOLD analysis project Ga0209471, IMG submission 185885) | Grasslands soil microbial communities from the Angelo Coastal Reserve, California, USA - 14_0927_12_20cm (SPAdes) (version 2) | ecosystem: Environmental > Terrestrial > Soil > Grasslands ...
GTAGGCGAGGTAGCGACGCAACAGATCCTCGAACAGGAACGTTCGGAAATTTCCGATGTGCGCGTAGTTCCAGACCGTCGGCCCACAGGTGTAGAGGGTGACGCGCGGGGGCGCGAGCGGTGCGAACGGCTCGACGCGGCGGCTGAGGGTGTTGTAGAGCGCGAGGGTCATCGGTGCGGCTGAAACGTAGGAGCGCCCCGGAGGAGCGTCAACGCACGCGCCGTGCGCGCCGGGTGCAACGCCACGTCAAGCGTCCACGCGCCGGGCGGCCGCTCGCACACGACCGGGCCGCGACGGAACACGAGCACCCGCGCGCCACGCCAGCCGCCGCGCGCCGCAGCATCCGGCGCGAGCAGGCCCCGGCGGACCAGGCGCGCCGCGACGTCGGTCACGACCAGCACCGGTGAGGAGACAGAGGTCGCCACCGTGCGAGCCTAGCCACGGGGCTCCGGCGGGCGGCATCCGATCCCCGCCGCCACCATCCTTACTTCGCCGCCATCGCCCCTTGGATGATCGCGTCGACCAGCGGCGCCGAGCCGAACCGCACCGGATCCGTCGCGGGGAGCCCGGTCTCGTCCGCCGCCCGCGCGACCGCGTCCCGCGCCGACGCGTCGCTCAGGTCGTACGTGTTGAGACAGATGCCGATCACCTTCGTCGGCCGGACCGGCGCGGCGGCGCGCTCGTAGATCTCCACCAGCTCCGGGAGTGGCGGGATCTTCACCCACGGCTCGCGACCGTGGTAGTCGCCGATGTATTCGCGCGTCGCCTGATGGCACAGGATGAGCCCGTCGGGGCAACACCCGTGCAGCAGCCCGAGTGTGACGCCGGAGTAGCCCGGGTGAATCAGGCTCCCCTGCCCTTCCACGAGGATGATGTCGGCGTCCTTGGCCGCCTCGACCACCAGCCATTCCGCCGCCCCGGCGATGAAGTCGGCGACCACCGCGTCCACCGCGATCCCCCATCCCTCGATGAAGATCCCCGTCTGCCCGGTGGCGACGAAGCGCGCTCGGTGGCCGCGCTCGATGAGGGCGTTCCGCAGTTCCACCTGTGCCGTCATCTTCCCGACGTTGCAGTCGGATCCGACGGTGTGGACGACATACGCGTCGACCTCGGCCGCCCGCCCATCGGCGACCGGGAGGCTGGCCGGCGGCTTGCGCGCGTCGAAGATTCGGACGCCCCGCTCGCGCGCGAGCGCACCGAGCTCGGGATCATCGCCGATGAACGTGTGCAGGCCGCTCCAGATCTCGAGCCCGCGCTCGATCGCCGTGCGCAGCCAGCCGCGCCACTCGGCCGGCAACCGACCGCCCATGGGCGCGATGCCGATCAGCACCGCGGTGGCACCCAGGTCGAGGCCCCGCTCGAAATCGCCCACGACCGGCAGCGCGCCGCCGAACCCGAGCACCTGCTGCACGGTCTTTCCCGCGTGGGTCCGGTCGAACACCCCGACCACACGCTCCGGCATATAGCGGATGGAGCAGTTGGCCGTCTTCGACGACATCGGGTCGAACTGGCCGTCGGCGAGAATCAGAAACCGCTGCGTGTTCCGCGCGGGCATCAGGCGGCAGTCGGAGTCCTGGGCGTGCGGAATTCGGACGTCGTGCGGAGCACGGCAGGCTCGAAGTGTTCGGCGTCGCCGTAGATCTCGCCCTGTACGATGTGTCGCACGATCACCATCGTCACGGCGAGCACCGGCACCGCGACCACGAGGCCCACGACGCCGATCAGCGTCCCCATGGTCAGCACGCTCGCGATCGTGAGGACCGGGGGCAGCGATACCTGGCGCTGCATGATGCGCGGCACCACGACGTTCGCTTCGACCACGTGCACCGCGACGCCCAGCACGATCACCGCGAGCACGCGCAGCCAGTCGCCGGTGCCCACGACGAACAGGGCGGGCAGCAGCGTCGACACCAGCGTGCCGAAGAACGGCACCACGGCCACGAGACCGGTGAAGATGCCGAAGGCCAGCCAGTAGGGGACGCCCAGGACCCACAGCCCGAGCGCGGTCAGGGCGGCGAGCACCATCATGGCGAGCAGCTGGCCCACCACCCAGGCCCGCAGCGTGGCTCCCAGGTCATCGAGGATCCGCGCGGCGACGGGACGGTGCTTGGGCGAGACGAGCGACAGGATTCCCTCCCGATACAGGCGCGGTTGCTGCGCGAGGTAGAGGGCCATCACCACCACGCTCGCGCCCTCGATGAACAGCTTGCCGCCAGCGGTGACGTAGGGCAGGATCGACCCGCGCAAGAACGCTGCGGCGTCATCGATCAGGCTGGCCACGACCCCGGACTGCGGATTGGCGAGCTCGGTGCTCCGCAGCACGGGATACTCGCGCGCCCAGCGGGCGATCTCGTTCTGGATGTTGGTGAGCGTCTGGGGCAGTCCCGAGATCAACGCCTGCGTCTGGTCGATGACCGGCGGCACCAGCAGGGCGCCGATCCCCACCACGGCGGCGAGCGTCGCGACCACCGCGGCGGTGAGCCCGAGCCAGCGCGCCAGGCGGAACCGCCGCTCCAACACGTCGGTGATGGCCGAGAGGTAGACGGCGCACAGCACGGCGATGAAGACGAGGAGCAGCACCTCGACCACCCGGATGAGGAACCAGATGGCCAGGGCGGCAACGAAGAGCGCCACGAACGTGGCGCCCGACAACCGCGAGGCTGCAGACGGCTCCGTGTTCAGCGCTGGTGCTCAGGAGGAGGGAGGGGCGTCGTCGTCCTCGACCAGCTCCGCCTCCGCCGCTCCCTTGCCCAGCTGCTTCGATTGCTCGGGGGATCCGGCCGGGAGGAGTCCCATCTTGCGCTTCAGCTCGATGAGCTGCTGATCGGCGTCCGCTCGCACTTCCAGGCTCTGGAACTGCTTCACGAGCGTATCGCCCGAGAGGTCCTCGTTGACCTCGGCCGCCGCGATCAGCTTGCGCTCCTCGTGCTCGATCTGCTCGGTCATGCGCTCGAACGTCTCGAACACGCTCTTGTCGCCGATCGACGACATCGTTTCCTGGATGCGCTTATGCGCCTCGGCGCGCTTCTGCCGCGCGATCAGGATGTTCTTCTTGCGCTTCGCCTCTTCGATGCGGTCGTTCAGCTGGCGCAGCGACAGCTTGAGCTTCTCGGTCTCCTCGCGGTGTTTGACCCAGGTCTCGTGCAGCTGCACCGCGCCCTGCGCGTGCTCGTTGTGCCGCAGCAGGGCCTGCTTCGCGAGGTCGTCCCGCCCCTCCTGCACCGCCAGCACGGCGCGGCGCTCCCAGTCCTCGGCGCTCTTCTTTTCCGTGTCCACCTGCGCCGAGAGACGCTTCTCGTCCGCAATGGCCGCCGCCACTTGCTGCTTCGCCTTCGCCAGCTGACTGCGCATGTCGACGATCAGCTGGTTCAGCATCTTTTCCGGATTCTCGGCACGATTGATCAGGTCGTTGATGTTCGACCGGATCAGCGTCGAGAGACGGTCAAAGATTCCCATGAGAACCCTCGGTGTGCTGGCGGGGCGTCACTGTCCCGCGCCCAACTTACGCTCCCGCCGCTCGGCGAGCATGCGCTCGGCGAAATCTATGCGCTCGGCGAGCTCGGAGACCTGCCCCTGGAGGTGCGATACCTGCGCCTCCAGCGCCTCTACTCGCTGGGGATCCTCGCCCCCGGCGCCCCAGCGCCGCTGCGCCCGCGTCCGGATGCGCTCGGCGATGGCCTCCCCTACGGGTGTCCGGAGGATCCCGCGCAGCGCGATCGCGACCACCAGGATGACCACCACCGCGGCGACGATGGGCACGACCTCGTTGAACACGAGGTTCGGGTCCAACCCCGGGAGCGGCGGCGGTACGGGGCCCTGCATCATGTGGACCCCGTACGCCTTTCCCCCGGGGCCAGTTTCCCGGCCTCTCCGTCCCGCCCCTTGGCGAGCAATCGCTCCGTAAAATCCACCCGCTCCGCGAGTTCCGCCACTTCTCGGCGTACCTCTTCGAGCGCCGTCGCCAGCTCTTCCTGCCTCGCCTCGCCCGTGGTACCTGCCTGGCCCCCGGCCTGGAGCTTCGCGGTGTACGCTTTGCTCACGGTCCGGGCGATCATCCAGGAGAAAAAACCGCCGAACAGGACGACGGGGATGAGCACCGCCACTGCTTCGGGGTTCATCCGCTCCGCGGCGGCGCCAGCCGCTCGCCCTCGCGTTGCTTGGCCAGCAGCCGCTCGGCAAAGTCCATGCGCTCGCTGAGATCGCTCACTTCGGTCCGGAGTTGCTGCACGTCGCTCTCGAGCGCCGCGCGGGACTCCTCCAACTCTCTCCGCGCGTGCTCCGGCAGCCCTCCGGTCGCGGTTCCCCGGATGCGATCGGCTACGGCTTTACCCACGGGGGAGAGCGCGAGCAGGAACAGCGAGCCACCCCCGAAAATGAACACGATAGCGAGAATGCCTTCCATATCCATGATCAGCGCGGCGGGGCGAGCCGCTGGGCGGCGCGGTCCTTCGCGAGCAGGCGCTCGGTGAAGTCGAGTCGCTCTTCGGCTTCGGCGACCCGGCGCTTGAGGTCGTCGACCTCGGCGAGCAGTCGCTCTGCGTCACCCCCGAGGGCGACCCCGTGCTTGGCGGCCTTCATGGCCATCCATTGCTGGTCCGTTCTCGTCCAGCCGCGGATCCACTCCGCCAGCGCCTTCCCCACCGGGCCCGACAACACGATGGTGACACCGATGACGAGCGCCAACCCGATCATTCCGACCACGGGCGTCCACTGTCCCATGCGACGTGCTCCTCCCCTCGTGAACTTACCGAGCTAGTCGCCGACCGCCAGCACCTTACCCAAGTATTGGCCGGTGAACGAGGCTTTGACGCGTGCCACGTCCTCCGGCCGCCCGGCGGCCACCACGGCGCCGCCCGCCGCGCCCCCTTCCGGGCCCAGATCGATCACCCAGTCGGCGGTCTTCACGACGTCCAGGTTGTGCTCGATCACCACCACGGTGTTCCCCTTGTCCACCAGCCGGTGCAGCACCTCGAGCAGCAGCCGCACGTCTTCGAAGTGCAAACCGGTCGTCGGCTCGTCCAGGATGTAGAGGGTACGGCCCGTGTCGCGCTTGGCCAGCTCGGTCGCGAGCTTGACCCGCTGCGCCTCGCCGCCGGACAGCGTCGTGGCCGACTGGCCGAGGTGGATGTAGCCCAGCCCTACGTCGTTCAATAACTCCAGTTTCGTACGGATGCGTGGCTGCGTCTCGAAGAAATCGAGCGCCTCCGCCACCGACATGTCGAGCACGTCCGCGATGGACTTTCCTTTATAGCGTACTTCCAGGGTCTCGCGGTTGTAGCGCCGCCCCTTGCACACCTCGCAGGGGACGTACACGTCCGGGAGAAAGTGCATCTCGACCTTCACCAGGCCGTCTCCCTGGCACGCCTCGCACCGGCCGCCCTTCACGTTGAAGGAGAACCGGCCCGGCCCATACCCGCGGATCTTGGATTCGGGCAGGTAGGTGTAGAGCTCGCGGATCGGCGTGAACAGCCCCGTGTAGGTCGCCGGATTGGACCGGGGGGTGCGTCCGATCGGGCTCTGGTCGATGTCGATGACCTTGTCGATCTGCTCGAGCCCCTCCAACCGCTGGTGCGCGCCGGGCATCACCTTGGCGCGGTAGAAATGCCGGGCGAGGGCGCGGTACAGGATGTCGGTGACGAGCGTGGACTTCCCCGAGCCCGACACGCCGGTGACCGCGACGAACAGGCCCAGCGGAAATTCCACCGTGAGATCGCGGAGGTTGTGCTGCCTGGCTCCGACCACCCTCAGCTGGCGCTGGGGGTCAGGAATGCGCCGCCGCGGCGGCACGGGGATGCGCAGCTCGCCCCGCAGGTAGCGCCCGGTGAGCGAGTCGGGGTGCTCGAGCACGGCCCGGACGGGGCCTTCGACCACGACCTCGCCGCCGTGCCGGCCGGCGCGAGGGCCCAGGTCCACCACGTGATCCGCCGCGCGGATCGTCTCCTCGTCGTGCTCCACGACCAGCACGGTGTTGCCGAGGTCGCGCAGCTCCTTCAGGGTCGCGAGCAACCGCGCGTTGTCGCGTTGATGCAGCCCGATCGACGGCTCGTCGAGGATGTAGAGCACCCCGACGAGCCGGCTCCCGATTTGCGTGGCCAGCCGGATGCGCTGGGCCTCCCCCCCCGACAGGGAGTCCGCGGAGCGACCGAGCGTGAGGTAGTCGAGGCCCACGTTGCGCAGGAAGCGGAGGCGATCATTCACTTCTTTGAGGATCGGTCGCGCGATCTCCGGATCGAGGCCGGCCCCGGTGCGTCCGTTGCCGCGCAGCGGGATGCTCTCGAAGAACGCCAGCGCGTCCGTCACCGGGAGGTCCACCACGTCGCCGATGCTCTTACCGTGGACCAACACCGACAGGCTCTCCGGGCGCAGCCGCTTGCCGCCACACGTGGGGCACGGCTGCTCGATCATGAACTCCTCGAGCTGCTCCCGCACGCTGTCGGAGGCGGTTTCCCGATAGCGCCGCTCGACGTGCTTCAGGACTCCGTCCCAGCCCGACTCGTACGCGCCGTGCCACCGCTCGCTGTCGTACTGGAAGGTGAGCGTCTTTCCCGGTGCGCCGGACAAGACGACCTTCTTCACGGCGGCGGGCAGGTTCTCCCACGGCGTATTCAAGTCGAACTTGAACGCGCGGGCCAGGCTCGGCAGGATCACCTTGCGCACGTAGCCGCTCGGCTCGCCCCACGGGAGGATGACCCCTTCGAGAATCGAGAGGCTCGCGTCGCCGAGCACCAGCTCGGGGCTGACCTCACGCCGCGTCCCGAGGCCAGAACAGTCGGGGCACGCCCCGAACGGCGAGTTGAAGGAGAACTGCCGCGGCTCGAGCTCGGGGAGCGACAGCCCGCACTTGGGGCAGGCATAGCGCTCGGAGAAGAGCGTGGACCTAGCCCCGTGCACCACCTCCACGGTCCCGTCCGCTGCCTTCAGCGCCGTCTCGATCGAGTCCGCGAGCCGCGGGCGGTCCGCCCGCCGCACCACCAGCCGGTCCACCACGACCGCGATGTCGTGGTTCTGGCGGCGGTTGAGCTTCGGGACCTGCGCGAGGTCGTACGTCTCGTCGTCCACGCGGACCCGCACGAACCCCTGCTTCTTCGCCGCCTCGAACACGTCCCGGAACTCCCCTTTGCGACCGCGCACCAGCGGCGCGAGCACCTCGAGCTTCGTCCCCTCCGGCCAGGCGAGGATCAGGTCGGTGATCTGCGAGGCGCTTTGGCGCTCGATCGGAGAGCCGTCTTTGGGACAGTGCGGCGTCCCGAGCCGCGCCCACAACAGGCGCAGATAGTCGTACACCTCCGTGATCGTCCCGACGGTGGAGCGCGGGTTGTGCCCGGCGCTCTTCTGCTCGATGGAGATCGCCGGAGAGAGTCCCTCGATGGCATCCACGTCGGGCTTTTCCATTAACCCGAGGAACTGGCGGGCATAAGCGGAGAGCGATTCGACGTAGCGCCGTTGGCCCTCGGCGTAAATCGTGTCGAACGCGAGCGACGACTTCCCCGATCCCGACAGCCCCGTGATGACGGTCAGACTGTCGCGCGGGATCTCGACCGTAATGTCCTTGAGGTTGTGCTCGCGGGCGCCGCGAACGATGAGCGAATCGCTGGACATAGCCTCGTAGGCTAGAAGGCAGATGGGTTCCCGGTCAACTCTACGGGGGAGGATGGGGGAGGTTGTGGAGGTTGGAGGAGGTTGCTCCGCCGACGTGCCAACCTCCCCTACCCTCCACAACCTCCCGAACCTCCCCCAGCCTCGTGTAAACCTTGCTTAAGCTCCGTAGCTTCCCTAGGTTAGCCGTCCCCATGACCACCGTCGCCCTCTTGGTGCTGACCACGCTCGCGAGCGATGCCGATGCGCGGGCGCTCGTCACAGCCCTCGTCGCGGCGCGCCTGGTAGCTTGTGGTACGCTCCTCCCGGGCGCCCGCTCGATCTACCGTTGGGAGGGACAGCTGAAGGAGGAGACCGAAGTGGTGGTCCTGCTGAAGACGGACGCGTCGAAATGGGCAGCGCTCTGCGCCGCCGTCGAGGAGCGGCATCCATACGAGGTGCCGGAGCTCTTGGCGCTACCGGTCGAGCGGGGCCTCGAGCGATACCTCTCTTGGCTCACGCACGAGGTGGTCGGGTGATCCGCAAGCGCGAGCCCCGGTGGCAGTCGGCGGCCGAGCGGGCCCGGGTCGCGGCCGAGCTGATCGAGGAAGCCGAATCGCTCACCGAGACCAGCAGCATCGCGTCGCCGGCGGACGTAGCGCGCGCCGGCCTGCCGCCGCCGGTCACTGCCCAGCTCCCCTCGCCGCCGGCCGCCTCGCCGCCGGGCGACGTGCCCGTACCTGCCGGACCCGCCCCCGAGCCGACGATCGACGACGCCCTCGCAGCGGAACCGGATAACGTCCCGCTGCTCGTCGAACGGGCCGGCCTGCTCGCGGGCGCGGCGCACTACCGCGCGGCCCAGCGGGACTACGAGCGGGCCCTGCGCGTGGACCCGATTCACGGCGAGGCACTCACGGGACTCGGCGTGCTGCTCTCCCGCCGTGGGCTGTGGAGCGACGCGGTGCCTCACCTGCGGCGGGCGTCGGAGGTCGATCCCGGCCGGGCCGCCGCCTGGTTTTATCTCGGCGAGGCCCTCAACCACGTGGACGAGCTCGACGGTGCCCTGGCCGCCTACGAGCGCGCCGTCGAACTCGAGCCCCGCAACACGCGGGCGCTCTACGGCCTGGGGATTGTGCTCGACCGGCTCAATCGCCCGGACGAAGCCACGCAGATGTATCGCCGCTCGCGGGAGGCCACCGGCAGGTGATCCGCGTGGTCGTGGACGATCTCGCGTTCCTCACGGCGGAGGCGGTCGTGCGTCCCGCCACCACCCGTCTCGATCCCACCACGCCGGTCGTCCGCCGGCTGGAGACGGTGGGAGGCGCGGAGTTCGTGCGCGGGCTGCGGGTGCAGAAAGAGCTCGCGGTGGGCGCGGCGGTGGTGACCGCGGGAGGAGGCGATCTGCCGGCCGAGTTCGTCATCCACGCGGTCATCCAGAGCGACACCGAGCCCGTGACGCGCGACAGTGTGGCGCGCGCCTGGCGGGCGACGCTGCACCAGGCGCAGGAGTGGGAGTTCGCGAGTCTCACGGTGCCTCCGATCGGGACTGGGGCGGGCAACCTCTCGGTCGAGGACGCCGCCGACATCATGGTGCCCATCCTCAAGACTCATCTCGGGAACGCCCCGTTTCCCGCGAGCGTATCGATCGTCGTCGAGACGCCCGAAGAGCGGGACGCGTTCGAAGCGGTCCTCCGCAAGAGCGGGGCGGCCGAGTCATGACACGCCGCACCTGGGCGATCGCGATCCTGGGCGCGTGGGCCGTGTCGCTCGGCTGGCTCGTGAAGCGGGAGGTCTTCCGCCCCACCGGGACGCGCCTGGCGGAAGCGGCCCTGAGCGTGCCGCCGGGCGCCGTCTACTATCGCCTCGACGTCGGGGGCCAGCAGGTCGGGTTTGCATCCTCCACGATCGACACGCAGGCAACGAGCATCGGGGTGACGGACATGCTCGTGCTCCAGACGCCGGCGCTCGGAGCGCTGCACCGGACCGCGGCTCTGAGCCGCGCGGTCCTGTCCCGCACCCTCCGGCTCGAAGGGGTGCTCACTCGATTCGACGGCGACGTGGGCCGGTTCGTGGCCCGCAATATCGTCGCGGGCGACAGCGCGCTGACGGTCACCCTGTTCTCGGGCTCGGACTCCGAAACGACCCATGTTCCTCTCGCACGCCCGATCGTGCTTCCCAGCCTGCTCCCTTTGCGGCTGGCGTTCGGCGGCGAACTGAAGCGCGGGAAGACTTACACGAGCGTGGTGTTCGATCCGGTACTCCTGGCCGAGCACCCGGTGACGGTGGCGGTGACGGCGGAGTCCACGTTCGTAATCGCCGACAGCGCTGCGTACGACTCGACCGCGCGGGCGTGGGTACCCGCGCGTTTCGATACCGTGCGGGCGTTCCGGATCGAGCAGCGCGAGAGCGGCATGACGACGCAAGCGTGGATCGACGCGCAGGGCCACATCGTGCGCGCGGAGAACGGCGTCGGCTTCACGATGGAGCGGACCGCGTTCGAGCTCGCGTACACCAATTTCCGGCACCGGGATACCACGCGTCTGATGCGTGCGAGCGCCGCTCCCGGCCCGGGCGACGTGGTGCCTACGACCGTGCTCGCCGCGGGCGGGCGCCTCCCGCACGACACGGCATCACAGGTTCGCGCGCGCCTCACGGGAACGGCGCCCGGAGCGATCGATCTCGGCGGCGGGCGCCAGCAGCTGCGCGGCGACACCCTGGTCATCCGCCGTGAGAGTGGAGCGGCGCTCGCCGCGCGCTACACGCTACCGGCCCGCGACTCCAGTCACGCCCGCTGGCTCGCCCCCGCCCCACTCATCCAGAGCGACGATCCCCGCATCCAGGCGCAGGCTCGGCTGATCATCGGACGGGAGCAGGATCCGGGGCGCGCGGCCCGCCTCCTCGCCACGTGGGTGCACGTCAATGTGCAGCGACGCTCGACCGCGGCTGTCCCCGGCGCCGTCCAGACGCTCGCGGCACGACTCGGGGACTGCAACCAGCATGCGGTGCTGTACGTCGCCCTGGCGCGTGCGGCCGGACTGCCGGCGCGCACCGCGGCGGGACTCGTGTCGCTGGACCGGCGCTTCTACTATCACGCATGGGCAGAGGTGTACCTCGGCGACTGGGTCGCCGTGGACCCGATGCTGGACGAGTTTCCCGCCGGCGCCGCGCACGTGCGGTTCAGCATCGGCGGTCTTGCCCGGCAGGCGGAGCTCGTTCGCCTGATCGGGCGCATCAAGCTCGAGGTCCTATGATCCGACTGGAGAACCTGACCAAGCACTACGGCAGCTTTGTCGCGGTCGACGACATCTCGCTCGACATCCCGCAGGGCGTGCTGTACGGATGCCTCGGCCCGAATGGCGCGGGCAAGACCACCACGCTGCGCATGATCGCCGGCATCCTCCGGCCCACGAACGGGCGGGTGCTGCTGGGCGGCGACGACGTGCACCGGAATCCGATCCCGGCCAAGATGCGGCTCGGCTTCATTCCCGATCGTCCGTTCGTCTACGACAAGCTGACGGGCGCGGAGTTCCTGCGTTTCGTCGCCGCGCTCTATGGACAGGAAGGCGCGGCGGTGGAGCGGCGCGTCGCCGAGCTGCTCGAGGTGTTCGAGCTGACCAGTTGGAAGGACGAGCTCGTGGAAGCCTACAGTCACGGCATGCGCCAGAAGCTGATCATCTCGAGCGCGCTCATCCACCGGCCGCAGTGCATCGTCGTGGACGAGCCGATGGTGGGCCTCGACCCCAAGGCAGCGCGGCTGCTCAAGGACATCTTCCGCCAATTCGTGGGCCGTGGCGGCACCGTACTCATGAGCACCCACACGCTGGAGGTGGCCGAGGCGATGTGCGATCGCGTCGCGATCATCCAGCACGGCAAGATCGTGGCCGAAGGGACGGTCGACGACCTGCGCCGGCAGCACCGCGCCGGCGACGCGAGCCTCGAGGAGCTGTTCTTGAAGCTCACCGGAGGAGTGCAAGTCCGAGACCTGGTCGAGGTGCTGGGCGGTGGGGACAACGAGGGAGGGAAGGCCGCGTGAAGCAACCCTCGCTCTGGCGGGTGCTCGAGCCCAAGTGGCGCACCGCTTTTCAGCGACTGCGAGAGGAACGCTCGCGCGGGGGCTCGGGCAAGCTGCTGCTGCTCACCATCGCGGGACTCCTGTTCTGGTTCGGCGTGTACCGCCTGCTCTACAAGATCCTCAGCTACTTCCGTGGCGTGGAGGACCTCGGACCGCTGCTGGCAGGCAAGCTGCTGGGGGTCGCGCTGCTCTCGTCCGTGGTGATTCTCGTGCTCTCGAACGTCGTCACGGCGTTGTCGAGCTTTTTTCTGGCAAAGGACCTCGATCTGCTGGTGTCGGCACCGGTGGACTGGTTGCGCATCTATCTCGCGAAGCTGGGCGAGACGCTGCTGCACTCGTCCTGGATGGTGGCGCTCATGGCGGTCCCCATCTTCGCCGCGTACGGGGTGGTCTACCGGGGCGGGGTGCTGTTCATCCCCTACGCCGTGCTCACCGTCTTCCCGCTCCTGGTGCTCCCGGCCGTGGTGGGGTCAGCCCTCACCCTCATCCTCGTGAACATTTTCCCGGCGCGGCGCACTCGCGATCTGCTCTCGATCGTCGCGCTGGGGGCGGCGGGCGGCTTGATCCTCCTGTTCCGGCTGGTGCGGCCGGAGCGGCTGGCGTCGCCCGAGGGGTTCCGCAACCTGCTCGATTACATCGCAGTGCTGCGCACGCCGACATCCTCGTTCCTGCCGAGCGAATGGGTGACTCAGGCGGTGATGAGCTTCCTGCGCGGGCAGCCCGACCTGCTTCCTGTCGCGCTGCTCTGGACGACAGCGGCATCGTTCGTCACGCTTGGGGCGCTGCTACACCGGAGTCTGTATGCGCCGGGGTTCACCAAGGCGCAGGAAGGGGCGGAGCGCTTCGTGCGGGGCGAGCTGTGGCGCCGCACGGTCGGCACCGTGCTCCGGTTCCTCCCGGTCGCCAAGCGCGAGTTCGTGATCAAGGACGTCAAGCTGTTCTTCCGCGACACCACCCAGTGGAGCCAGCTCATCCTGCTGGCAGTGCTCGTGCTGGTGTACCTGTTCAACATCAAGACCCTGCCGCTGCACCGCGGCGAGGCCGTGGGCTTCTTCTACGTCACGCTCGTCTCGTTCTTGAACCTCGGCCTCGCGGGCTTCGTGCTCGCCGCCATCGCCGCCCGTTTCATTTTTCCGGCGGTATCGCTCGAGGGCCGGCACATGTGGCTGTTACGCTCGAGCCCGCTCGATCTCCGGGCCCTGCTGTGGTCCAAGTACTGGGTAGGGACCATCCCCCTGCTGGTGCTGGCGCTCGTGCTCACCGGCCTGACCAACGTCCTGCTCCAGGTGCGGCCGTTCATGATGGTGATGGAGCTCGTGACCATCTGCGCCCTCACGTTCGCGATTGCGGCGCTGGCGCTCGCCTTCGGCGCTCTGTACCCGCAGTTCGAGACCGAGAACGCGGCCCAGATCCCGACGTCCTTCGGGGGGCTGGTCTTCATGATGGCGACGATCGGGCTGTTGGGCCTCGTGATCTTCGTGCTCTGGCAGGCGGTGTATCAGTACGTCCGATCGGTATACTTGGGGCAGCCAGTCGTAGTGGACGCAGGGATGATCGGGTGGTTCACGGGGGCCGCCGTGCTGTGCGCGACAGCCACCGTGGTCCCGCTCTGGATCGGACTGCGGCGGATCGAGCGGTTCGAGTTCTAGCTAGATGTGATTACCGGAGACGTTGTTTCGCTATGAGGGTGTTCGCTCGGTCCTGAGCGATGCAAGGTGGGGGGGTCTAGACGCCCACCCTGCAACTGGCCGAGGACCGAGTGAACAGCCACAGGAACGCAC
>Ga0209471_1001585_pt1 | contig 13418 bp, 8 predicted proteins | sample GraSoiAngelo_128_FD_185885 | JGI IMG/M metagenome (GOLD analysis project Ga0209471, IMG submission 185885) | Grasslands soil microbial communities from the Angelo Coastal Reserve, California, USA - 14_0927_12_20cm (SPAdes) (version 2) | ecosystem: Environmental > Terrestrial > Soil > Grasslands ...
TCCCCGCAACCGTTCGAGGTCCAGCCACCCGCGGTGACTGTCGCGTTCCCGTGCCCGTTCATAAAGCCCGCTGAATTGCTGCAGCTTCCCTTCGTACTCTTTTTCGAGTGGTTCAATCTGCGCGTACGCACTGATGAAATCGTTCGTCGAGGTGAGGTCCGCGTCTTTGATGTTCGCGATCTGCCCTCCGAGCATGCGCAGATCGGCCTGCGAGCGTTCGAGCTGGCTCAGCATTTCTTTCTCGTTCCGGTCCCGCACCACGAGCGTGACGCCCGCAGTGGCGATACAGGCCACAAGAATGACGACCGCGACGATCGCGTATCGCCGAATTCCTTGTTGATTAACCGTCTCCGCCATAGTGCCACCGAAGCGTATCGTGTATTTCCCGGTTTGCAAAACAATCCATCCACAATTCTCCATCACCTTTTATCAAAAACAAATTCGAAGAACGCGCCACAGACAAATCTGGGTGCAATTAGGGTGCAATAAGAGTTTCCGGGGATTCCCTAGAGCGCCAAAGGTGGCGATCGGCGCCGTAAAATTCTGTCACGGCAGAGGTCGCGAGTTCGAGTCTCGTCGTCCCCGCCATTCTTTCTAAAGCACTTAGGCGGATTTCATCGAAACCATTGGGGGCGCGAAAAGGGCGCGTTTCGCGCCCTTTTTGTGCCCTTTTTAGGCGATCCAGAGCTTCCTATCCAGCAACGCGTGTTGCTCCATCCTCATCGGAAGAAAAGACTAGCGACATCACCGCCGCCTGCGCTGCATGCTTCGCGGGCGTTACTGCCTGCGTGTAAACGTCCAACGTTGAGCGGAACGACGAATGCCGCAGCAGCTCCTGCATCACCTTGAACTCAGTCCCCACGCTTCGCAGCAAGGTCGAGTAGGTGTGACGGAACGTATGCCATCCGAATCGCTTCTGAATTCCGACTCGTTGAGCTGCAGGACGTATGTATTTGCGCAAGATCGCCTGGCCCCAGTACGGTCTTCGGCCTCGATAGCGCTTGCTTGCAAAAACCCAGTCCTCCGGCCTGACGTAGGTACAACGTTTTCTCCACTGCGTCAGAGCGTCCGCGAGAGTCGGATGCATTGGCACTGGCTTTTGCGATGATTCGGTCTTGCACGGGCCTACCACTCCGTACACGATGGAACGGATGACGCTCATCGTGCCCCGCTCGAAGTCGATATCGCCCCACTTTAGGCCGAATATCTCGCTCTGCCGCAACCCGGTTGATGCGGCAAGAAGGACTAATGTGCGTTCTCGAAGTGCCAGGCCGTCGATTAGCGCCTTGATTTCGGCGGGCACCAGAGTGGCCGGCGGTGTTCGGCGTTTGGCGCTCTGACGAACGAGGTAGATTGGGTTGCGGTCAAACAGCTCATATCGGCAGGCGTGATTAAAGAGGACGGACATCAGGTTTCGGATTTTGGCACAACTGCTTTTTGCTAATGGCAATCCGCGAAGCCAGGACTCGACTTGTATGGTTCTAACCTCGGCAAGTCCGTATTTCTGCCAGTGAGGGCGAATCCAGCGAGTCAAGTACGCCTTATAGATTTTCTTGGTCGCGTGACTGCGCCAAGTGTTTTCCTTCGGGAGTTCGCGTTGCTCGAAGTGATCACAAAGTTGAGCAACGGTCATTGTGCCGGAATTCGTTGGTCGGCCATCGGTGCTGAGTTCTGAGAGCAGCCCCACTACGGAGCACCGTGCAGCATCTTCATCAAGATATTGCTCGACTGTGCCGACAATTTTCTTGTGGTAAAGACGCTTGCCGTCAAGTCTGGTCTCAGACCAGCGAAACTGCCAGACATCAGGGCCTTCTTTGCGACTATTTCGTTGCATACATCCGCGTTTCATCTTTTCCTCCTGCACCGCCGTGGCGGAGCAGAAGAATCTTCAGGCATGGAGGCGAATGGAAGGGCAGGAGGGTGCAATCAGTCGAGTGAATTGCCTTGCAGCGGCAGTCCTGCGACATGATCTTAACCTCTACGATTTTCCATCGCCTTGGCGTGACCGACCGCCATGGCTAGTTGTTTTGGGCGTCCGACAAATTCCGGGCCTCGCCGCGACCGACTGCCTTCTATGCGGTTCCCAGGAAGCGCTCGACGATCTCCGGCAGCATCGGCTCGACCGCGAGCGTGTAGTGAGTGGTGTTCGGCACGATTGCGAACTGGTTTGCGGGCCGCAGTGAGCCATCAATCCCGGCATCGCGCTGGCCGCCTCCCAACGCCTTCCAGAACTCGACCATGTGTTCGGGCCGGAGGTAGTCAGCGTCGGCAAAGACCAGCAGTGTGCGAGCCTGAAGCTTGGCGACGTCGGCGCTCCAGTCAAAGGGGCGCTTGGTCAGGTCCCCGACCTTGCGGAAGAGGTTCGTCCAATCGACATCGGGATAGGCCTGCCCTAACGGCGATGCCTTGACGCTGCCGCCGAGCATGGCAGCGTTGGCCTCCAACTGATTGAAAGCCGCCACCACCTCCGGATAAGCGTCGTCCTGCCTCATCCTCGCGGCCATGAGCACGAGCCGGTCGACCGCGTCCGGATGGCGGATGGCGGTCTGCAGCGCGACGAAGGAGCCCAGCGAGTAGCCCATCACGTCGGCCTTGTCGAGTTTCAGATGGCCGATCAGAGCGGCAACGTCGTCGCCCATCGTTTCACAGCGCAGTGGCCTGTCGGTGTCTGGCGTGCGCCCATGCGCCTGAAGATGGACGGCGATCACCTGCCGGCCCTTGGCCAGTTCGGCCAGATTGCTCCCGAAGCTGTCTGGGTTGATGCCCCCGTGAAGAAGAATGAGCGGCTTGCCGGCGCCATGCACGCTGTAAAAGATATGCTGGCCATTGACGTCGGCAAAATTCTCTTTTGACATAGTGGGGGTCTCCTTGGCTTGAACGGGAGGGATTGCAGTCAGCACTGCGGTCGCTGTGACAGTCTTTAGGAAATCGCGTCTGTTCGTGTATGTCATCGTTATCCCTTCCATACGCCGGTGGCGGCGGTGTGGTCACGATCTGCCTGCGAGCAACTCCTCCAGCTGCGCGAACTGTTCGGGCAGGCCTTCCGCCGAACCGGCGAGGGCTTCGTCGAGGGCCGCCGTTGTGGGGTAGAGTTCGTGTAGGGTGACCAGCGTCTTGCCGGCATTTTCTTCGAACGTCACCGTGGTCACGGCGCCCTGATCGCTTTCTTCGTTCGTCCAGACGAGGCGCTTGTTCGGCGTCACTTCTCTGTACGTGCCGAAGAACGCCATCGGTTGGTCGAAGGCCGGATGACTGAAGACGAAGCGATACGCGCCCCCGGTGCGCACATCCATGTCGCACGAGAGCAGCGACATGCCCACCGACTTCGGAACCCACCAACGCTTGAACAATTCGGGTTTGCTCCACGCTTCGAAGACGATGTGCGCCGGGGCATTGAACGTCCGCGTCACGACGAGTTCGCGGTCGGACTTGCGTTCCACGGCGGTCCGGTTCATGGCGGCGGGACTACCTTCTTTTCCTTCGGGCATCTGCCTTCTCCTTTGATTTCAAGTGCTCGACAATCTTGTCCAGCGCGTCGAAGCGTGCGCTCCAGAGTTGGCGGTGCCGCTCGATCCAGGCGGCCTCTTCTTCCAGCGCGCGCATGCCAAGCCTGCAGGTTCTGACGCGCCCGGCCTTTTCAGTAGTGACGAGCGCTGCCCGCTCCAACACGCCAACATGCTTCTTCATGCCCGTGAGGGTCATATGGAACTTTCCGGCGAGGTCCGTGATCGAAGCGTCGGCGCGGCTGAGCTGCTCCAGCACGCCGCGCCGGGTCGCGTCCGACAGCGCGGCGAACGAAGCGTCGAGGCGGGTTTCGTTAAACTGAACCATATGGTTCAGTTTATAGCAGATCGACTTGCGGCGTGCAAGAGGAAACCAAAGCGTTAGGCGGGATGACCAGGAAAATGCTCGAAGTGTCGGCGGCCGGCCGGGCGGGAACGCCGGACGAAGTCGGAACGGTCGGTGCACTTTTGATGGGGTCGGATGGCGCTTTCATTACCGGCAGCGATTTCCTGATGGATGGCGGAGTAACTGCCGCCTACTGGTTTGGAGAGCTTGCACCGAAAACTTCATAGCACTTTCTTCTCGGCGCCTCGAAGGGCAGGGGTGTCGGTCTCTGTCTTCTCAACCCACAATCCAACCCACAATTCGAGTGGTCTTGTACGACTTGCTCTGCGTTTGGCAGTCCCCGCGTGCTTGTAAGTTGTAAAGCCATTTCACGCAGCGATGTCAGGCCTGAGGCCGCGGTTTTCCAGACAGTCGCTCGAAGTTTCCATAATGGAGAGCGAAGGGTTGCCGTTCCTATTCTTTCTGAGGCATGGCCGGATTCTCTGGTATCGCCGCCGATGACAGACCCAACAAACCTGAATCCTCCGCATCGATAAGCCGTTGGCCTCATCACGATTCGGCAGAAACGCCGCTCGACACCATTCTTTCGTCCGAGAGCACCTACTCTAATCCAAGCAAGATCCGCCCGGCTCGGTTTGTTTTTTGGCCATCCGCCGTCACAACGGACAAATGATTGGTGTGCGGCTTCGTCCGCAGATGGGAGCTATCCGTGAAAGTAAAATTCCATTATCAAAAGGGCTATCTATACGAAGACCATGGCGCATGGTACGTCCAATACCGCCAGCGAATCTCGCAGTTAGACGGATCCAGCCAGCTTAAGCGCGTCTCCAAGTGTCTCGGCCGCTCGAATGACTTCTCCAATATTTTTGAAGTCGAGAAGAGTCGGGAATCCTTCATGCAAACCGTCAATCGCGATAGGCTCAGTGCGAATTCAAGGATCACGTTAACCGCCTTTGTCGAGGGAGCTTACTTGCCTTGGACCAAGGAAGAGCGTCGAGCCAGCACTAGCAAAGGGCATCAGGAAATCTGGATCAATTACCTCCGCAATCGCGTCGGCGAGCTTCGTTTGCGAGAATTCCGCACCGTGGACGCCAGTCGAATGTTACGCGCGATCGCGAAAGAGCGGGATCTTACGAAAACCACGTTGCAACACATCAAATCAGTGCTCAGCACCATCTTCACCTTCGCCAAAAACGACGGAGCGTTCGATGGGGCAAACCCAGTTGATGGCGTTTTGATCCCCTGGGATGCCAGAGAGCCGGGAGAGACGCATGCCTACGATCTCACCCAAGTTCTTCAAATCCTCGACCGGCTCCCGCTCATCGCGAAGGGTCTGGTCGCAACTGCGGCCTTTGCCGGGTTACGCCTAGGTGAGCTGCGCGGACTCGAGTGGACCGATTACATTGGCGCCGAATTGACCATCAACCGTTCGATTTGGAGATCTGTGATCAGCCCTCCAAAGACGCGTGCCAGTCGCAACTCCGTCCCGGTCATTCCGGCCTTGGCCGAAATCCTAGACGAATACCGCAGGTCCATGGGTAATCCGGAAACGGGCGTCGTTTTTCACTCCGGTAACCGACGTCCGATCAATGCCGACAAACTCGGGCGGCGCGTGATTCGGCCAACTCTCGAGGCTATCGATCTGCCGTGGTATGGATGGCACGCGTTCCGGCGAGGTCTCGCCTCGAACTTGTATGCGATGGGCGCTCCGGACAAGGTGGTGCAACGCATCTTGCGCCACTCGAAACCACACGTTACGAAGGAACATTACATCAAGGTTTTTGATAGCACCGTGGTGGAAGCCGTCAACAAGATGCAAGCCCAGATCGAAGAATTAAGAAAAGCGCAAGGGGATCGCCAGCAACTAGAGTTGAGATTTGTCGACGACCAGCCAGCGACAAGCGCGCCTGAATGTTCAATGGGCAACGGTTTTCCGCACTTCTCGAAGGCCAGGCCAGCAGTTGGCCAGCAGATTTTGTCGAGTTGGGTTGGAAGCGATTGAAATCGCGTTGTTGCGTGTGCCGCCAAGACTCGACGTCTGAATAAGATACAGAATCTGGCGGAGAGGGGGGATTCGAACCCCCGGTAGAGGTTTTAGCCCCTACAACGGTTTAGCAAAAAAAAAAACGGGTGATTGCGCTCTGGCTCGCTGGTAAGTTGCTGAAAACTAAAGACGCCGTTCGGCTGACCCTGGACGGTTTGGGCACGGTTGGCAGGTTATTGGGATAAATTGGGATAAAGACTATTGCACTGCGCGCTGGGTAGGCCCCAACTTCTTCGTCCAATTCCCTGTCCACCCGCTCCTTTCGGACCAGCGATCGCAATCCCCGTAATAGGCTTCTTAGCAGCGGCATGGGTTGTCACTCGAATCGCAAGGCCACGAGAGGATTGATGTGCGTTGCTCGACGCGCAGGCAGATAGCAAGCGGCGATGGCTACCGCCACAAAAAGAATCGGCACCGCGACGAACGTCAGCGGATCGTTGGGCGCCACCTGGTACAGCAATGTCGTGAGCGACCGAGTCGCTCCCAATGCCACGAGGATGCCCACCGCGATTCCAACCACCGCTAGCTGCAATCCACTTCCAATGACCATGCGCATGACTTGCACGGAACTTGCGCCCAGCGCCATGCGAATTCCGATCTCATGTATCCGTTGTGAAACCAAGTGCGCCATCACGCCATAAATCCCGATAGTTCCCAGAAACATGGCCAGTGCGCCGAAGAAAAGCATCAGTCTCGTCACCACGCGGTACCCTGCGTCCACAACAACGATTAGGGTTTCGAGTGGGGCCGAAGAAATAGGCTGGTCGTGGTCTACCGACCAGATCGCATCGCGGATAGCCGTGGCCATTATCGTGGGATCGGCCGATGAGCGAACGACAAATGCTAGAGTTGAGGAAGGGAATTGGGCTAGGGGGACGTAGATTTGCCACGAGCCCCGCTCCCGCAGGTGATTTCTCATAATGTCTCCTACTACGCCGACAATTGTGGAGACGGTATGTTGCTCGCCAAATCGAATTTGTCGTCCAACGGGATCTTCATTCGGCCAAAATTCCCGCGCGAAGCTTTGCGAGATAATCACGACTGGCGAACTTCCTTGCGAGTCCGCAAAATTAAAAAGGCGGCCTTTGACCAGTCCAATCTGCATCGTCGAGAAATAATCGGGGGACGCGGCCCAAAATTCAGCTCCGGTTCTTTCTCCCGGCTGAGCAGGCCTCCTAACGGCCTCCACTACGACACCCTGGCCGAAGCCACCGAACGGAATGTTGCTGGCCGCGCCTGCCGAAGCTACTCCCGGCAACGCACGGAGCCGGGCTAGAACTTCTTCACCGAAATTTCTCCTCTGCGAGTCATTTATGTATTTCGTCCTGGGCAGCGCAAGTTGCGCAGTCATGACGTTTGCGGGGTTGAAACCGGGGCCAGTCCGTACAGAAATGATGAAGCTCTTCACCAACAGCGTGGTAGAAATGAGCACAACAACGGCTAGCGCAATCTCCCCTGCCACAAAGATCTGACGCAGACGGGCGCCGCGCTTACTGCCCGAAGCCTGGCCGGAGGCCTCCTTAAGGGTGCGATTGACGTCGAGCCTTGCATTCTCGAACGCCGGCGCGAGACCGAATATCATGCCGCACAGCAACGCGATTCCTAGCGTGAACGCCAGCGTCGTGGAATCCAGGTCAACGTGTCCGTAATTAATCATGTATCCCCGAATGCGGCCGGGTATCCACGACTCGATCAGCTTCATCCCCCAAAAGCCGAAAAGAGTCCCCCCGACCCCGCCAAGAAAAAACAGAAGCACCGATTCCGTCAAAAGCTGCCTAGCCAGCCGTCCCTTCGTGGCGCCGAGGGCTCCGCGTACGGCGAACTCCCTCGTGCGGCTTGTCGCGCGGGCCAGCATCAGATTCGAGACGTTCGCGCAGGCGATCAAAAGGATTAGCCCTACGGTCACAAAGACGATCATCAGCTCGGGCGCGCCCTCTTTCCTGCGGATATCCCAAGTCATGGAGTTGACGAGCCAGGTGAGATTGGCGTTCGTCTGCGGAAACTGCTTTTCAAGGCCTGAAAAAAACACCCCCGCTTCCGCTTCAGCTTGCTCTTGCGTCACGCCGGGTTTCAGCCGGCCAAATGCGGGAAGCCAGGAGCCGCCGCGGTCGACGCGCTGCTTATCGGTAAGCGCCAGGGGAGTCCATAAATTGGCAATGCCCATCAACGGAAACTGAAACGTTCCAGGCATAACGCCGACCACCGTGTACGCTTCGCCCCCAATGGTAATGTTGCGCCCAATAATTTTCGGGTCGCCGTCGTATCGGCCTTGCCATAATCCTTCGCTAAGAATGACCACGTGCGGAGAGCCTGCGCGGTCGTCATCTGGTATGAAGGTTCGGCCCAAGATGGGCTTGGCGCCCAACGTGTCGAAGAAATTCGAAGTCACCCGTCCGCCGTCAACTAACTCGGGACTTCCATCGCCAGTTAGATTGAGACTCGCGCCGGTCCAAGCTACACTTTGCTCGAACGAAGTGTTCTGCTTCTGAAAATCGAAGAAGTCCGCAGGGGAAGTGACGTGTTCGCCGGTCCACCCATTTTTCTTGTCGTGTGTCGCGAACACCATCAACCGGTCGGATTGCGGATAAGGCAATGGATTGATGATCCAAGCGTTGATGCAGCTGAAGATGGCCGTGTTGGCGCCGATCCCAAGAGCAAGCGTCAGTACGGCCACGGCACAGAACGTTGGGCTCTTCGCCAGCATTCGCACGCCATAGCGCAGGTCCTGCCAACAAGCCTCAACGAGAATTTCCCAACTGCCGGCCCGGACGATTTCCTTCGTAGTCTCAGAGCTTCCCCGCTCTAGGCGGACGATACGAACCGCTTCTTGTCGGCTCATGCCTTGCTTCATCTTTTCTTCGGTGGCCATCTCTAGATAAGCGCCGAACTCCTCATTCAACTCCTGATCGACCTTTTCCTTTCGGAACAAGGTTCGGAGGCCGCTTGTGATATTCCGCAACATGGACATGGGTAGCCTCCTACTCATAACGCAGGGCCACAATGGGATCGACGCGCGTTGCGCGTCGGGCCGGAACTGATGCTGCGAGGATGGCACAGCCTGAAAGAACTATTGCGGCCGGCGCGAGTATCGTCGGGTCATAACTCTTGACACCATAAAGTTGGTGCGCGAGCAGGAGGCCTCCCGCTAGCGCGGCCGGTATCCCGATGGCCAGACCCAAGGCGAGTTGGACGAGCGCAGAACGCAGCACAAGCCAGAGCACATTGCTGCGGTCGGCGCCGAGCGCCATGCGAATGCCGATCTCATTGGTTCGTCGCGCGACAGCATAAGCTGTTACGCCGTACAGACCGATGCAGGCGAGGATGAGTGCCAGCACGCCGAAGAGCTCCGTAAGCCGCGCGATGAGGCGTTCTTGATTAAAGTTGCGCGCCACCTGCTCGCCAAAGCTCATCATGCTTAGGACAGAGAGCTTGGGATCGACATCAGCAAGCGCTTTGCGGACAGCCGACTCGATATTCTCCGGTCTGCCAGCAACATGCAGTTCGATGGCACCGACCCAGCCACGGAAGGACTCTCGGGGCGGGGTTTGGAGTAACGGCAGAAAGAATGTGGCGTAGGCAGGGCCACGCGTGTCCTGGTATTTGGCATCCTCGACAATGCCAACGATTTCGTAATCGCTGCTGTGACTCAGATCCGTCATTCCGAAGTGCTGGCCTATAGGATCATCGTTCGGAAAGAATTTTCCCGCAAAGGTCTCGTTGATGACCGCTACGTTTGGCGCACCGGGCATATCGCGCTCGTCGATGGCACGCCCTCGCAGCAAGCGCGTGCCAATCGTCTCGAAGTAATGAGGACCGACGCGGTCCCAGGAGGGCGCCGTCCAACGATAATCCGGCGGTTTTCCCTGGATATATACGCGCTCGTTCGCGTTGTCGCCACCCAATGGGCTGTACCAGGATAGGCTTGCGCTCCGCACGCCGGGTATTTGCGGCATGGTCTCCTCAAGTCGCTGATAAAGTCCGGCAAGGTTATCCGCCGTGTAGCCGTCCAGCCCGGGAGAGACCTTCACGATCAGGCGGCCATCCGTCACAAACCCAAAATGCTGGTCTTCGAGATTGCGTAGACTTTGCGTGACCAGACCTGCTCCAATCAAAAGCACAATCGAGAAGGCGACCTGTGCGATGATCAGAGGCTTCTGCAGTAGTGAAGAGCGATCGGCCGTGGAACGGCCTGCTCCGCGCAGAGCATCGAGGGGATCAGATTTGGACGCTGTCCAGGCTGGTAAAATCCCGAACACAATGCCTGTAATCAGCGATAGCAGGACGGCGAAGCCCAGCACAGGCAAGGAAGGTCGGGCGTCAATAGGAACAAAATCGGCTCCGCGAAAAGCAAGCAACAGGATGGCATGCGTCCCGGTATAGGCTATGTAGAGTCCCGCCGCCCCGCCTACCAGCGCCAGCAGAACGCTTTCGGTGAGCACCTGCCGAATTAGGCGATGTCGTGGCGCTCCCAGGGCCAACCGCAGGGCAATCTGCGAACGGTTGGCCGACCCGCGCGCCAACAGCAAGTTAGCGATATTCGCGCACGCGATCAGAAGAAGCAAAGCGGAGAGTGTCACCAACAAGTGGAGGCCTGTTTGATAGTCAGTCTGTAATTTCTCCACACCATGTCCTGCTGGCGTCAGGTGGACGTGTTGCTGAGGAATGTCCTTCCTATCTCGTTCGGGAATAACTTCGCGGTGGCTGTTGAGCCACTCCTGCAATTCGACGGTGAGTCGCGCTTGCACAGGTTCCGGCGCAAAGCCGGACTTCAGTCGTCCCAGAAGATATAGCCACTCGACAGCAGCGTTAGAGAGGCGCCATTTTTCAGGGTCGCCGGCCAAGGGCAGCCAAAAGTCGGGAGGGTCGCTGCGGAGAGTGTCACCATAGAATCCCGGTGGGGTCACACCTGCAATCGCGAAAGGAACGCCATTAATGTTTAGCGTTGAGCCGATCACAGATGGATCGAGCCCGAAGTGTGCTTGCCACGTGTGATAATTCATCACCGCGACAGGAGGCGCGCTTGCTGAGTCATCGGGGGGCGCGAGGAGTCGGCCAGCGAAGGCGTGGACGCCTAACGTATTGAAGTAACTTCCCGAGACGAACTCCCCCTTATAGGGCTCGTTGGCAGACCCGCTACGGCGAACGCTTAGATCCGATGTCCAGGGCTCAAAAGCAGCGAGCTCGCTAAATTCAGGGGTGTGGTCGCGAAGGTTCTCGTAAAGTTGATAAGAATAGAGAACAAAACTACCGCCGTTCTGCGTGCCGACCATGACACAGCAACCGTTGTTATCGCCCAGACGATAGAGCTGCCTAGGGTTGGCTACGGGCAGGAACTTCAGCATCACCGCATCAATGAGTGTAAAAATCGCCGTGGTGGCTCCGATACCCAAGGCGAGCGTGAGCACAACAGCAGCCGTGAAGCCAGGGGATTTGCGGAGCGTACGAACGCCAAAGCGCACGTCTCGCCAACACGTCTCGATGAAAGATTCCCAGGTGCCAGAGCGGACGACTTCCTTCGTAAGTTCAAGGTTGCCGCGCTCCAGACGCACCGCGCGAACGGCTTCCTTGCGGCTCATGCCTTCCCTCATCTTTTCCGCCGCCGCCATTTCCAAGTAGGCGCCCAGTTCCTCATCCAACTCCCGGTCGACCTGTTCCTTTCGGAACAATGATCGGAGGCCGCTTGTAATGTTCCGTAAGAAGGACATGCGTAGCCTCCTACTCGTAACGCAAGGCCACCAAGGGATCGACGCGTGTAGCGCGTCGGCTGGGGATATAGCAGGCGAGCAAAGCGACGGCGATCAGCAGGAATGCGATGATCACGAAGGTGGCGGGATCAGTTGCGCGGATACCGTAAAGCAAAGAGCCAAGGTAATGCGTCACGCCGATGGCGGCTCCGATGCCAACCAGGGCGCCGACCATAGCGAGGATGAGTCCCTGGAACAGCACGAGATGGAAGATTTCGCGGCGCTGCGCACCCAAAGCGGTGCGGATGCCAATTTCACGAGTGCGGCGGGCGACCTCGTAGGAAAGCAAGCCGTAAAGTCCGACACAAGCGAGAATCAAAGCAAGAGCGCCGAACAGGGAGGAGAGCTTGGCGACGAGCCGCTCGTTGAAAAGGAGGCGATCGATGGTCTGGGTTTGCGTTCTCATGTCAAACAGCGGCAGATTGTCATCAAGAGCGCCGACGATGCGGCGAACTTCGGGAATCAGAGCCTCGGGCTTGGTGGACGTACGCAAAGCGAAATACGCTTCGCCTTCTTGAAGCGGGATGTAGGCGGTGGGTTCCAGAGGCTTGCGCAAGTCATCGTACTTGGCGTCCGCAACCACGCCAACAATCTCGCGTTCGACTTTGTTCCCGCTGGGAGTTGTGCCCCCGAGATGCAGGCCGATAGGATTTCTGCCTTCCAAGAAGCGCCGAACGAAAGTTTGGTTGACGATAGCAACAGCCTGCGTTGACCGCAGGTCCGACGCGGCAAAAGTTCTCCCGTTCAAGAGTGGAAGGCGCATGGTTTCAAAGAAGGAAGGGCCGACCGCGAGCATGTCCGTTTCGACGGCGGTTTTCTCCGGCTGGCCTTCGATGTGGACGCCAGAAGTCCATTGCCCGGCGCTCAACAGCGTGCCAGAAGAGTAGCTTGCGGAGATCACCCCGGGCATGGAAGCGAGTCGAGTCTGCAGTTCGCGGTATAGAGTCTGGATTCTGTCGTTGCTGAAGCCGGTCAACTTGGGATTGATTCCGAAAAGAAGGACGTTATGTGTGTCGAATCCCGGATCAATGTTCCGGAGGTTAGCGAGCGTGCGCACGAGCAGGCCAGCACCGGTGAGCACGACTACGGAAAGCGCAACCTGAGCAACGATCAAGGCACTGCCGAGGCCGAAATGGCGGCCAGAGACTTTGGTCGCGTCGGAACTGGCGGCGCTTTCTTTCAGCGCCGGTCCCACATTGATGCGACTGCCGCGAAACGCAGGCGCAATTCCGAAAAGAATTCCCGTGAGCAGGGCAATGCCTAGAGTAAAAGCAAGAATTCGTGCATCGGGCCGCGTGTCGATGAACAGAGTCGAATAGGCATTCTTAGAAATAAAGGCCGCGAGAGCCTGTGCGCTCCAATCGGCCAGAACAATGCCAAGCGCAGCCCCGGCGGACGAAAGCAGCAAGCTCTCCGTGAGGAGCTGCCGAATAATTCGGGCTCTTCCAGCGCCGAGCGCCAGGCGCACGGCCATTTCTTTTTCGCGAGCGGTCGCACGCGCGAGCAGGAGCGCGGCAATGTTCGCACAGGCGATGAGCAGGACGATTCCGACTGCGACGGTCAAGATGTAGATCGGCTTGTCATAAAATTGCCGAAAACCAACGAGGCCTTTCTGCGCGGGCAGAAGCGCGAGTTGAGGTTCGTCGATCTCTCTCAGGAGTGGTTTTGCCCCGTGCAACATCTCATTACGGAAGACAAGGTTCGTTGCTGCCTGAGCCTGCGCCATGGTGCCGCCCGGCTTTAGTCTTCCGACTATCGCAAGCCACCAATTCGTTGCATCG
>Ga0209471_1001586_pt1 | contig 13418 bp, 10 predicted proteins | sample GraSoiAngelo_128_FD_185885 | JGI IMG/M metagenome (GOLD analysis project Ga0209471, IMG submission 185885) | Grasslands soil microbial communities from the Angelo Coastal Reserve, California, USA - 14_0927_12_20cm (SPAdes) (version 2) | ecosystem: Environmental > Terrestrial > Soil > Grasslands ...
TGTCTGGGTTCGATTCCTATGGAATCCGCGGAAACAAACTCGCGCGTCAGCGTGATTGCCTCGCCGCCTGGTCCACCCGCCCGCTACAATTCGAATTGATTTACTACAAGAGATCGCGACTGCGTGAGAATATTCCCACCTGCATCAGCCTAGATCGTGCCATCGCAGCTATCCGCTACATGGGAATCCGGGTCATACTCTTAAGATAATCTTTGAGCCGTACGATTTCCTCTTCGGAAATTTCGGTGAATTGAACACCAATGCCGAAACCTGGCCGGCTGCTGGCAACTTCTGCCGCGACCCGAAGCTTAGTCTCTTTGATCCAAAGTACAAGTTTGAGCTTGGTACCTTCCTTTAGCGGAATCGGCATCTCGATAAAGCAGCCACCCAAACTGAGATCGGAAGCTTTGCCCCAAATCGGCGCATCGTCCCCGTGGGGGTGAAGTTCGATGGAATTTACGCACTTCAGGCGGGGATACTTGCGGCGCTCAGTCCCCATGGAATGGCGGCCATACTCGTCCAACCCGGGAGCGGGCAAAGGAAAGTTCCAGATTGATTTTTCGGGCGAAAGGTTTTGCAGGCCGACTTGGCCCTCTTGAGCGGTGCCCGGTTCGCCTACCCACTTCACACAGAAACGGCTCTTACTCTGACCATGGGCCATGCCGATGGTCTCGCCAACCTTGATTTGGAGACGAACGCCTTCCAGCTTTGCCCCTTCGCGGCTGACGTTGACGGTAAAGAGATTTTCCGAGAAAGTTTTTCCATTAACGTCGGTGCCGAAGATTCGGACAGGAACTTTAACTTCTTTTCGCGGCTCCCGACGTTGACCCATAACCCTCGAAGGTACCCTGAGGAGAGGTTTCGATCCGAGCCCCCAAATGTGGAAGGGATGTTAATGCAAACCCGTCCCTCGCGCCAAGTGACCACGAACGTACCTGCAGAATGTTAGGTTCTAGGAGAGGGAAAACGCTGCAAAACCTTGCATTATCAGTCGTTATTCTCTTCCGGGCCTCAAGGAAGTGGTTGTATTAGCAATTGTTTAGCCCATGAGCCGCGGCATTCTAATTGCAATTCGACAGCTGGTTGTCCCAGTCGGTTCGGGGTGCAGTGTCCGCAAAAGTGCAACCCGCGAGGCAGGAAATGGCTTATAAGGAAATTTTTTGGATGGCGTGCGACTCTACCGAACAGTTGCGCGCGGAGTACGGTCCTTTTCATACCCGCGGGGAGGCGGAACAAGAAGCTCGCAAGCTGGGATTCAGTTTTCTACTTCGTTATGAGCACCTCATTGGCGAGTCTGAGGATATCCAGGAAGTTCGTTGCATCTTCATCGAGTTGGCCCAGTCTGCGGCAACTTCCGTTCGAATCATACGCAAACTCCACACGCGATGCGCTACTTGCGGCGAATCGTCAGTTCACGACGAGCCGTGGCAGGCTGAAGTTTGGGCCGATATTCATGAATTCGAGCACTCCCGCCACCGGGTCAGATTGTTTGAGCAAACTCGCGCCGAAGGGCTGAAAGAAATCGGCGATTGGCGCGACAAGTGCGCCTGAGTTCAGCCTAAATCTTGCGCGACGTGAACGCCGCTTCCTATTCTGCTAATCTGTTTCCGAGATATTGGGCGCACTTCTGGCCCCTTCCGAGAAAATCTTATGGTACTTCTGCTATCCCTTGTGCTCGCGCTCATTCCCTTGCTCGGTGTTGTGTGGATTGTCATTTATGGTTCTCCATTGACCGTGGACGGATTGTTTACGTCATTAATCCTGCTGGCAATGTCAGGAATCCTCGGAATGAATGTGATGCTGGAAGTTCGCAAGCGGCGTGGAACTTCCGCGAAAGGTAAGTCTGCCTCGACTACGCGGACCACCCGCGACGGATTTGTCCAGAGCGGAAGGGTGGAAAGTGTTCAGTTCTTCGAATCCAACGTGGGGGAACCGAACAAGTCTGTGGTCACGCTATCGAATGGCGTCAAATCGTCCAACCTGCTGATTCTTGAAGGGGACATGCGGAACGCGTTGCCCGTCGGTCAGAAAGTGGAAGTCACTTTTCGCAAGCACAGCGGACACAACGTCCTGCTGAACGTCAATTATTCCTAAGCTGTCTCCAGGATTTGCCTGTTTGCGGGCCGCTCGTGTCGCGGAACTACTGCCGATATTCCAACTGGTTCAGAAATTAGCCACACGGGAACCACCCCGTAGCTGTGCGGGTAGGGCACTTGCGGCTTCCTGATCTATCATCCACACCAATCGGCCATTCGTAGGACGCACCAGGCTGGCTGGCAGCTCTTCAGTTTGGTGTTCAAGAACCTCGCGGAGCACATTGGCTTTGTCCCGGCCACTGACTAGAAACATTGCGCAAGCCGAATGGTTCAGCACCGGCAGTGTCATCGTGAATCTATAAGCATTAAGTTTCTCCACCCAATTGGCCACAACCAGCCGAGTCTTTTCATGGAGAGCACGTGTTCCAGGAAAAACGGAAGCAGTATGCCCATCTGGTCCCATACCCAACAGAATTAAATCAAGGCGCGGGAATTCACCAGGCTGTAGATGGAAGAACGCAGTCAGAGTCTGCTCGTAGGCTCTGGCTGCCGCGTCTGCATCTTTTTCTTCGGCATGAATTCGAAAGATATTTTCCGCGGGTATGGGAACTTTCGAGAGCATCGCTTCATAAGCCATGCGGTAATTACTGTCAGGATGGTCGGGCGGTACATGGCGCTCATCTCCCCAGAAAAAGTAGATTTTTTCCCACGGGATTGAATGCTGAGGCTGATTGGCGAGCAGAGTGTAAAGCCCGCGCGGGGTCGAACCACCGGAAAGGGCGACGCAGAATTTTCCTTTGCTCCGTATAGCCTCGACAGCAAGCGTAATGAACTCAGAGGCAGCAGCCTGAAACAGTTCGGGGAGGCCATTCAGAATACGAATTTCTGCTGCGAACGCCATGGACGTTCAAGCCGTGGTTCTCACCACCGCGTAACGCGCAGCTCCGAGTAGAGCTACTTTGTCATTGGTGATCACTCTGACGGGAATCGCTTCCAGGAGATGCTGCATGCGCCCCTTACTGAGAAAACCTTCCATGAACAACGGCCCTGCAAGTTTGGGCAACATCTTGGGAGCGATACCACCGCCGAGATAGATACCGCCCGTCGCCATGATCTTCAGAGCCAGATTTCCCGCTTCCGCTCCATAGATCGACACGAAGAGATCGATCGCCTGCTCGCTGAGGCCGCATTTTCCGTCGATCGCGGCACGTGAGATTGCTGCCGCCGGATCAGAATGCAGCATTTCGTCGGCCAGCCATTTCGGCTCGACTCCGCGCCCAGTATCGCGCAGAAAATTGAACACATTGACCAGTCCCGGCCCGGAGACAATCCGCTCATAACTTACGTGACCGAAACGCACGCGAAGGTAGCGCAGAAGCTCGGTTTCCAATTCGTTACGAGGGGCAAAGTCAGCGTGACCCCCCTCAGAAGCAAATACAAGATGCTTGGTGCCGTCCCAATACATTCCAGCTTCCCCTAGGCCGGTACCGGCCGAGATCACGGCCTGATTACCGACCGGAGTCCCTTTAACCTGATTCAACGAGACCAGATCCGCGGGATCAAGAAATGCAATGCCCCAGGCATTGGCCTCGAGATCATTGATGAGCAGAGCTTTTTTAAGATCCAGTTCTTCGGCGAGCCGTTTGGATTCGATGATCCACGGAAGGTTGGAAGCTTCCACGCGGCCGTTACGTACCGGCCCGGCAACCCCAAAACACGCAGCGTGGGGATGCACATTCGCAGTTCGCACAAATTTGGAAACGATCTCATCCAAACTGCTGTATTCGCGGCTGGGAAAGACAGAGGCCGAGATCAGGCTGAAGCGGCCATCCAGTACATCGAAGACGGCCAGCCTGGCGTTAGTGCCTCCGATGTCGCCGGCCAGTATCATTTCTCGGAATTCCTCCAGTGGCGGCCGTCGCGCTCCATCAGGTCTTCAGCATCTTTTGGGCCCCATGTTCCAGCTGCGTAGTTGGGAAAGTTACGAGGGGGCAAGGCTTTCCACACATCCAGCAACGGGCTCACAACGCACCAACCGGCTTCTACCATGTCCGCCCGCTGAAACAAGGTTTGATCTCCAATCATGCAATCGTGCAGCAGCCGCTCGTAGCCAGTGCTGGGCTGCGATCCGAAATAATCGGCGTACTCGAATTTCATGTTCACTGCGCCTAAGCTCATGGCTGGTCCTGGAACCTTTGCAGCGAAACGTAAGGAGATACCTTCTTCGGGCTGAATGTGCAGCACCAATTGATTTGGCATCAGGTTCTCAACCGGAGTATCTCGAAACAGAACAAATGGCGCTCGACGGAACTGAATCACGATATGAGTGTGCCGAGCCGGCATGCGTTTACCGGTTCGAAGGTAGAAGGGAACATCCGCCCAACGCCAATTATCGATTGCCAGCTTCATGGCCACGAAGGTCTCGGTGCGGGAGTCAGTGGGGACGTCGCCTTCATTGCGATATGCGGGCACGCGTTGCCCCTCAACGATCCCTTCGCCATATTGGCCGCGAACGGTTCGGCTCAGCACTTCCTCCGAACTCAAGGGCTGGATGGCGTGCAGAATCTTGGCTTGCTCATCGCGTACCGCGTCTGCGTGAAATGAAATCGGAGGCTCCATCGAGGTCAGACTGATAAGTTGCATGATGTGGTTGGGTACCATATCGCGCAATGCGCCAGCCTGGTCATAATAAGTGCCGCGGCCTTCCACCCCTACGGTCTCCGCCACTGAAATCTGTACGTGATCGATGTAACGGCGGTTCCAGATCGGCTCGAAAATTCCATTGGCAAATCGGAACGCCAAAATATTCTGGACTGTTTCTTTGCCAAGGTAATGGTCAATGCGATAAATCTGCTTTTCGCTGGCTACCTGCAGAAGCTGCTTGTTCAGCGCGCGGGCCGATTCCAGGTCGCGTCCAAAGGGCTTTTCAACGATGATCCTGCGCCAGCGCCGATTCTCCGTCTCCATTAGCCCGGCTTCCGCCAGTTGTTCCACGATGGGGCCGAAGTAATCTGAACCAGTGGCTAGATAATAAAAATAATTGCCATGCGTGGCGTGATCCTTATCGATCTTCTCCAGAAGCTCTTTCAATTGCGAGTAGAGGTTCTTATCCTTGAAATCTCCCTGGAGGTAATGCATGCGGCGCACGAACCATTCGCGCAAATCCGGATCCACACTGCCGGTGGCAAACTCGCTCAGGTCGTCGGAGACCTTTTTTCGGAATTCCTCCGTATTCATTTTGGCGCGAGCCACGCCCAGCACCGAAAACTCCCGCGATAACAGCTCATTTTTAGCCAGATTGTAGAGCGCGGGGATTAATTTGCGGCGGGTCAGGTCGCCGGCCGCCCCGAAAATCACCATCACACAAGGATCGCCCGGTTTCCCGATTCGCTGCTGCTGCGTGACTGGCATCACCTCGGCTTGGGGCATTTGTCCTGTTCCTGATGAATGAATGGGCCGGAAGTCTTAAGCCGTCTTCTTCGCGCTCGCGGCTGGCTCGACGTGTCCGCCGAATTTCTGCCGCATGGCGGAGAGAACCTTTTCCGCGAAAGTGTGTTGCTGTCGAGAGCGGAAGCGCACGAACAGTGCGGCGGATAGAACATCGACTGGTACCGCCTCTTCAATTGCCGCCTGGATCGTCCACCGTCCTTCGCCCGAATCCTGAACGAAGCCGGTGTACTCGGAGAGTGTCGGACTCTCTGTCAGCGCCATCGCGGTTAGATCGAGAAGCCATGAGCTTACAACGCTGCCACGTCGCCATACTTCGGCGATGTCAGCGAGATTCAAGTCATAGCGATAACCTTCCGGCAATTGTTCGCTGCTGGCATTCCTGAAAATATCGAAGCCCTCGGCGTAGGCTTGCATCAGCCCGTACTCAATACCGTTGTGCACCATCTTAACGAAGTGTCCAGCGCCGGCAGGACCGCAGTGGATGTAGCCATCTTCGGCTGTACTCGCCATACGCTCACGGCCTGGTGTGCGCGGAATGTTCCCGCGTCCCGGAGCAAGTGTGAAAATCGGGTCGAGTAGTTGAACAACTTCTTTCGGTCCTCCGATCATCATGCAATAACCACGTTCAAGGCCCCAGACACCACCACTGGTTCCGACATCCACATAGTGAATACCCTTCTCACTCAGTTGCTTGGAGCGGCGGACGTCATCTTTGAAATAGGAATTACCGCCATCGATGATGATGTCCCCAGATTTCATACGCTGAGCGAGAGCTTGAACCGTTTGCTCGGTGGGACCGCCAGCCGGCACCATGAGCCAAGCGACGCGAGGCTTGCCTAGTTTGCTGACGAAATCATCCAGCGAAGCGGAAGCGATCGCGCCTTCGCCGGCAATTTGTTTTACATTGTCTGGACTCAGATCGGTGACGACGACTTCGTGACCGCCTCGCACCAGACGGCGCGTCATGTTCGCGCCCATCCTGCCCAGACCGACCATCCCCAAACGCATTTTTGTGCTCCTCGGCACCAATACAGCGCCGCCGATTTCCAGCTTATCCAACTCGAAATCAAAAAACGAGGCTATTGCAGCGCTTGCTGGACCGCTTTCAACAGCGCGCCTAGGCCGGACTTGAGATCCCGACCGAGATGGACTCGCAATGCTCGCCGTCCACGCTCGACAAGAACCTGGAAATCCCCACGCGCCTGTGCCGCTTTGACTACTCCGAACGTGTACTTCTGTTCGGGCACTGGCAAATCCACGGCGTCATCGCACGTTACCTGCAAGAAGACCCCGGTGTTTGGCCCACCCTTGTATGCCTGGCCCGTGGAGTGCAGGAAGCGCGGGCCAAATCCTAGGCATGTCGCCACTCGCCTTTTATCACGGACAGCGTGACGTATTTTTTGCAACAGCGCTTCATTTTCGTCATTCATCGGAACAAAGGCGAGAAGAGCGAAATAATCGTGATCGCTCAAGCGGTTCAAGTGGGCTCGTAGGTATTTTTCGGATCAGTGAAGAGCTTGATGCCGCTGTCTTCGAGCACGGGCTTCTCAACCGGAAGCGAACCGGTCTTTTCGTACTCTTCAGTCAGCTTTCGAGTGACGATCTTGCTGGCCTCCACGTCCGGTTGATTGAACGGATTGATCCCGATAATGGATCCCGCGACCGCCGTGGCAATTTCCCAACGGAAGAATTCCTGACCCAGGTCGTAAATATCCTCAACCGAGATTCGAATCACAGCTTGGCCGGCTTCTTCCAACGCAGCAACTTTCGCATCTTGCGCAGCATCGGGCGCCGACTCCAGGCGCACATAGGCAAAGATACGGTCCTTGCCATAAATCTCAGGCGATCCCAGCTCTTCGCGATCGACAGGAATGATGCCCTTACCTTGCTTACCTGTAGACTCGGCCAGCAGTTGCTCCAGCCAAGCCCCAAGATCCGAAATACGAGGAGAGGCGATGATTGTAATTTTGTCGCGTCCTTCTTTTGCAGCTGTACCAAGAATGATTCCCAGCACAACGCCAGGGTTCTCTTCGACCGGCACACAGGAAGCACATGCTTCGACCATTTCCTCTGTGCGATCGAGGAAGTTAACCGGGTCAACGCCCATCAATGAGGCGGGAACTAATCCGAAGTTAGAGAGTGCGGAGTATCGTCCTCCGATACTTGGTACGCCATGGAAAATGTGTCGGAAGTGATCTGCTTCCGCTACCTGCTGCAGCTTCGATCCCGGATCCGTGATAGCGATGAAACGGCTGCCAGCTTTATCCGCGCCCACAGTGCGCTTTACGCGTTCAAAGAAGTATTGTTTGAAAATATTTGGTTCCAGCGTACTTCCCGATTTGCTGGAGACAACGAACAACGTTTTTGCAAGATCTACTTTCTGCTCGAATGCCTTGACCTGAGCGGGATCGGTGGAATCAAGAACATACAACTTGGAACAGCCAGAAATCCGACCGAAGGTGAAGGCAAGCACCTCGGGACACAAGCTCGATCCGCCCATGCCCAGCACCAGTACATCGCGGAATCCTTCTTTCTTAATTTCTTCCGCGACACTACGAAGTTTCTGCTCCTGCCCGAGCTCCTCTTCTGTAACGTTGAGCCAGCCTAACCAGTTGGCCTCATCAGTCCCAGTCCAAAGCGATGCATCCCGCTGCCACAAGCGGCGGACTTTACCGCCCGCGCGCCAATCATCAATATGGTGTTTTACCGAAGCAGTGAGTGTCTCCGGCAGCCTGTAGCTTTGCCGATTTATCTTGGGACTGGTCTGGGATTTCGTGCTCTTCTCTACCGCCTGCAGAAGTTTGTCGAAAGCTTCTTCAAACAGCCGAACCCCGTCTTCGGTGAGCTTACTGGTTACCTGATCGATGGAAATGCCAACCTTGGCCAGCGTTTCCATCGTCTCTTTCGCAGCATCCACGTCTTCCGTAAGGCTCAGTCGCGCATGTCCGTGATCGCGGAACGCATGCAACGTTGCCGGAGGAATCGTGTTGACCGTATCCGGCCCGATCAATTCTTCCACGTAGAGAACGTCTCGGTAGGCTGGATTCTTGGTGCTGGTGCTCGCCCAAAGCACTCGCTGAGTCTTGGCTCCCAGCGAAGCCAGCTTCTTCCAGCGCGTAGTGCTGAAGATCGACTGATAAAGCTGATAAGTCAGTTTTCCGTTTGCGATCGCTAGCTTGCCCAGCAGGCTCTTCAATTGTGCCTGCTCGCGCGCATCTTTAGCATGCTTGAGACGATTCTCAATTTCTGAATCAACCAGTGAATCGATCCGGCTAATGAAAAAGCTGGCAACGCTGGCCATCTTGCTAACATCGCCTCCGCTTGCTGCCAATTTTTCCAGACCCGCCAGATAGGCTTCGGTAACCTGCACATAAACTTTCTGAGAGAAGAGCAGGGTAATGTTGATGTTGATACCTTCACTGATGAGTTGCTGAATTGCCGGAAGCCCTTCTGGTGTGCCCGGAATTTTGATCATTACATTTTCCCGCGCCACCGCTTTCCAGAGCCTTCTCGCTTCCTGGATGCTCCCTTCTGTGTCGTGCGCCAGATAAGGTGAGACCTCGAGGCTTACGTATCCGTCGCGACGTTTGGTTTCCTGATAAACCGGACGCAAAAGGTCTGCAGCATCCTGAATGTCACGAATGGCAAGAATTTCGTAGCGTGCCTTGGCATCAAGATCGGTTCTGGATTGCAGCGATTTCAGCAGGTCAGCGTAATCGTTGCTGCCCGAGATTGCTTTCTCGAAGATAGCGGGATTCGACGTAATGCCCCGCAAGCCGTCTTCATCGATTAACCGTTGCAGTTCGCCACTGGTGATCAGGTTGCGTCGGATGTAATCCAACCAAACCGATTGACCGAACTTCTGGAGATCTTTTACTGGATTCGTGGCCTTGGCGGTTTCGAGAATTCCGGTGGACTGCATAAAATGCCCCTCTGTCGACAGATTGCCTTTGACCAAAATCGACTTTAAAATTATTTCGACTGCGAAATTGCCTGCCGGGCAGCCTCGACTACCTTATCCGGCGTGAAGCCAAATTTTTTCAGAAGCTCTTTCAATGGAGCCGAGGCTCCAAACGTTTTCATGCCGATAATTTTGCCAGTGGGGCCGACATATTGCGCCCATCCAAAAGTGGAAGCCTGCTCCACGGCGACTCGTGCCTTCACTTGTGGCGGTAACACTTTGTTCCTGTAGGCTTCATCTTGATGCTCAAAGATGTCCCACGAAGGCATGCTAACCACGCGTGCTTTAATGCCCTCGGACTTAAGTTGTTCGTAGGCGTCCACGCACAAGGAAATCTCACTACCGCTGCCCATCAGGATGACTTGTGGCAGCCCGTCGGACGTGTCGGCCAGGATATAAGCGCCTTTGGCCACTCCCGACGCGGAAGCATACTTCGATCGATCCAGTGTCGGCACATTTTGACGTGTGAGCACCAACGCGGCTGGCTGTTCGCGAAGCCTCATGATCACTCTCCACGCCTCTACTACCTCATTGGCATCCGCGGGACGCAGCAATACCAGTCCCGGAACCGCCCGCAGTGAAGGAAGCTGCTCCACAGGCTGGTGTGTGGGGCCATCCTCGCCGAGCCCGATGGAATCGTGCGTGAAAACGTATATGACGGGAAGCTCCATGATGGACGCCAAACGAATGGCAGGCCGCATGTAATCGCTGAAGTTGAAAAATGTACCGCCAAAGGGCCGCAGCAGCGAAAGAGCCATACCGCTCAACGCGGCACCCATGCCATGTTCCCGGACGCCAAAATGAAGATTCCGGCCGCCATAGTCACCAGCCTGAAAATCGCCCGCGCCTTCGAACTTGAGAGTGGTTTTGTTGGAAGTTGCAAGGTCCGCTGATCCGCCGATCAACCACGGCACATTTTGCGCCACCATGTTGAGAACCTTGCCAGAACTTTCGCGGGTTGCTATACCTTTTGCATCCGCGGGAAATGTCGGCAGATTCTTGTCCCATCCATCCGGCAGTTCGTGGCGCTGCATGCGATTGAGTTGATCCGCGAGATCTGGATATTTTGTGCCATATTCGTCGAACCGTCTCACCCACTGCTGATGCAGTTCCGAGCCACGCTTCCCGATTCCTTCGCGGAAGTGTTCGCGTACTCCGCCCGGCACCAGGAACTTGGCATCTTCAGGCCAGCCATAGAACTTCTTCGCCAGCTTAACTTCTTCTTCGCCCAGCGGTTCGCCATGAGCTGCACTGGTGTCTTGTTTGTGCGGAGCGCCGTAGCCGATATGAGAATCAACAATGATTAGAGTAGGACGATCTTTGGTCCGCAGAAAATTGCGGTAGGCGTCGCTGAGCATCTCCAAATGGTTGGCATCGGTCACGTGAGTGACGTTCCATCCATACCCCTGGAAACGTAATCCCACGTCCTCGCTGAAAGACCACTCAGCGGGACCATCCAGAGTCACGTGATTGTTGTCGTAAATCCAACACAAGTTAGGGAGTTTCAGATGACCAGCCAGCGATGCTGCTTCGCTGGCTACGCCTTCCATCATGTCGCCATCGCCACACATCGCATACACGTTGTAGTCAAAAAGCTCGAAGCCGGGACGATTGTAATTTGCCGCCAGCCACATGCCGGCCATCGCCATTCCAACGCTATTGCCTACACCTTGGCCCAATGGCCCGGTTGTAGTTTCTATACCAGAGGTCAAGCGATATTCGGGGTGTCCCGGCGTCTTGCTGTTAATCTGCCGGAATTTCTTGATGTCGTCCAAAGTGACGGCGAATTCATCCCGCTGCTCATATTTGGAATTCACCGCACGGACGCCGGCCAGGTAAAGTAGTGCATACAGCAGCATGGAGGCATGGCCATTCGAAAGTACGAAACGGTCGCGATTGGGCCAGAGCGGATCTTGCGGGTCGTAACGCAGGAACTGCTGCCACAAACAATACGCAACAGGCGCCAGCGCCATGGGGGCGCCCGGATGTCCCGAGTTCGCCTGTTGCACGGCGTCCATGGCCAGGGTGCGGATAGTGTTAACGCTTAGCGTGTCCAGTTGCTTACTGGTCAGCAAAGTCTGCTCGCTTGCCACCATAGGCGTGTCCCTTTCGATGGCATCCGGCCGGTAGGAAACGCGACGGATGCACAAGGCGGATCGCTGGAAGATATGACAGAACCCGCAACGGGTTCTCTTCAATCAGTTTACCAAGTTCTGCTAAGACGCGCCTCCGGCCGGAACGGATTCAGCACGGCACGTCGAAACGCCTCCCTTTATCGGATGATGAGACCACGGGGAGGATTCAAAGGGTGGTTTGAAACGCGAAACGTTGTGGATCAGGAGAAGACTAGCGCTTCATCTGCGCCAAGTATCCATGCTCGCTGGAATAGCCCTTGGTGGTGGTTTCGACAAATTTCAGGAATTCGCGCAGGCTCTCTCGCTCAGTGGATTCCATTTGTGCAAATCGGATACGAATGCCGAAGGTAGGATTGCTCTTGGTGACAACGCCGTTAAGGATGATGCCTTTCACCCAGATTTTGCCATTGGCCACCCACAGACCCACTTCCACAGGGACACCGCTAGGGACGGGAGTGGCGGTTTCCACAAATGATCCACCCAGGCTGGTGTTCGATAGATTGCCCCAGATCGGTGTGGCCGAGCCCTGCACTCTCAACTCCACCGCTACAAAGCATTTCATCCGGGGATACTGTCTACGGTCCTGTCCCCAGGATGGTGTAAAGATGTCTGGTTCAAAAGGAGGTGAGGCTTCGGGCGAGGTTGCCACGGGTGCGGCTAGGGATCCAGTCGAAGTACATCCTGCGCCGCCCTTAATCTCCCGCATGGCCTCAAACAGGGCCTGGTCGCGCTTCTCGGGCGAAGCATCGCGATAAGTCTGGAGCAGCTTTCGGAGATGCTTTACCACGTCGGGATCGGACAGAAGCTGAGTCCAGTCCGCCCCCCGCGCAGAAGTTTTGGCGTCGCTCATAGGGTTGAACGAAAAAAGGCAGTCATCGCCCTGCATCAGTGTGAACGCGCGGATGCTTCATAGCAAGATGACGATGGTTACTTTCGTCAGTAACGCGGAAGAGAGTTACTTTTCCGAGGGTCAAGCTAGAGCCTCGTCCCCTGCGCAAGTCAAATGAACGGCCCAATTGAACCTGCTCACTTCCGTGCAGCGAAAACCGCGACCAACGAGAGGACACTTATTAAGATCGGGAACCAAACCTGAGAAACCCAGGGCACGGGTATCAGGAACAGCACGTCCAAATCTTTGAGTGATGATGGCCAGCGAACGGTGGCCCACAGGCCCGCATAGTACATGAGATCCCAGATTGCGAACGTCCACAAGAAGATTGCACAACGTTCTCTTGTCCCAATCCCGCCGAGCAATGCCACTGTCGTCAGCATGACCATAGTGGCCACCTCACGAAAGACTTCAATCTTGAGTAGGCTTTCTGGAAATTCGCTAATGGATTTTTCTTGCTCATAACTTTCAGCCGAGGACCGGCGAATGTCTGACAATGTTCCGTGATAGCCCGGGAGCAAACCGCTTGCCGCCCGTAAATAAATGACTACCGAGGATTCCACGAAACCAAAAGCGCCCGCAAAAACCGCCAAGAGAATGAGCTGCCGCCCACTTATCACCAGACGCTTTCCTCTCCACACCGCCCAGGCGATAAACGGAATCAGAGCGAGCAGGTTGACCCACCAAGGCTGTGCCAGCGCTTTGAGGTGTTGCATTCTCCGTGAATCATAAACTGGCGGAGACTTTTGTCTACCTGAGCCCAGTTTCTTATCTACAGGATTCAATGTATGGACCAGAGTAGAAGCTTAAGTCAGTCTTCCAGCGGAGGTTCTACTCTGGTTTTGGAGGACATAATGCTGAACCTTTTCAGGATTTTGGTTGCGGACGATCATGAAGTCGTGCGGCACGGGTTGCGCTCCCTTCTGGAATCTCAACCGAACTGGACG